>Ga0181521_10000573_pt1 | contig 45335 bp, 36 predicted proteins | sample PEATcosm2014_Bin_32_FD_119764 | JGI IMG/M metagenome (GOLD analysis project Ga0181521, IMG submission 119764) | Peatland microbial communities from MTU Mesocosm Facility, Houghton, MI, USA - PEATcosm2014_Bin02_60_metaG | ecosystem: Environmental > Terrestrial > Soil > Wetlands > Peat | place...
GCCATGACCATCGTGCTGCCCTGGCTGTGTTCGGTGACGCCGAGCCCGTAGTAGATCGCGCCGTTGCCGGCGCGGCCGTAGAGCCGCGCCGCCTGGCGCAGCAGCGTCGCCGGCACGCCGGTGTCGGCCTCGGTGGCTTCCGGCGAGTTGCGGGGCTGCGCGACGAATTTCCTCCACGCCTCGTACGAGTCGCGCTCGCAGCGGGCACTGACGTAGTCCTCGCGCGTCAGGCCCTCGGTGACGATCACGTGCGACAGCGCGTTGATGACCGCGACGTTGGTTCCCGGCCTCAGCTGCAGGTGGTAGTTCGCCTCGATGTGCGGCGTGCGCACCAGTGCGATCGTGCGCGGGTCGACGATGATGAGCCCGGCACCTTCGCGCAGCCTGCGTTTCAGCTGCGAGGCGAACACCGGGTGCGCCTCGGTCGGATTCGCGCCGATCAGCATGATCACGTCGGCCTTCTGCACCGACGTGAACGCCTGGGTGCCGGCGGACTCGCCGAGCGTCGCCTTCAGGCCATAGCCGGTCGGCGAGTGGCAGACGCGCGCGCAGGTGTCGACGTTGTTGTTGCCAAACGCCGCGCGCACCAGCTTCTGGACGAGGAACACCTCCTCGTTCGTGCAGCGCGAGGAGGTGATTCCGCCGACTGCGTACTTGCCGTGCTGGCGCTGGATGCGCTTGAACTCGCGGGCCGCGTGACCGATCGCCTCGTCCCACGACACCTCGCGCCACGGATCGTTGATCCTGGCGCGGAGCATCGGCTTGGTGATCCGGTCGCGGTGCGTTGCATAGCCGTAGGCGAAACGGCCCTTGACGCAGGCGTGGCCCTGGTTGGCCGCGCCCTGGCGGTTGGGGACCATGCGCACGACCTGCTGTCCCTGGACCTCGGCTTCCAGCGAGCAGCCCACGCCGCAGTAGGCGCAGGTGGTCGTGACTGCGATCGACGGCCGCGGTGCCCTGACCAGCGATTTCTCGGAGAGCGCCGCGGTCGGGCAGGCCTCGACGCACGCGCCGCACGAGACGCACTCGGAGTCGATGAAGCGCTCGCTCTGGCTCGCCGACACCCGCGAGGCGAGGCCGCGGCCCTCGATCGTCAGCGCCAGCGTTCCCTGCGTCTCGTCGCAGGCGCGCACGCACCGCGAGCAGACGATGCACAGCTCCGGGTTGAAGTCGAAATACGGGTTACTGGCATCGGTCGCCGCCGGCGCCGCACCGATGACGTCGAAGGCGTGACCGGCGTGGCGGCCGTCGTCGGCATACGGGCTGCCGGTAACGCCGTGTGCGGCCGCCATGTCCTGCAGCTCGCAGTGCTGGTCCGCCGGGCAGCCTTCGCAGTCGAGCGGATGCTCCGAGACGTAGAGCTCGATGACCCCGCGCCGCAGCTGCGTGAGCTTCTCGCTCGAGGTCCGGACCTTCATGCCCGCGGTAACCGTGGTGGTGCACGAAGCCGGATAGCCCTTGCGGCCCTCGATCTCCACCAGGCACAGGCGGCACGAGCCGAATGCCTTCAGCGTGTCGGTGGCGCAGAGTTTCGGCACGCTGGTGCCGGCGAGCGCAGCAGCGCGCATCACGGACGTGCCTTCCGGCACCGTGATCCGCACACCGTCTATCTCGACCTCGACCGTGGCGGCCGAGGTCACCGGCGGCGTTCCGAGGTCCTGGTAGTCGATTGCGTACATCCGCCTCTTCCTCCGCCCGAAGGCGGCTTGTTCAAAGCACCATTCAGTGTCGGGCGCGCGGCGCGAAGTCCTCGCCGAAATGCGTCAGCGCGCTCCGGACCGGGAACGGCGCCATCCCGCCGAGGCCGCACAGCGAACCCTGGATCATCGTCTCGCACAGCTCGTCGATCATCCGGCGCTGCCGCGCCGGATCCCTGCCGGCGAGCAGGTTGTCGATCAGGCCGACGCCGCGGGCCGAGCCGATCCGGCAAGGCGTGCATTTGCCGCAGGACTCGAGCGCGCAGAACTCGAACGCATAGCGCGCCATCTTTGCCATGTCGACGGTGTCGTCGAAGACCACGATGCCGCCGTGACCGAGCATCGCGCCGATGCCCGCGAAGGCTTCGTAGTCGAGCGGCGTATCGAACTGGGAGGCAGGCACGTAGGCGCCGAGCGGTCCGCCGACCTGCGCGGCGCGGATCGGCCGGCCCGACAGCGAGCCGCCGCCGTAATCGTACAGCAGCTCCTTGAGCGTCACGCCGAACGCGCGCTCGATCAGACCGCCGCGCTTGATGTTTCCGGCCAGCTGAACCGGCAGCGTGCCGCGCGAGCGGCCCGTGCCGAAGTCCTTGTAGAACTCGGCGCCGCGCGCCAGGATCACCGGCACGGTGGCCAGCGAGATCACGTTGTTGACGATCGTCGGCTGACCGAACAGCCCCTTGACCGCCGGCAGCGGCGGACGTACGCGCACCTCGCCGCGCTTGCCCTCGAGGCTCTCGAGCATCGAGGTCTCTTCGCCGCAGATGTAGGCGCCGGCTCCGACCCGTACCGAGAGGTCGAAACGCTTGCCGCTGCCGCCGAGGTTGCGGCCGAGACAGCCGTCCGCGTAGGCGGCCCTGATCGCGGCATTGAGCGTCGCGACCGCCTCCGGGTACTCGACCCGGACGTAGATGTAGCCGTGCGTCGCATTGACCGCGAGGCCGGCGATCGTCATGCCCTCGATCAAAGCGAACGGGTCACCTTCCATCAGCATCCGGTCGGAAAAGGTGCCGGAATCGCCCTCGTCGGCGTTGCAGGTGACATATTTCTGGGTCGCCGGCGCATCGAGCACCGTCTTCCATTTGATCCCGGTCGGGAACGCTGCGCCGCCGCGGCCGCGGAGCCCGGAGTCCGTCACCACTTTCACGATCGCATCCGGAGCCATCGCAAGCGCGCGCTCCAGTCCCTGATAGCCGCCGTGCTGGCGGTAGGCCGCAAGCGAGGTCGGATCGATGATCCCGACCCGGGCGAAGGTCAGACGCTGCTGGCTGGTGAGCCACGGGAGCGCGTCCACCGGCCCGAGCCGCAGCGGGTGAGGGCTGCCATCGAGCGCTCCGGCGGCAATCAGCCCCGGGACCTCGGCGGCCGATACCGGGCCATAGCCAATGCGGCCCGCGGGCGTGTCGACCTCGAGCAGCGGTTCGAGCCAGACGAGGCCGCGCGATCCGGTGCGCACCAGCTCGATCGATGGCGCACCAGAGGCGCCGCCGCCGGCCCGCAGCAGGGCGGCCGCGACCGCGTCCGCTCCCAGCGACAGCGCGCTCGCATCGCGCGGCAGGTACACGCGCGTCGTCATTTGCCGAGCTCCGGATGACTGGTCAGCTCGTCGAACCTCTGTGGCGTGACCCGCCCGTGCAGCCGTCCGCCGACGCGGATTGACGGCCCGCAGGCGCAGTTGCCGAGGCAGTACACGGCCTCGAGCGACAGCGCGCCGTCCGCGGTCGTGGCATGGAAGTCGACGCCGAGTGTCCGGCGGGCATGCGCCGCGAGCGCCTCGCTGCCGACCGCCTGGCACGCCTCCGCCCGGCAGATCTCGACGGTCGTGCGCCCGGGAGGGTGACTGCGGAAGTAGTGATAGAAGGTCACGACCCCGTGCACCTCGGCGCGGGACAGGTTGAGCCCGGCAGCGATCCGCGGGATCGCCCCCGGCGGGATGTAGCCGAGGGCGTCCTGCACCGCATGTAGGACGAGCAGCAGCGGTCCCGGTTCCCCGGTGAAACGACCGAGCGCTGCGTCGACCACCGCCTCGTGCTTCGCGTCCTCGCTGGTCAACTGGCCCCCTTAAATCCGGCCGGTGGAAGGGCCGGCGCAACCGCGACCCGACCTTAGCCGGGGGAGGGTAGCATATCCGTTCCGCCAGCCAGCCAGCCGGCCGGCCGGCCGCGCCCCGGGAGGGTCAGTCGGGTGAAAAGAATCGGGATTTTGGGGGGTTCGAGCGATCAGGCGACCGCGGATTACTACCGGCGCCTCAACCGAGCCATCAACGATCGCCTCGGCGGATGGAACACGGCCGAGCTGCTCGTCAGCTCCATGAACTTTGCGCTCGCCGAGCGCTGGGTGCGCAGCGGCGACTGGGACGCCGCCGCTCGCTACCTGACCGAACGGGCGCGGGCGCTCGAGGCCGCCGGAGCGGACCTGCTGCTGTGCGTCTCGAACACGCTCCACCGCGTCGCACCAACCTTCACCGCGGGCCTGTCGATCCCGTTCCTGCACATCGTCGATCCGACCGCGACCGCGATTCGTGCAGCGGGACTCACGCGCGTCGGCCTGCTCGGGACCAAGCCCGTGATGGCGACCGACTACATCAAGCGGCGCTACCTCGAGCAGTTCGGCATCTCGGTGCTGGTTCCGAGCCCCGAGGATCAGGATGCCGTCGACCGGATCATCTTTGATGAGCTGTGCCGCGGGCAGTTCCTGCCGGAGGCGAAGCAGCGCTACCTCGCGATCACCGACCGGCTCGCCGCCGCAGGAGCCGATGGCGTGATCCTCGGCTGCACCGAGATCCCGTTGCTGATCGGCCAGCCCGATCGACCGCAGCTGCCGATGTTCGACACCACCGCACTGCACGTCGCCGCGGCGGTCGAGCGCGCCCTGAGCTGAGGCGGCCGACTGCCAGCACCACCGCTCGCGGTGCCGGGCCGGCCGTGCACCAGGCCTGAGTCGCCGCTGTTGAGCGCCACACAGCGCCGCGGCACAGACGGTCGAACGCTGCGCCGCGGTGCGGGGTGTTGCAAATTTGGGCGCGGCAGGGTTGAATGATTCGCGGTTTCGCAGGACCGCGCAGCGCATTTTGCGACGCATCATCCGAGCGTGTACGCTGGGGTCTCGATCGGCCGTTTCTGATCCCCCGCGGCTGAGGTTGTCGACAGCATGATTGGAGCAGCACGGTGTTTCTAGCGATCGCCGCGGTGGTGGCGGTGCTGGTTCTTTGCGGTTTGGCGGTGCGCAACCGGCCGCAGCTTGGCTTCGGCATCGTGCTCGGCGGCGGCCTCGCCTGGGCCGGACTCGCACTCGCCCCGCATCTCAGCCTGACGCCGTTTCCGGTGTGGCTGCCGGCGCTGCCCTTCGCGACGGTCGCCCTGACGCTGTTTTTCTTCGGCTTTCTCGCCTGGTTCTGGGGACCCGACCGCTAGGGGACGACAACGCCCGCCCGCGGGCACGACGACATTCGCTCGAAGTTCCACGGCAACACGGTCGAGGCACGCGGGCACACATACTCGGCATGAGTTCCGCGCATGCGCGGACAGGGTTATCGGCGTACACGCCCCCGGGGGGTCAGGATGAAATGCTTCCACTGTCTCGCACCTGCGCTGACGAGCGCGGATCAGGTGTCTGACGGCCTGCACCCGGCCGGGAGTAGCGATTCCCGCGCATCGGACGCCGAACGCCGCGGCCGACACGCCTCGCAAAAGGGCTAGTTCAATGGTGCTGGCAATTGTCATCGTCCTGTTGGTCATCGGCACGGTCCTGTTCCACATCCTGAGCCCGTGGTGGTTCACGCCGATCGCCTCCAACTGGTCGATGATGGATAACACGGTGAATCTCACGTTCTGGGTCACCGGATTCGTGTTCGTTTCGGTGAATCTGTTCCTCGCATACGCCGTCCTCAACTATCGCCATCGCAAGGGACGCCAAGCCCAGTACCAGCCGGAAGACAAGAAACTCGAATGGTGGCTCACGGGTGTGACGGCGGTGGGCGTCGCGGCGCTGTTGGCGCCGGGCCTGTTCGTATGGGCGAAATTCGTCACGGTGCCGGCCGAGGCCACGGTCGTCGAGGTCGTCGGGCAGCAATGGAACTGGAGCTTCCGCTTCCCGGGCAAGGACGGCGCGCTCGGAGAAACGGACGCGAAGCTGATCAGCCCGGACAATCCCTTCGGCATCGATCCCAACGATCCCAAGGGCCAGGACGACATCCTGATCTCGACGCCGGAGCTGCACCTGCCGGTTAACAAGCCAGTCAAGATCCTGCTGCGCTCCCGTGACGTCACGCACCAGTTCGCCGTGCCGCCATTCCGCGTGAAGATGGACATGGTGCCGGGCATGGTCACCTACTTCTGGTTCACGCCGACGCGGACCGGCACGTTCCCCGTACTGTGCGAGCAGCTGTGCGGCCTCGCGCATTTCGCGATGCGCGGCCGTGTCGTCGTGGACGAGCAGCCCGCCTTCGATGCATGGCTCGCCTCCCAGCCGACCTTCGCGAGCATCCGCGCGCTGCAGGCCGGGGATCCGGCGGCCGGTGCGGCTCTGTACACGGTGTGCAGCGCCTGCCACGGACCGCAGGGGCAGGGCAACCAGCTGCTCAACGCGCCGAAGCTGGCCAGCCAGGCCGGCTGGTATCTCGCCCGGCAGCTGAAGGGCTTCAAGCAGGGTCTGCGCGGCGCAAACCCTCAGGACGTGTACGCGCAGCAGATGATGCCGATGGCCGCGACGCTTACCGACGACGCCGCGGTGCGCAACGTCGTCGCCTACATCGGCTCGCTCCCGGACGAGCGACCGGCCGCGACGGTCGCGGGCGACGCCGTTCGCGGCCGCGTGCTCTACGAGACCTGCTCGGCCTGTCACGGCGCCGCGGGCGAGGGCGACTGGGCGACCAACGCACCGCGCCTCGCACGGATGAGCGACTGGTACCTGGCGAGACAGTTGAAGAACTTCCGCGACGGTATCCGCGGCGGCCATCCGCAGGACTTCCCCGGCGCGCAGATGGCGCAGATGGCCAGCGTACTGAAGGACGAACGTGCGATCGACGACCTGCTTGCGTATCTGGATACCAAGTGATGAACCGTCTGCTAGACAGACTGCAGCTCTGGGCGCCGCGCGCACGCGCGGCGGCGCATTGCTGAGGAGGAGCAGCTGATGGCCTATGTTGCAATAGCGGATCGCGACCACGCGCTCCACGACCCGCAGAGCTGGGTCACGAAGTACATCTGGAGCCAGGACCACAAGGTCATCGCGATCCAGTACGCGATGACCGCGATCGCCATCGGGCTGGTCGCGCTCGTGCTGTCGCTGGTGATGCGCCTGCAGCTCGGCTTCCCGCACACGTTTTCGCTGATCGCGCCGGGCGACTACCTGCAGGCGATCACGATGCACGGCATGATCATGGTGATCTACCTGCTCACGGCGCTGTTCCTGGGCGGATTCGGCAACTACCTGATCCCTTTGATGTGCGGCGCCCGCGACATGGTGTTCCCGTACCTCAACATGCTGAGCTACTGGGTGTACCTGCTCGCGGTGCTGGTACTTGTCGGCGGGTTCTTCGTTCCCGGCGGCCCCACCGGCGCCGGCTGGACGCTGTACCCGCCGCAGGCGATCTCGCAGGGCACGCCCGGGGCATCGTGGGGCATCGTCTGCATGCTGATCTCGCTCGGGATCTTCATCGTCGCCTTCACGATGGGCGGCCTCAACTACGTGACCACGGTGCTGCAAGCGCGCTGCCGCGGGATGACGCTGATGCGCATGCCGCTGTCGGTATGGGGCATCTTCGTGGCCACGATCCTCGGCCTGCTCGCATTTCCGGCGCTGCTCGTGTCGGCGGTCATGATGACGCTGGACGCGGTCGTCGGCACCAGTTTCTTCATGCCGGCCGTCGTGTCGATGGGGCACGCGCCGACGCACAGTGGCGGCAGCCCGCTGCTGTTCCAGCACCTGTTCTGGTTCTTCGGGCATCCGGAGGTGTACATCGTCGCGCTGCCGGCCTTCGGCATCGTCTCCGACCTCCTGAGCACGCACGCCCGCCGGCACATCTTTGGCTATCGGATGATGGTCTGGGCGATCCTCGCGATCGGCTGCCTGAGCTTCGTCGTGTGGGCGCACCACATGTACGTCAGCGGGATGAACCCGTACTTCGGATTCTTCTTCGCGACGACGACGCTGATCATCGCCGTGCCCACCGCGCTCAAGGTCTACAACTGGGTACTGACGCTGTGGCGCGGCGACATCCATCTGACGGTGCCGATGCTGTTCGCGATCGGCTTCATCTTCACGTTCATCCACGGCGGCCTGACCGGACTGTTCCTCGGCAACGTCACCGTGGACGTGCCGCTGTCGGCCACCTACTTCGTGGTCGCCCACTTCCACATGGTGATGGGCGTATCGCCGATCCTGGTCGTGTTCGGCGCGGTCTATCACTGGTATCCGAAGATGACCGGGCGGATGCTGAACGACACGCTGGGCCGGATCCACTTCTGGATTACGTTCCTCGGCGTCTATTCGATCTACCTGCCGATGCACTACCTCGGAATCCTCGGCGTGCCGCGTCGCTACTACGCCTATACGACGGCCGATTTTCCGCCGTCGGTGCAGTCGCTGAACGCCGCCATTACCGTCGCGGCGCTGATCGTGGCCGCGGCGCAGCTGGTGCTGCTGTTTAACCTCGTATGGTCGCTGTTCCACGGCAAGCCCGCGGGCAGCAATCCGTGGCGCGCCACGACGCTCGAGTGGCAGACGCCGGACACCCCGCCGAAGCACGGCAACTGGGGCGCGAAGCTGCCGGTCGTCTACCGCTGGGCATACGACTACAGCGTGCCGGGCGCAGCCGAGGACTTCATCCCGCAGAATGTGCCGCCCAGCGAGCGCGCGCCGGCCGGTTATAGCCACGGGGCGACTGCGTGAGTCTGTCGATCGCTTTCGCGGCGCTGATCGCCGGCACCGTCGTCTGGGCGCTGCTGGTTCGCAGCCTGACGGCCAAGCCGTGGCTGACGCAGGGATCCGGCGGGGCGCTCAAGGAGGGCGGGGCGACGCAGCTGCCGGCTGCGACGATCGGGCTGTGGACGTTCCTCGGGGTGATCACCTCGCTGTTCGGCCTGTTCATCGCCGCGTATCACATCCGGATGATGGCGGGGATCCAGCATGGCGACTGGAGCCATTTCCCCGTACCGAGGCTGCTGTGGGGCAACACGATCGTGCTGATGCTGGGCAGCGTTGCCATGGAATGGGCGCGGGCTGCGGCGGTGCGCGGCGATCTCGGGCGGCTGCGGCCGCGGCTGCTGGCCGGCGGCCTGCTGACGTCGGCGTTCCTGGTCGGCCAGCTGCTGGCCTGGCGCCAGGTGCGCGGCACCGAGTACTTCTCGCCGAGCAATCCCGCGGTCGCGTTCTTCTACCTGCTCACCGCAGTGCATGGCCTGCACCTGCTCGGCGGCCTCGGCGTCTGGGCCCGGACGATCGTCCGGCTATCGGTCCCGCGGGTCAAACCGCTCGACGTCAGCCTCACCGTGAGCCTGTGCACGGTGTACTGGCACTACCTATTGCTCGTGTGGCTGGTGCTGTTCGGGCTGATGTTGTCCACCTAGGCTGAAGAAGGACTTCGATCGTATGGCAGCTGATGCACTCACCGCCGGGCCTGCCGCTCAAGGTGCGGCCGGCCTGGAAGGGGTCGTTGCGGACCTAGCCTCGGACAAGCAGGCCTTCCCCGTACCCTGGGGCAAGGCCATGATGTGGATTTTCCTGCTCAGCGACACGTTCATTTTCAGCTGTTTCCTGACTTCGTACATGAACGTGCGGATCTCGACCACCGCGCCGTGGCCGAACCCGAGCGAGGTGTTCGGTCTCACGGTCGGCCACACCAACGTCCCGCTGCTGCTGATCGCGATCATGACGATGGTCCTGATCACGAGCAGCGGCACGATGGCGATGGCAGTCAACTTCGGCTACCGCCGCAACCGCGCATACACGACCGCGCTGATGCTGATTACCGCCGGATTCGGGGCGACGTTCGTCGGGATGCAGGCGTTCGAGTGGACCAAGCTGATCGTCCTGGAAGGCATCCGCCCGTGGGGGAACCCGCTCGGCGCGACGCAGTTCGGCGCCTCGTTCTTCATGATCACCGGATTCCACGGCCTGCACGTGTCCGCGGGCGTCGTCTACCTGACCGTCGTGGCAATGCGGGTCTGGAACGGGTTCTACGACCGCAAGGGCAGCTACGAGACCGTCGAGATCGCGGGCCTGTACTGGCATTTCGTCGATCTCGTTTGGGTATTCATCTTCGCTTTGTTCTATCTCTGGTAGGCCGAACTCATGGACCACACAGCCGAGCCGCACGCCGATGGCCAGCAGCATCCGATCGCGATCTACCTGTGGATCTGGGCGCTGCTGTTCATCGTCAGTACGTTCTCCTACCTCGTCGACTACTTCCACCTGCACGGGGCGCTGCGCTGGACGCTGATCATCATCTTCATGCTGGTCAAGGCTGCGCTGATCGTCGCAATCTTCATGCACATGGCGTGGGAACGTCTCGCGCTAAAGCTCGTCATTCTGCTGCCGCCGCTGTCCCTGCTGATTCTGATCAGCCTGATGGCAATCGAGGGCGACTACACGTTCGTGACGCGGCTCGCCTCGTTCGTCCACTGATACGCGCACCAGCCACAGTTGCGCGACCCGGTTGACGGCCGGGAGCGACGCACAACGGACGCGGTGATTGATCGGCGCCGCGCAATGGCCGAGCGGCCGGCTGACCGATCTGCGACGCTCGGGCAGCCGCTTGCCTTCGCGCTTACCGGCGGGAGGCGCCGGACACCGCGCTCAGAGCCGCGCGGCGCTCGCCGCGGCTGGAGAGGCCGTCATCGCCGTCGTGGCGATCGCCGCGGCCGCCGCGCCGCTCGCAACGGCCCTGGCCGCTTCCTGCTTCGCTGCCAGCCACCTGGCGTAGTCCTGCCTCGAGAGCACCTCAACGACGATCGGCATGAAGCCGTGATCGCGCCCGCACAGCTCGGCGCACTGCCCGATGAACCGACCGGTCTTGCGGGCCCTGAATGACGCTTCGTTGATCAGGCCCGGAACTGCATCCGTGTTAATTGCAAAATCGGGCACCGACCACGAGTGGATTACGTCGTTGGCGGTGAGCAGCAAGCGCACGGTGGTGTCCACCGGGATCACCAGCGGGTTATCGACGTCGAGCAGCTGGTCCTTGACCGACCCGGCGTCCAGCCGGGAGCGCAGCTGGCGCGCGTCGTTCGGCGCGCCGGCGAGCGTCGAATAGAAGCTGACGCCGGTGCCGAGGTAGTCGTAGTGCCATCTCCACTGATAGCCGGTGACCATGACCGATACCCCGGGGTCGCGCGTGTCGTCCATCACGATCAGCGCGCGGGCCGCGGGGATGGCCGTCGCGACCAGGATCATGGCCGGGACCAAAGTCCAGACCACCTCCACCTGGGTTGAGTGCGGCAGTACCTTATCGGGCGCCGTGCCGGCCGACTGACGGAACCGCACGATTGAATAGATGATCGCGCTGAAGACCGCGACCGCGATCGCGACGCAGACCCAGAACAGCATCATGTGCAGCCCGTGAACCGGCGCCGGGACGCCGGTTGCGCCGCCCGGACCCGCGTAGCTGCTCGCATCGGCGAGCACGGGCGCGATGCCGGCGAGCGCGGCGACTACGGTGAGGACGGTGGCGGCCACGCGGTTGAACATCGATTCCCTCAGCTTGTCTTCCAGCCCAGATTCGTAACCCGTCCTGCGCGCGCCGTCCACCGCAGCCGCGCCCCGTCGCGGGAACCCCGCCGACCTCGCAGGCGCGGCCGTGCGACTCGAACAGCCGCCGGCCCGGCTGCCGGCCAGGCGGGCCGCGCAGTGTAACCTTGGCCCGCGGCCGGGAAAATAGTGCCCGCTGGCCGCCGTGCGGGTCGAGGCGCGTGATTATGTGCGCTCCCAGCCCCCGCCGAGCTCGACGGTCTGCTGCCAATGGCGGCGCCTCAGCCTGGTCGACAGGGCCCAGCCGGGCGCGGCGAGCTGCCGGACCGCGGACGGCAGTACCGGCCGGCAGGCCATCGGAACGGCCGGCAGCGTCGCCTACGCGATGTCGGGGCGATGCTGCAGACCCGACGAGGCGCCGTCTGCAGCATCAGGACGCAGTGACGCCGACGATGAGTCCGCGGCGCGCCGGCTCGTCACGGCTCGGACGGTGCGGGCCGGTGGCCATGCCGCCGTGCGTGCAAGCGCCGCCCGCCCGACACCTGCGGTGCGTGCCGCTGCGCTGCTCAAGGACTGTGCCGGCGCGCGCGACAGTGCTGCGAAAGCCAGCAACGGCAACGACTTGTGCGCGCCCGAGCGGCGTCAAACGAGCAGCGCGCGGAGGTCGAGACGTGCGGCGGCGGCGGCCACATCCGGCGGTTCGAGGCGCGGGATCGTTGCGAGGCACGGAGCCGGGATCAGGGCCTTGAGCGTCGCGACGTTGGCGGCGCGCCGCTCGAAGTCCGGTTCGATCTCGTTGGCGACCCAGCCGGCGATCGACGCGCCTTGTGCGATCGCCGACTCGGCGGTCAGCAGCGCGTGGTTGAGGCAGCCGAGCCGAAGGCGGACGACGATGATGACCGGCAGCTCGAGGCGACGCGCGAGGTGACCGACCGTCAGTGCGCCGCCGAGCGGCGTGCGCCAGCCGCCCACGCCTTCGACGATCACGATATCCGACAGTGCCATGAGCGTAACGTAGCTCGCAGCGATCGCCTCGAAATCGACCGGCCGCCGCGCTTCCTCCGCCGCCAGGTGCGGGGCGATCGCCGGCTGGTATGCGCACGGGTTCACGACCTCGTACGGCCACTCGTGGGAGCTTTCCCGGAGCAGCGCCAGCGCGTCCTCGTTCCTGAGTCCGGCGGCGGTCGCCGTGCAGCCCGAGGAGACCGGCTTCATGCCGGCGACGCGCAGGCCTTGTGCGCGGCAACCGCGGAGCAAGGCCGCAGCGACCAGCGTCTTGCCGACGCCCGTGTCGGTGCCGGTGACGAAGAACGCGCGGGCGGACGATCGGTCCGATCCGGTCACGGCGAAGCCCTCGACCGGTCGCGGCGCGTGAGCGACTCGAGCGACACGACGGACTCTCCGCGCCGTCCGCGAACCGGCGGCGTCGTCGCCGGGCACCAGGCCTGGCCATACACGACCTCGCAGGTCACCGGCAGCCGCCCGGCGGCGGTGCGGAAGCTTTCGTACGCAGCCGCGACCTGCGCAAGACGGCCGCGACCGGTGAGTCCGGCCGCGCGGCCGGCAAGCGCATTCTGCGAGCCGAGCGCCTTCAGATCGCGCATCAGGGCGCGCACGTCGGTGCAGCTCAGCGTATGGCGATCGACGTCCAGCACCGGGTCGGCGAAGCCCGCGCGCACCAGTGCATCCCCGATGTCGTGCAGGTCGAGGAACCGGTGCACGTGCGCCGCCGCGTCGGCCGCGTGCCACGCCGCGCGCAGCTCGACGAGGGTGTCGGGGCCCACGGTCGAGAACGTGAAACAGCCGCGCGGCGCCAGCACGCGCCGCACCTCGCGGAACACCGTGTCGAGGTCCACCGCCCAGTGCAGCATCAGATTCGAATAGACGAGGTCGACGCTGCCATCGCGGAGCGGCAGGCGGGCGCCATCGGCGCAGATCCGGTCGAAGCGCCTGCGCCAGGACTGCGCATGGCGCGCCTCGCGCAGCATGCCCAGCGCCAGATCGAGGGCGATTACCCGCGCCTGGTGCCAGCGGTCGCGCAGCGCCCGGGCGCCGTGGCCGGTCCCGGCGCCGAGATCGAGGATGACGCCCGGGTCGATGTTGAGCAGCTCGAGCCGCGCGAGTATCTCGCTGCGCGCTGCGGCACCCACCGCCGCATGGGTGTCGTAGCCAACGCTGGCGCGCTCGAAGGCGCGGCGCACCGCGCGCGCGTCGAGGCGCGGGCGATCGTCGGTGGTCACGCCGGCGCGGGGTGCGGCAGTGCCGCGAGCGCCTCGAGGAGCCGCTCGACGTCGGTGGCGGCGTGTGCCGCCGAGAACGTGATCCTGAGACGCGCGGTTCCCTCCGGCACCGACGGCGGGCGGATCGCCGCCGCCAGGATGCCGCGCTCGAGCAGCCGCGCGCTCGCCAAGAGCGCGGCCTCGTTGCTGCCGAGCACGAGCGGCTGGATCGGCGTGGCCGATTCGCCGAGCGGCAGGCCGAGGCTGCTGCAGCCGGCCCTGAAGCGGGCGACGTGCTCGCGCAGCCGCTCGCGGCGCCACGGCTCGGCCGCCGCGAGCGCGACCGCGGTGCGCGCCGCCGCGGCCACGGCCGGCGGCAGCGCGGTCGTGAAGATGTACGTGCGCGCACGCTGCACCAGAAGCTCGACCAGCGCCGCCGAGCCCGCGACGAAGGCGCCGAACGTGCCGAACGCCTTGCCGAGGGTGCCGATCAGCACCGGTACGTCCTCGCTGGTCGCGCCCGCCTGCTCGAGCGAGCCGCGACCGGTGGACCCAAGCACGCCGAGCCCGTGGGCATCGTCCACGGCGAGCCACGCGCGCTGCCTGCGGCAGGCGCTGGCGAGTGCGGCGAGCGGAGCGACGTCGCCGTCCATGCTGAAAACGCCGTCCGTCAGGACGAGCGCGTTGCCCTCGGTGCGTTCGGCGAGCAGGCGCTCCGCCGCCGCGGCATCGCCGTGCACAAACCTCTCGAAGCGTGCGCCCGACAGCCGGCCGGCATCAAGCAGCGAGGCGTGGTTGAGCCGGTCCGCGAGCACCAGGTCACCGCGGCTCGCGAGCGTGGTGCCGACCGCGAGGTTCGCCATGTAGCCGGTCGAGAACAGCACCGCACGTTCGCGCCCGGTGTATGCAGCGAGTGCTTCCTCGAGCGCGTGATGCTCGCAGTGGTGGCCAGTGACCAGATGCGAGGCTCCGCTGCCGACCCCCACGCGGCGCGCGGCCGCGGCGAATGCCGCGACGACGTCGGGATGGCGCGCGAGGCCGAGGTAGTCGTTGCCGGAGAACGACAGCAGCTGTCGCCCGTCGATCCGGGCCTCGACCCCGCTGCCATCGCGCTCGTAGCTCTCGACGCAGCGCCGCCGCCGTTCGAGGCCGCGCGCGCGCAGCTGCCCGAGCCGCTGCGCGAGGGCGAGCTCGCGCCAGTCCTCGCCGTTCACGCCGCGCCGTGGGCGGTGGCCGGCTCCAGCGCGTCGCAGCCGGGCTCCGCGGTGAGGTCGGCCCGCTGCTCCGGGCGAATGCCGAGCCGCGCAAACAGCGCGGCGTCGTGCTCCGGGTCGGGATTGCCGGTCGTCAGGAGCTTGTCGCCGTGGAAGATCGAGTTGGCGCCGGCCAGAAATGCGAGCGCCTGCAGCTCGTCGCTCATCTCGCCGCGCCCGGCCGACAGCCTCACGTGGGAGCGAGGCATCGTCAGGCGGGCGGCGGCGACGGTCCTGACGAAGTCGAACGGATCCAGCGGCGCGCTGCCGGCCAGCGGAGTTCCCGCCACCTGCACCAGCCGGTTGATGGGCACGCTCTCGGGATGCTCGGGCAGCGTTGCGAGCGCGTGCAGCAGCCCGGCGCGGTCCTCGGGCGCCTCGCCCATGCCGAGGATGCCCCCGCAGCAGACCTTCAGACCGGCAGCGCGCACGGCGGTGAGCGTGTCGAGCCGGTCCTGATAGGTGCGGGTCGTGATGATCTGCTGGTAGTAGGCCGGCGAGGTGTCGAGGTTGTGGTTGTAGTAGTCGAGGCCGGCCGCGGCGAGCGCCGCGGCCTGGTCCTCGGTCAGCATGCCGAGCGTGGCGCAGGACTCGAGGCCGAGCGCACGCACTGCCCTGACCATCGCGATCACCACGGCCAGATCGCGATCCTTCGGCGAACGCCACGCGGCACCCATGCAAAAGCGGGTGGCGCCGGCGGCCTTGGCGCGCGCAGCGGCGGCGGCGACCTGCTCCACCTCGAGCAGCTGTTCGCGTTCGAGGCCGGTGTCGTAGCGCACGCTCTGCGGGCAATAGGCGCAGTCCTCGGGACAGGCGCCGGTCTTGACCGAGAGCAGCGTCGACACCTGCACCGTGTTCGGGTCGAAGTGCCGCCGGTGGACGCGCTGGGCATGGAACAGCAGATCGGCGAACGGCAGCGCGAGGAGCGTTTGCACCTCCGCGAGCGTCCAGTCGTGCCGAATCTCGCCAAGCCGATCGAGGACTGCCGGTCGCATGCACGCCTCCGCTCGGGTGTTGCGGCGCCGGGAACGGCCGGCCGGGCGCCGCGCGGCGGCGCGCTCCGAGCACGGGCCAGTGTCCGGGCGGTTCGCCTTGCTGTCAACTATGCGGCAATTCGAAAGTTGACGAGCCTTCAGGCACCGGCGGTCAGGGGCCGGGCTTCGCGAACAGGTAGTCGAGCGCGATGCCGACGAAGATTGCGAGCCCGAACCAGTGGTTGCTGAGGAACGCGCGGAAGCAGTCCCGGGGCTCGCGCGCGCGGAGCAGCCACTGCTGCCAGCCGAACAGGCACGCGCCGATGAAGAGCGCGATCCAGAACCAGCGGCCGAGGTCCGCCTGCTGGCCGGCGAGCCAGAACGCATATAGCACCAGCGCCTGCATCGTCCCGATGATCCAGCGATCGGCATCGCCGAACAGGATCGCCGCGGACTTGATTCCGAGCTTCAAGTCATCGTCCCGGTCGACCATCGCGTACATCGTGTCGTACGCGGCCGACCACAGGACTGCAGCCACGAACAGCAGCCACGCGAGGCGCGGGACCTGGCCGGTCTCGGCGGCGAAGGCCATCGGGATCGACCACGAGAACGCGGCACCGAGCCACACCTGCGGCAACGGGAAAAACCGCTTCAGGAACGGATACACGATCGTCAGCGCCGCGCCGCCGACCGCGAGCTCCACCGTGAACCGATCGAGGGTCAGCACCAGCGCGAGCGCGAGCAGTGACAGGATCGCGTAGATCAGCAGCGCTTCGGCCGGGGACACCCGGCCCGCCGCGAGCGGCCGGTCCTCGGTCCGCGCGACGTGCGGATCAAAGCGCCGGTCCGCGAAATCGTTGATCGCGCAGCCGGCGGAGCGCATCAGCAGCGCGCCGAGCGCGAAGACGACGAACACGTGCTCGTTCGGGTGGCCGCGCGAGGCCAGCCACAACGCCCACAGCGCAGGCCACAGCAGCAGCCAGATGCCGATCGGCCGGTCGAGGCGTATCAGCCGTGCGTAATCGGCGAGAGTCGTCGCGGCACGCCGCCGCCCGTTGCTCGCGTCATCCGCCTGCGCTCCCGTCGGACGCGTGGCGTTCAGCACGGCAGCATCCCGGGCAGCGACGTTTCCTGCACCAGCCGCCGCCGCCCGTGCAGCCCGAACGCTGAGCGTCGCGCCCGGGCGTCCGGTGGCAGAAGCGCCACGACCGATGCGGTGGAACTGTTCAAGCGGCCTACCTTCCCGCGCAAACTCACACCTTGCCGTAGCGCTCGCCGGCGCCAATCCAGCGCCGCAGCAAGGGCGCTATGTTATCGGGATGGCGCTCGAGCATCACTTCGGCCGCGCGCTGTACCCTCGGCAGCAGGTCGGCGTCGCGAACGAGCTCGGCCACCTTCATCTGCATCAGCCCGGTCTGGCGCGTGCCCAGCAGCTCGCCCGGACCACGCAGCTCCAGATCGCGCCGCGACACCTCGAAGCCGTCGCTGGTCGAGCGCATCACGTCGAGCCTCTGTCGCGCGAGCGGTGACAAGGGCACGCGGTACAGCAGCAGGCACGAGCTCTCGGTTGCGCCACGGCCGACGCGGCCGCGCAGCTGATGGAGCTGCGCGAGGCCCATGCGCTCGGCGTTCTCGACGACCATCAGGCTTGCGTTCGCAACGTCGACGCCGACCTCGATCACCGTGGTCGCGACCAGCAGGTCGAGCTCGCCGCGCTTGAACGCCGCCATTACCGCTTCCTTCCTCGCCGCCGTCAGCCGTCCGTGAACGAGGCCGATGCGCAGGCCCGGAAGCGCGCCGACCAGCGCCGCGTGGGTCGCCTCCGCCGCCTGGTACTCGAGCTCCTCCGACTCCTCGATCAACGGGCACACCCAGTACGCCTGCCGGCCCGCGTGGCACGCCGCCGCAATCCGCGCGACGACCTGATCGCGCCGCGATTCGGGGATCACGACCGTTTTGACGGGCGTCCGGCCCGGCGGCAGCTCGTCGATCACCGACACGTCGAGGTCGGCGTAGGCAGTCATCGCCAGCGTTCGCGGAATCGGCGTCGCCGTCATGATCAGCTGGTGCGGGAAGCGGCCGTCCGCGAGCCCTTTCTCGCGCAGCGCCAGCCGCTGGTGGACGCCGAAGCGATGCTGCTCGTCGATGATCACGAGCGCGAGGCGCCCGAAGCGCACGCCCTGCTGGAACAGCGCGTGCGTGCCGATGACGACCGGCACGTCGGTTCCGGCGCGGATCGCGTTCAGCGCGGACTGGCGTGCGCGGCCCGTGAGCTTCGCGGACAGCAGTGCCACCGGCAGGCCCAGCGGGCGCAGCCAGCGGTCGAAGTTCTGCCAGTGCTGTTCGGCGAGCAGCTCGGTCGGCGCCATCAGCGCCGCCTGGAACCCGGACTCGACGGCGGCGAGCGCCGCGAGCGCCGCGACCACCGTCTTGCCGGAGCCGACGTCGCCCTGCACGAGCCGCAGCATCGGGGACGCCGCGGCAAGGTCGGCGGTGATCTCGGCGAGCACCCGCTGCTGCGCGCCCGTCAGCGCGAACGGCAGCGCGGCCCGGAAACGGCGCGCGAGAGTCCCCGGCGGATTGAGCGGCCAGGCCGCATCGGCGCGAATTTCCTCGCGCAGCTGCCTGAGGCTCAGCTGGTGGGCCAGCAGTTCCTCGAATGCGAGGCGCCGCTGCGCCGGATGGCGGCCGGCGGCGAGCGGCGCGAGGTCCGCACCCGGTGGCGGCCGGTGCACGTAGCCGAGCGCAACGGCGAGCGGCGGCAGGCCGAGGTCCGCGAGCAGCGCCGGCGGCAGCCAGTCGCGGACGCTCGAGCGCTCGGCCTCGGCGAGCGCGAGCGCCGTCAGGATCCGCAGCCGCCCCTGCTGCACGCCCTCGGTCGCCGGATACACGGGCGTCAGCGAGTCCTCGGTGCGCTGAGCATCGAAACCTTCGGCGCGGCGGTACTCGGGATGCACGATCTCGAGCCCCAGCGTGCCGCGCCGCGCCTCGCCGTAGCATCGGAGCCGGACGCCGCGCTGCAGCTGCGCCTGCTGCGCAGCCGTGAAGTAAAAAAACCGGAGCGTCAGGAATCCGGAACCGTCGGAGATCCTGACGAGCAACTGGCGGCGGCGGCGGAAGGCGATCTCGGCGAGCTCGATCTCGCCCTCGACCACTGCGCGCTCGCCCGGCCGCAGCGTGCCGATCGGCACGACCCGGGTACGGTCCTCGTAGCGCAGCGGCAGCAGGAACAGCAGATCCTGGACGGTCTCTATGCCGAGCTTGGCGAGCTTCGCCGCCAGCGCCTCGCCGACGCCCTTGAGGGCCGTGACCGGGCGCAGCTCGGAGTCGGCGCCGCCCGGCGGCAGCGCTTCGTCGCCCGCGCGCGGCCGCGTGGCGTTCACAGCTCCAGGATGCAATCCGCCTCGAGCGCCGCGCCGCGCGGCAAGGCGGCGACTCCGATCGCCGCGCGGGCCGGGTAAGGCTCCGGGAAGTACTCCGCCATCACCTTGTTGACGAGCTGGAAGTGGCTGAGATCGACGAGGTAGATCGTCACGCGCACGGCATCGCCGAGCGACCCGCCTGCTGCCGTCGCGATCGCCCGCAGATTGTCGAACACGCGACGCACCTGCGCCTCGGTGTTGCCCGTGACGAGTTCCCTGGTGGCCGGGTCGATTGGTATCTGGCCCGAAATGTACACGGTGCTCCCGACCCTGACCGCCTGCGAATAGGTGCCGATCGCGGCCGGCGCCGCCGCGGTCGAGATGATCGTGCGTGACATGCTGACCTCGCGCGTGGCCCTGCGCGCCATTCTCGCACGATGCCCCTGGCCCCGGGATGGTTCACGCGAGCGTGCGCTCCACCGACAGGACCTCCGGCATCGAACGGATTGCGCGGATCACTTTGGCCAGCTGGGACCTGCCCTGGACCTGCAGCTCGAAGGTGATTGTCGAGGACTCGCTGTCGCGTTCGACCACTGACAGGTGGCCGATGTTGGTCTCGGTCGCGGCGATTGCCGAGGCCACCGCGGCGAGCACGCCGGGGCGGTTCTGCACCTCGACCTTGATCTCGGAGGCAAAGCTGCGGTGCGCACCCTTCTCCCAGGACACCGGCAGCCACTTCTCGGGCTGCTTGTGCCAGCCGGCGAGGTTGCCGCAGCGGGCGCGGTGGATGACCACGCCGCGTCCTGTCGACAGGAACGCGATGATCGGGTCGAACGGGATCGGGAAGCAGCAGCGCGCGTAAGTGACGACCAGACCTTCGGTGCCGGCGATCACGAGCGGGGCCGCCGTGCGCGCCTCGCCCTTGGCGCTGGCCGCGCTGCGGTCGGCCGGCAGCAGGTGCCGCGCGACGAGCGGCGCGAGGCGCTCGCCGAGGCCGACCTTCTCGAACAGATCGTCCGCGGCCTTGAACCCGAGATCGCGCGCCGCGTTCTCCGTCGTCGCCGCATCGACGGATTTCAGCGCCAGCTTGAATTCGCCGAGCGCCTGGTTGACGAGGCGCTTGCCAAGATCGACGGCTTCGCCGCGCTTCATCGTCTTGAGGTAGCCGCGGATCGAGGCGCGCGCCTTGGCGGTGACCACGAAATTCGCCCAGGCGGGATTCGGGGTCGCGCCTTTGGCGGTGATGACCTCGACCGTCTGCCCGTTGCGCAGCGCCGTCCGCAGCGGCACCAGCCGCCGGTCGATCTTGGCGGCGACACAGCGCCGGCCGACGTCGGTGTGCACCGCGTACGCGAAGTCGACGCAGGTCGCGCCGCGCGGCAGGCGCAGGATGTCGCCCTTCGGCGTGAACACGTAGACCTTGTCCGGAAACAGGTCGACCTTGACGCTCTCGAGGAACTCCTCCGGATTGCCGCCCTCCTGCATCTGCATCAGGCTCTTCAGCCACTCGCGGGCGCGCTCGTGCTGGCTGGGGCCCAGTTCCTCCCCGACCTTGTACTGCCAGTGCGCGGCGATGCCGTTCTCGGCGAGGCGGTGCATCTCCTCGGTGCGGATCTGAATCTCGAGCGGGACGCCGTTCGGCCCGAACAGCGTCGTGTGCAGCGACTGATAGCCGTTGATCCGGGGTATTGCGATGTAGTCCTTGAAGCGGCCGGGCATCGGCTTGTAGAGCCCGTGCACCAGCCCGAGCGCGCGATAGCAGGCGTCGACCGAATCGACGACGATGCGCACCCCGTAGACGTCGATCACGTCCGAGAGCGCCACCTTCTTGCGGCGCATCTTCTGGTAGATGCTGAACAGGTGCTTCTCGCGCGACTCGACCCGGCCCTTGAGGCCCGCCTTGACGAGCGCACCGGAGATGTTCGAGGTGATCTTCGGCAGGAACTCCTTCTGGTTGCCGCGGCTGCGCTTCAGCTCCCGCTCGAGCACCTGGTAGCGCTGCGGGTACAGCGCGCGGAACCCGAGGTCCTCGAGCTCGAGCTTGATCGAATGGATGCCGAGGCGGTTGGCGATCGGCGCGTAGATGTCCAGCGTCTCGAGCGCGATGCGGCGGCGCTTGGGCGTCGGCATCGCGCCGAGCGTGCGCATGTTGTGGGTGCGGTCGGCGAGCTTGACCATGATGACGCGGATGTCGCGGACCATGGCGAGGATCATCTTGCGGAACGACTCTGCCTGCGCTTCCTTGCGGCTCTTGAACTGCACCTTGTCGAGCTTCGAGACACCGTCGACCAGCTCGGCAACCTCGCGGCCGAAGCGCGCCAGGATCTCGTCCTTCGCGGTCGGCGTGTCCTCGATGACATCGTGCAGCAGCGCGGCGCAGATCGTCTGGCCGTCGAGGTGCAGGTCGGCAAGCATTCCCGCGACGGCGACCGGGTGCGTGATGTACGCCTCGCCGGTCAGGCGCTTCTGGCCCTTGTGGGCCCCGTTGGCGAGTTCGTAGGCTTCTTGGACGCGCTCGACCTGCTCAGGCGGCAGGTAGCCCTCGAGCTTGGCGATCAGCTGGGAAATTCCCGGGGAGCGGCGTCCACCCGGCAGGAAGCTCAGCAGGGAGGACGCATAATCCATCGAGAGCGTGTCGAGTCGGTGTCAGGGGTCTCCGCTCAGTCGCCGAGCCCGAACTGGGGCGCGCGGAAGTCGGGCGGCAGGTCGAGCGGATTCTCCTGCGGCGGCATCTGGGGCACGGGCTCGGGATCGGCCTCGAGCAGCAGCTCGCGGCCGATCTTGCCCTCGGCAATCTCCCGCAGCGCGACCACCGTCGGTTTGTCGTTCTGCCAATCGACGAGCGCATCCGCGCCATTGGCGAGCCGGCGCGCGCGCTTGGCGGCCAGCAGCACCAGTTCGAACTGGTTCTCGACGTTCTGGTGCAGGCAGTCTTCAATCGTGATGCGGGCCATGGCTGGATCGTTCCGATAAAAAGCAAATGGTCGAATAGAATAACCGAATAGCCGGCCCCGCGCCCGCCGAACGCGCGGCGGCGGCACCGGACTCGCGGACGCCGTACAAGCCGCAGTGGCGCGCGCTGCGATCTCGCGGGTATGTTGACAAGCTACTGAAATCAAAGAATTTTATGAGAAACGCGCGCCGGCACGGGGCGCCCTGCCGCGACCTGCAGGCCGGCCGGGCGTCATCATTTCAACAGGACACCGGTCAGAACATGCCGGGTCCATGCTCGGGACCGCTGGCAGAGGCAGCCGCGTGTCGCCGTAGCCCCTAGCGCCGCGGAGTCTTTTCACGCCGCCACTGCCGGGTTGGACCCAGAATACTGCCGCTCTGCCCGTGCCCGAGACGCCAATGACGACCCCGGACCAGTCATCGCAGCCTGATTCCACATCAGCCACCGTGCCGCACCGCACGCAGATGCGCTGGCTGGCGCTCGCGGCGGCCGGCCTTGTTGTGGTCATCGGACTTGTTTGGCTGCTCGGCCGCGGGTCGGATCACGAACGGGCGGGCGCCACTTCCGCAACGCCTGACACCTTCCGCCCGACGCCCCAGCAGCTGAAGACGCTGACGATCGAGCCCGTCGGGACGCACCTGTTCACGACGATCGAAGTGGCCGACGGGCGCATTGCGGTCAATGCCAATCGCACCACCCCCGTGTACGCCCCGTATTCCGGCCGCGTCGTCGCGATAGTCGCCGGACCTGGCGACCGGATCGCCGAGGGGGCGACGCTCGCGACCATCGAGGCGAGCGAGTTCGCGGATGCGCAGAATGCATTCGGCGCCGCGGCCGCGCAGGTGCGGCTGACGCGCGCGGCCGAGGCGCGCAAGCGCGACCTGTTCGAGGCCAAAGGCGGCTCGCAGCAGGACTGGCAGCAGGCCCAGGCGGATCTTGCGACCGCGGAGGCGGCGCTGGCCGCGGCGCGCAGCCATCTGCGGATTTTCGGACAGTCAGACGCCACGATCGACGCGCTGCAGACGCACGAGCCCGCCGACGCGCGCATCGCGCTGCGTTCGCCGATCGCAGGTGTCGTCGTCGATCGGCAGATCAGCCCCGGCCAGTACGTCGCGGCGGGTAGTGGAACGCCTCTGTACACCATAGCCGACGTCAGCACCGTCTGGATCGTCGGCACGCTGAGCGAGCGTGCGGCGCCGCGCGTGAAGCGCGGCCAGCCCGTCCTGATGAACGTGCCCGCCTGGCCCGGGCGGGCCTTCACGGCACGGCTCGACTACGTCGCGCCGACGATCGATCCGGCAACCCACCGGCTGACCGTCCGCGCTGTCATTGACAACGCCGACGGCGCGCTGCGGCCCGAGATGCTCGCGACCCTGTCAATCGACGCCGGCGAGGCCCAGTCCGCGCCGGCCGTGCGGGCGTCCGCGGTAGTCTACGAGGGCGAGCGGGCCCACGTCTGGGTGGAGACAACTGACGGCGCGATCGGGATTCGCGAAATCCGCGCCGGGCGCAGCGATGCGGGGCTCGTTGAGGTACTGGAAGGGCTCAAGGCCGGCGAACGAGTTGTGACGCGCGGGAGCCTGTTCATCGATCGCGCTGCGCGGCTCGACTGATGATGAACTGGCTGGTCGAATTCGCGCTGCGCCAGCGGGTGCTGGTGACTGCGATGCTCGCGCTGGCGCTGGTCGGCGGCGCGGCGGGCTTTGCGGCCCTAAACATAGAGGCCTACCCGGATCCGGTGCCGCCGCTCGTCGACGTGGTGACCCAGAGCACCGGCCAGTCGGCCGAGGAGATCGAGCGCTACATCACAATTCCGATCGAAGTGCAGATGGCCGGCATCCCGCACGTGCAGGCGATTCGCACGATCTCGCTGTTCGGCCTGTCCGACGTCAAGGTGCAGTTCACCTATGACTTCACCTACGAGCAGGCGGAACAATGGGTCATCAACCGCCTGTCGCAGCTGCCGCCGCTGCCGAACGGGGCCCAGCCGCAGGTCTCGCCGACCAGCCCGATCGGCGAGATATATCGCTACCGCGTGCGCGGCCCCGCCAGCTATTCGGTCACCGACCTCAAGACGCTGCAGGACTGGGTGCTCGAGCGCCGCTTCAAGGCGGTCCCGGGCGTCATCGACGTCACCGGCTGGGGTGGCAAGACGAAGACCTACGACATCGCCGTCGACCAGCGCCGCCTCGCGGGCTATGGCCTCGGGTTGCCGCAGGTGCTGCAGGCGCTTGGCAACGCCAACATCAATGTCGGCGGCCAGACGGTCAACATCGGGCCGCAGTCCGCGGTCGTGCGCGGCGTCGGCCTGATCCACTCGCTCGAGGACATGCGCCACACGCTGCTCGCCGCCAATCGCGGCGTACCGATCTACCTCGGCGATGTCGCCGAGATCAGCGTCGGCAACCAGCCACGGCTCGGTATTGCCGGGCTCGATGCGAACAACGATATCGTCGAGGGCATCGTGCTGATGCGCCGCGGCGCCGCCAGTACGCCGACGATCCTGGCCGTGCAGCAGGAGGTCATGCGCATCAACAGCTCAGGGGTGCTGCCGCCAGGCGTCTCGATCGAGCGTATCTACGATCGCAGCGATCTGATCCGGATCACGACGCGGACGGTGCTGCACAACATGCTGGCGGGCGTCGCCCTGATCTTCCTGCTGCAGTGGGCATTCCTCGGCAACCTGCGCACCGCCATCATCGTGGCGATGACGATTCCGTTCGCGCTCGCGTTCGCTATCGGCCTGATGCTGCTGCGTGGCGAGTCGGCGAACCTGCTGTCGGTCGGCGCGATCGACTTCGGGCTGATCGTCGATGCGACCGTGATCATGATGGAGAACATCTACCGTCACCTCGCCGAGACGGCGGCGCACCGGGTCCGCGGAACGACGCTGCTGCACTCGTTGCGGCCGCCATCCGGGTTCAGGGGCAAGTTCCAGACGATCGCAAACGGTGCCGCGGAAGTCAGTCAGTCGATTTTCTTCGCCGCGGCCATCATCATTGCGGGATTCCTGCCGCTGTTCACGCTGTCAGGCATCGAGGGCCACATTTTTGGCCCGATGGCTAGGACCTACGGCTACGCGATCGCCGGCGGACTGCTTGCGACCTTCACCGTTGCGCCCGCGCTCGCCGGGATGCTGCTGCCCGCGAACGTCAGCGAGCGCGAGACCTGGCTCGTCCGCTGGATACGGCGCATCAATGAGCCGATCATGGAGTTCGCGCTGCGAAACCGGCTGCTGATGGTCGGACTAGCGGCGCTGTTGGGGCTCGCGGCGCTGCTCGCCGCACGCACGCTCGGCCTCGAGTTCCTGCCGAAGCTCGAGGAAGGCAACCTGTGGATTCGCGCGACGTTCCCAACCTCGATCTCGCTGGAGGAGGGCAACGGCTACGTCAACCGCATGCGCCAGGTCATCGGCAGCTACCCGGAAGTGGAGACGGTGGTGTCGCAGCACGGGCGGCCGGACGACGGCACGGACGCGACCGGCTTCTTCAACGCCGAATTCTTCGTGCCGCTGAAGCCCTTCGAGCGCTGGCCGCACGGCATAGGCAAGGAACAGCTGACCGCGCAGCTGACCGACAAGCTCGCCGAGCAGTTCCCCGGCGTTGAGTTCAACTTCTCGCAGTACATCCAGGACAACGTCGAGGAGGCAGCCTCGGGCGTCAAGGGCGAGAACTCCGTCAAGATCTTCGGCAACGACCTCGAGACACTGGAGCAGACGGCCGGCCGGATCGCGCAGGTGATGGCCCAGGTGCCCGGCATCACCGACCTCGCCGTGTTGCGCTCGCTCGGCCAGCCGACGATTCGCATCGACGTCGACCGCGTGCGCGCGGCACGGTTCGGACTCGCGCCGGGCGACGTCAATTCGGTCGTGCAGGCGGCCATCGGCGGCCAGTCGGCGGGCGACCTCTACGAGGAGGGCAGCGACCGGCACTTCCCGATGATGGTGCGGCTCGCCTCGCCGTACCGGCAGAGCCTCGATGCGATCCGCCGCATCCCGGTCGCGGCGCCCGACCCAACCGGCGGTAGCACACCGGTCCCGGTAGCGCTCGCCGACGTCGCCGACGTGCGGCTGGTGTCCGGCGCCTCGTTCATCTACCGCGAGCAGCAGCAGCGTTACGTGCCGATCAAGTTCAGCGTCCGTGGCCGGGATCTCGGCAGTGCGGTGCTCGAGGCGCAGCGGCGCGTCGACGCCGAGGTGCCGCTGCCCGGCGGCTACCGCCTCGAGTGGGTCGGCGAGTTCGGCAACCTGCAGGAAGCGCTCGGCCGGCTGGCATTCGCGGTACCGCTCGCGATCGTGCTGATCTGTCTGCTGCTGTACGTGAACTACGGCCAGGTCCGTGACGTACTGCTGGCGGCGAGCGTGATCCCGATGGCGATGGTCGGCGGCATCTTCGCGTTGTGGCTGACCGCTACCCCGTTCAGCGTGTCGGCCGCGATCGGCTTCGTCGCGCTGTTCGGCATCGCGGCGATGGACGGCATCCTGGTGCTGTCCTACTACAACCTGTGCCTCGACGCAGGCCTCGGCCGCGTCGCCGCGATTCGCCAGACAGGGCGCACGCAGCTGCGGCCGGTCATGATGACCTGCATCGTCGCCTGCGTGGGGCTCATCCCGGCGGCGGTTTCGACCGGCATCGGTTCCCAGGTGCAGCGGCCGCTGGCGCTGGTCGTCGTCGGCGGCATGCTGCTGGCCCCGGCGCTGATCCTCGTGGTGCTGCCGGTACTGATTCTGCGATTCTCGTCGCGGCGACCGCAGCTGGAGACGGACGAGGGCACGCCGGCGAGCGAGGAGCTGCCGTGAACGCACTGCGGCGCTGTGCGCTCCTCGGTCTGCTGGCAATCGGCGCCTGCGCAGTCGGGCCCGACTTCAAGCGGCCCGAGCCGCCGCGCACCGACCGCTACGTGCCGGGCGCGCCGCCTGCGGGCAGCGATGCGCAGCGCTTCATCGACGGCCAGCCGGTGCCGGCGAACTGGTGGAGCGAGTTTGGATCGCCCGAGCTCGATGCGCTCGTCGTCGAGGCGCTGCGCGCCAATCCCACGATCGCCGCGGCGCAGGCGGCGCTCAGGCAGGCTCGCGAGAACTATCTGGCGCAGCGCGGCACCTACTTCCCGACGGTTGCGGTCGGCGGCGAGGCCAGTCGCAACCGCAATGCGGTGCAGGTACTGTCGCCGACGCTGACCTCCGGTGCGGCGCTTTTCAACCTGTACACCGCCGACATCACTGTCGCGTATACGCTCGACCTGTTCGGCGCCAACCGCCGGGCCGTCGAGTCGTTCGCGGCGCTCGCCGATGCCGGCCGCTTCGAGCTCGATGCGACCTACCTGACGGTGGCCGGCAACGTCGTCGTCGCCGCGATCCAGCAGGCCGGGCTCGCGGCCGAGATCGAGGCGACCGAGCGGACCGTCGAGCTTGGGCGCGACAGCCTCGGCATTCTCAAGCGACAGCTCGAGCTCGGGGCGATCGACCGGCTGGATGTCGCCGCGCAGGAGGCCGCGCTCGCGCAGCTCGAGGGGTCCCTGCCCCCGCTGCGGCGCCAGCTCGAGGCCACGCGGCACCTGCTCGCGGTCCTGACCGGGCGACTGCCGGCGGATGCGCCGGCGGGCTCGTTCTCGCTCGCCTCGCTGTCGCTGCCGGCGCAGATCCCGCTCGGTGTGCCCGCTGAGCTCGTGAACCGCCGGCCGGACGTGCGTGCCGCGGAGGCCGAGCTGCATGCAGCGACGGCCGCCGACGGCGTAGCGCTTGCGAACTTGCTGCCGCAGATAGCGATCGGCGGCACCATCGGCAGCAGCGCCACCGCGGTCGCCGACGTGCTCAAGGCGGGCACGGGGTTCTGGAGCATCGGTGCCGACCTGACCCAGACGCTGTTCGCCGGCGGGGCGCTGGTGCACCGCAAGCGCGCTGCGGACGCCGCACTCGATCAGGCCGGCGCGCAGTACCGGGCGACGGTGCTCGGCGCGTTTCAGAACGTGGCCGACGCGCTGCGCACGCTCGAGACGGATGGCGCGGCGCTCGAGGCGGCGAGCCGCGCACGACGCGCGGCCGACGAGAGTCTGGCGATCGTGCGCCGCCAGCTCGAGCTCGGTGCCGTCAGTTACCTGGGCCTGATCGCGGCACAACAGACCGACGAGCAGGCGACGCTCGCCGAGCTCGCCGCGCGGACCAGCCGTCTCGCCGACACCGCGGCGCTCTACCAGGCGCTCGCCGGCCCGGTCACCGCCCGCTAGAGCCGCTGGAGCCAGCCGCGCCTCGGCCGGCCGCTCAGTTCAGCAGGCCTGCGGCGAACGCTTCGAGCCCGCTCCGGTCGCGGCCGAAATCCGCGGTGTCCCCGGCGACGATGCGTTCGAGGTCCGCGAGCGCCTGCTCGAACTGGTCGTTGATGATGACGAAGCGGAATTCGTACCAGTGGGACAGCTCCGTGACCGAATCCCTGAGCCGGCGCGCGATCACCGCGGCGCTGTCGGTCCCGCGGCCCCTGAGGCGCGCCTCGAGCGCCGCCCGCGACGGTGGCAGGATGAAGATGTCGACCGCTTCGGGGAGGCGTGCCCTGATCTGCGCGGCGCCCTGCCAGTCAATCTCAAGGAGCAGGTCCTGCCCCTTGGCGAGGGACTCCTCAACCTGGCGGCGGCTGGTGCCGTACAGGTTGTCGAACACGCTGGCGCTCTCGAGGAACTCGCCCGCCGCGACCATGCGCTCGAAGGTCGGCCGGTCGACGAAGTGGTAGTCGCGGCCGTCGACCTCGTTCGGGCGTCGCTGCCGGGTCGTGTGGGAGACCGAGAACGCAAGCCCCGGCACGCGCTGCATCAGCGCCTTGACGAGGCTCGTCTTGCCGGTGCCCGAGGCTGCCGCGATGACGAACAGCCGGCCGCGGTGGGGACGCGTCACGCGTGCCACCGGTGCATCACTCGACCGCCCGGACGTGCTGGCGCGAATCGATCATAAGATCCTGTGTCACGTAGCCGTAAGGCGAATCGTGCCTGATCTGATCACGGAGCCACCTACACGGCGCCGGCCGACGGTGGCCGCGATCCACCGCATGCTGGATCGTAGCAAGCGGCCGGCCCGCCGGGGTCACCGAAACGGACGCGTCTGTCCCGAAATACGACGGCAGCGTTGCCCATGCGTGGCGGTCGGCCACGCACCGCAGTCCGCCGCCTCGACGAGCACGGCGAGGAACAGCCGCACGAGCAGCGCGATTTGCCAGGACGGCAGCAATGCATGATCTGCGAACCGGCCCGAATCACCAACACGACTCGATTCGTAGGAGCGCCACACCGCGTGGCACGGGCCGCTGCGCACGGTTGCGCTGCGCCATTATTTGCCGCCAAGCTTGATTTCGAGTTCGTCGATCACCCGGGTCCCCCGAGAATTTTCCGACTGCTACGCTTCGCGACTCGCAGGTCCCAGTCGTCGAATACCATGCCCTGCAAGGTTACGACGCCATTTGTGACCGTGACGGTGACGTGTCCGTCATAGAAACAAGGGGCCGGAATGCAGGGCCAGTTCCACGTGCTTGCGAACCTGCTCGTCGGCCAACGGGTCCGAGCGTCTCTTGGCCGTGACCACGATTGTCTTGGAGGGAGCCGCTTCAGGCGGGTGCAGGTTGTCCGCGCGCACCGGGGCTGCCCAATACGCCAATCCGCCGAGCAGCACTGCGCGACAGGCGTTCACGTGCGACGGGCGGCTTGCGGCTCCAAACACCGAGGTGCGCTCTTAGAGGTGTCGTCGATTCATTCGGTAGCAGTATCGATCGCATCGGGCGGCACGGCGCGACTGACCTTAAGCGCTAGGCGCGTGCATGACATGCAGCGACGTTTTCCCTGGTCCAGGATCACCATGGGTGACTGAGACCGATGAACCCGCGACCGACGAGCGCGTTGTGGGGTCGGTAACCGGCCCGCCGTAGTCGGCGCCGACGCCGACGCTGTAGCGGAAGTCACCGATCGCCCTGCAGAGCTGCAACTCCACGTTCCACAGTTTCTCGGCAACCGTAGTCACGGATTGGGGCTCGAGCACCACTTGGGCGATGCCGCCTTGTGTCGATCAAGTCCGCTCGCGTGGAAAGATGCTTCGAGAATCCGACGGTCAAGCCATGCGGCAGTACTTGAAACAGGACCGGAGTTTCGCGCTGCGCGCTCCAATATCCCACGGCCGAAGCCGATGCCCAGCCCATTTCCGAGGCAGATCGGAAGTTTGCCGTGCGCGGTCTTCGCTTCGCTATTGTACCCCGTGACGGGGGTGCAACAACATGAAGGACGGGCTTACGCCGGCCCCGCTCAGGCCTTCCTGAGTCGCGACGTGCCGGTGGGCAGCGGTGACAGGCGCTTGCCGGTCGCGGGCGAATTTCGTCAGAACTCGATCCTGCGACTGGCCTCACGCACCAAGTACAGGCCCGCCACCGACAGCACCAGACAACACGTCGCCATGTAGCCCATGTCGTAATGGGTCCGCACCACGCTGCCGAAATATCCCTCGCGCAATATTTCGACGCCGTGAACCATTGGCAACCACATGACGATAACCTGAAGTTGGTGGGGCAACCAATCCACCATGAAGGCGGCGCCCGACATGGGGAAGAGCAAATACGCCGCCGGATGCCATAGGCGATGAACGATCTCCGAAAAAGCGGTGCCAGCGCCAATCAACAGCGCAAGGCTGGTGCCGAACCATGCCAACATGAGCCAGCCCGCCAGCACCAGTAACGGGTCTGCCGGAACCGGCATCCAGCCGATAAATATGAACACAAACGAGAGCGCGATAAACGAGCAGGTTGCGCCCGCGATTTCCAGGGCGATTCGCGTCAACAGGACGTCGATAACCAGCACATTGCGGTGAAACAGGAGCGCCTTGTTAGATTCCACGGCCGAGCTGCACTGCGACGTCGCATTACGCCACATCAGCACCGACGAGTAGCCCGTCACTGCGAAGGCCACAATGGGAATGCTGGAGCCGTGACTGAGTCCCGCCGCGGACCACAGCGTCGCCACTCCCAAAGTAAAGATCATCGGCTCCCCCACGAGCCACAGCACACCCAGATTCTCGCGCCCGAACCGCGTGATGACCTCGCGCATCAGGAGCGCATACAGAACCCGCCGCTGGATCGCCAGGCCCGCCCAAAACGATCGTTCGGTGTTCACTTCCACGAGGAATTGCTAGTCCGCATGTTCCCGGATGCTGGCGACCAGCAGACTCGCCACCCCCCAGGCGATGAGGCCGACCATAAAGACCATGAAAATCGACCGGATCCTGCGCGGCTCCATGGCTCTGTCCGGCAGGTTGGGCTGGACGAGACGCTCCAGATAAAGTTGCTTTTGCCGTGCCTCGGTGCGCGCCGTCTCGAGCTCGGCCAATGCGAGGCCGAGCTGTTTGTCGGCAAACCCCGATTCCAGCGTCAGCCGCTCAAAATCTGGCGCGCGCGCACTGAAGGAACCGCGCGCACTCGTCACCTTGGACGCCTCGGACGCAATGGCGTTGCGCAAGGTCTCGGTGCGGCCGGTCAGTGCGCGTATTTGCGGACTGCCTGGTGAAAGCTTCTGGAGCTGGGCAAGCTCGGCCTCGGTGGCAACCAACTCCTCCTGAATTTTCGCCACGCCGGCGAGCTGCAAGTCCGCCTGCTTCTCGGGTTCGAAGACCGATCGGCTGCTGCGATAGTTTAGAAGCGCGAGCGATGCCTCCGTGGCCTTATCGGATGCGATCTTCACTTCGTCGTCGGCAAAGCGGACCAGATCCTGCCGGCTGCGGTCATTGAGGGTGTTCACCAAGCGCTCACTCATGTCCAGCAGAAGACGATTGATCTCGTATGCATCCTGTGACGTGAAAGCGCGTACGCTGAGAATCGAAATCGACGACACGCTGTCGTAGTCGACACCGACGTGTTTGACGTAGTAGCGATAGAACTCTTCGAAACTCTCATCCGCAGTCAATCCGGGGAAGCGATTGAATACATCGGCACCCTTATTCGCGTAGATTTTTCGCAAAGAGAGTTTGTGATCGAGTTCTCGTAGGGCGTCGCGCGACAGAATGTAGTCGCGTACCGAGTAGATGTCGTCCTGAGAACGCCCCTGAAGAAGGCCCGCGAGCCCGGACTGCGCCATTCGCTGCGGACTACGCACTACAAAGCGTGATTCGGAAATGTAGACATCCGAGGCGATGAAGCCGTAGTAGGCGATGGCGCCACAGGTGGGGATCGCTACCGACAGTACAAAAAGAAAGTTCCGACCCAGCCAACCTCTCATTTGATGACCCCGGCTTGCTGAGCCTCGAATATCGGATAGGCCACCGCGAAGAGAATGTTCAGGAACTTCTGCATCTCATTAACCGGGGCATTCGAAACATACAAAATGTCCCGGTTTTCCATCCAGAAGCTTTGAATCAAAAAAAAGCTGCGGGGATCGCTGAGGTCGATGCGGAACACCGCGGGCACCATGCCCTCCACCGTACTCATCACGGGTTGGTGCGGCCACGCGAGTGCGGTTTGCGGCTCCAAACGGAAAATGAACACTCCCCGGACATTTGAACGAGAATCAACGAGGCCGCCCGAACGCGCGAGAGCCTGCGCCAGCGTGATGCCTTGCGTCTCGAAATTGATCTCCTCGTTCTTTCCGGTGGCACCGAGTGCCGTGAAGCTGAATGGCTGAAACAGCGCCGTCAACACATCACCCGGTTGCAGCGGGACGTTTTGTTGCGGATCCCGGATGATGGTTTCGAGCGGCAGCGAGTACACATTGCTGGCACGCGTCACTTGGATGGTCATCTTGTTGACCGGTTCGCGGACGCCGCCCGCCGCCGCCAGCGCATCGAGCAACCGCTCATTTCCGGCCACCAACGGCACCCGCGTGCTCGAATTGACTTCACCGACGACGGTCGCGTTTGAGGATACATTGCGCGTCATTCGCACCAGCACTTCGGGCTGATTGGCTTTTCGCGCCAGGCGCTCGACGATCTCTTCCTCAATGGCTGAGACGGTCTTGCCCAGGACTGCAATACGACCGGCAAATGGAACCAGGATGAAGCCGTCGTCATCCACGGCCTGCTCGGGGAGCGTGGTGGCATGAGAGGCGGGAATGACACCACTTAGCGCCGATGATTCCGCAAAAAGCGTGGCGGGCGCAGCTTCCCAGATCGTCACCTCGAGCACATCCCCCGCGCCGACCGTGCGCGAGGCAATGCGTTTGTTGCCGAGCGTCTCGGAAAACAGGTGCAAAGCGCGCTGCGCCAGCAACTGGCGCGTGACGCTTTCGTCGATATCTACGATCTGGATCGCAGCGGCACCCGGTGGCGGCTGTGCCCGATCGATTTCCTTGCGGGAGGGACCTGTCGCCGGAAAGAAGCCGACACAGCCGGCAAGCAGCAGCGCCCCGACATATGCGAAAAGGCGAGCGCAGGATCGCAGCGGGGGTGCAGCATCAGTCGCGCGGCTGGGCTCGGGTTGCTGCCGAGCGGTGCAAGGGATGCGAAGCGTGCGCAGTGCTATAGCCAACGTCCAGTCGCGGAGACAACGATCCACGTAGACGCATCCGCTTCGCATGATTCAGTCGATCTCAAAACTCAACATTCCATATGGGTTCGGATGAGATTTGCGCGCCAGCACCAAAATAAACCCGAGTCGAACCAAGGGCGAGCGAGCTCTGCCAAACTATGCTGGCATCGGACTCCGCCGATATGCTCGATCATTTTTCTTGCATTTACAAGGTCCCGCAGCTGCGTAAGCCATCACCCGATCCGCTCGGTCTCATGCTTCGCCGGTCCGCCATTCAATGGTCACTGCCCTGCCCGTGAGCCGATAACCGATTCCGGCCCAGGCGAATCGCTGTCCGAGCACGCTCGCCAGAAGCGCAGCCAGATGGACTAGGTGGATCACCGGCCGGGTCCATTGAGGGCCGGCAATGGGCGTCCTCGCCGCGGCGATGGCTGGCGCGAGCAGGCTTTCGGCGCTCGAGAGTCGGATGCAGAGGCGGACCGGCAGTAGCACCACGCTGGCGATGATCAAGCTCAAGGTCCACCAGTGGTCCGCCGCCGTCACGAGAACGGCGACTTGGGGCGTGTCCGCGGCCGCAGTGAGCGGACCACGCGTGCGACCATGGTGCGCGACGCCTTAGCTTGCTACCACGTCCGTCAGCAACCGCGCCAGGAGAAGCGATAGCTTCAGCATGGTCACTGCCGCTTCGGCTCTATCCTGAGTCGATGCAAACCCCGGCCCTGCCGCGGCGAAGTCCACGTGTCGCCATGCGGCGATTCAGTCATCACCGGTATTCGAGCAAGCCGTACCACTGATCGATCAGGCGCAACACGGCCGGCTCATACAGCGCATTGAGATGTGCGACGTGATGCAAATGTTCATCGGCGTCCATTTTGAGTTTCCGCGGAAACTCCAGGGGCTTGAGGACACGGGTTACAAAGGTCGCCCCCGCGAGCCGCTCGCTGTAGAGCGGCAGGATGATCGCACCGGTACGGAAGGCAATGCGGACGATCTTGTGAATATTGGCGCGGGAATCGAGTGCTCGGCCGAAAGAAGGCACCGAGATGCGCTCTTCCATCTGGTCATCTGCCGCAAGAAACAGGATGCCACCGGGCTGCTCCAGGTGGCGCATCGCGCCGCGCCACACGGTGCCGTCAATGGTCAGGACTTTGCCTGGGACTCTCGCACGCTGCATGGCAGCGACATGGGCTCGCACACGATTGCGCGGCAATGGACTGGACAAAGCACACATCCGCCCCGGTGCGCGCTGGGCGAGGTGGCTGGCGCAGATTTCCCAATTGCCCAAATGCACGAAGGGCAGAATGACCGGCCGCCCATCTGCCAATACGGCGTCGAGAGTGCCTTCGTCATCAATCGTCACCCGACCTTCAGGGATGATCTTGTGGAGCACGCAAAATTCGGCATAGACACGGCCGACATTGGCCCAAAGCCTGGTCCGTGCTGCTTCAAGTGCGCGGCGGTCCGATGCGAGGTCGGAACGGAGGTGCCGGATCCCGGCGGCAACCCGCGCGTCGGCGGCAGGGTTGGCGCGCCGACCCAGTATCTGGCCCAACGCCGCGCCGATTCGCGAAACCACCGGCACCGGGAGCGAACGCATGACCCGATAGAGGCCGAAGTCCCGCAACTCCTCCAGGCTCATTTCACCGGACGGCCGAGGCTCGGCGAAGTGGTTTACTGCCGCCATGGATCAAAGAGTACCGCAACACCGATGCGTGGGTGGGATTCGCCGGCGCCGGCAAGCGCGATGTGCGCGCTTTGTGCGGGTCGAGTTGAAGGGGTTCAGCCCCTTCTGTACTCTGCATGCACGAATTGTCAAGCCCAGAGCACTGTACAGATGGCTTTGAAACGAGTAAACGACAGCGTGCTGGGTGTACTGGAGCGGCCGCTGCTGGCATGGATCGCGGATGAGCTGCCAACCTCGATCCAGCCGAATCACCTCACCATTCTCGGTATTCTCGGTGCGCTGCTGACAGCGGCCGGATTCGTTCTGAGCCGTTGGTCCATGCTTTGGCTGTGGGTTGCTTCGCTGGGTCTGGTTGCGAACTGGCTCGGAGACTCGCTGGACGGAACCCTGGCGCGGCGCCGGTGCGTCGAGCGGCCGCGCTTTGGCTTTTTCGTGGACCACACGAGTGATCTTTTTTCTCAGTCAATCATCTTTCTCTCGCTTGGAGTATCGCCCTGTGCCCACTTCGCGGTGGCATGCCTGGGGTTGATCGCGTTCCTGATGGGGTTCGTCTACACGCTGATCGGCGCCCAGGTGCAGGGCACCATGCGCGTCACGTATTTCGGTTTTGGTCCCACCGAGATCCGAGCCCTCCTTCTGTTCGGCAACCTGTCCACGCTCGCGTTTGGGGTGGTTCATCTGCAGACGCGGTTTGCGCCCCTGGCGCCGTTCGATACGGTATCGGGCCATGACCTCGTGATCTCCATCCTGTCCTTGATGAGCGCGGGGCTGATCGCGGCGCTCGCCATTCGCGAAAGCCGTGTGCTGGCGGCCTTGGATCCTCAACCGACCGGGCCGCTCCGTTCGGGCTCCGGTTCCATCTACCAGGCACCAAAGTAACCGTTGCGATCAACCACTCGAGTTGCTTCGGACACGGAGTCGGCGTCCAAGCCACCACTCAAGGTGCTGCTGGAAATGAGGCCCGCCCTCGAGGGGCACGCCGGTATACCGCAGGCGACGCGGCTGCTGTTTCGTGGCCTCTCATTGGTGGACAACGTCAGCGTCGAAGGGTTGCTGCAAAGCTCCGAATGGGTACTCGCGCGGGGTTTGCCGCCGAACGGGGCCGGATGGCTGGGCCCGTTGTCAGCGGACCGGCAATTGAACCGGCTCGGGCGCGTTGTGATCACCCTGGAGCAGAAATATTGGGACGCGCGCCTGCGCGCTACCGCCCATACAATGGCAATGGCGCTGTGGCATGCACTCGGAGGCAGCCAGAAACTCGCGCGTTTCGACGCACGGCACTTTCGGGACTTCCTATGGCGCCGGTTCTTTGCGCGAACGCTCCCGCCCGAGGACTTCGACATCGTGACGCGCGCCGCGTTCCGAATTGCGCGCGTACCCTGGAACGCAATGCACATCTGCGCTTTCGTCACGCGAATGCTGGGCTGGCCCTCGTTGTACCCGCGCCTCGATACGTCGGACTTCGACATGATGATTACCGAGACACCGTACCCTGCCACCGTGTCCAAACGGACCAGGCTCGTAGTCCGCTATCACGATGCGATCCCCGTGCTCATGCCCCACACCATTTCGGAGCGGCACTATCACCAGGCTTTCCATTTCCACGCCCTGCGCAAGAACGTGGCAAGCGGCGCGTGGTTCGTCTGCGTGTCCGATGCCACGCGCAACGATCTCCTGTCGATTTTCCCCCAGGTGGCGGAGCGCGCCCTCACGATCCATAACATGGTGTCGCACGATTACTTCAACGAGGACTCGACGCCGGAGCGCGTCCCGGAGATCATCAAGACGAGGTTGAACTCCAAGATCAAGCCGCCCCTCGATCGCGCGTTCAGGCGCGCGTTGTTCGAGAGTGGTACAGAGGGCGAGCCGCTCGAATACCTGCTCATTGTCTCGACCATCGAACCGCGCAAAAACCACCTCACTTTGTTGTCCGCTTGGGAGCGGCTGCGCGCGGAACGCTTCCGCGCGCTCAAGCTGGTCGTGGTCGGGAAACTGGGATGGCATCACCAGCCCATCATGAGGAAGTTTCGGCCGTGGATGGAGCGCGGGGATGCATTCTTGCTGGAGGATGTGCCGTCCCCGGATCTGCGGCTGCTGTACAAGCACGCGCGGGCGACCGTCTGCCCGAGCTTTGGCGAAGGATTCGACTTTTCAGGCGTGGAGGCGATGATGTCGGGCGGCGCCGTCGTTGCCTCCGATATCGCAGTTCATCGTGAAATCTATGCCGATGCGGCGGAATATTTCAACCCGTATGCGAGTGACGACCTGTCACGTGCAATCCGGGACGTGATCGATTCCACGCGTTCCATGCGCCGAGACGAGCTTGTGGCCAGGGGCGCGAACGTCTCCCAACGCTACGTAGTCGAAAGGATCCTGCCCAAGTGGCAATCCTTTCTAAGTTCCGGCACAGCGGCGACACCCAGGTCAGCTTGATCGAGGAGGAGCCGTGCAGCGGATCCTAATCACCGGCGCGAGCTCAGGTATAGGCCTGCTTGCAGCCCGCGCGCTCTGCGAACGCGGCCACCTGGTGTGGGGCACGAGCCGCGCCCCCAAAAATCTGCCCGTCATCGAGCGGTTCCATCCCATCGTCCTCGACCTGACGGACAAAGCCTCCATCGAGGCCGGATTTCACCAGGCGCTGGCCGAAGCGGAACACTTCGACGTTCTCATCAACAATGCGGGAGCGGGCGTCTTCGGCCCGCTCGAGGCCTTTACCGATCAGGAATTAGCCGCCCAATTGGAGACCCTCCTCCTGGGGCCGCTGCGGCTGATTCGCCTGGCATTGCCCGGCATGCGGGCCCGCGGCGCTGGCCTGCTGGTCAACGTCTCCTCGCTGGCCGGCGAGCTGCCCATTCCGTTTCTCACTCCCTACAGTCTGTGCAAAGCCGCTCTGAGTGTCATGACCGAGGGTCTGACGCTGGAGCTGGCTCATACCGGTATCCGCCTCGTCGACGTGCGGCCGGGGAATTTCGCTACCCAGTTCCATCCCTCCACGCGCCGGATCGGCGACGCGCTGGCCGGCGCCTATGCGCCTAATCTCGAACGGGCGTGGCAGGCCATCGGACAAGACATGAGCCATGCGCCGGACCCGCAGGAGGTGGCCGACGTGCTGGTCAAAATCGTCGCGGGCGACATCCGCCGGCCCGTGGTGGCGGTCGGTGACGTATTCCAGGCGCGCATCGCGCCTTATCTGTCCCGTCGTTCTCCACGCGCGTGGGTGCACTGGGGCCTGCGCGTCTACTACGGCCTGAAGAAGCGCGCCTAAAGCCCCTCTTGCTGCATGACCGCAAAGGCCTCAGCAGCCATCCGCAGCGTGGCGATGATGTCTTGCGGCGTGTGCGCAGCGGAGAGGAACCAATTGTGGTGCGGGTGAAAAAAGGCGCCACGCTGTGTCACTTCCGCGCAGAAACGCTGTTGACGGCGCAGGCTCGCATCATCAGCAAAACTCAGGTACGGCACGGCCGGAGGTCCGGAGGCGATCGTTGCGAACCCATGTTTACGCCCAGCCTCGACCAAGCCGTCCATGAGCATTTCCCCGGTGCGACGCAGGACCGAAACGGTATCCTGCTTCTGCAAAAGCCGCAGGCAGGCCAAGGCGGCCGCCATGGCGGGGGGACTGTTCCAATAACTGCCAGTCAGGAAGACCCTGCTGGCGGCGAGGCGCAACTCCTTGCGGCCGAGCGCTGCGGACAGGGCGTGGCCGTTGGCGATCGCCTTGCAGAAGCAGATGAGATCGGGCTCGAAGCCGAAGCATTTGTGCGACCCACGCAGGTCGAGACGGAATCCGGCGCGGATGTCGTCGAGGATGAGGACGATCCCGTCCCGACGGCAGGCGGCTTCGATATGGGTCCAAAAGCCCGGCGCGGGCATCTCCGACGGTTTGAATGCCGGGTGATGGAATGGCGTCATGATCACGCCGGCGATGTCTCCCTGGTACTGCCTCAGGAGCCCGTCAAAGGATTCAGGATCGTTCCAGTTGAAATCGTGGACATGGACTCGCTCCTCCTCCAGTAGCCCGGCGTGGCCCGGCGTACACCACGGGTCGATACCGTGGTACGCCCCCGCCACTTTGAGGAGCTTGCGCCGCCCAGTATGTTCCCGCGCCACCTGCACGGCCCAGGTCGTCATATCCGATCCGTTCTTGCCGAAAACGGCCCAGGCAGAGAAATCGACGAGGGAGACCAGGTATTCGGCCAGATCGACCATGACGGGTCCCGGGTGGTTCAGGCACAGCGCGTCCCGTTGTTGCCGAGCGGCGGCGTCTTCGACCTCCGGATGCTGATGGCCGAGGATCACCGGGCCGTAGCCACACAGGTAATCGATGTACTCGTTCCCGTCGACATCCCAGTATCGGCTTCCCTGTGCTCGATTCGCGTAATAGGGAAAGGCCCCGGGCAGCGTGGCTGCCGGGCTGGCGTGGCCGTAGATGCCGCAGGGAATCACGCGCGTCGCGCGTTCAAAAAGCTCGTGTGAGCGGCGGAAGCGGTTGGTGCGTGGATCCATGGATCAAGGCTGCAGATAAATGCGCAGGCGATGCATGACGAAGTTAAGGCCATCGGCCAACGGAACGAGGCCGTCGACCTTGATCTGCCCGCAACCGACAGCCGCCAGCGTATCGATCTCGTCGCGCAGCGCCCCAAAGGCCGTATCCACATCGGCAAAGGCGATACGCACTTCGGGCCGTCGAGGCGGCTCACCCCATCCGGCGGCGTAGTCGGCCGAACCATGGTCGAACCAAACGGTTGCCCCTTGCTCGCCCTCGATGGTGAAGGACGCCAGTCCCGGCGGCAGGGAGCGCAGCGCCTGACGCGCCACCTTGTCTCCTTCCGCCAGGGCGTGCAGCCCGAGTCCGGCGGTCATGAGGGAGAGCCGAGCATGTAGACGCCGGCCAGCACTGGTGCTAAGGACCAATGCATCGCCATTCAGTACGGCCTCGAGACGCTCCGCCAATTTGGCAAAACGGGCCAGCAGTCCAGCCCGCCAGCCACCCCATACCGGTATGGGCACGGCCCACTTCTTGCCAGAGAAGAAGGCGTTCAGATGACGGTCGGTGAGAAACAGAAGGATCAGCGAGGGGACGCGGCCGCAGCCATTTTCCCAGGCGATCTGGCCGCGCTGCAGACAGACCGTGGCCGCCGGGCCGCTGAGAATCCGCAATACGATCGATCCCTTTACGTCGCCGAGAATTGCACGGGCCACCGGGTCCTGTTCGGCCAAATCGGTCAAACACGGCAACACGGCGCCGAGATAAAGGCGGCTCAGGACCGCAGGGCTGGCAGCGCAGGCGGCGATACGTGTCATGGGCGGATCAAACCGGCTCCCGCGATTGGTCCTCCTTCTTCAGTTCCGCTGAGAGCGCACGCACCGCCTCCCGGATGTCGCTCTCCGTGTGCTCACAGGACATGAAGAAGCGCAGCCGGGCGAGTCTTTCGGGCACTGCCGGATAGAGGATAGGCTGCACATTGATTCCGCGTTCCAAGAGTGCGGCCGACAGGCCTGCGGCCCGCATTGAACCACCAACGATGGCGGGTATGACGGCAATCCCGGCGCTGGTACCGGTGTCGACGCCGGCTGCGCGCGCGAGACCGATAAACAGCGCACCGCGTTCGCGCAGCGTCGCCACGCGTGCAGGCTCAGCGCGCAGACACTTAAGGGCCGCAAGTGAAGCCGCGGCCACCGGAGGCGGCATGCCGACGCTGTAAAGGAATCCCGGGGCGAGAAACTTCAGATGCTCGATCAGTGCAGTCTCGCCCGCGATGTAACCACCACACCCGGCCAGCGCCTTGCTGAGCGTGCCCATCCAGATGTCGACCTCGTTACCGGCCAGCGAGTAGTGCTCACGAATCCCGAGTCCGTTCGCGCCCATCACGCCAAAAGAATGCGCTTCGTCGATCATCAGGAACGACTTGTGGCGGCGCTTGACGTCGATGAATCGAGGCAGATCCGGGAAATCCCCGTCCATGCTGTAGATGCCCTCGATGATCACCAGCACTCGTTCGAACTGGTGTCGTTCTCGCGCAAGCAGGGCATCGAGTGCCCGCCAGTCGTTGTGCGGGAAGGGCAGCCGGCGTGCGCCGGAAAGCCGTATCCCCTGCAGCGAGGAGTTATGAATCAGTTCGTCGTGCACGACCAGGTCCCGCGGCCCGAAGAGGTAGCCGATGGTCGTGACGTTGGTCGCATGTCCGCTGACGAATACCACCGCATCGTCGGTGTCGTACGCGCTCGCGATCGCCATTTCGAGCTCGCGGTGCAGCGGGCGCTCGCCGGACACCGCGCGGCTTGCCGAGACCGAAGTGCCATAACGGTCGATGGCGGCCTTGGCCGCTGCGCAAACCTCCGGATGCCCGGACATGCCCAGATAGTTATAGCTCGAGAAATTCAAGTACTCGCGGCCGGCGATGCGGGTCCGCCCGCCAGCGGTCCCCTCGTGCTGCATGAAGAACGGGTTGCCAATGCCAAGTCGGGCAGCGCCGTCGGCGATGATACGAAGTTGCTGATAGCCGGGGTGCAGATCGAAACGATAGAACTGCTCGGGAATCCTGCTGCCGCGATCAGCGCCCTCGCCGAGCGCGCTCCGCGGTGTCTGTGGTGCACTCATCTGGCGCACTCGCCGCTCCATGCTCTGCTGGATCAGCTTTGCCTTGAGCTGAGCGGTCAGACCCGGCAGTGTCTTGCGGCTCATGCTACTTAACCAAGCGTCGGCTCGCAGTGGCGATGCCGGCACGCAGATTGCTCACAGTGCGCTCGATTTCCGCCGCCGCAGGCAGGTCGGCGGCATGCTGACTCGCGACCCGCTCGATCTGCGCCCGGGTCGCGTCGGCTTCAGTCTCGCCTTTGCTCGCAGCCTCATCGCCGCGCAGCTGCGCGATGATATACGTGGCCAGTTTCGTGACGGTCGGACCGTCGCTCAGTACCATGATCGGCAAACGCGTCCCAAAGCGGCCTTCCACGGCCACCGCGAGCTCTACGCCCATTAGTGAGTCGAGGCCCATTTCCTGGACCGGCCGCGCGGCGTCGACCTTATCGGGTGCCATGCGCAAGATTTCTCCGATCTCGACTTTCAGCATCTCGACCACGGTACTGAGCAGCTGCTCCTCGGGCAATTCACTCATCAGACGCTGCAGATCGAACGACCCCTCTGCCTCTGTGTCGTCGTCAGTGACGTGGCGCGCGAGTTCCACGAACTTTGGCGAGGCGGCAGTCGGCAAGAACCGGCGCAGAGCTCGCCAATCGAACTCGAGCACCCCGAGGTCCGACCGATCTGCAACCAGCATCGCCTCCAACGCTTCGAGTGCCACCTCCGACTGCAGCGCCGAACCGCCCATGCGCCCCACCAGTGCTTCCTTGAGTTGTGGGTTGCGGGCGAGGAACCCGACGTCACCGATGGCTCCCCAGCGCACGCACGTTGCGGGCAGACCCACCGCCCGACGCGCACGAGCCATGGATTCAAGGGCGGCGTTCGCCGCGACGTAATTGCCCTGACCGGGATTACCGAACAGCGTGGTAGCCGACGAAAACAGCACGAAGAAATCGAGCGGCAAATCGCGCGTCAACTCGTGCAAGTGATGCGCGCCCAGCACTTTCGGGGCCAGCACACGGCGAATCTGGGAGGCGCTCATGTCGCGGACCAGGCCGTCGTCGATCACCGACGCAGCGTGCACGATGCCGCGCAGCGGCGGCAGCTCGCGCGCGATCTCATCGAGCACGCCGACGAGCGCCATTCGGTCGGTCACGTCGCAGGCGCGCGCGCGCACGTCAATGCCCTGGCGTTCGAGCGCTGCAAGGACGGATTTCGCTTCGTCCGTGCCCCGACCGCTGCGGCCGAGCAGCACGAGATGCCGGGCGCCCCGGCGCGCGAGCCATTCGGCGGTTTTCAAGCCAAAACCGCTCAGGCCGCCGCTGACCAGGAACGTCGCCCGGGACGAAATCTCCAGGTGGTGTGCCGCGTCGCGCGGTGGGGCATCGGCCTTGGGAACCCCATTGCCGTACGTCACCACGATCTTGCCGATCTGGCGGGCCTGCTGCATGTGCCGAAATGCGTCGATCACATCCTCGGCTTCAAACGCCTGATAAGGCAACGGATGGAACACGCGTTCGCGGAAAAGCCCCAGCACCTCCGCGAACAGCCGCTGCGTAACGTCCGGTCGCTCACACATCAGCTGGTCGGCGTCGATGCCGAAGTAGCTGATGTTGTTACGGAACGGGCGCAAGCCGATTCGCGTATTCTCATAGAAATCGCGCTTGCCTAATTCGAGGAAGCGACCGAACGGCTTCAGCAGCCGGAAATTGCGGTTGATCGCCTCACCCGCCAGCGAGTTGAGCACGACGTCCACACCGCGGCCGCCCGTGAGCTCCAGGATCTGGTCGGAGAACGCGAGACTGCGCGAATCGAATACATGATCGGCCCCGAACAGGCGGAGGAAGTCCCGCTTCTCGTCGGAACCGGCCGTGGCGTAGGTCTCGGCACCGCACCACTTGGCCACCTGGATAGCCGCAATGCCGACGCCACCGGCTGCGCCGTGGATCAGGACCTTCTCACCCTCGCGCAGGCATGCCAGCGTGTGCAGCGCATAATAGGCCGTAAAGAACGTGCTCGGAATCGTGGCGGCCGCTTCGAACGACAATCCCGCAGGGATATGCGCTACAGCAGGCGCTCGTGTCACCACACGGTCGCCAAAACTCGATGGCGCGAAGCCGACCACGGCGTCGCCAGGCGCAAAACCGGAAACGTGTGGACCGAAGCCGACCACAACCCCGGAAAACTCAAGCCCCAGGCTCGGGCCAGCGAAACCGTTCTCCACTGCCTCATCAGATAAGAGCCCGAGCGTGTACATGACATCGCGGAAATTGAGACCGGTCGCCTTGACCGCGACCTCGACTTGGTCCTCGCTTGGCTGAAGGCGCGGACGGGACTGCCAGTGCAGGTTGCGCAGCTGCCCTGGCAGGGCGAATCCCAGGACGTTGCGGCTGTCAGCCGCTCGCTCGGTGTGCCGATCATCTGCCGCGGGGTGCTCGGCCGCGCGCAGCCGCGGCGCATAGCGTGCTCCGGCGGCCGTAAGAATGACCTCCTGTTCGGCATCGGTAATCCGAAGTTCGCGGGCTAGGGCGGCGGCCGTCACATCGATGGCCGCTTGTGAGGTTTCCAAGTCCACCAGGCGTACCGTGCCGATGACTGCCTCGTTCATCAGAGTGCGAGCGAAGCCCGCGAGCGGGGCATCTTCGACGCCCCGCCAGGCGTTGGCGTCGTCTAGCTTGCGGGCCGGCAGCAGGTAAGTGGCGGCATTCGCAGTGACGAAGCAGCACATCACCTTTGTCTGCGTGACCTCACACGCCTGGATCAGTGCGGCAGCCGTCGCGCAGCGCTCCACTTGCACGTCGAAGCGCGCGGAAATGTCTCCGGCGTGCGCTCGGTGCAGCCCGGCTAGGTGAACGATGCCGTAGATCGGGCCTGCGCGGTTGAGGCTGTCCCTGAGTGTCGCCGCGATCGCAGCCGCGTCGCCGGAGATTGCGCAGCTGACATGATCGCGTCCTTCCTGCAGTCGCTCGCGCAGATGCAGGGCGAGTTGCGCCGAATAGCCCGACGCATCGGTCAGCAACAACCAATGACGCGTTGCCGGCGGCGACTGCGGCACAGTCTCGCCCAGTACTTCGCGCACGCCGAGCAGCAGGTAGGCACCCGAGTCCGCGCCTGCTGGGTGCTCGTGCAGTCGTAGCGACGAGAAGCCGAGCTGACGCAGGTGCTGCTGCCAGAACTCCATCGGTTGCTGGCACGAGAACGGCATGCCGTCCGCTGAGTTCCCCCACCACGAAGGATCGCGACCAAATACGAAATCAAGCCAACGCGCGGGATGCAGACCGTGGACCACGAGCATGCCGCCGGTGGCCAATTGCGCTCGGGCGTACTCGAGCGCGCGCAGTGAGTCGCGAAACGAGTAAAAATCAAGTGTGACGATGGCCAACTGACAGCCGTGTCTGTCGCTCGCCTCCGCATCCAGTGCCGCCACGGCGATCGCCGGATACTTCTCTTGCAGC
>Ga0181521_10000578_pt1 | contig 45274 bp, 39 predicted proteins | sample PEATcosm2014_Bin_32_FD_119764 | JGI IMG/M metagenome (GOLD analysis project Ga0181521, IMG submission 119764) | Peatland microbial communities from MTU Mesocosm Facility, Houghton, MI, USA - PEATcosm2014_Bin02_60_metaG | ecosystem: Environmental > Terrestrial > Soil > Wetlands > Peat | place...
CCTGTACGAGATGACGCCCGACCACCATCCCATCCTCGGCCCGGTGGCGGAGGTCCCCGGGTTTTTCCTCGCTAACGGCTTCAGCGGACACGGGGTGATGCACGCCCCCGCGACCGGCAAGATCCTTTCCGACCTGATTCTTCACAAGAAGTGCGATCTGGTGGATGCCAGCCTGCTCGCGCTCGACCGCTATCGCGAAGGCCGTCTGATCGAGGAGACGGCCGTTCTGTAGCCATGTCCACCCTGGCGGATATCCTCCACCAGCTCTGCCCGCGCTGCCGCATGGGAAAGATCTTCCGCGGCTCGCTTTTGCGCGGCTTTCCGCGCATGCACGAGCGCTGCCCGGTCTGTAATCTGAAGTTCGAGCGCGAAGAGGGTTACTTCCTCGGTGCGATGTACATCAGTTACGGCATCGGGGTGGTCGTGATCTGCGTGTTCGCTGCCGTGTTGTGGATGCTGACCAGATGGTCGCTTCCGAAAGTTGTGCTTTGGGGCGTGCTCCTGTTCGTGCCGTTCGTGCCGGGCATCACTCTCTTCTCGCGCGTGCTTTGGATTTACCTGGACCGCTCCGTCGACCCCGAGCGGGACGGGTGACGCAGATGCGTCGTGTAAAATCGCGCTATTGATGTCTTCCCCCGCGGAATCCAATCCCAAGCCGGCGCCGGGCTTGTTGCGGCGCGCTATGCGGCTGTTGCGTCCCTCGCACCAGCACTCGGCCTTTTCCGCGACGCTCCTGCTGATGAGCGCCATCATGCTCTCGCGCGTGATCGGCTACGTGCGCGAGGCGTACATCGCCTGGGCCTTTGGCGCTGGCCTCCAGACCGACGCCTACGTCGCGGCGTTCACGCTGCCCGACTGGCTGAACTACGTGGTCGCCGGCGGGACGGCTTCCATCACCTTCATCTCCATCTTCACCCGCTATCTGTCGGAGAAGCGCGAGGACGAGGCGCAGAAGGCGTTTTCGGTGGTGATCACGGTAATGACCGTGGTGCTGGCCATCGGCATCGGGCTGGCCGAGGTCTTCACCCGGGACATCGAGAAATACATGTTCCCGCACTTCCGCCCCGAGCAAATGGATCTCTGCGTTTACTTGACGCGCATCCTGCTGCCGGCGCAGCTCTTCTTCTACGTCGGGGGAGTGGTTTCGGCGGTGTTGATGTCGCGCCGCATGTTCCTGTTCCCGGCCATGGGCCCGCTGCTCTACAACGTGTTCATCATCCTGGGCGGCGTGGCGCTCTCGGGGCGCATGGGGATCGCGTCGCTGGCGGTGGGAGCGGTCGCCGGCGGAGTCATCGGGCCGTTCCTGGTAAACGCCATCGGCGCCGCGCGCGCCGGCATGGGCTACCGGCCGTCGTTTGACCTGCGCCATCCCGCATTCCTTCAGTGGGTGAAGCTTTCCATCCCGCTGATGCTGGGGGTGTCGCTGGTCACTGCTGACGAGTGGATCCTGCGCTACTTCGCCTCCGGCGGCGCCGGGGACATCACCCGCCTCAACTACGCCAAGCGGCTGTTCGCGGTGCCGATCGCGGTGCTGGGACAGGCGACCGGGCAGGCGTCGCTGCCGTTCTTCGCCCGCCTGTTCGGGGAAAAACGCATGGCCGACTTCGCGCAGACGGTGAACGCTGCCGTGTATCGCGTGTCGGCGGCGTCGTTCCTGGCCACCGCCTGGATGGTCGCAGCCGCGTTGCCGGTGGTCGACCTGGTGTATCGCCGCGGACGCTTCCACTTTTCCGACTCGCAGGAGACTTCCGTCTTCTTCTTCTGGTTCGCGCTTTCGCTCGCCTTGTGGGCGGCGCAGGGACTCTATGCGCGCGCGTTCTACGCCGCCGGCGACACGCTCACGCCCATGATCGCCGGGACCGTCATCACGGCGGTCTCGCTGCCCATCTATGCCGCGCTCTTCCACGCATACTCGGTCGTAGGACTGGCGATCGCCTCCGACCTGGGGATCCTGGCAAACACCCTGGCGATGTTTCTTCTGCTGCACTGGCGCAAGCTGGTGCCCGCCACCGGCATGCGCTGGGGAGAGCTGGCCAAGGCGCTGGGGACAGCCGCCTTTGCGGCTGCGGTGAGCTACTCGGTGGCACGGTTAGTGCCGGTGCATGGGAGCCGCAAGGCGGACGTGATCTCGCTGGCGCTGGTGTCGCTCACCTGGGCGGCGGCGGTGGCGGTGGGATTGCGAGTAACGCGCTCAGAATTGCCAGAAGCGCTGCGGCGGAGAAAGCAGCCGGAAGTCGCTCCGGAACCGGCGGCCGATGGCTACACGCGGGAACTACAAGAACCCTAAGTCGGTGGTCGTTAGTCGGTGGTCGTTTGGAAATGCCCGTGGGCGAAGGATTTCCTCGCGGCGTGCGCCATGAGGCTGGAATAGCTGACTCAAGCCGACCGCCGACAGCGGTCCTAGCGCACTACCCGCATAGTGCTCCAGTCGTAGCTGAACTTCTTGCCACAGTCCAGGCAGACGACATAATGGCTGGGGCCGCCGTGGCCAACGGGCATCCAGTCGGCGGTTTTGTAGCCACTATCCAATTCAGCCGTGAACGGCTTGGAGAGCTTGCGGTGGGCACAGGCGATCGAGAGAAGCTGCAGGACCTTTTCCAATATCACAGTAGGCGGACCAGTGGGCGCTCATAGGGATTGAGATCCCCGCTCCCGCATTCTGCGGTGCGGGAGCGGGGAAACTTTGGTGGTTCTTCACGACACCCCACCCGGGCTTCGCTACCGGTGGGGTAGTCGGCGTACTAGACGCGGGCTCCGACGGGCGTTTTGTCTTCCGCTGTCGGGACTTCCTTGGCGTCGCCGTTGGTCTTCTGACCGGGCTTGCGGATATCGATGCCGCCCTTGAAGAACGCGCCATCTTCAATGGAGATGCGCTGGGCAACGACATCACCGGTCAACGAGCCTTCGCTGCGAATGTCCACGCGGTCGCTGGCCACCAGGTTGCCGCGCACCTTGCCCAGCACCACGATCTCGCGGGCATTGATGTTGGCGGCGACCACGCCGTTGCGGCCGACGGTCACGCGGTTGCCGGCGAGGTTGATGGAGCCTTCCACCCGGCCGTCGATGTAGAGCGACTCCGAACCTGTCACTTCGCCCTTAATCACCAGGGATTTGCCGATGGTCGCTTGCTCGGCGGAGTTGATAACGGCATTGCGGGGGGCGCCCGCCGGTGTAGGCTCGGACGGGGTCATGCTGGGTGTGCTCGCGCTCATGGGCTTCTCCGGTTGTGAAGGGGTTGCGGGTTGATTAGTGGGCTTCCACATGGTTCTCTATAAATCCTTTCCTTGAATTCACCGTTCGGTCACGACGCGCACCAGGGTCCCCAACCCCACCCCGCTTTTGGTGTGCTGAGGACGGCTTGCCGTTCTCTTGCTGTTTAACCCTTGCGCTTGCTTTCGAGCAAGAAAAATCGCTCTCCACGTACCGGATAAGGAACAACTCATTCGCACTTCCGTCGCCAAACCATCCCTTCCTGCCGCGTCGTGCCGGGAAAGGAGAGTTGCTGCAACCACGGCACTTGCGGAGCGAGAGCGCTCGCCGCCTCCGGACTTTCACATCTGCCGAACCGCGGAAGATGTAATTATTCCTGTCCGGATTGAATTTGTTATATCAGGCCAAGGCCCGATCAGGAAATCCATTCCTGCTTAGGATACAGTTACGTTGGGCGTAGAACGGCGGCGCAATTCGCTGTTCCCGTTCCTAGACTGCCGGAATCATGCTTTCCGACCGCTTCATCCTGGACAAGATCGATGGCCAGCCGAAAAAGACGGCCGGCTTCAAACAACTGGTGCGCGAACTGGGTGTCCACGGGGACGAGCGCCGGGAACTGAGCCAGCATCTGGATCGGCTGGTCGAGCGAGGCGAGCTGGTCGAAGTGCCCGGCGACCGCTACGCCATCCCCCAGGCAGCCGGCCGCAACCTGGTGCTGGGACGCCTCAGCATGCACCGCGATGGCTACGGCTTCGTCATCCCCGAGGCCGCCGACGTCAAACAGCGCTTGAGCGGCGACATCTTCATCCCCGCGGTCGCGATCGAGAACGCCATGCACGGCGACCGCGTGCTGGTCGAAATGGGAGCAGTGCGGGACGGCCGCGCCGAAGGACGCATCGTGCGGGTCGCCGGCCGGGCTCACCCCACGGTGGTCGGCACGTTCCATTATGGAACGCGCTTCAACTCTGTGACTCCTATCGACGAGAAGATCACGCAGGAGATCGTGATCCCGCGGGGGATGGAGGTTCCAAAGACTAACGCAGAGGACGTGGAGGGACAGAGGCACAAGAAAGGCAGCGCCGTGCACCGCGTCATCGGTCAGGAGGCGCGCCGCAAGACGGAATTTACTGACCTGGAAGGCCTGGTGGTGGACGTGGAGATCACCGACTGGCCCTCACCCACGCAGAATCCGCGCGGGCGCGTGGTCGAGATCCTCGGCTACGAAGACGACTTTGGGGTAGATGTCGAGATCATCATCCGCAAGTTCCACTTGCCGCACCGCTTCCCGGCCCAGGTGCTGGAGGAAGCGCAGAACATCGCGGACATCATCTCCCAAGACGAGCTGCGCCGGCGACGCGATTACCGCGACCTGCCCATCGTGACCATCGATGGCGAAACCGCCCGCGACTTCGACGATGCCGTCTTCGCCCGCCGTCTCGCGAACGGCAGCTACGAGCTGCAGGTCCACATCGCCGACGTTGCGCATTACGTTACCGACGGCTCCGCGCTTGACCGCGAGGCCCGGCTGCGCGGCACCTCCGTGTATTTCCCCGACCGTGCCGTGCCCATGCTGCCGGTCGAGCTCTCCACCGATATCTGCTCCTTGCGCCCTGACGTGGAGCGGCTAGTGATGTCCTGCGTGATGGAGATCGACCACCAGGGCGAGATCACCGGCTACGAGCTGCACCCGGGCGTGATCCGCTCGGCCGAGCGCATGACCTATACCAACGTCAACCTGGTCCTTGAAGGTGACCAGCCGCTGCGCGAGCGATATGCGCGCCTGGCCGGGAGCTTCGAGCTGATGCGCGAACTGGCGCTCATTTTGAACCGCAAGCGCGGGCGCCGCGGCTCCATCGATTTCGACCTGCCGGAGCCGGTGATCGAGTTCGACGAGGAGGGCATGATGCGCGGCGTCACTCGCTCGGAGCGTAACATCGCCCACCGCCTCATCGAAGAGTTCATGCTCTCGGCCAACGAATGCGTGGCTTCCTACCTCGAGCACAACGGTGTGCCCTCGCTCTATCGCATCCATGAGAAGCCCGATCCCAAGAAGGTGTTCGATTTCGAGACCATCGCTACCGGTTTCGGGTACTCGCTCGGGGTGGGCGCACTGCCGGTGCGGCGCATGGAGATGCGCGCTGAGCGCCGGGCGCGGCACGGCACCGGCCGGCCGGCGCACGTGATCGAACTGCCGGAAGAAGTCCACATCACCCCGCGCATGTACCAGAAGCTCACCGAGAAGATCGCGGGCAAGCCCGAGGAGCGCATTCTCTCGTACCTGATGCTGCGCTCGCTCAAGCAGGCCCGCTACTCGGAGGATAACGTCGGGCACTTCGCGCTGGCGGCGCCTACGTACACGCATTTCACCTCGCCCATCCGACGCTATCCCGATCTGATCGTTCACCGCATCTTGAAAGAAGTGCTCCGCGCCGAAGATGGGCGCGGCGTGCCCGTGCACAGCGAGACGCCGTCGCCGTGGTCGGAAAGAAGTGGGAAGTGGGAAGTGGAAAGTGGGAAGTCGAAAAGAAGTGATAAGTGGGAAGCGGAAAGTGGGAAGTCGAAGAGCACTGTATCAGGGCACGACTTCAGTCGTGCCGATAAGCGCCTTAAAAGGGAACGGGCTTTAGCCCCTGAGACGATCTCCGAAGAGGCGCTGCACGATATCGCCGAGGAGTCCAGCCAGGCCGAGCGCCGTGCCGACGATGCCGAGCGCGAGCTGATGGAGTGGAAGAAGATCAGGTTCATGCGCGACCGCGTCGGGGACGAATTCGATGCCCTGATCGTGAGCGTCACCAAGTTCGGTTTCTTCGTCGAGCTGATGGATATGTTCATCGAAGGCCTGGTGCCAATCGCGACGCTCACCGGCGACCGCTACACCTACCGCGAGAACACCAAGCAGATCATCGGCGAGCGCTCGAAGAAGAAATACTCGCTCGGCGACCGCGTCAAGGTCGTGCTCGACCGCATCGACCGCATGCAGAGGAAACTGCAGTTCGCCGTGCTGGAAGAAGAGCCGTCGCGGGCGCAAAAGCGGCACCGGCATCGGTAGGGAGGAGCGCACATGGAACGGGTAACCGGAATCCGCGGCATCTTCTTCAAGTCGGATGACCCGGGCAAGCTCTACGAATGGTACGAAAAGCACCTCGGCATCAAGGTTGACCCGCAGTACGGCAAGATGTTCGAGTGGCAGCAGAAGGACGGCAAACCCGGCGGCACCGCGTGGAGCATTTTCTCGCGCTACTTCGACCCCAGCCGTGCCGGCTTCATGGTGAACTATCGTGTCGACGACCTGGACGCGCTGCTGGAAGCGCTGCGCGCGGAAGGCGTCTGGATCGACCCCAAGCGCGAAGACTACGACTACGGCCGCTTCGCCTGGATCATGGATCCGGACGGCAATCGCATCGAACTGTGGGAGCCGCCGAAGGGCAGTACCTAGTACTCAGTACGCAGTACCCAGTACGCAGTACTCAGTACGCAGCGTGGTTAGACGGCGCGTGTTGCGTCTCCTGCAAGAACGGAGTACCGAGTACTGAGTACTGAGTACTGAGTACCGACTACCGACTAATCAGATAGAATCCCCCCATGTTGCGCTTCTCCACCGCGGGTGAGTCGCACGGCGAAGCCCTGGTAGCCGTCCTCTCCGGGGTGCCGGCCGGGTTGAGCATCGACTCCGCCTTCATCGACCGCGAGCTGTGGCGCCGGCAGCAGGGATACGGCCGCGGCGGCCGCATGAAGATCGAGCGCGACAGCGCGCACATCCTCTCCGGGGTCCGGCACGGCGCGACCATCGGCTCGCCCATCGCCCTGACCATCGAAAACCGCGACTGGAAGAACTGGCAGGAGGCGCTGCCCGTGGGCGCGGGCGATCCGGAAAAGCACAAAGCGGTGAACTCGCCCCGGCCCGGCCACGCCGATCTGGCCGGCGCGCTCAAATACAACTTCCGGGAAGCCCGCTACGTGCTGGAGCGCGCTTCGGCGCGGGAATCGGCGGCGCGCGTTGCTGCCGGGGCCATCGCCAAGCTACTGCTGCGGGAACTCGGCATTGAGGTGCTCAGCCACGTCCTCGCGGTCGGTAGCGCAGCGGTGCGGGACGCGGAGACGCCGTGGGAGAAGATTCAGGCTCTCTCTGCCACCGAGGAAGTGCTGCTGAACTGCGCCGATCCTGAAGCTGAAGAGCGCATGAAGGCGGAGGTGGACAACGCGCTCAAGACCGGTGACTCCGTCGGCGGCGTCTTCGAAGTGGTAGCGCACGGCGTTCCTCCGGGCCTCGGCACCTACGCCAACTGGGACGAGCGCCTGGACGCGCTGCTGGCCGCCGCCGTCATGTCGCTGCAGGCGGTGAAAGCGGTGGAGATCGGTTCCGGCATCTGCGCTGCAGCCTCCCCGGGGTCGGCCGTGCACGATGCGATAGGATATGAACGGCGCGCGCAGGGCGACGGTCGCGCCGGCTACACCGGGTTCACGCGCAAGAGCAACCACGCCGGCGGGATCGAAGGCGGCATCTCCAACGGCGAGGATATCCTCGTCCGCGGCTACCTGAAGCCGATCTCCACGCTGCGGCGGCCGTTGGAGTCGGTGGACTTCCGGACGCGCGAGCCGGTAAAGGCGGCTTACGAGCGCTCGGATGTGTGCGTGGTACCGGCAGCCGGCATCGGAGGCGAGGCCATGGTGGCTCTCACGCTGGCGCGCTGCGCGCTGGAGAAGTTCGGCGGCGATTCCATGGGCGAAGTGCTGCGGAACTTCGAAGGCTACAAGAAACAGCTTAAGGATTACTGATGACGCGCGCTGACAACTGGCAACTGGCTACTGACAACTGCTCCTGATGATCTATCCCGTCGTCAAATATGGCAACCCGGTTCTGGAGAAACCGGCGGAAACCATCACCGTCTTCGACGCCGCGCTACGCAGGCTGGTCGAGGACATGTTCGAGTCCATGTACGCGGCGCATGGCGTAGGGCTGGCGGCGCCGCAGATCGGCGTCTCCCAGCGCCTGGCTGTCATCGACGTTACCTTCAAGGAGGATCCCAAGGCCAAGCTGGTGCTGGTGAATCCCGAGATCGTTCGCACCGAGGGGAAACAGCGCGGCAGCGAAGGCTGCCTGAGCCTTCCCGAGTTCCGGGAAGAGGTCACGCGTCCGCTGCGGGTCACCGTGCGCGCCCAGGACGCGTCCGGCAAGCACTTCGAGACCACCGGCGAAGAACTGCTGGCCCGCGCCCTCGTGCATGAGACCGACCACTTGAACGGCAAGCTCTACATCAGCCACATCAGCGCTCTCAAGCGCGACCTGATGAAACGCAAGATCCGCAAGCTGATGAAGGCGGGAGAATGGTAGGAATCGGGTAATCGGGAGATCGGGTCATCGGGTGATTGTTGGGTAGGTTTCAGATGACCCGATCGCCCGATGAGCCGATCACCCGATCCTTAATTGTTCTCTTCAACATGGACCTCATTTTCTGCGGCACTCCCGAGTTCGCCGTCCCCACGCTGAAGAAGCTGGTGGAGGCCGGCCATAACGTCCGACTAGTGGTCACGCAGCCTGACCGGCCCAGCGGACGCGGCCAGGAACTCGCTGCCCCGCCGGTCAAGCGGCTGGCGCAGTCGCTCGGGCTGCCGGTGGTCCAGCCAGACAAGATCAAGAACAACCAGGAATTTCGCGCGCAACTCGAAGCGCTGAAGCCAGAGGCCATCATCGTGGTCGGCTACGGGCGCATCATTCCCAAGTGGATGATCGATCTGCCGCGGCACGGCAACATCAACCTGCACGGTTCGCTGTTGCCCAAGTACCGCGGGGCAGCGCCCATCCAGTGGGCCATCGCGCGCGGCGAGACCGTCACCGGCATCACCACCATGCGCATCGACGAGGGGCTCGACACCGGCGACATCCTGCTCGCGCGCGAGATGCCCATCGATCCCGAGGACACAGCGGTGGCCCTGGCGCCACGGCTGGCCGAAATTGGCTCCGAACTGATGCTTGAGACCCTGCGCGGCCTCGAGGCCGGCACCATCCAGGCGCGCAAGCAGGACCACACCGAGGCCACGCTCGCGCCTATCCTCGAAAAAGACGAAGGGCGGATCGACTTCAACCGCGAGGCACCCGAAATCCTGAACCGCCTGCGCGGATTCCAGCCCTGGCCGGGCGCGTTCACCAGCTTCCGCGGCAAGAACCTGACGCTGCACCGCGCGCGCCTGGCCGCCTATGGTATGGGGCCGCTTGTCCCCGGCGAGATGAAGGCCGCCGGCGAAGACTTGTCCCTCGGATGCGGCGAAGGAACCGCGCTGCAGATAATCGAACTGCAACCCGAAGGCAAGCGGCGCATGAGCGCGAAGGACTTCATCCACGGCTACCGGCCGAAGGCGGGGGAAAGATTGGGGGATTGGTAAGTTGTGATTGGTAATTTGTAAAGTTTCTAAACCAGTTTGCAAGCACGGGACAGATCGGCATCACGAACAACCTGCACACTTCACAAATTACCAATTACCAATTTGAAATGCTTTCTCCTTCCCGTTCCGCCGCCTTCGACATCCTGATGCGCGTCGGGCAAGGCGCGTTCGCGGATGAACTGCTGCACTCCGAGCGGCTGAACGACCTCTCTCTGGCTGACCGCGCGCTGTGCACCCAGATCGTGATGGGCGTGCTGCGCTGGCGATCGCAGCTCGACGAAATGATCGCCTCCTGGTCGAAGGTTCCTCCGCACAAGCTCGACTTGGAAGTTGCCACAGCGCTGCGCATGGGCGTGTGCCAACTCGCGCACCTGGAGCGCGTCCCGGCGCATGCCGCCGTCGATCAGACGGTGGAACTGGTCAAGCGCTCGGGCCGGCGATTTGCCGCGCCCATGGCGAATGCGGTCATGCGGAAGATCGCCGGGTCAAAGCCCGCTCCGCCGCCGGCGATGGGGGAGGAAGAATCTCTCGATCGGATCGCAGCCGTCACCGCGCACCCGCTCTGGCTTCTGCAGCGATGGTCGGCCGAGTACGGCCTCGACGCAGTCCATCAGATCACGCGCTACGACCAGGAAATCCCTGTGCCCACGCTGCGCCTGCGAGATCCCAAAGCCGAGAGCGACTTGCGGGACGAAGGCATTGAGCTTGCGCCGGGCGCGTTGGTGGCCAGGGCTCGCCGCGTGACCTCGGGCGACGTAACCAAGACCCACGTCTTCGCTGAGGGTCGCGCCTATCTGCAAGACGAAGCCTCCCAGCTCGTGGCCCTGCTGGTCGGCCGCGGTGCCCGGATCCTCGACTGCTGCGCTGCACCTGGCGGCAAAACCTCGGTCATAGCGGAGCGCAACCCGTCTTCGCTCGTAGTCGCGACAGAGATTTGGCCGGCGCGGGCCCGGCTTACGCGACGACTAGTGCGAGCGCGCAATGTGGGCGTGGTTGCCGCCGACGCCGAGGCTTTGCCGCTGGTGGCCAACTTCGACCGCGCGCTCGCCGACGTTCCCTGCTCGGGCAACGGCACGCTGGCGCGCAATCCCGAGATCAAATGGCGGCTCCGGCCCGAAGACCTCTCCGGCCTGCACTGCCGCCAGGTGTCGATCCTGCGCGCGGCGCTCACCTGCCTCGTCCCCGGCGGACGCCTGGTGTATTCCACCTGCTCGCTGGAACGGGAAGAAAACGAGGATGTGGTGGCTGAGGTAATGCGCAACGACCTCCGCCTGCTCGACTGCCGCGACGAACTGCAGCGGCTCCAGGCCGAAGGCGAACTTGCGTGGGCTGACCTCGACTCTCTCGTCCGCGGCAAATTCCTGCGAACCCTGCCGGGCGTTCATCCGTGCGACGGCTTCTTCGCCGCCATTATTGAGCGCGCCTAGATTGTGGGGGAAACTACGGAAGAAAAACGCCACGGATCTGCACGGATCATTACGGATAATTCCTGTTACTTTCGAAAAAAATCTGTGTAAATCCGTGGCTGTTTTACTGCGCCACCTCGAGCGTCACTGCTGTTCCTGGCGTGACCTTCTGCCCCGCCCCGGGTGATTGCTTCAGCACGGTTCCCACGGGCAATCCGGGAGCCGGCACAGTGTTGACCACGGCCAGGCGCAGGCCGGCGTCCTGAATGGCTTTGCTCGCGTCCGTAAGCGTGCGTCCGGTCAAGCTGGCCATAATGAGCGCCGCAGTCTCCGCCGGCGAGGTCACCAGAAGATTGATTTTGGGCGAGGCCACTCCCTGGGCGTTGGGCGGCGGGCTCTGTGCCACTACCTGATCGGGAGGCTGGTCTGGAATGTGCGCTACGGCCACGGTGCCGACGTCCAGCCCGCGGCGCGTGATGTTGATCTCCGCCGCGCGCTCGCTCTGCTTCAGCAGGTCGGGCACGGCGGCGCGCTGCGGACCCAGGCTCTCGGCGACGCGCACATGCCATCCCCGCCGCACCAGGGTGCCGGCGGCCGGAGCCTGCGACAACACGCGTCCTTCGGCCAGGTCACGGCTGTAGAAACCGCCCTCCCGGTCCAGCAGCAGACCGGCCCCGGCCGCAGCCTTGCGCGCCTCGGCCACGCTCATGCCCACTACTTTGGGCACGCGCGCCTGGCGCCCGTGGATGGCCAGCCGCATGGCGGTCAGGGCGGAGATCATGGCCACTGCCACCAGCACCAACACCAGCAAGACCAGTTGGAAGAACCGCTTCATGGTGAGCGTGGATTCGATTGTACCGCGTGCATGCTTGCTGGCCGGCGGCGCGCCGGAGTGCTGGTAAACTTAAGCCGAGGCCGCATCGCGGAGAGGTGCGTGAGCGGTCGAAACGGGCAGTCTTGAAAACTGCTGTGGTCGGAAGGCCACCGGGGGTTCGAATCCCTCCCTCTCCGCCAGCCTGACTTAGGAGGTCCCTTTCCCTCCGCCAGTATTGCTGGATCCCTTACGAATTCGGGGCACAGCCGCCGTAAAAACGGTGTAGCCGCTCAGGCCTTCAGCTTCTCCGCGAAAGCCTTGCGGAACTTCTCCAGCTTGGGTGCGATGATGAACTGGCAGTAGGGCTGGTTGGAATTCTCGTTGAAGTAGTTCTGGTGATAGTCCTCGGCGACGAAGAACGTCGCGGCCGGTCCGATCGCGGTCACTATGGGCGCGGAGAACTCGCCCGCGGCCGTCAGCTCGGCGATCGCCTTCTCAGCCTCCTGGCGCTGCTCGTCCGAGTTGCAGAAGATGGCGGAACGATACTGCGTGCCCACGTCGTTCCCCTGCCGGTCGAGTGTGGTGGGATCGTGGATGGCAAAGAACACCCCGAGCAGATCGCGATAGCTGGTCTGGCTCGGGTCGAAGGTCACGCGCACTACCTCCGCATGGCCGGTGGTCCCGGTGCAGACCTGCTTGTAGGTGGGATTCTCGATACGGCCTCCCATGTAGCCGGATTCCACTGACTTGACGCCCGGCAGGCGCTGGAACACCGCCTCCAGGCACCAGAAACATCCTCCGCCAAAGACTGCGGTTTCAAGGTTTGGCATACGCGTTGGATGCGCAGAGAGCGAAGAAGTTCCAGAGCTAAAGACGACCGCTCCTGGTTTAGGGTGCGGGTTGCTGCCGACGCCCGAACCGCTGCCCGACCACTTGCAGACTCTGGTTCAGGTCCACCGACGCCCCCAGCGGCGTCGAGCGTCCGGGATAGCGGTAGCGCAAATCGATAAACCGCACACGGTAAGCCACGTCACGCTCCTCCAGCGGTTCGGTGATGAGGAGCGGGTACTTCGCCCAATCCAGATACACGCGCCCGAGGTACGAATTCTTCGCCGCCTCCAGCACCGGGGTTTCCTCGGGCTTGTAGTAGGTGCGCGCGCGATCCTGAGGATCGACTTCGCCCCGCCGAGAATCCACCAGCAGGGTCTGGTAGAAATCCCGGGTCTCAACCACCCCGTGCCACACAAACGGATTCAAGGCGTACGGATAAGCGGAAACGCGCACCGGGTCCTGGCCCTGGTAGACGCGCTGCTCCAGCGCGGAGACGGCGCGGCGATGATAGAAGTCCCGCACCCCCCACATCAGCACCACGGCCGCCAGAGCCACGATGGCGCCGGTACGTCCACGGAATTGCGGTTGCCGCGCCCCGATCTCTTCGTTGATCAACCCAAAGAGGTAGGGCAGAACCAACCCCAGGATCAGCACGCCCAGCATGAATGGCTCAATAATCGAGACGATGTCCCACTCGTACCACTTGTAGGAGAACGGCTCGAACATGCGGATGCCGTAGGCAGTGGTGTAGTCGAGCAGGATGTGGCTGAGCGGCCCCAGCAGCGCGATGGCGTAGAGCACTCCCCAGCGCACCGGGGGGGTGGGATCGAGGCGTGGTTTCCGAAACCGGTTCCAGGCCCACACCACGAGAACCGCAAGCCCAGCCATAACCGGCACGGCGATGAAAGAGTGCGTCCAGCCGCGGTGGTGCTGCAAGGCGGCGGCCCGGCCGTGGATACCGTAGAAAACGTCGAGGTCGGAGGCCTCCGCCGCCAGCACCAGCGTGGCGGTTGCCAGGCCGGTCTTGCGGTTCAAACCGGCGCGGCTCATGCAGGCGCCGGTCAGCATGTGCGTGAGAGGATCCAAGGCTTGCGCGCAAAACTCAGCGAAGTTTCAGCGTAACACATCCACCACGGAGAGGATCGAGTCATCGGGTCATTTGAAGCCCGCCGCCAGGCGCCCCAGCTATCGTGCGGAAGCGACCCGGCAATGACAAGCACGTCAGGCTTCGTGCAATCACCCGATGATCCGATGACCCGATCCGATTACTTCTTCGGCACAAGCAGGGTGAGGGCTTCGGGCACGGTGCTGAAGCGCACTGGCAGGCCGCCCAGCAGTTCCCCATCCGCCTCGGCGTAGATGTTGCTCGCGGACTCGCCCGCGATCGGCCGGCAGAGGGCTTGGCGCGCGCACACCAGGTCCACGCCCGGGGTCTGCCAGCGCTGCTCGAGCAGCGCGCGCAACAGGTACAGACAATACGAGACACGGCTCGCGGTCCGGAACAGAACGAGCTGAAGATCGTCGCTCTCCAGGGCGGCATCCGGCGCGAGCCAGCGCAAGATGCCTCCGAACTGGCGAAGGCGCACGGCCAGGATCTGCGTCACGATTACGCCGCGGACTTCGCCCTGGCGATCGCTCCACTGGACTTCGAAGCGCTGGAAACGGTGGGTCAGGAAAAGGTGCAGGGCTTCGCCGTAGTAGGCGGCCATGCCTTGCCGCTGCTTGGCGGCCACATTCATCTGGTAGAGCATGCGGGCGTCGACGCCCGCGCCTGCGATCACGATGAAATAGCGTGCGCTCTCGCGGCCGGTCCCGCGCTCCGGATATTCGACCTTGCCGACCGCGATCCGGCGCGGCTCGCTGGCGAGTATTGCCCGGGCGGCGCGCACGGGGTCGCGCGCGAGCCCGAGATCGTTGCCCAGCGAATTGCCCGTGCCCAGCGGGATTAGGCCCAGAGGCGTATCAGTGCCGACCAGTCCCTGGACCGCCTCGTGGACGGTGCCGTCGCCACCACAGGCCAGCACCGTGTCATAACCCTCGGCGACCGCCTCCCGCGCCTGCTCGCCGGCCGAGCCGGGCGCACGGGTCGCCACCGGTTCGGCCCTCACACCGGCAGCGCGCAGCACCTGGGCCGCCGCTTCTACGTCGGCACGCCTACGGTTGCGGTTCTTCCCAGCTATAGGGTTGTAGAGCAGGACGACCTTGCGCATGCAAAGCTAAACATAACGGATTGTCGAGCACGGCGCAGGTACGAATCATGGAACAGCGGAATAAACAGGAGAGGCGTAGCATGTACGCCTCTCCCTGTCCTTGCGGGCCTACGGCTTGCCTTCGGCCTTGGTCGCGCTCACGCGCGTGTATTTGATGGTCATCATGTGCTTCATCTCGCCGCCAGGCGGGCCGCCGTCGATGGCGACGGTGAAAGAATTGGGAGTGATGTCGCTCCAGGTCATCTTCATCGCCATCTTCTGGCCCATCATCTCAGACTCATCGGTTTCCACCAGGTTGCTACCCTCCCACTTTGCAACGCCTTCGGAATCGCAGCCCGCGGAGTCGCACCAGACGCCCTTGTAGCCGCCGGCCTTGGCATTCCACCACCGGACACCGTGCCCGGTGAAGCTTCCCTTGCCGCTGGAAGACTTGTAATCCTGGATTACCGACAGGCCGCCCGGTCCGTTCTTGAACACAGCCTTCCCCTTGGCGGTAGCACCCTTGGGCGCCCACGGACTCGGCTCGTACTTTTCGGTCACCATCTTGCTGAGCTTTTGCATTTCTGGCGAAGGCTTGGGCATGGCCATCTGCCCGCCCTCGCCGCCCGTCTTCTTCTCCATCGGCTTGGCCACATCCTCGCCGGAACTCTTGGGTTTGTCCTGGGCCGCGGCTACAGCGCAGAGCCCCAGCACCAGGCAAATTGCGATCTTCTTCATGTTGCCTCCCTGTGTGATTTAACACTTCCGATTTTTTCTGAGCCCGGGTCCTGGTTCGAAGGAGAGCGTCAGAACTATAGACGAATCGGATACGGCGTCAACCCCCGGGGCCACGAAGTCTGCGACAATGCGCCGTCTATAATTCTGCCGATGCCCACAGCCGCCCAGGATGTGCCACACAAAGACGCGCAGCGCAAGGTCGAGGCGCTGCGCGAGAAGATCCGCCATCACGAGTACCTCTATTATGTCCTCGACCAGCCTGAGATCTCCGACGCCGACTTCGACCTGCTGATGCGCCAGCTCAAGCAGCTCGAAGCCGAGCACCCCGATCTGGTCACCCCGGACTCGCCTACGCAGCGCGTCGGCGGCAGACCGCGCGAGGGCTTCGTCAAGGTGCCGCACTCCAGCCCCCTGCTCTCGCTCGACAACGCCTACAACGAGCAGGAGCTGCGCGACTGGGAGCAGCGTGTGCGCGAGCTCTCCGGCCGCGACGGCATCGAGTACGTCTGCGAACTCAAGCTCGACGGCCTCTCCATGGCCCTGCGCTACGCCCGCGACGAACACGGCAAATCGAAGCTCGTTCTCGGCATCACCCGCGGCGATGGCTCGGTGGGCGAGGACGTAACCCCCAACGTGAAGACCATCCGTTCTGTCCCGCTCTCCATCGCGGCGGCCACGCTGAAGAAGGCCGGCCTGCCGCAGGAATTCGAGGTGCGCGGTGAAGTCGTCATGCCGCTAAAGGCCTTCGAGCGCATGAACGAAGAACGCGAGCGCCAGAGCCTGGCTAAGTTCGCCAACCCGCGCAACGCCGGAGCCGGAGCGGTGCGCGTGCTCGATCCCAACATCACCGCCCAGCGGCGACTCGACTTCTACTCCTACTTCCTGCTGGTGGACGGCCGCACGTTTCTCGGCCATCAAGCCGAGGCGCTCGAAGCCCTGGGTATGGCCGGGTTCAAGGTCAATCCCAACTGGCGCCTCGCGAAGAACATCGACAACGTCTGGGGCTTCATCAGCTCCTGGGAGCAGAAGCGCGACAGCCTGGGTTACGAGATCGACGGCGTGGTCATCAAGGTGAACGACACCCGGCTTTGGCGCGAACTTGGCTTCACCGGCAAGGCTCCGCGCTGGGCCATCGCTTACAAGTACGCGGCGCGATCGGGCGTCACCCAGATCGAAGACATTCACGTGCAGGTCGGCCGCACCGGCAAGCTGACGCCGGTGGCGCACCTCAAACCTGTGCCCATCGGTGGCACCACAGTCAGCCGCGCCACGCTGCACAACATGGACGAGATCGACCGCCTGGGCGTGCGCATCGGCGACTGGGTTACGGTCGAGCGTGGCGGCGACGTGATCCCCAAAGTGGTCGGCGTGGTCGAGGACAAAGACCATCCGCGCGGCACGCGGCACTTCCACATGCCGGAGCGTTGCCCGGAATGCGGCGGCCATGTGGTGCGCGTGGAAGGCGAGGCCGACCACCGCTGCGTGAATGCGAACTGTCCGGCCAAACTGCGCGAGTCCATCCTGCACTTCGCCTCGCGCTCGGTGATGAACATCGAGGGCATGGGCGACGCGCTCGTCAACCAGCTCTGCGACCGCGGGCTGGTGAAGCACGTCGCCGACATCTATCGCCTGACCAAGCCGCAGCTCGTGGACCTGGAGCGCATGGGCGACAAGTCGGCGCAGAATGTGCTCAATGAGATCGCTGGCTCGAAGAAGCTGCCGCTCGAGCGCGTGCTCTACGGGCTCGGCATCCGCTTCGTCGGCGAGCGCACGGCGCAGTTCCTGGTTGAACACTTCGGCTCCATGGACGACCTTGTCGAGGCGGCCACTTTGAAAGACGAAGCCGCAAGCATCGCCAAACTGGAAGAGGTCGAGGAGGTCGGGCCCCGCATCGCCCAGAGCATCCGCGAATTCTTCGAGGAACCGCGCAATCGCAAGCTGGTGGAAGACCTGCGCAAGGCCGGCCTTACTTTCAAGGGCAAGAAGAAAGAGCGCGGGACCAAGCTCGCCGGCCAGACCTTCGTCCTGACCGGGACCCTCGCAAACCACTCGCGTGACGAAGCCAAGAAGCTGATCGAGGATGCCGGCGGACGTGTCTCCGGCTCCGTCAGCAAGAAGACCGACTACGTGGTAGCCGGCGCCGATCCCGGTTCCAAGATCGACAAGGCACGTGAACTGGGAGTGAAGGTGATCGGCGAAAAAGAGATGGAAGAGCTGTTAAGGGGGTAGGTCGGTGTCAGAAAAGATGCGCTCGGTAGAGGGTCTCTCCGTCGAAAATGTCATCCTTCGCGAGCCGAAGGCACGCGGAGGATCTGACGGAACAGCCGATGCTACCTTGGGTGGTTGTGCCGCCATCACCGCCAGATTCTCCCGTCTCGCTTTGCTCGACGGAAGAATGACACTGATTCAGGGACAGTCGCCGCCGGGGCTGAACCGCAACTGGCAACTGGCAACTGCTTACCCGATCTCCAGGTAGCTGTCGATCCAGCGTTTCACTTCCAGGCGGCGTTCGTCGGTGGGGTCGAAGCGGAAGCCGAGCATGGCGGCGTCTTCGCGCTTCCAGCACACGCTGGCACGCGAGACTACGACTTTCCCGTTGGGCGGCAGGCTGAAGGTGACCTCCACCGGGTGCTCCTTGGAGAGGCGAACGTCGGTTTTCATCGACATGCCGCCGGCGCTGATCTCCACGGTGGTGGCTTGGAAGCTGCTCTGCCCGCAATTCACTTTCACTTCGGTGACCACCGGCAGCCGCACATAGCGCCGCAGCTCATGCACCACCAGCAGGTGGGTGGAGCGCACCACCTTCAGCGCCGTCTGCCGGTCCACGGGATGATCGATCACGGCGTTGATGCCGAGCTTGGAGAAGCGCATGGCTTCCTGGGTGTCGCGCGAAATGCCGTAGATGACAATGCGCGAGTTGGAGGAGGAGTTGCGGGCGGCGTTCAGCACGCTCTCCGCGTCCGCTCGGCCCAACTCCACCACGCAGGCTTCGAACTTCTCTTTCTGCAGCCGTTTCTCGGTGTCGCTATTGCTGCTCACGGTCTGGATGCCAAATTGCTTGAAGCAATCACGCAGCACCGCGCAGGTGGGCTCCGCGAGTCCTGCAAGCAGGACGCGGGCAACGATCCTCTTGGGGACGAAGTTCGCGTAGGAGGGGGAGATCGGTGGTGCAACAACCTTGGCCATTGGGTATTAGTCCGGTTTTATTGTGCGTTCTGCAGGCCCGTAGTGCAACCCTCTTGGGTAACCCTTCGGACATTGCCGCGCGGGAAACCGGCGTAGCACTTCAGGTCGCAGGGTTGCCCAATATCCTGTGCAGTGGGGTGAAAGTCAGAAGGTGCCGCGCAGCATCTGCGCCGTGACCACGCGGTTGCGGCCGGTCTGTTTGGCGGCATAGAGCGCCTCGTCGGCGGATTTGACCAGCTCGTCGCGCGTGCCTCCCTGGGCGGGAAACTCCGCCACCCCGGCGCTGATGGTCACCGGGCGCGCCACGCCGGGAAAATGCCAGCTCTCCACCACCCGCCGCAGCTTGTCGGCGACGGCCAAGGCGCTGTCCAGGCCGGTTTCCGGGGTGATGATGGCGAACTCCTCTCCGCCATAGCGGCTGAGCACGTCGCTCTTGCGCAGTTGCTGGGCAAGGATGGCGGAGGCCTGGCGCAGCACCTCGTCGCCCAGCAGGTGCCCGAATTCATCGTTGAGCTGCTTGAAGCGGTCGATGTCCACCATGATCACCGAGAAGATCAGGCCGTGGCGGGTGCTGCGCGCCATCTCCTCGGCGATGCGCAGCTCGAAATAACGGCGGTTGAAGATGCCGGTCACGCCGTCCAGGTACGCCAGTTGGCGCACGCGGTCGAAGTGGCGCGCGTTTTGGATGGCGGTGGCGCAGATGTCGCTGACCGATTCCAGCGCGTTCACGTCCGCCGGCAGGAAAGCCTCGCACGACGCGCTCTCCAGCGCCAGCACCCCCAGCACCTGCCCGAACGAGACCAGGGGAAGGCAGACCGCCGACACCGTCTCCCGGAATCCCGGCAGGTACCCAGGGACTTTGCCCACGTCGTTCTCCACCACCGCCTTGCGGGAATCGATGGCGCGGGCGAACAGGCCCTCGCCTGCCGGCAGCTCGTCGCCGATCTTGAACAGCGGCGTCAGCCGGCCCTGGTGCGCGCGCAGCACCAGCCGGTCGTCTTCGAACAGCAGCACGCTGGCATGGTCGCCGCCGAACGACTCCAGGATCAGCGAGCACACCTGCTCCAGCAGCTCCCCGATCTCCAGCACCGCCGTGGTCTGCCGGGCGATGGCGTTGATGGCCTCCAACTGCGCCCGCCGGCGCTGCTCCAGAGAATAGAGACGGGCGTTGGACAGCGCGATGGAAGCTTGCGTCGAAAACAGCCGCAACAGCTCCAGCGTATCCTGGTCGAAGAAGTCCAGTTGGTTGCTCTGGCAATCGAGCACGCCCACCACGTCTTCCCGCACCACCAGCGGAATGGCCACTTCCGAGCGGGTGGCGGCAACCGGGAGGATATAGCGAGGATCCTGGCTTACATCGGGCGCGTACACCAGCTTCCTGGTCTGGGCGGCGGTCCCGCTCAGCCCCTTGCCCAGGGGCACGCGGATGGTCTCACCCGCGAGATCCCATCCGAACTGGGTCTTGACGTAGAGCTCCTGCATCTTGCCATCCAGCAGCATGATGGCCGCCTTGTCCAAGTGGAACACGTCGCGCACGATACCCAGGATGCGGCTGAGGACCTCATCCAGGTCGAAGGTGGAGAGCACCGCCTGGCTGGCATCGTAGAGGATGGCGAGTCTCTGCATGCGTTGGCTGCCCGCGTTTCGCAAACAAGAAACCGGGCACCATCCCATCTTATCGCCGGAAAGGCAAGGCTCCGAGCGGGATTTCGGGAATGAGGTTACCACAGGGATCACCGGTTGTGGCGGGGCCACGCGAGGCTCACCAACGCAAACGCGACGGGTAGATCCTCCTCAACCCGCAATACATGATCTACTTGAAACTTGAAACGTGAAACTTGAAACTGGTTTGAATGCTCGAACTCCACACCCCCGTGCAGTACGTCAAGGGAATCGGTCCGCGGCTGGCGGAGATCCTGGCCGGCAAGGGAATCAGCACCGTTGAAGACCTGCTTTACTATCTGCCCTTCCGTTACGAGGACCGCATCAATCCCCGCCACATCGCCCAGTTGCGCCCCGGCGAGATGGCCACCATCATCGCGGAAGTCCGCGGCGCCGGGCTGTTTCGCACGCCCCGGCGCGGCATCCAGATCTTCCAGATGACCGCCGGCCAGGGCCGCGATTCCATCACCTGCCTGTGGTTCAACGCGGCGTATCTCCAGGACAAGTTCAAGGCCGGGCAGACGGTCGCGCTCTATGGCCGGGTGGAAGAACCGCGCAGCGGGCGCAATCGCATCCAGCTAATGCAGCCGCAATTCGAGGTCCTGACCGAGCCGCTGGCAGAAGCGGCAGGGAAGTCGCCCGAGGATCTCGCGGCTGATAGTTTGGAGATCGGGCGCATCGTCCCAATCTACGAATCCGCCGCCTACGGCCGGCTGAGCCCGCGCTGGTTTCGCCGCGTTGTTCATCGCGCGCTCGAAGACCTAACGCCCGAGCTGCCCGATGGCATCCCGCGCGCCATCCGCCAGCGCCTGGACCTCATACCCCGGCGCGAAGCTTTCCGCCTCGCCCACTTTCCCGAGCCCGAAACGCGTTTCGAGGACCTGCAGAACGCGCGCACGCCCGCACACCGCCGCCTCATCTTCGAGGAATTATTTTTCCTCGAGGTCGGACTGGAGCTGAAGCGGCGCAATCTGCGCGCCCAGCCTGGCATCACGTTCGCCATCACCGACGGCGTGCGCGAGGCGCTCAAGCGCGTGCTGCCTTTCCATCCCACGGCAGCGCAGAAGCGGGTGTTGAAAGAGATTGCCGAGGACATGCAGCGCCCCTCGCCCATGCGCCGCCTGCTGCAAGGCGACGTGGGCTCGGGCAAGACCATCGTTGCCTTGGAGGCCGCCATCATCGCCATCGAAAATGGCTACCAGGCCGCGCTCATGGCCCCCACCGAGATCCTGGCGACGCAGCACTACCTCTCGGCGCGGCGCCTGCTCGAGCCCGCCGGCTATCGCATCGCGCTGCTCACCGGCTCGCTCGACGACGAACAGAAGCGCAACACCCGCCGCCACATCGCCCGCGGCGACGTGCAACTGGTGATCGGCACCCACGCCCTCATCGAAGACAAGGTCGAGTTCGCGCGGCCCGGGCTGGTGATCGTGGACGAGCAGCACCGCTTCGGCGTCCTGCAGCGCTTCAAGCTTATGAAAAAGAGCGGCGGCGACGATGGCAATAGCGCCGGCGTCCCGCCGGCGTCCACGCCCGCGGGAGGGCACGGCTTCAGCCGTGCCGAAACAATGCCTAATAGAAAAGGGGCTTTAGCCCCTGCCGACGCCACTTCCGAGCCCGACGTACTGGTCATGACCGCCACGCCTATCCCGCGCACGCTCGCGCTCACCCTCTACGGCGATCTCGATGTCAGCATCCTCGACGAACTTCCGCCCGGCCGCACGCCGGTGGTAACGCGCCGCGTCTCCGACGAGCGCGCTACCGAGGTCTGGGACTTCGTGCGTAGACAGATCGCCAAGGGACAACAGGGGTTCGTCGTCTATCCCGTCATCGAAGAAAAGCCGGAAGAAGAGAGCAAGCCGCCGGCGCTGGTCGAAACCGGTCGCACCGGCCTGAAGGCCGCCATCAAGATGTACGGCGAGCTGCGCAAACGCGTCTTCCCCGAGCTGCGCGTGGGGCTGATCCACGGCCGCCTCTCCGCCGACGAAAAGGATGAAACCATGCGCCGCTTCCAGCACGGCGAGATCGACCTGCTGGTCTCGACCACGGTCATCGAGGTAGGAGTGGACGTGCCCAACGCCAGCGTGATGGTGGTGGAGCACGCCGAACGCTTCGGCCTGGCCCAGCTTCATCAGCTTCGCGGACGCATCGGGCGCGGCGCCGCCAAGTCGTATTGCATCCTGATGACCGGTGGCAAGGTCACGCCGGAGGCCGAGCGCCGCCTCGACGCCATGGTCCGCACTACGGACGGCTTCAAGATTGCCGAACTCGACCTCGAGTTGCGCGGCTGGGGGGAGATCGCCGGTACCCGCCAGGCGGGCGCGCCCAGCTTCCGCGTCGCCAATCCTATCCGCGACCGGCAATTGCTCGAGGCCGCCAAGCGCGAGGCTGCCGCCCTGGTCAGCGGTCCGCCGCCGGACATCACGCCGGAAGAAGTCGCGCGCGGCATGACCCACCTGAAGGCCCACTGGCAACGGCGCTACGGGCTGGTGGAGGTGGGCTGAGTGATTCGCGGGAGGGCACGACTTCAGCCGTGCCGCAGGCGCTCAAAACAGATGTCATCCCGAGGGAAACGCGAACCGAGCCCTGCGAGGCGAGCGCGACGAGGGATCTTGGTTTGTGCCCGCAGCCGCTACAATGAACTTTGCCCATGGGCATCTTCTTCCCCATTCTGCGCTACGGCTTCATCCTGCAGGCGATCGCCATCGTCCACTTCATCCGCCGCCGCCCGGACGGCTTCTGGCTCTGGATCATCATCCTCGGCGGCGGCTTCGGCGCGCTCATCTACATTGTGGTGGAGGTGATCCCGGATTTCGGGCTGCTGCGCGGCAGCCTCCGCTTTTTTCCGCGCCGGCAGCGGATCGGCGAACTCGAAGCCATGATCCGGGACAATCCCTCCGCCGGCAACAATGAAGAACTCGGCGGCCTTTATCTGGACAACGGCGAGTACGCTCGCGCGCGCGAGTGCTTCGATCGCTCGATCTCCTCGCGCACCGACTCTCCCGACCCGTTCTACCGGCGCGCGCTGGCGGAGCTGGAGTTGAAGGACTTCGCGGCCGCCGTGGCCGACCTGGAGCGGGTCGTCTCCAAGGAAGCGAACTACGATTTCCATCGCGCTGCCGGCCTGCTGGCCTACGCCTATTGGCGCGTCGGCAACATCGCGCAAGCCGATGCCCTGTTCGCGCGCGTCACCCAGGTCTCCACCTCGACCGAAATTCAGTTCTACTACGCGACGTTCCTGGCGGCGCAGGGACGGACGGCGGAAGCGCGCGAGTGGGTGGACCGCATCCTGGCCAAGCAGCGTTCGATGCCGGGATTCCAGCGGCGCCGCGAGCGTCTATGGGTTCGTCAGGCTGCCACCTTGATGCGCCAGCTCACGCGCGCGGGTGGAGCTTCCGCGCCGACGGCGTGATCATCAGGGCGGCAAGAATCAAGGAACTTTGGGGTTCTTGCGCCGGTTGCCTGGCTTGTGGGTGCTGAACGCGGACGATGCGACCAGGAGTTTGCCTTCATCTTCATTCACCGGATCAAGGTCGAAAGTGAAGGCCAGGTTGGTCTGTTCGGTAATGCGCGCCCGGAAGTAGTAAGTTTTCCCCGCTTCCGCCGCAAAATTGGCCAAGGCAACATTCCTGGAAAGCCGCTTGAATTGCGATTGCCATTCTGTGCACAGATGATGTTCGCCGGCAGTGACGGAAAATGAGAAATAGGAATCGCCCTTGGTCGCGCCCACCCAGGCGCCATCGAGGCCAACCCGCACGGTGGGCTCTCCCAGTTCATTGGAGGTCTTGTTGAACACCTCGATCACGTAGACCAAAGCTTTATCCGCTTCAGGCCTTGCAACCGGCCCGGTCGCGCGCGTCTGTACCTCGAATCGAACCTCGTCCGGGCCACAAGCGGACAGGGCGCGGGTGACCGCAGCCCGGTCCTCGGCCGCAGCAGATGCCAGGCAAACCATGGCCAGCACCATCCCCATGGATAGCCTTGCCCAAACGTGCGATGCAAACCGTGCTTTTCGCATGAATATCAGATTGTAGCGGCAACGCGATCGCAAGGCTATTGCGGCCAGCGAGCCATTTATCAGCTAACTCCTGCAATCAGAAACGATACAATCCCCTGCGTGAAAGCCGCTCCCAGGAAAGACCTCTACCGCAAGCTGCCGTCGGTTGACGAACTGCTGCATCAGCCCGAAATTGCGGCGCTGATGGAGCGGGAAGGCCGCGCGGCGCTTACCGAAGCTGCGCGCGAGGTGCTTGATACCCTACGCCAGGAGATCGCTTCCGGCAGTCTCGATGCATCGGGCATAGAGCTGGCGGTTGGCGGGTTGGCGGCTGCGGTCGAGCGCCGATTGCGGCAGTCGCTCGCGCCGTCACTGCGTCCGGTGATCAATGCTACGGGAGTTGTCCTGCACACCAACCTGGGACGCGCGCCGCTGGCCGAGGCCGCGCTGGATCGCATCCGCGAAGTTGCCGGCGTGTACAGCAACCTGGAGTTCGACATCGCCTCCGGCGAGCGCGGCAAGCGCGATGTGCACGTCGAGCGGCTGACCGCGCGCCTGCTCAACCAGGAGGGCCTCACCGGCATCGCCACCGTGGTGGTGAACAACAACGCGGCCGCGGTGCTGCTCTCGCTGAACACGCTGGCCGAGGGCGGCGAGGTGATCGTGTCGCGCGGCGAGCTGGTGGAGATCGGCGGCTCGTTCCGCATCCCCGACGTGATGGCCAAGTCGGGCGCGGTGCTGCGCGAGGTCGGCACCACCAACCGCACCCGCCTCGCCGACTACGAAAAGGCCATCAACGAGCGCACACGCCTGCTGCTGCGCGTTCACCGTTCCAACTTCCAGATCGTCGGCTTCACCGAGCAGCCGCCGCTTGCGGACCTGGTAGCGCTCGCGCGCAAGCACAAGCTGCCGATCCTCGAAGACCTGGGTTCGGGCGCGATGATCGAGCTGCGATCCGTGGGCGTGACTGGCGAGCCCAGCGTGTGGGACAGCCTGCGCGCCGGCGTGGACGTGGTCACCTACAGCGGCGACAAGCTGCTGGGCGGGCCGCAGGCGGGGCTCATCAGCGGCCAGAGCGAAACCGTGGCCCGCATCCGCGCCAATCCGCTATTCCGCGCTTTGCGTGTGGACAAGCTGACCTACGCTGCGCTCGAAGCCACCCTGCTCGCCTACGTCCGCCAGGACCACAACGCCATCCCGGCACTGCGCATGATGCGCCTGAGCGCCGAGGAGATCGGCCGCCGCGCCCAGGCGCTGGCTGACACTTTGCACGCCAACGTCCCTAGGCTGAAGGTAGAGTTGATCGAGGGAGCATCAGTGATTGGCGGTGGCGCGGCGCCGGGCGCAAGTTTGCCGACAGTTCTCCTCGCCGTCACCTGCGACGACTTAAGCGCCGACGAGCTGGCCGCGCGCCTGCGCACCCACCGGCCTCCTATCGTCGCCCGCGTCGAGCAGGGCAGGGTGCTCCTGGACCTGCGAACAGTCTTCCCCGAGCAGGAAGCCATCATCGCGGACGCGCTGAGCCAATGCGCATAGGGCCACCAATTGCACCACAATGGTGTATACTGATGCTATGGCGGTCGCAAAGCGCGTGCGGCGAAGTGTCACTCTGCCTCCCGAGGTTGCCAAGCAAGTAGATACGATGGCGAAGAAGCGCCGTCTCAGCGATAACCGTGTTCTGGTGGAACTCATCGAGCAAGGGATCGAAGCCCGCAATCAGAGAGAGAAGGCTTTTTTCGAGCTGACCGAACGCTTCCGGGCGGAGAAGGATCCTGAACAGGTGAAGCGGCTGGGCGACGAGTTGGGGCGCATGGTGTTCGGTGAATAATGCCCCAGATCGAAACCTGGTCCCGGCTTCCTGCCGCCGTCCGTGACCATCTGGTCGAGCGCATGCACGATCGCAACATCGGTCTGCAAGACCTCAACCAACTACGAGTTTGGATGGAATCGAAGCCGGAGGTGCCGGAAGGACCGTGGTACAAGGACTTCGGCTCCTTCAAGCTTTGCGGCGAAGGCAAGTATCCTAAAACCTTTCTTCTGCCAGGCCAGACTGCCGCCGGGCGGAAACTTTAGGCAAGGCACTTATTCCCATCGTTTGACAGCCCTGCTCCTGCCCAGTAACCTTCTAATACCGGGGTGAAGCGCACATTCCCCAGCCGTCATCTAATCTCCTGTGAACTATTGGCGACAACTCGTGCGGCTGGCAGCCGCCATGCAACTCCTGCCTGCCCTCGAAAGCGGCAATGAGACGCTGGTCGGCGGGCAGGCGGTGCTGGAGGGCGTGATGATGCGCTCACCGCATGCCTGGGGAATTGCCGTGCGCAAGCCATCGGGCGACGTGGCCACGCACTCCGAGCCCATTGAGCGGCCGTCGGAAAAACGCAAGTGGCTGGCCTGGCCGGTCATGCGCGGCCTTACCACCCTGGGACAGGCGATGTCGCTCGGCTTCCGCGCCCTGCGCTACTCCGCCAATGTCGCGCTCGATGCCATCCCCCGCGAGCAGGAGGAGAAGAAAATCGAGATCAGCGGCTGGGTGATGGCGGTCAACGTCTTCTTCTCGGTCGGGTTTTTCGTCTTCATGTACAAGTTTATCCCGCTGGTGGCGGCCACAGAGATGAAGCGGGTCTCGCCGGTATTCGGCAACCAGATCGTCTTCAACCTGGTGGATGGCGCCATCCGCATCGCGCTGTTCCTGCTGTTCATCTGGGGCATCTCGCTGTGGAAAGACATCCGCCGCGTGTACCAATACCACGGCGCGGAGCACAAGACGGTGTTTGCCTTCGAATCCGGCGACCCGCTGACCCCGGCCGCCGTGCAGAAGTACTCCACCTATCACCCGCGCTGCGGCACCAGCTTCCTGATGACGGTGCTGCTGATCTCGATCGTGTTCTACACCCTGATCCCGGTGACCACATTCTGGGCGCGGTTCGCCATCCGCATTGCGCTCTTGCCAGTGATCGCGGGAGTATCGTACGAGATCATCCGCTACGCCGCCAAGCACCGCGGCTCGCTCTTTGCCCTGATGACCGCCCCCGGCCTGTGGCTGCAACGGATCACCACCCAGCCTCCCAGCGACGATCAGGTGGAATGCGCCATCCGCGCGCTGGACGAAGCCATGGAACTCGAGAAGCAACGCGGCGGCGAACTGGTGATTGCCTAGCGGCTGGCGCCGCGATAAAACCTGTTTCAAGCTTCCGAAAAAGCATTGTCCCTCGACTCGCGCCGCAAAAGCGGCGGCGCTCGCTCGGGATGACATTTCGGGTTAAGCTAAGAGCCAAGATTTAAGAGCCAAAAGCGATGTTTGACAGACTCGATCAAATCGAATCCAAGTACGACGAGCTGACGCAGGCGCTCGCCACGCCGGAGGTGATCTCCGACTCGGCGCGCTATCAGAAGACGGCCAAGGCGCACAGCGAGCTGGCGCCGGCGGTGGAGAAGTATCGCGAGTACAAGGACCTGAAGCGCGGCATCGCCGAGAGCAAGACGGTGATCGCCGAGGAGTCGGACGCGGAGATGCGCGACTACGCCCAGGAAGAACTGGCCAAGCTCGAAGAGCGCATCGGCAAAGTGGAGGAAGAACTCAAGGTTCTGCTGATCCCCAAAGATCCGAACGACGAGAAGAACATTATCCTCGAGATCCGCGCCGGCACAGGTGGCGACGAGGCTTCGCTCTTCGCCGCCGAGATTTTCCGGATGTACACGCGCTACGCCGAGTCGCAGCGCTGGAAGGTGGAAGTGCTCTCGACGTCGGAGTCCGGCGTGGGCGGTCTTAAGGAAGTGATTGCCATCATCGAAGGCCAGCGCGTCTATTCGCGGCTGAAGTACGAGAGCGGCGTGCACCGCGTGCAGCGTGTGCCGCAGACCGAGCAGCAGGGGCGCGTGCACACCTCGGCGGTCACCGTGGCGGTGCTGCCCGAGGCCGAAGACGTGGACGTGAAGATTGAAGCCAAGGACCTGCGCATCGACACGTTCTGCTCGTCCGGGCCGGGCGGGCAATCGGTGAATACGACTTACTCCGCCGTCCGCATCACCCACCTTCCGACCAATACAGTTGTTTCCTGCCAGGACGAGAAGTCGCAGATCAAGAACCGCGACAAGGCCATGCGCGTGCTGCGCTCGCGGCTCTACGAGATGGAATTGGAGAAGCAGCAGCAAGCCCTGGCCAAGGAGCGGCGGCAGATGGTCGGCAGCGGCGACCGCAGCGAGAAGATACGCACCTACAACTTCCCGCAGGACCGCATGACCGACCACCGCATCGGGCTCACCCTGCACCAGTTGAGCGACATCATGGACGGCAAGATCCAGCCCATCATCGACGCGCTGGTCACGCACTTCCAGGCGGAGAAGCTGAAGCAGGAAGCGCTCGCGTAGAAACGTCGTCGGCTTTCATGCAGCTCAAGCAAGCCCTCACCGCAGCCATCGACACGCTGACGGCGCACGCCGTCGGCTCGCCGCGCATGAATGCCGAGACGCTGCTGATGTTCGTGCTCAACTCCGACCGCGCCTACCTCTACGCCCATCCTGAATACGAACTCACGGCCGACGAACAGGCGCGCTACCACGAGGCCATCGCCGAGCGCTCGACCGGCAAGCCGGCGCAGTACATCACCGGCCACCAGGAATTCTGGGGCATGGACCTGATCGTCTCGCCCGCGGTGCTGATTCCGCGCCCTGAGACCGAGCACGTGATCGAAACTGTGCTGGAGTTGGCGCGCATGAAGCAGGCGCCGCGCATCGTGGATGTGGGCACCGGTTCGGGCTGCATCGCGCTGGCGCTCGCCATGGAGATGCCGTGGGCGCGCGTCGAGGCGGTGGACATCTCGCCGGCGGCACTGGAGGTGGCGCGGGCGAATGCTGCACGATTGCAGTTGGACCATCGCATCATCTTTCAGCAGCGCGATGTGCTCGCCGGGGCCCCGGCCGCCGCCTACGATTTCGTCGTCTCCAATCCTCCCTATGTTCCTGAGTCCGAGCCGGAACAGGCTCAGCGCGAAGTGCGCGAGTTCGAGCCCAAGATGGCGGTGTTCGCGGGAGAAAACGGGCTTGAGGTGTATCGCCGGCTGGCGCCGCAGGCGCGCGCAGCGCTGAAACCCGCCGGATGGCTGGTGGTCGAGATTGGACATTCCCTCGCGGCCGCCGTGCACGAATTGGTGAAGGATTGGGCGGAGGTGCGGGTCACGCCGGACTTGCAAGGGATTCCGCGGGTGGTCGCGGCGAGAAAGTAGTCGCTAGCCCAAGTAAAAGCAGGTCCCTCGACTCGGACCGGGATAGTGCGCCCGGTCCTCGCTCGGGATGACAATTTCAGAATTAAGACCCTACTTCCGCGTCGGCTCTTCCGCTGGCTTGATCTCCTCGACATCCACAAACGCCGTCGGATACTTGCCGGTGTAGCACGCGGTGCAGTAGGTGAGAGATTCGCTTTCGCCACAGGCTTGCTTCATGCCTTCGAGCGAGAGGTAGGCGAGCGAGTCGGCGCCGATGTAATCGCGGATTTCCTCCACGCTCTTGTTGGCGGCGATGAGCTGCTTCTTCGAGGGCGTATCCACGCCGTAGAAGCAGGGAGAGATAGTGGGCGGGCAGGAGATGCGCAGGTGGACCTCGGTGGCGCCGGCGTCGCGCACCATGCGCACGATCTTGCGGCTGGTAGTGCCGCGCACGATGGAATCGTCGATCAGCACCACGCGCTGGCCCGCCAGCACGCTGCGCACCGGGTTCAGCTTGAGCCTGACCCCGAAGTCGCGCACTCGCTGTTCCGGCTCGATGAACGTCCGCCCGACATAGTGATTGCGGATCAATCCCATGCGCACCGGGATGCCGCTCTCCGCAGCGTAGCCCATGGCCGCAGCCACGCCCGAATCCGGCACTGGCACAACCAGGTCAGCCTCAGCGGGAGCCTCGACCGCCAACTGCCGTCCCAGCTTCTCGCGGCTCTCGGCCACCGAGCGCCCGAAGATCACGCTGTCGGGCCGGGAGAAATACACGTGCTCGAAGATGCAGCTCGACTGCGCGGTCTGGCTGGCGAAATAGCGCGAGTAGATGCCTTCGGGGCCGACCACGATCATTTCTCCGGGATTCACATCGCGCTCGTAGGTAGCGCCGATGAGGTCGAAGGCGCAGGTCTCGGAGGCGAAGACGATGGTGTCCTTGCGCAGGCCGCCGGCGATGCGTCCCATGGAGAGCGGTCGGAAGCCGCGCGGGTCGCGCACCGCGAACACTCGGTCGCGGCTCATGATCACCAGCGAGAACGCGCCCTCGATCCGGCGCAGGGCGTCGGCAATGGCTTCGGGCAGCGTCTCCTCGCGCGACTGCGCGATTAGATGGACGATCACCTCGGTGTCGCTGGTGGTCTGGAAGATCGAGCCCTGGGCGTCCAGGCGCGAGCGGATCAGTTGGGCGTTGACCAGGTTGCCGTTGTGCGCCAGCGCGATCATGCCCTTGTTGCAGTCCACCATGATGGGCTGGGCGTTGAGCAGCGCCGAGTCGCCGGTGGTCGAGTAGCGCGTGTGCCCAATGGCCAGCGTGCCGCGGAGTTTTTCCAGCACGGCTTCGGTGAAGATGTCGGCCACCAGGCCCATGGCCCGGTGGGGGTACATGGTCACGCCGTCGGTGGAGACGATCCCCGCCGACTCCTGGCCGCGATGCTGCAGCGCGTGCAGCCCGAGGTAGGCGAGCTTGCCCGCCTCCGGGTTGGAGTAGATGGCGACCACGCCGCATTCGTCTTTGAATTTGTCGAAGGCCATAGCTATGCAGACACCGTAATGGAATCGGCCACCGTGGTTGGCTCAGGAACCGGTTCGCCGTACTGTTTCAGACTTTCGATATGGAGTTCGATCGCTTCGCGGATCAACTTCTTTACCTGCGCCTTGGTTTTGCCGGTCGCAACGCAACCCGGCAGGTCGGGGATGTAGGCACCGTATCCTGTAGCAGATTTTTCGTAGATGACCGTGTACTTCATTTGTCCAGCACCGCCGGCACCAACTCCTCGGCGGTCTCCACCTGCAGGGCTCGCTCCAACGCCGTCGCCCATGCTTGCTTCAAATCCAACACTCCGGCTGCGGCCACTTGCCGGCCGTCAACCAGGATTTCGATTTTCTCGGAAACTGTCTCGCCCAGCACTTCCGCCGCGACGCCGTATTCTACTGCTAATTCTTGGATTCGCCCGACGTGTTCCTTGGCGCAGGAAATCAGGATGCGGCTGGCGTCTTCTCCGAACAACAGGAACTCTGCCGCGAGTCCGTTTGAAACCAGTTCGATGCGCGCGCCCACGCCTTTGGGGAAAGCGGATTCGGCCAGCGTTACCGCCAGCCCGCCGTCGGAACAATCGTGTGCCGACTCGGCCAGTCCCTGGCGAATCAGCTCGACAATGCACCTCTGGAGCGCGGCTTCCTTCTCCAGCTCGAGCCCCGGCGGGAATCCCCAGACCATGCCAAGGATGTCCTTGGCGTACTCGGAGGAACCGAACTCAGCCTCGGCATCGATGGCGTCGCCCGGCTCGGTTCCGCGCAGCAGCAGCACAGCCCGCCCCGATTCGCGGAATTCGAAGCTGGCCGCCTTCTCGACCTCTTCGATCACGCCCACCACGCCGACCACCGGCGTGGGATAGATCCCCTCGCCCAGAGTTTCGTTGTAGAAGCTGACGTTGCCACCGGTGATAGGGACTTCGAGTTCTTCGCAGGCGCGGGTCATACCGTCGATCACCTGGGCGAACTGCCACATGATCTGCGGCTTCTCGGGGTTGCCGAAGTTCAGGCAGTTGGTGGCCGCCACCGGGGTTGCGCCCGTGCACGCCACCTTGCGCGCCGATTCGGCGACCGCGTGCATGGCGCCCAGCCTCGGATCGAGCCAGCACCAGCGCCCGTTGCCGTCGAGCGCCATGGCCAACCCGCGCTTTGTGCCCTTGATGCGGATCACGCCGGCTTCGCGCCCCGGTCCCTGGACGGTGTTGATCTGCACCATGGAGTCGTACTGCTCGTGCACCCAGCGCTTGCAGCAGATGTTGGGTGAAGCCAGCAGGCGCTTGAGGTTGGGGGTCAGGTCGGCGGTTTCACCCAGGCGGATGGAGGGCGGCATCTCGCGCTCGACCGGTGGCTCCCAGCGATCCAGGGGACGGTGGTAGAGCGGAGCATCGTCGGTGAGGGCGGCATTGGGGATTTCGGCCACCACGCGCCCGTGCTCCAGCACACGCATCTTGCCGTCCGGGGTGACGCGGCCGACCGTTACCGCGTCCAGCCCCCACTTCTCGAAGACGCGGAAGACCTCGTCCTCGCGGCCCTTCTCGGCCACCAGCAGCATGCGCTCCTGCGACTCGCTGAGCATGATCTCGTAGGGCGTCATGCCCGTCTCGCGCTGCGGAACACGATCCAGCTCGATCTCGATGCCGACGTTGCCGCGCCCGCCCATCTCGCAGGTGGAGCAGGTAAGACCGGCAGCGCCCATGTCCTGAATGCCGACCACCGCGCCCGTACGCATCGCCTCCAGGCACGCTTCCAGCAGCAGCTTTTCCAGAAAGGGATCGCCCACCTGCACGTTGGGCCGCTTCTCCTCCGAGCCTTCACTGAACTCCTCGCTGGCCATGGTGCAGCCGTGGATGCCGTCGCGACCGGTCTTGGCGCCCACGTAGATCACCGGATTGCCTTCCCCAGCGGCGCGCGCGTAATAGATCTCGTCGCGCCGCACCAGGCCCAGCGCGAAGGCGTTCACCAGCGGGTTCTGTGAGTAGCAGGGCTCGAACTTGGTCTCGCCGCCGAGGTTGGGCACACCAAAACAGTTGCCGTAGGAGGCAATGCCGCTCACCACGCCGTCTACGATCGAATGGTTGCGGTGGAGGGTGGCTTGATCAGGCTTGCCGCCGCCCGCCGTGATCGGCCCAAACCTGAGCGAATCCATGATGGCCACCGGCCGCGCGCCCATGGTGAAGATGTCACGCAGGATGCCGCCCACGCCCGTGGCTGCTCCCTGAAAGGGCTCGATGAACGACGGGTGGTTGTGCGACTCGATCTTGAAGGCGCAGGCCCAGCCGTCGCCGATGTCGATGATGCCGGCGTTCTCGCCCGGTCCTTGCACCACGCGGCGGCTGTGCGTCGGCAGGCGCTTGAGATGTACGCGCGAGCTCTTGTAGGAGCAGTGCTCGCTCCACATCACGCTGAAGATGCCCAGCTCGGTGAGGGTGGGCTCGCGTCCCAACCATTTCAGGATGCGCTGGTACTCCTCGGCGCTGAGACCGTGTTCCTGGATGAGGTCGGGAGTGACTGCCTGGGCCGTCTCGGGGGATGATGGCATGTGAGTAAGGCCCTATTCTCGCACATCGGCGCGGTACACTGTGACGGATCGTCGCCATCCTATGAAATCCGTTATCGTCGGCACCGCTGGGCATATCGACCACGGGAAAACCGCGCTGGTCAAGGCGCTGACCGGTATCGACGCCGACCGCCTGGCGGAGGAGAAGCGCCGCGGCATTACCATCGACATCGGCTTCGCCCACCTTGAGCTGCCGGGACCTGGCGGCGAGCCGCTCCGCCTGGGCTTCGTGGATGTCCCCGGACACGAGCGCTTCGTACGCAACATGCTGGCCGGCGTGGGCGGCATCGACCTGGTGCTGCTGGTGATCGCCGCCGACGAATCCATCAAGCCGCAGACCCGCGAGCATTTCGAGATCTGCCGCCTGCTCAACATTCCGCGCGGCATCACCGTGCTCACCAAGTCCGACTTGGTGGACCGCGAAACCCTGGATGTGGTGCGGCTCGAAGTCGAGGACTTTCTGCGCGGGTCGTTCCTCGATTCCAGCCGTGCGCCCATCGTGGCTGTCAGCTCGCTCACCGGCGCCGGCATCGACGATCTCAAACGCGAGCTGGCACGCGTGGCCGTCGAAGTGCCCGCCAAGAGCGCCGCTTCCGTCTTCCGCCTGCCCATCGACCGTGTGTTCACCATGAAGGGCCACGGGACAGTAGTCACGGGCACGCTGATCTCCGGCGCCGTGCGCAAGGAGGAAGAAGTGGACGTGTTCCCGCTCGGGCGGCGGGCGCGTGTGCGCGGGGTTCAGGTACACGGTCGTCCCGCCGAGCAGGCCAGCGCCGGCGAGCGTACCGCGCTCAACCTCGCCGGCTTCTCTCCTGACGAACTGGCGCGCGGCATGACTCTGGCTGCTCCCGGACTCTTCCGCGGCACCAGCCGGCTCGACGTCTCGCTCATGCTGCTCGCCGGCGCGCGGCCACTCAAGGACCGCGCCCGCGTACACTTCCACGCCTACACGTTCGAGACGGTCGCTGAAGTGGTGCTGTACGAGGGAAAAGAGGTCAAGCCCGGGCAAAGCGCGATGGCACACCTGCGATTGCAGGATGCCGCGCTGCTGTTTCCCGGCGACCGCTTCATCCTGCGGCAATTCTCGCCGGTGGTGACCATCGGCGGCGGCATGGTGCTGGATGCGTTGCCGCTGCGCCGGAGGGTATCGCGCGAGCAGGCACGGGCGTTCTTGTCTGCGTTGCAGGCTGGCGATCCCCAAACCGTACTGAAAGCCCGCGCAGCGAACCGATCCGATAAAGGACTGTCGCTGGCCGAAGCCGTGGCAGAAACCGGTTGGCGCAGGGAATTGGTCGAAGCCACCGCCGCTTCGTTGATGCAGGCCGGGCAGCTTCTGCGCATGGGTGATCGCTTTGTTCATCCTCCGGCTGTGGAAAGTCTGAAAATCGCGTTGCTGGATGCCGTCACCGCCTTCCATGTCCGTAATCCGCTGGTCGGTGGAATCAACAAGGAAGAACTTCGGAACGAGTTTCGCGTGAGTCCGGAGATGTTTCCGGCGGTGCTGGATCTCCTGGTGAAAGACGGGAAGCTGGACGTCTCCGGCGAGCTGGTGCGCCTGGCCGGGCGCGGCGTGGTCATGAAAGGCGAAGAGACGGAGGCCAAGAAGACCATCGAGAGCGCCTTCGCCACCGCCGGTCTGAAAGTGCCTTATCTCAAAGACGTGCTTGCCGGGCTGCCCGTGGACAAAGCGCGCGCGCATAAGATTGTCACCCTGCTGCTGCGCGATAAGGTGCTGATCAAAGTTTCCGACGATCTCGTGTTCCATCGCGAGGCGCTGGAGGGCCTGCGCAAGCTGATGGCGGAACAGAAAAAGAAGACGCCGAAGATCGACGTCGGCGCCTTCAAAGACCTGATCGGCGTCACCCGCAAATACGCTATCCCGCTGCTCGAGTACCTGGACCGCGAGCGCGTCACCCGCCGCGTGGGCGACCTGCGGGAAATACTGTAGCCACGGATTCTCACGGATAAATACGGATCTAAGAACTAAATCCGCACATATCCGTGCAAATCCGTGGCGTTTTTCCGTGGCTAGATTTTCTCGTTTGCGAACTCCGGCTCGACCTCCAGCCCCAGGCCATCCGTTACACGGTTGGTGAAGTTCACCAGCGCCACTTCCGCAACCAGGTCCACGATCTCGGCGTCGGAGAAATACTTCTTCAGCGCGTCAGCCTCGGCTCCGGCGGAATTGGTCGGGCCTCGCGTCATCTTCTCCGCATAGCGCAGCGCGGCTTTTTCCTTGTCGCTGAAATTCGACGCTTCGGGATTCTTGAGCGCCTGCCAGTCTTCCGCCGTCAGCCCGGCTCGCTTCGATGCCGCGAGATGGTGTTTGAGACAATACTGGCAGCCGTTGATGAGCGCGATGCGGATGTAAACCATCTCGTACAGCCGCCGTCCTAGCGACCGCCCGATGCTGCCGTAGAAGGGCAAGAACGTCTCCAGCAGCTTGGGCTGGTGCGCCAGCGCCTTCTGGATGTTGCCCGGGTTGCCCTTGAGCACCTTGTCGTAGATCTCTTGGACCTCGGGCGGGGCATTCTGCGGTTCGATGTAGGAAACTCTGGCCATCGGTTCTCCTCAAACTCGCCACGTATAATAAACGCTTTCGCGAGGCCGCATGCTGACCATACGACCGGCAACGCCCGCCGACGTGCCGCTGATCCTGGAATTCATCCGCGAGCTGGCGGAGTACGAGCGCGAGCCTCAATCCGCCGTCGCCACCGCCGCCGACCTGCTGCGCGACGGCTTCGGCCCGGAGCCCAAGTTCCGCGTGGACATTGCCGAGTGGTCGGGCGAGCCTGCCGGGTTCGCGTTATATTTCTGGAACTATTCGACGTGGCAGGGCAAGCCCGGGCTGTATCTCGAAGACCTGTTCGTGCGCCCGCGGTTCCGCGGCAAAGGCATTGGCAAAGCTCTGCTCGTGCATCTTGCGCGCGTGGCGATCAAGAACAACTGCGGGCGCCTGGTTTGGCAGGTGCTCGACTGGAACACACCGGCCATCGAGTTCTACAAATCCCTCGGTGCCGAGACCATGACGGAATGGCTCACTATGCGGGTCACGGGCAAGGCGCTGGTCCGGCTGGCGACGGAGAAAACTTCAACCGCCGCGGATTAACGAGCGTATTGCGCCATTGAGTCATTGCGCCATTGAGTCATTGAAAGGCGTAACTGCAGGCCCGGTTTTCAATGACCCGATGGCTCAATGACCCAATGATTCAATTCCGCCGTGAGGCGAGTGTATTTCATGAGAGTCAGAGTCATCGGCGCGGGTCTCGCAGGCACGGAAGCCGCCTGGCAGCTCGCTCGGCGCGGGCTCGACGTGGATCTCTACGAGATGCGCCCCGTGCGTTCCACGCCCGCGCACCAAAGCGGGCAGATGGCAGAACTGGTCTGCTCGAACTCGCTCAAGTCGGACACGGAGAACACCGCGCCCTGGCTGCTGAAAGAAGAAATGCGCCGCGCCGGGTCACTGCTGGTGGAGATCGCGCGCGCGGCCGCCGTCCCTGCCGGCCACGCACTGGCCGTGGACCGCGAACTGTTCGCCGCCAAGGTCACCAGCGCCATCTCGGGCCAACCGCGCATCCGCGTGCACCGCGAGGAAGTCACTTGGGTGGACGAGCACGAAGGCATCACCATCATCGCCACCGGACCGCTCACCTCCGACGCGCTTTCGCGCGAGATCGCGCGCCTCAGCGGCAGTGAGCATCTCTCCTTCTACGATTCCATCAGCCCCATCGTCGAAGCCGAGTCCATCGACATGGAGCGCGTGTACCTGGCCGCGCGCTATGACAAGGGCACGGCCGACTACATCAATTGTCCGTTCACGCGCGAGGAATACGACCGCTTCTACGACGCGCTGCTCGCGGCCGAGTCGGTCGAGGCGCGTGACTGGGAGAACCTGAATTATTTCGAAGCCTGCCTACCCATCGAAGAGCTGGCGCGGCGCGGGCGCGATACTCTGCGTTTCGGTCCGATGAAGCCCGTGGGCCTGCGCGATCCGCGCACTGGCAAACAGCCTCACGCCGTTGTGCAACTGCGCCGGGAGAACCTGCGCGCCGATTCCTACAACATCGTCGGGTTCCAGAACCATTTGAAGTACGGCGAGCAGCAGCGCGTCTTCCGCATGATTCCTGGCCTGGAGAACGCGCGCTTCCTGCGCTACGGACAGATCCATCGCAACACCTACATCAACGCGCCCTCGCTGTTGACTGCAACGCTGCAGATGAAGGCGCACGCGAACGTACTGTTCGCGGGGCAGATTTGCGGAGTCGAGGGATATACGGAATCCATTGCCTCAGGACTGATGGCCGGCGTGCACGCCGCCGCGCTGGCCAACGGCGCTGAACTCGTGCCTCCGCCGCGCACGTCGGCCTTCGGGTCGCTGGTGCACTACATCACAAACGCCGACCCAAGACATTTTCAGCCGGCAAACATCACCTTCGACCTGCTGCCGCCGCTCGATGAGCGGGTGCGCGACCGCGCCCAGCGGCATCGGTTGCAATGCGAGCGGGCATTGCGCCAGTTCGATGGCTGGCTCGCGGAAATCGGCGTTGATTCACTCGCCGCGGATTAACGCGGATCAACGCGGATTCGCATCTGGTTTATCCGCGTTCATCCGCGTTCATCCGCGGCGGCTGAAGTTCACCGCGCGCGGTTCTTGATCCAGATAGGCGTGCCCACAAAGCCGAAGGCGCGCCGAATCTGGTTTTCCAGGAAGCGCTCATAGGAAAAGTGCAGTTTCACCGGACGGTCGGTGAACAGGATGAACGTTGGCGGCGCCACCGCGGCCTGGGTCAGGTAATAGATCTTCACGCGCTTCGATGCCGGCACCGAGGCGCGATCAAAATCGACCATCTCGAGGAACCGGTTCATCTCCGAGGTGGAGATGCGCTTCCTCCGCTCCGCCGCCACCTGCTCCAGCACAGGAAATACTTTGTCAATGCCCTTGCCCGAAGTGGCGCTGATGAATAGCACCGGCGCATAGCTCAGGAACTTGAGCGCGTCGCGGGCCTCCTGCTCGAACTGGTTGCGGTCGGCCGGCTTCTTGCCATCCGGCCGGCCGGGGCCGACGAGGTCCCACTTGTTGATCAGAATGATGAGCGAGCGGCCGCTCTCATGGGCGTATCCGGCGATGTTGGCGTCGAGCGCGGTAACGCCCTCGACGGCATCGATCACCAGCAGCGCAACGTCGGCGGCTTCCAAATGTTTGCGCGCCATCACCACGGACAGCTTCTCCGCCATAAGCTTGGTCTTGCCTTTACGCCGGATGCCGGCGGTGTCGATGAAGCGATAGCGCCGGCCGTCGCGTTCGACCAGTTCGTCCACCGCATCGCGTGTCGTCCCCGGAATGGGCGAGACGATGGCGCGCGCCGTCCCCGTCAGGCGGTTGAGCAGCGTGGATTTCCCAACGTTCGGCCGCCCAATGATCGCGACCTTAGTCTCCGCCGCAGGTGCTTGCGGTTCTTCCTGGCTCGTTTCCTCTGCGCTTTCGGCCGTCCTCGCGCCCTCTGCGTTGATCTTTTCCAAAATTGCGTCCAGCAACTCCGCCACGCCGGTGCCCTGCTCGGAAGACACGGGAAGAATCTCGCGGATGCCCAGCCGCCGGAAGTCTTCGATGTCCGCCTCTTGCGCCAGCGTGTCGATCTTGTTGACCGCAAGGAACAGCGGCTTGCCGGTGCGCTGCAGCAGCCGCGCCAGCTCCAGGTCGGGCGCGGCTAGCTCCGTGCGTCCGTCTACTACCATGATGACGGCGTCGGCCTCGTCCAATGCAACTCGTGCCTGGCGGAAAATTTCGGTGGGAATGAACTCTTTATCCTCGGGGATGATGCCCCCGGTATCGACCACGCGCAGATGGCGGCCTTGCCAGTCAGTCTCGCCGTACAAGCGGTCGCGAGTGATGCCGGGCTCGTCGCCGACGATGGCGCGGCGCTTGCCGATCAGCCGGTTGAAGAGCGTGGACTTGCCCACGTTGGGCCGGCCGACGATAGCGATGGTAAGCACACCGCCAGCCGTTTCGGGTTTTGCCGCTTTGGCCAATGCGAATCCCTGATGATCCGTGAAGATCATGGCTATTATAGAAGGCGCCTTGTCCGCCTCTTCCCAGCCCGCCATAGCGCCCGGCTCCCTGCACGCCTTCTTCGGTCCCGGAGGCCTGCTGGCGCGCACGCATCCTGCGTACGAGTTCCGCCGCGGACAATTGCAGATGGCGGAAGCCGTCGCGCGCGCCCTGAAGGAAAGCCGGCACCTGATCGTCGAAGCCGGCACCGGCACGGGCAAGACCCTCGCTTATCTCGTTCCCGTGCTGCGCTCGGGCAAGCGCGTCATTATCTCGACCGGCACGAAGACCCTGCAGGAGCAGCTCTTCAACAAGGACATCCCCTTTCTGGAGCGTGCGCTGTTTCCCAAGGGTGAAGGCAATCTGCGCGTCTGCTACATGAAGGGGCGCAACAATTATCTTTGCCGGCAGAAGCTGTACGACATTGCCAGCCTGCCCGCACTGAGCGGCCTGGACGAGATCGAGCACCTGCGCCTGATCGCGGAATGGGAGAAGACGACGGACAGCGGAGACCGCGCCGAGCTGGTCTCGATGTCCGAGGACAGCCCGCTGTGGCCGCGAATCGACGCGCGCTCCGAGGCTTGCACCGGGCAGAAGTGCAAGCAGTTCGACCGTTGCTTCATCACCGAGATGCACCGGCGGGCAGCGGAGAGCGACATCATCATCGTCAACCACCACCTGTTCTTCGCCGACATGGCGATCAAGCAATCGGCCGATGGCGCGCCCGACGCCGGCATCCTGCCCGAGGCCGCGGCGGTCATCTTCGACGAAGCCCACGAACTCGAGGAAGTGGCTTCGAGCTATTTCGGCGTATCGATCAGCAACCTGCGCTTCGACCAGCTCGTGCGCGACGTGGAGAACACGCTGCGCATGAAGTCCATCGCCTCCGCCGCGGCGCACACCGCCGGCGCCGCCCTGCGCGAGCGTTCGCAGCTCTTTTTCTCGCTGGTGCCGGCGGGCGAAGGCCGCTTCGCCTTCGAGAACCGCCGCGAGTTTCTTGAAGAAAACGGCGACGAGTACCTGGCGCTCGGCAACGCGCTGCAGCGGCTGGCTTCCGAGCTGCAGCGCATCCCGGAGAAGCCCGAGGAGGTGCACAACCTGATCCGCCGCACCGAGGAGCTGCGCGTGCAGCTCGGCTTCCTGCTCGAATCGCAGGACCGCAACACCGTCTTCTGGATCGAGCGCCGCATGGAGGGCCGCCGCCGCGAGGCACGGCCGTCGCACGTGTTTCTGCAGGCCACCCCCATCGACGTGTCGCAAATCCTGCGCCAGACGCTGTTCGAGAACGAGGACTTCGGAACCGCGGTGCTGACTTCGGCGACGCTGGCCGTCTCCGGTGGCTTCGATTACATCCGCGCGCGGCTTGGCGTGCAGAACGCGCGCGAGCTGGTGGTGCCCTCGCACTTCGATTACGAGCGCCAGGCGATCCTCTACGTGCCTCCGGACCTGCCCGATCCGCGCACGCCGCCGTTCGCGGGCATGGCGGCCGACCGTATCCGCCGGCTGCTCGAGATCACCCAAGGCCGCGCCTTCTGCCTGTTCACCAGCTATGCCCAGATGCGCGCCATCCATCAGCGCCTGGAGGGCGAGCTCCCGTACCCGATGCTGCTGCAAGGGACCGCGCCCAAGAACGCGCTACTCGATGAGTTCCGCCTGACGCCGAACGCGGTGCTGTTCGCGACCGCGTCGTTCTGGCAGGGCGTGGACGTGCAAGGAGAGCAGCTCAGTTGCGTCATCATCGACCGCCTGCCGTTCGCTGTGCCCAACGATCCGGTGGTGGCTGCGCGCATCCGCGCCATTGACGAGGCCGGCGGCAACGCATTCGGTCAGTACCAGGTGCCCGCGGCCGTCATCACTCTGAAACAGGGCTTCGGACGGCTGATCCGCTCGCTCGACGACCGCGGCGTGCTCTGCCTGCTCGACAACCGCATCATCAAGAAAAGTTACGGGCGGGTGTTCCTCGGCAGCCTGCCTCCCTATCAGCAAACGACCGATCTGGCGCAGGTGGAGAAGTTCTTCGGGCAGAAGTTCGGTCGGCGCGGATAGCCTGCCCCTCGACGCGGCATCGGCACGATACAATGAAGGCCGGGCTACAAGCCAAGAGCCAAAGGCGAAGAGCTAAGAGCCGCTTTATGTTCCACGTTACCGTCGAAGACACGTTCGCCGCCGGACACTACCTGCGCAACTATCGCGGGAAGTGCGAGAACCCGCACGGGCACAACTACAAGGTGCGGGTCACGCTGTACGGCGAGGAACTCGACCGCGCCGGCCTGCTGCTCGATTTCAAGGATCTGAAAGACGTGATGCGCGACACCGTGGACCGCCTCGACCACCAGATGATCAACGACCTGGAGCCGTTCACCGTGCTGAACCCGTCGGCGGAGAACCTGGCCAAGTATTTCTACGACCAGACCCAGGAGAAGTTGCGGGTGGCGACCAACGGGCGGGTGCGCGTCAAGGACGTGACGGTGTGGGAGACGGATACGACGACCGCGACATATTTCGAGTGACGGTCGATTTGTAATTGGTAATTTGTAATTGGTAATTTCAACTCGCCTGCGGTCCCCTGCACTTTACAAATTACCAATTACAAATTACCAATCCCATGCAGATCACCGAAATCTACCGCTCCCTCCAGGGCGAGTCCTCTTACGCGGGACTGCCGTGCGTCTTCGTGCGGCTGACGGGATGCAACCTGCGCTGCACCTGGTGCGACAGCGAGTACACCTTCTCCGGCGGACACAAGATGAGCCTGGACGAAGTCGAAGCCGAGGTGCGCCGCCTGGCGCCCGCGGGGCTGGTCGAGATCACCGGCGGCGAGCCTCTGCTGCAGGAGCGCGAGGCTGTGCCCTTGATGGAGCGATTGCTCGCGCTCGGCTACACCGTGCTGCTGGAAACCAGCGGCGAGCGGCCACTGGAGAAGGTTCCGCCGCCGGTCAACAAGATCGTGGACGTAAAGTGCCCCCACTCCGGCGAGTTCGGGACTTTCCGGGAGCAGAACCTGGCGGCGCTCACCGCCCGGGACGAGGTCAAGTTTGTGCTTGCCAACCGCGCCGATTACGAGTTTGCGCGCGAGTTCACGCGGCGGCACGGGCTCACCGCCCGGGTGCGGTCGGTCATTTTTTCTCCGGCGTTCCGCAAGGACGCCTCCGGCGCGCGCGACAGCTCGCATTGCCTGCTCGACCCGCAGCAGTTGGCGCAGTGGATCCTCGAGGATGGTTTGGAGGTGCGGCTCGGATTGCAGATCCACAAATTCATCTGGGAGCCGTCGATGAAGGGGGTGTAGCTTCAGTCGTTGGTCGGCAGTCGTTGGTCGGTAGTCGGCACACACCCTGGTTTTGGCCAACGACCACCGACTAACGACCAACGACCAGTTTGAGTAGAATCTCCCCCGCATACTGCTATGGCCCCAACTGGCAAAACTCGTGCCGTGGTGCTCCTGAGCGGAGGCATGGACTCCTGTGTGTGCGCCGCGCTGGCCGCGCGCGACCATGACGCCGCCGCCGTGCACGTCAGCTACGGACAGCGTACGGAAGAGCGCGAGCGCCGGGCTTTCCTTGCCATCTGCGATCGTCTCCACATCCGCGACCGCCTGGTGGTGCGCAACGAGGCGCTGCGGGCCATCGGCGGTTCCGCGTTAACCGATGAAGCGATCGCTGTTCCCGAAGCCGCTCCGCAGATCGGCCACAGCATCCCGGTCACGTATGTTCCCTTCCGCAACGCGCATTTCCTGGCGGTAGCGGTGAGCTGGGCGGAGGTGCGGGGCGCCGACAAGGTCTACATCGGCGCGGTGCAGCAGGATAGCTCCGGCTACCCCGACTGCCGTCCCGAGTACTACCGCGCCTACAACGAGGTGGTGCGGACGGGCACGCGCGAAGGCCGCATCGAAATCGTGACCCCGCTGATCGGCCTGCGCAAGGCCGAGATCGTGCAGCTCGGCCTTGAACTGGGCGCGCCCTTCGATTTAACGTGGAGCTGCTACAGCCGCGAAGACGCAGCGTGCGGCGTCTGTGAAAGCTGCGTGTTGCGCCTGCGGGCCTTCGCGGCTGCCGGGACGCCGGATCCTATCGCTTACGTCCCCAAGGTGGCCACGCATTCATGAAATCCATTCTTCTCCGCGGATGGTGAACGGCATGAAAAAACTCTCTCTGCTTCTGACCCTGGTTGTGGCGCTGGTGGCCCCAGTCTCTGTTTTGGCGCAGCGCGTGACGGTGCGCGGGCACGTGATCGGCGCCGACGGCAAGCCACTGGCCGCCGCCGACATCCTGCTGGTCAACAAAGACAACGGCCAGAAGTTCACGATGAAGACGGGCAAGAACGGCGAATTCGTCAACATCGGCGTGATTCTCGGCTCTTATCATCTGACGTTGAACAAGGATGGCAAGCTCCTCTACAGCCAGGACGTCACGGCCAACGGCGAGGAGAAAGTCATCGACATCAATCTTCCCAAGGCCCAGGAAGAACAGAAACAGGAGGCGCTGAAGCAGTTGACGCCGGAGCAGCGCAAACAGCTCGAGTACCAGCAGAAGGCGGCCGAGGCCGACCGGGCCAAGATCCAGGACTTGAACCAGATGCTGGCCGAGGCCGACACCGCCGAGAAGGCCGGCAACTACGAGCAGGCTATCTCCATTTACAAACAGGCGACGGCCATCGATGCCGCCCAGTATGTGTTGTGGGTACGTCTGGGCACGGCCTATGTCAGCGCGGCCGGGAAAGTGCACGCCGGCGATCGGGCCGCGGCTGCCGAGGACTATACCCAAGCGGTGGAGGCCTATAGGAAGGCCCTTGCGCTCAAGGAGTCGGCTGCCCTCCACAACAGTCTGGGGCAGGCCTATGCCAAGCTGGGCAAGGCGGATGAGGCCACGGCCGAGTACAACGCCGCCGCCACGCTCGATCCTGCTAACGCCGGTCTGTACTATTACAACCTGGGCGCCATCCTCACCAACTCGGGCAAGCTGGAGGAAGCCAACGCCGCCTTCGACAAGGCCATTGCCGCCGACCCCAACCGCGCCGAGGCTTACTACTGGAAGGGCGTCAACCTGCTCAGCAAGGCAACGCTGAAGGACAACAAGATGATCGCGCCCCCAGGCACCGCCGACAGCCTCAACAAGTATCTGGAGCTGGCTCCGAATGGATCCCACGCCGAGAGCGCCAAGGAGTTGCTGACCAGTCTCGGCGCCAAGATCGAGACCAACTTCCAGAAGAAAAAATAGAGCTCACATCAAAATCCACGACAGAGGCACGGAGGGAAACAAGTAATTCCTCGGCGTCTTCGTGCCTCCGTGGCGACTCCGGTCCACTACTTGGGAAGATCTGAGAACGGCACGTTCAGGATCGGGTACTTTCGCCATTCCTTGTAGTCGAAGTGCCACCACTCGGTGGGATAGACCGTGAAGCCCTCGGCTTCCATCGTCTTGCGCAGGAATTCGCGGTGGGCGCGTTCTTCAGCGGTGCCGCCGGGGTAGTCGGGCTGCGCCCGCTCGGAAAAATCGTCGTAGGTGCTGGGCATGGAGA
>Ga0181521_10000579_pt1 | contig 45210 bp, 44 predicted proteins | sample PEATcosm2014_Bin_32_FD_119764 | JGI IMG/M metagenome (GOLD analysis project Ga0181521, IMG submission 119764) | Peatland microbial communities from MTU Mesocosm Facility, Houghton, MI, USA - PEATcosm2014_Bin02_60_metaG | ecosystem: Environmental > Terrestrial > Soil > Wetlands > Peat | place...
CGCCACCACCACGGCCAACTCTTCGGGGGCTTACACGTTTAGCGGCCTGGCCAGCGGGTCCTACACCGTGACCCCCAGCCTGAGCGGATTCACGTTCAGCCCGGCCAGCCAACCGGTGACCGTCGGCAGCGTCAACGTCACCGGCGTCAATTTCAGCACGGTGACTTCGTCGACCTTCACCATTTCCGGCAGCCTCAGCCCGTCGGCCAACGGCAGCGCCGCCACGGTTACGCTCAGCGGGGCTGCCACCGCCACCACCACCGCTGACGCCACCGGCAACTTCAGCTTCAGCGGGCTGGCCAGCGGCGCCTACACGGTCGCCGCCAGCAAGTCGGGCTTCGCGATTTCGCCCGCGAGCCAGGCAGTGACGGTCAGCGGCGCCAGCGTTACCGGCGTCAGTTTCACCGCCGCGATCGCGCTCGCCATCGACGCGGTTGCCACCGGGGATGGCAGCGTGGCAGGCACCTCATTAGCCAGCGGCGCGCTCACCACCACCAGCGCTAACGAGTTGCTGCTGGCGTGCATCGCGAGCGACGCGAAAACGGCCGGGGTTACCGTCACCGGCGTGAGTGGTGGCGGGCTCACCTGGGCGCTGGTCCGGCGGACGAACGCCCAGATGGGCACGGCCGAGGTGTGGCGTGCGTTCGCTCCCGCCCAGCTTTCGAGCGTGGCGGTGACGGCTACTTTTTCCCAGAGCGTCGTGGCTTCGATCACGGTGGTGAGCTTTACCGGAGCTGACGCCACCGGCGCCAACGGTGCCGGCGCCATCGGCGCCAATGCCAGTGCCAGTGCGGTCTCCGGCGCGCCTACCGCCAGCCTGGCGACCACCAGGAACAATTCCTGGGTCTTCGGAGTGGGTGATGACTGGGACAAGGCGACGGCTCGCACGCTCGGCGCCAACCAGACCATGATTCACCAATTGCTGGCGAGTTCCGCCGACACCTACTGGGTGCAGCGGCAGAACACGACTACAGCATTGTCGGGCACCAGCGTTACGATCAACGATACGGCCCCGACCGCCGATCGCTACAACCTGACCATCGTGGAAGTGCTGCCGCCGGCCGCAGGCGTCGTGGCTACCTACGGCATCTACGGGACTCTGAGCCCCGCGGCGCAGGGCAGCGGAGCGACCGTCACCCTCAGCGGCGCGGCCAGCGCAACCACCACCGCCGACAGCTCCGGCAACTACGCCTTCAGTGGCCTTGCCAACGGTTCCTACACCGTGACGCCCGCCAAGAGCGGCATCATCTTCCTTCCCACCAGCCAAACCGTAACGGTGGATGGCTTCAGCATGAAAGCAGTGAACTTTTCGGTGCTGGTCCCGACCTGGAGCCTTTCCGGCAACCTGAGTCCGGCGGCGAGCGGGTCCGGCGCCACGTTGACGCTCGGCGGCGCCGGCAGCAGCACCACCACCGCCGACTCTTCCGGCAACTACACGTTCAGCGGGCTGACGAGCGGAACCTATTCGGTGACGCCCAGCAAAAGCGGCTACGCCTTCAGCCCTGTGGCCCAGTCGGCGACCATCAGCGGCGCCAATGTCGCCAATGTCAACTTCACGGTGAGCGTCGCTTCCATTGCAGTCTCTATCTCGCCGGCAGCGGTATCGCTCTTGACCGGCGGCACCCAGCAATTCACGGCCACCGTGACTGGTACCACCAACACGACCGTGACCTGGACGTCCACCGGCGGCGCCGTGACCTCCAAAGGCCTCTTCACCGCTCCCAGTACAACCGGCAGCTACACCGTGAAAGCGACCAGTGCGGCGGATACCACCAAGTCCGCTTCCGCCACCGTGACTGTTACCACGGCTAGCTCCAGTACGGTGCTCCTGGGCGATGCGAACGTGGAAACCCAGGTTGGCTCCGTTCCCTCGGGACAAGCCGAGGCCTTCCAGGCGACGGCCACTGCCAGCGGCGCCGTGCAATCCCTGGTGGTCTACCTGGATTCCACCTCGACCGCGTCTCAGTTGTCGGTGGGATTGTATGCGGATGCCAGCGGACATCCCGGCGCTTTGCTCAGCCAGGCCAGCAGCACCACGCCGGTCGCGGGAGCCTGGAATCCCATCCTGGTGCCGGCGGCAACTCTGGCATCGGGGACGCCGTATTGGATCGCGATCTTAGGGACAACCAGCGGAACTCTGGCTTTTCGCGAGGCCACGCCAGGAAGCTGCGCCAGCGAGATCAATGCTCAGAGTTCGCTGACGTCGCTGCCGGCAAGCTGGACCACGGGTACGGTGGGCTCTAACTGTCCCGCTTCAGCTTTCGGGGACAGTACTAAGGTCGTCTTCTTCGACAACTTCCCCGGAACAACGCTCAGTTCTTATTGGACAGTCATCTCCCGGCACGGGGAATACACGCAGGACGAAACTGAGTGCAACGTTCCTTCCATGGTTGCCGTCAACAACGGCCTGACGATTACCACAGAAGCACAAAATGCGTCCTGTGGGGACTACTTTACCGCGGCAAGTTCGTGGCCCTACATCACCGGAGATATCCAGTGGACGAACTTGAACTTCACTTACGGGAGCATCGAAATTGAGGCAAAATTCCCGTCCGTGAACACCAGTTTGTGGCCTGCCACATGGCTTCTGGGCACCAACTGCCAGTACACGAACCCGCTCACTGGGAACACTGGCGTGACCATCAATGGCCACACCTGTCCCGATATCGGCACCGGGAATTACACCGAGATTGATATGACGGAGTGTTACGGAGGGTCGAGTGGCTGGTGCCAGTTCCACGTTGCTGACCCCAACTTCTACACTCCATGTGATGGGAACTATTCTGTCGACACCAATTCCCATACCTTTACCACGGTATGGAACTCCTCGGGCATCACCCAGTACATGGACGGCGCATCCAAGGCCACTTGCAACCAGCAGCTCAGCCTTCCCATGTTCCTGCTGATTCAGACGCAGACGGGCGGCGCGGGAGGAGTTCCCAATAACTCGCTTCTGCCCGCCGAACTGGTGGTGACTTACGTGAAAGTGACACAGCCGTAGGTTGATGGGTAGATAGAGCGTAGCCCAGGAAATCCGCGCAGATCCTCTCCAGAAAGCCCACGCAACTTGTCAGATCCGAGCATGAGAGCCGCTGGCTCATGTAGACAGTAGTTCGCTCGGTTCTGATTCCCGCCCCGTCCGCTCCCGCCCCAAATCCTCCTTAGAGTCTTCCTTGCCGGAAACTTGACTCATAATAATGAGTCAGATAGACTCATGTCATGGCTAAGCGCCTGCAAGTGATTCTTAAGGATCCGGATTACCGGGAGATTCAGCGCGCGGCGCGCTCGCGCCACATGTCAATCGCCGAGTGGGTGCGACAGGCGCTCGAGCTGGCGCGTCGGAGCGAACCTGGGGGCACGGTCGCCAGGAAGCTCGGGGTCATCCGTGCGGCGGCACGACTCGACTATCCCACGGGTGATATCGGCCGCATGCTGGCGGAGATCGAGATGGGATACGGGTCTGCCACCCCAGCGCCCCCAGGTGCGCGATCGTGATTCTGGTGGACTCGAATATCCCCATGTATCTGATCGGTGCGCCTCACCCTCACAAGAGCGACGCGCAACGATTGCTGGAAAGGCTGCTCAGCGAACGGCGGCGCCTGGTTACCGATGCTGAGGTCCTGCAAGAGATCTTGCACCGCTACGTCGCCATCGATCGCCGTGACGCCATCCAACCGGCATTCGATGCTCTACTCGGCGTTGTCGACGAAGTGCTGGCCGTTGATGGGACAGCCGCACAGCGCGCAAAGGAGATTGTCCTTGGACATAGGCAGTTGTCGGCGCGCGATGCTGTTCATCTAGCCGTCATGGAACAGCATGGCATCGAACAAATCCTGAGTTTTGATTCCGGGTTGGATGGGTTTCCGGGGGTTACGCGCCTGTCATAGTTGGCGCGAGCCCCGATAGGAGCCACCTCGTTATCGGGCACAGAGGTCTCGTACGATGCCAGGCTATTACGCCAACTCCAATTCAATCTTCTTCGCAGCCGGATCCAGCTTGGTGATCCGAAAGTTGCAAATCTGCCCGGCGCGGACGGCTTCTGGCTTGGCCTCGCCGCCGGCAGCGCCGCCCTTCCAGTGCGCCTTGAGCATCGAACTCAGCGAGGATAAATCCGCTTTGGATTCGGCCCGCGTCTCTTCCTTCGCCGCGCCTTCCGCGGCGATGCGGCACGTGCCCTGGATGCCTTCGCCCAGTTCCACGCGCGCGTGTCCGCCCGAAACCTCGGTCATGCGGCCCGTGACCATGTCGCCTTCCTTGTGTTCGGCGATGTATTCATCCAGGCCGCTGGGAACCATTTGCTTGATGCCCAGCCGCAACTGCCGCTTTTCTTTATCGACGGCAAGCACCTGGGCTTTGACCGGCTGCCCCACCTTCAGCACTTCTTGCGGGTGATTGATGCGCTTCTCGGCGCTGATGTCGCTGACGTGAATCATGCCCTCGACGCCTTCGGAAAGCTGCACGAAGGCGCCGAATTTGGTGATGCTGGTGACCGGCCCTTCGATCACCGAGCCCACCGCAAACCGCTGCGCCACCCCGGCCCAGGGATCTCCCAGCGCCTGCTTCAGGCCCAGGGAGATGCGGCGGTCCTCCGCGTTTACTCCCAGAATCACCACTTCCACGGTCTCGCCCGGCTTCACCACGTCGCTGGCACTCCTCAGCTTTTTGGCCCACGACATCTCCGAAACGTGGATCAACCCTTCAATTCCGGGCTCCAGTTCCACAAACGCGCCGAACTCGACGACGCGCGTCACCGCGCCGCGCACGCGCTCGCCGGCTTTGTACTTTTCGGCCACGGAATCCCAGGGATGCGGCTGAAGCTGCTTCATGCCCAGGGAAATGCGCCGCTTGTCGGGATCGACCTTGAGCACTTTGACTTCAACCTGCTGCCCCAGCGTTAGCACGTCCGCCGGCTTGTTGACACGGCCCCAGGCCAGGTCACTGACGTGCAGCAGGGCGTCCACGCCGCCCAGATCGACGAAAGCTCCGTAATCGGTGAGGCTGCGGACGGTGCCGCTCATCGTCTCGCCTTCCTTGATCTCGGAGAAGCGGCGCTGCTTCACCGAGCGCTCTTCGTCTTCGGCAACGGCGCGGTGGTCCACCACCACGTCTTCGTCGGCCACGTCCAGCTTGATAATGCGGCAGTGGATCTCCTGCCCCACTAACTTCTCCATTTCGGCGGCGTCGCGCGCTCCGCTGCGCGAGGCGGGGAGGAACGCCCGCACTCCCACATCCACGCTGAGCCCGCCTTTGACCACGCCCGTCACCGTGCCCACGATCGTCGCTTTATCGGCGAAGGCCTGCTCCAGCGACGACCAATCCGTTGGCCGGTCAATCTTGAAGCGGGAAAGCTGGTAGTAGCCTTCCGGATCACGGCCCTTCACCGAGACCAGCAGCTTGTCGCCGGGTTTTACGGTTTCGCCCGCGCTTTGGCACGCCGCCAGCGGCAGGATGCCTTCGCTCTTGAAGCCGATATCGAGGAAAACCGAATCGCCGGAGACGACAATCACCGTGCCTTCGAGCTGCTTGCCGCCATCTTCCGCCTTGTGCGAATGGCTCTGCTCGTACTGGGAAAGAATCTGGTCGAAGGACTCGTCGGGTTCGCTGGTGGGTGGGGATTCCGGGATGTTTGGGTCGGACATGAGGGGTTCTGCCTCATGGGTAAGATAACACTGGCGGGCTTCCCGGGCTCGGGCTGAGAATCGACGTGTAGACGTGACCAGCGTGGTCATATCGGCTAGAATTTTCTGTTATGAGAACCGTCGACATCAGTGATTTAGAAGCGCAACAGGAGCGACGGTTGATTGCCCGCGGCGTTCTCACTCCACCTTTGAAGCGACGGCCTGCCTCGGGGTCATGGCCCAAGCCGCCGGGGAACGTCTCCGACGCGGTCACGGAGCGAGTATGGCAGGAAGAGCGGAAAAACCGCTAACACGGGTTGTGGCTTCTGGCTGAGCGGGTTCGATGCGAAGCGCTTATAACTGACCCGCGGTCCCACCCCCTGGCCCCTTGCCGGAACCCGCCTGCACTTCCGTAATCTCCAACCGAGCGATGGGAGCGTTCTGCAACGGTCTTTTGGCACAGGAACTAAATGGGGTCGCAGAAGGACCTCTCAAGCTGTGAGTCTGGCTGCTTCTCTCCTACCCTTTTGGCATATATAGGCCGGTCCGAAATGCTTACATACTGGGAAGCGTTATCCGGAGGAAAAAAGATGGATATCCGGTATAAGCCCGACCGGCCTGGGAAAATCCGGTTCGGTCGCATTTTCAGCTTGGCCACGCTTCTCATCTCCGTCGCTGCCCTGGTGCTTGCGCTAAGGAAGCCGCAACCGGTGGCGCCGCGGCAAACAGCGGCGGCCATCGCCGCCAACGCCCAATCTTTTCAAGCAAAAGTGAGCCAGTTGGAGCAGGCCCGGGAGCAGGGCCAAAGCGGGTCGGAAGTACGCCTTACCGCGGGTGAAATTGGGGCTGCCATCGCTCAGGCACAGGGAGCAGTGCCGGTATCGCCGGCGCAGGGCAGGGCCCTAAACGCGGCTGGCCCCCCAGCCGACACGTCCGCTGCCGCCGCGCCGGTTGAGCCGGCCAACCTTCAGGAACCGATCATCAGTTTTGAAGGCGACATAGTCCGCGGCCAGTTCGTGACCGAAGTGGCCGGGAAGAAGACTTACGTCACGGTAGCCGGCCATCTGGGCTCGAAGGACGGATATGCGACCTTTGAGCCCACGGAATTCAAGGTGGGAGACCTGAGCGTGCCAGTGTCGCTGGTCAATGACGCCCTGCAGAAGAAAATGCTGGAACAGCAGGACCGCTTAAAGCTGCCGGATTTCGTCAGCGACGTGCGGGTGGAGAACGGCCAACTGGTGGTGACACAGAAGTAGCCCAACCATCAAGAAACGCCTTGGGTCATGCGAGGGAACGGCCGGCAGTGTGCGCTGCCGGCCGTGCCTTCGAGCTTTTAGGGATGGACCTTACCTGTGTCCGCCGCCGTGGCCGCCGCCACCGCCATGGCCGCCACCGCCATGGAACCCACCACCTCCGCCACGGACACCACTTGCGCCGCCACGGACGCCACCTGCGCCGCCACGGAAGCCACCTGCGCCGCCGCGGAATCCGCCGCCATTAGCGAAGCCACCGCGTCCGGCAAAGCCGCGACCGCCGGCGAAGCCGCGTCCGCCATAGAAGCCGCGTCCGCCATAGTACCCGTGGAACCACGGGCCAGCGCCGATAAAGAGGCCGCCGGAGAACCAACTGGGACCGTAATAGCCGTAAGGAGCGCAGGCGTATGGGTAGTATCCATAGTAGCCATAGTCGCACACCGGGGCCGCGCCATAGTAGCCCGGACCGACTCCAACGCCGAACACAATCCTTTGTGCATGTGCGGACGGTGCCGCAACCAAGCCAACGCCACATACAGCCAGAAGAGCCAGAACCCTTAGGTATCGCATTTGTGCACCCCTTCTCCGATCCGTAAAACCTCAAACATCTGCCTCAACAGATGCAGAAGCATTGCCAAACGGCGTCCTCGTTCCAGGATTGAAGGAAGCCGTGTGGTTTCAGCAGGATGCTCGGCGCAGCCTGGAGTACGGACTAGGTTGGCGATGGTGATTTTCGAGCGGGTTGGTGGTTTTCAGCCACCACTCAGACCCCCGTGGCTTGCGCGTCGTAGAATAGCCAACCTTGACGGGACGGACTGAGTTCGACAATCTGCGCGTCGTCCTGGTGGCGACGCGCAATCCTCTCAACATCGGGGCGGCGGCTCGCGCCATGAGTAATTTCGGGTTCTTTCAACTCCGCTTGGTCACCCCATACCCGGTAGCCTTTCGCGAGGCGCGGTCCGCCGTCGGAGCTTCGGCGCTGCTGGCCAGCGCGGAAGAACACCGGAGCGTTGCCGAAGCCGTGGCCGACTGCGCCCTGGTGGTCGGAACCACGGCGATCCATGATCGGGAATTGCGGCACCCGCTGCGGCGGCTGGAACATGGCGCGCGGCTCATCCGCAAGCAACTCGCAACCGGCCGCGTCGCCCTTTTGTTCGGTTCGGAGAAGCGCGGCCTCTCGAACCGCGATCTCAGCCACTGTCATTGGCTGATGCGCATCCCCACGCGCGAACAGCACAGCTCGATGAACCTGGGGCAGGCGCTGGCGGTCTGCCTGTACGAACTGGTGCGCGAAACCAGGGCCGTTCGGCAGGCTGGGAAACTGCAGCCCGCTACTGCCGGCGAGATGGAGCGCATCACCGCGATGCTGTTCGACGCGCTGCGCGCCAGCGGCTACATCAGTCCACGCACCGCGGCTTCCGCCCACGAAAAGCTGCGCCGGCTGGTCCGCCGCCTCCGCCTGCAAGCCGGCGACGCCGAGGTATGGCTCGGTATGCTGCGACAGATTGTGTGGAAGCTGAAGCCGGGTGGATAAGCTGACATGACACCAGGTTTTCAATGCGCGGGTTGCGGAGAGTGGAACGACACCTTCCTGGATTTCTCCGCCGGAATTCAGCAGGATTATGTTGAAGACTGCCAGGTTTGCTGTAAACCGAATGTTCTGCACATTACGTGGGACATGTCAGCAAGGGAGTATACGATCCGGGCGGAATTGGAGTAAGCGCACCGGCACGCAAGCGGACTGGAATCGGCCTGATGCAAGCGCGGTCGATGATGGAATTGGTGGGCCGCGGCCGAGGGATTGACCGTCGTGGTTACGGTTGCGGAGGAGTTGTTAGCCGTGTTCGGGTCGGGCTCATTGGCAGTTACTCTCGCGATGTTCGAGATCATCGGCACGGCTGCGGCGGTGGTGGCGATGGTATAGGTGAAAGTACCCGATGCACTGGCCGCAAGGCTCGGGCTGGAGCACGAGACCTTGCCGCCGCTGCCGATTCGCGGAGTTGTGCATGCCCACTCCGGGGGCGCTGTGATCGACTGAAACGTCGTATTTGCGGGTAGCGGGTCGGACATCGTCACGCCCGTCGCCGTGGACGGCCCGTTGTTGGTGACCACAACAGTGTAGGTGACCTCGCTGCCAGCGGTTACCGACTTCGCGTCCGCGGTTTTGGTGATGGAGAGGTCAGCCGTTGGGATAACAGGCGCCTGGAGCAAGAATGTTCCGACTGCGCTCGGGGAGATGATGACGCCGCCCGGCAGGTCGTCGAACACGGCCCCCGGCTTGGTCTGGGCAACAGCAACCGTAGCCAGCAGACCGAGGACGGTAAGCATCACAGGCTTCACATGGGTTCGCATGGAGAGAGCCTCCGAGTCTTTAAGAAACCTTCGCGGACGAATATAAATAAGTACCCCCGCTCGCTTCAAATGGACTGCGGGGCTCCTCTTCATTGACGTGCATCGGAAAGCAGAAGCGGAAAAAAGCCGCTCGTGCAGAGCGGCAGCCGCCGCAATCCCGGCACAAGGCTCCAAGACAGCAAATCAGGCACTGGCTGGATCTAATCCGGGAAGCGGCGCTATCTTCGTCGCAACCAGCACCTCCAACAGCGTGGCGGTGTTACGAACGCTTGCTGAGATGGTGATGAGTGCCGCTGAGACGTGGGGATGTTGTTCCGCCAGCGCGTCAAGATGGTCACTCACGCTGTGGAGTTGCTGAGCTTCGTGCAGAATCGACTTCGTGTGCATGGGTACGCGGCTTTCCTAAGAACCTAAGAATAGACAACTTCCGGTGGGCTGACTTGGTTCAGGGAACCTGAAAAAAGGTTCGCGGGCACATCTCCAGAGTCGAACGTCCCTCATCAACGCCACGCGTTCGTGATTGCGCTAGGCGCGCCAACGAGAGTATCCCCAGCCTCCGCCACCGAGCAAAAACAGCACCAAAAGAACAATCAATACGGTTTCCATGTTGAACCTCACTGGTGAGAGGAAGCTGGACTGGCCTTGGTAACGGTCGTCCCACTTCTTCACTATGCAGCAAATATAGAAGGGACGAAGACGGATGTCTGGTCACATTAGACCATCTTGAGCGCTCGATTTGTACGGCGCGCCATGCAGGATTGTGAGCGGGTGTGGTCTCTCTTACCAGACGATCAATTCTGACCAGTTTTCCGAAGCCTGACGCTTGATACTGACGATTCACGAGGTTCTGACGGCAGGGGAACTTCGTGAACATTCTTGATGCGTGGAGGTTTCGATGAATCTAAATCTGCTGGATCCCAAGCTGATTGTGCTCGCCACCGTGGTGATTCTGGTCATCGCAGTGCTGGCTTCGCTGTACGTGCGACACCGCAGGGGTACGACTGCGGGCCTGCGGCAGAGGTTTGGGACCGAGTACGAGCGGGCGGTGCAGACGCATGGGTCAAAACGAAAAGCAGAAGCGAAATTAGCGGATCGCGAGCAGCGGGTTGAAAAGCTCAACATTCGCGCTCTTGATCCGACGGAACGCGAACGTTTTTCGAAACGGTGGGAGTCCGTACAGTCTCGTTTTGTCGACTCCCCCCAGGGGGCAGTCACGGAAGCCGATGACCTGGTGTCCTCTTTGATGAAAACCCGTGGCTATCCCGTATCCGGTTTCGATCAACGTGCTGCCGACATTTCTGTCGACCATCCCCGCGTGGTGGAAAATTACCGCTCCGCGCATGAGATTGCGCGGCGGGTTGGGAGAGACCAGGCAACCACGGAAGACCTGAGAGCGGCGATGATTCACTACCGCTCTCTATTTGAGGAACTGGTGCAGGCGCCGGCGGCGGTTGCAACAAAAGAGGTGGCGTAATGGCTGAACGGAAAAAGAAAAAAGGTAAGCTTACGGCAGCCGACCTGGCGAGCTACGGCATTACGCCAAAGCAGCCCGACGCACGGCCCCATTTTGGACCCCCCCGGGAAACAATCTCTCCTGACATTTTTCTCGATCCGGAATCGCATGCCGAGGTAATGGAACAGAGGGCCGCTCATCAGAAACAGGCCGAGAGTCCGGAGCGGTGGCAATAGTGTCCCGCCACAAGGCGGGAGTTGGAAAAGGAGAACATGATGACGACAAATGAGCAGAACAAGTGTGCGCACCTGCCATGCCGGTGCTTGGTGCAACCTGACAGCAAATACTGCGGTCAAGCCTGTAAGGAAGCGGGATCCGAGGAGGTCGAGATTGCGTGCCAGTGCGACCATGGAAGTTGCCCGCTTACCGCATGAAGAACTGCAGCCTCTTGGGGTGCAGGATGGACCCTGGATTGGGCGAGGAGATCTCGACATGAAGCTGCGCGGCCTTACGCTTTGGTTGCTGTCAATTGCGGGCCTGACCGTGCTATCAGCATTCGCTATGGCGCAATCACTGGGCGATTCCATCGACTCCTCCAGCGCGGCGCTATTGCCATCAGCAGGCACGACGCAACCGCAACTGGGGGTGACGTACACCCCTCCGACAGAGGAAACGAGGCTCCGCAACTACTTCTTCGATGCATTCGGCCCCTATCCCATCGCTGGCGCTGCACTCGCTGCTGGCATTAGCCAGGCGGACAATTCCCCGCCCGAGTGGAAACAAGGCGCTGCGGGTTACGGCAAGCGATTTGGGTCCAGCTTCGGCATCGCGTCGGTAAGCACAACGACGCGCTATGCGCTGGCGAAAGCCTTCCGGCAGGACACCTTGTATTACCGCTGTGAGTGCAAAGGCGTGTTTCCGCGGCTGAGCCATGCCGTGATTTCGACCTTTACCGCACGCCGCGGCGACGATGGCCATCGCGTATTTTCTTTTCCTGCTCTCGTCGCTCCGTATGCCGGCACCATGACTGCCGTCTATGGTTGGTATCCCGGCCGCTACGGCGCCAAGGATGCATTCCGAATGGGCAACTACAGCTTGCTGGGGTATGCAGGCGAAAACATCGCGCTGGAATTCCTCTATAGCGGACCACACTCATTGCTTTCTCGCATGCACCTCAACAATGGGCACGGAGCGCCGGCTTCGGGTTCACAGCCCTAGTCGAAGCTTCTTACGAAAAGAGAGGGGAAAAAATGATGAAACCAAGCACGAAAGACCGGACCGAGGGCAAGCTCCACGAAGTGAAGGGAAAAATCAAGGAAGCGGCCGGAAAGGCGACGAACGACCCCAATTTGGAAGTCTCAGGGAAAGCGGAAAAGAATGCCGGCAAGGTTCAAAAATGGATCGGGCGTGCTGAAAAGGCCGTGGGAGAATAAGACCGCGAGAAATCCGGGATCCGAATCCATGCGCGCCCAGTTCCGTTCCAGCTAGCAGCGCATCAATTGGTGGTCAGAGCTGCCGGCATCGGGTGTTCCTCGACCGGGGTGCTGTGTTCCAGACTTGCCCTGGAGTCGTCGTGGATTTCCAGGTGACCCTTGGGGTCCGGCCGGCCCATTTTGATGGTTCCCTTCATCTGGGCGCCATCCTCGATGCTGATTCGCTGGGTCACCACTTCGCCGATGACGTTTCCGCCGCGGTGGATTTCCACGCGCTCGCTGGCCGTAATGTTTCCCTGCAGGGTGCCGCGTACGATGACTTCACCGGCGTGCACGCTCGAGATGACCACCCCTTCGCGTCCGACGCTGACGTGGCCGCCGGGCAGAGAGATGGAACCCTCGATCCGGCCTTCAATGTGAATGGGTTCGGAGCCGCTGACCTCGCCTTTGATCAGCAGCGATTTGCCAATGTATGCCGTTTCCCCGCCGGCCGGCGAAGGTGCGCCGCCCGGGTGTCGCTGCTGCTCGCCCCGCGGTTGCGGCGGGTTGCTGATCGAATCGGTTGAGGTCCACATGGACTTGTCTCCTTAAAGTAGCTGTAGAGCGCTATTTATCCCAAGCCGTGTTTCTTGACTAGGTATCGCAAGGCCATGGCCCAGGGCGGCTGGGCCTGCGCGAGACAAGTATTCGCGGCGCAGGCGCGTTTGCCGCCAAGGGAATCGTCATTTATACTCGGGGTTTGTTTTGTCAGGAACTTTTGATCAGGAGCGCCATCGTCCATGCCGAAGCGCACATTCCAGCCGAACCGCCGCCACCGCTCCAAGACGCATGGGTTCCGCGTCCGCATGAGGACCAAGGGCGGGCAGGCGGTGCTCGCGCGACGCCGCGCCAAGGGACGAAAGCGCGTCTCGGTGAAGCCGGGTTTCCGCGAGTAGTGACTGCCGCCATGGCGCGCCCTGAGGTAAGCCGGGTGCCCCCCGCGGGCGGCGCTGCGGCGGGGTTTTCGCGGCAGGCGCGGCTCCGCAAGCACGCCGACTTCGACAAGGTGTACCGCACCGGCCGGCGGCTTTTTTCCGCGCACATGACGGTGTTTTTTCTCCGCCGCGACCCCGGTCCGGCGCGCGTGGGCTTCACGGTCACGCGGGCGATGGGGACGGCGGTGGAGCGTAACCGCATACGGCGGCGGCTGCGCGAGGCCGTGCGGCTGAACCTGGGCGCGGTCGGCAATGGGGTGGATGTCGTGCTCCATCCCAAAAAGTCGGCGCAGGCAGCCGACTTCGCCGAACTGCGGGAAGAGATCGCGCGCGCGTTCGGGAAAATCAACTCGTCGGCTGTCAGCCCTCGGTCGTCGGCCAAAGACGGCGAATCTGTGAGTTCAGAATGAAGTGGATCGCATTAGCGCTGTTGCGCGCCTACCAGTGGCTGGTGTCACCGCTGCTTGGCCCGGCGTGCCGCTACGTCCCCAGTTGCTCGGAGTACGCCATGGAAGCGGTGGCGCGGTATGGCGTTGTGAGGGGCGGATTGAAAGCGGCGTGGCGGCTGGCGCGCTGCCATCCCCTGGCCAAAGGCGGGTTTGATCCAGTCTGCAGGCAGTCGCCAGTCGTCAGTCGCCGGTCGCCAGTACGAACAGGGGGTTCTTCGGAACTGGCTACTGGCAACTGGAGACCGGAGACTAATTCGAAAGAGTCCACCAGTTGACCGACTTCCAGAATCCCCAGCACGAGCCCGGCAGCGAGAAGCGCATGCTGCTGGCCTTTGCGCTGACCATGCTTATTCTGCTGGCGATGCAGCCGTTCATCAGCCGCTACACCAAGCAGCAGACCCCCGCCCCCACCGCAACGCAGCCGGTTGCCACCAGTCCCCTGCAAGGGCAAGCGCAACCCGCACCGCCCGCTGCTCCCGCCGGCGCAGGCGCGAAGGTGGCGGCGGCGGAAAGCGAGACCGTGGTGGAGAACGATCTCTACAAGATCACCTTCACCAACCGGGGCGCGCAGGTGAGGTCGTGGATCCTGAAGAAGTACCACGACGATAAGGGCAATCCACTGGAACTGGTCAACACGGTGGCGGCTGCGAAGTACGGTTACCCGCTTTCGCTGTTCAGTTACGACGAGGGCCTGCGCAAGAGACTGAACGACGCGCTTTACGTGGCCAGTGCCACAGGCGAACAACACGCGCCTGCTTCAATCACCTTCGAGTATTCCGACGGTGGAACCATCGTCCGCAAGAAATTCAGCTTCGACCACTCCTACGTGGTGAAGGCCGAGACCTCGGTTTACGTGAACGGCAGCGCGGTGCAGGCCTATCCGGCGTGGCCGGCGGGTTTCGGCGACCAGATCATGCCCGCCGCGTATGCGGCGGCGACCATCGACTACCAGTCGGGTGACAAGATCGAGCGGATCGCCGCCAAGAAAGTGAGCGGCGGCAACACCCTCCGCGGTCCCTTCCATTGGACGGGTGCGGCGGACCAGTACTTCGCGGCCGTGTTCATGCCCAGCACGCCGGAAGACGCGGTGATGGTCACGCTGCACGAACAGTTGGAGATCCCGCAAAACCTGGAGAAGCCCGATCCCACCAAGACGACCAAGATCACGGTGCTGGGCGCGGCCGTGGGCAACGCGAACGGTCCCACGGAAGAGCGCATCTTCGTCGGGCCCAAAACGGTGGACGTGCTCAAGACCGTGCACGCATCGCTGAGCAAGGAAGAACTGGCGCGGCTTGCGCCCGCGGCGCGCGCGTCGGCGGAAGGTCCCAGCCTGGAAGGCCTGGTGGATTTCGGCGAGTACCTGGGGTTTATCGCCAAACCGCTGTTCCTGTGGCTGAAGTGGACGCACGATCACTGGGTTCCGAACTGGGGATGGTCCATCGTCATCGTGACCCTGATCATCAACGTCGCCATGTTCCCGCTGAAGTGGTCGAGCATGAAGTCATCGCTCAAGATGGCCAAGATCGCACCCCAGATCAAAGCCATCCAGGAGAAGTACAAGAAGTACAAGCTGGCGGACCCGCGGCGGCAGCAAATGAACCCGGAGATCTCGGCGCTGTACAAGAAAGAGGGCGCCAACCCGGTGGGCGGGTGCGTGCCCATGGTGTTGCAGATGCCGTTCCTGTTCGCGTTCTACCGCATGCTGGGTGTGGTCGTCGAACTGCGGCACGCGCGCTATCTCTGGATCAGCGATCTATCGTCGCCCGATCCCTATCACATCCTGCCCATCGGCATCATCATCACCATGTTCCTGCTGCAGAGGATGACCCCGGCCGGCGGCATGGATCCGGTGCAGCAGAAGATGATGTCGTTCACCATGCCGGTGTTCCTGGGCGTTATCAGTTGGTCGCTTTCGGCGGGGCTGTGCGTGTACTGGGTGCTGGGCAACGTGATCGGGATCGTGCAGCAGATGATCGTGAACCGGACGAAATTCGGCCGTGAAATGCGCGAGCACATGGAGAAGCAGGCGCGCAAGAAAGCGCAAAGACAGTAGTCGGGAGTCAGGAGTCGGGAGTCAGGCTGCAGATTCCCGTGGCAACGGATTCGGCCAACAAGTTCGTATAATCCTAACAATGCCCCTCGAGGACAAAGTCGGTGCCGCAAAACGGATCGATCAGTTGCTGCGCGAGGTGCTGAGCGCCGCCGGCTTCCTGCTGAAGTACCGCATCATGGTCGATCCGCCCGTCGAAGAAGACCGCGACTGGGAACGCCCGCAAATCCTGGTGGCCTTCTCCGGGCCGGACGGGCCGCTGCTGCTGGAGCGCGGCGGCGAGTTGCTGCGTTCGCTCGAACACGTCACCCAGAAGATGCTGCGCCTGGAATCGGAAGATCACGACAAGGTCGCCTTCGATTGCATGAACCATCGGGCCATGCGCCTGGAGGAACTGCGGCTGGCGGCCAGCGTGGCCGCGGAGAAGGTGCTGAAGAACGGGGTTCCCTACGAGTTCGCTCCCATGAGCGCGCGCGAACGCCGCATCGTCCACCTGGCATTGCGCGACCATGCCGAGCTGAAGACGGAAAGCCGCGGCGAGGGGCCAGGGCGCTGCGTGGTGGTGCTGCCCAAGGCCGCCAAGCCGCGGACGCAATGACCAGGCTACTTAAATCCTCGGCTGAAAATAAGAGAACGCAAGCCGGAAAACCCACACCACGAACGTTGTCGCGGCGACGCCGGCCAGCGCGAACGTGGCCCGGTGGATTTGTCCGGTGATCAGCCGGCTCAGGAACGCCAGCACAAACCACAGCGGGACAAACAACATCGCGCCCAGCGGTACTGCGAACACCGCCGCGATCACCGCCGCCAGTCTGTGAGTCATCCTGAAATAGGAACAAAACACGCCACGGATTCCCACGGATATTTACGGATCGGTTTTTGAAAGAAATCCGTGTTTATCCGTGTAGATCCGTGGCCGGTTTTTCAGTCTTTCTTCAGCCGCCACAGCGCCACAACAAAAGTAACCACCAGCACCGCCGCACTGGCCGGTAATCCTACCTGCCGCAGGAACAGGTTGGGCTCGAAGCCGGCTCGCGGATCCACTCTTCCCAGGCGCGCTTGCGCATAGAAGACGACGCTGCCGAGCAGCAGCGAGAGCGGCGCCGCGAGCGCCGCCGCTACCACCGCCAGCAGGGCGCTCCTCGCGATCGCGCTTGCCCAATCCGTCTTCGGCACCCGCCTAAGCTACAATACTTCTCGTGTCCCAGGCAGCCCAGGCCATAACCAAGCCGGCTTCAGAAGTGATCCGCCAGGCGCAGGTCTCGCAGGCGCCGAATGGCGTGTGCTTCGCCAGCATCGGCCAGATCTCGCTCTCGCCCACCGACCTGGAGCGCACGGTCGCAGCCGTGCCGGGCGCCATCGCCGCCGCGCTTGAGCGCAAGGCTTACTACTTTGTGCCGCTCACCGTCAGCCAGGGAGACGAAACCCTGATCGCCGACCGCTACGACGTGGCCCTGAGCGACCAGGCCGTCTGCCATCGCAACCTCGGTATCGGCGACTCGCAGTACGTCTTCATCTCCACCCGCCTGACCGAGGACAAGTTCTCCGTTGCCTTCGAGTTCTACATCAACGTGGGGCACGCCTTCGTGGAGCGCGCCGGTGTCGCCAAGTCGTTCTCCGATCTGGTGTGGCGCCAGGCGCAGGAAAAAGCCCGCGGCGAGACCTCGTTCGACGCCCACGAACTGCGCAAGCTCTCCACCGGCAGCGGCCCCGACGCCGAGAAGGCGCGCAACGACTACTTCTCCGCCACCTTCGCCGACGCCATCGCCATCTACCTGCTCACCCTCTCGCTCGACGTCGACTACTTCGAGCTGCGCGAGCGCGAGTACCCGCTGCTGGCCCCCACGGCGCTGGCCGAGCGCCTGCGCGCCGTCGCCGAACTCTTTCCCCCGAACCCAGGGTTCGAGTTCGCGATCTACTACCGCAGAAGGCCGTAAACACCCGAACAAAAAATCGGTGTGAATCCGTGTGAATCCGTGGCTAGAATTGGCGGGTGATTGCCCATCTGCGCGGACGGCTCATCTCGAAGCATCCCAACCAGGCCGTGGTCGAGGCCGCCGGCGTTGGTTATGACGTGACCATCACCATCCCGACGTTTTCCGATCTTCCCAACACCGGCAGCGAGGTGGCGCTCCATATCCACACTCATGTACGCGAGGACGCCATCGCCCTGTTCGGCTTCCTGCGCGCCGAGGAGAAGCAGCTTTTCGAGAAGCTCATCCAGGTGAGCGGCATTGGACCCAAGCTGGCCATCACCATCCTGAGCGGGATGCCGGCGCCGGAGATGGTAGCCGCTATCCGCGCGGGAGACATCGCGCGCCTTACCCGCATCCCCGGCATCGGCAAGAAGACCGCCGAGCGCATGGTGCTGGAGCTGCGCGACAAGCTGGAAGGTTTTGGCGAAGCCCCGCCGCCGAAGCTGGCCACGCCGGTCGAGGAAGACGTGCTCTCCGCCTTGATGAACCTCGGCTACCAGCGTGCCGCCGCCGAGCGCGCCCTGGCCGGGGCCGCTGGCAACGGCAAGTCGGTCTCCTTCGATGTCCTATTCCGGGAAACCCTCGCCTCACTTTCGAAATAAACTAAAGCAGCCACGGATCTACACGGATCGGAACGGAGTAAACAATCAGAGATGATCCGTGCTTATCGGTGAAAATCCGTGGCCCCGGTTTTCTCCGTGGTCTCGGTTCTTTGCGCTACACTGCCTTGATGAGCCGTGTGGTCATCGCGCTTGCGATCCTGTCTCTGCCGGTTCTGGCCCAGAGTCCGGCGATGCAAGTCCGGCCCGCGCAGACCGCCGAAGTCCCCGCATTTACCGCCACCGTCGCGGCGCAGAAGTGCAAGAACTGGACCTGGGCGGCGGCGCTGGAGACCGTGCTCCGGCTGCAGAAGGTCCCGCTCGACCAGCATCAACTGGTCACCAAGAAGCAAGGCGGTGAAGTGTGTGACGACGATTTCACCAGGTTCGAGGATCTGCCGCGATTGGTGGAAGGCGAGTACGCGCTGGAGGACGGCCGCAAGGTTCGCGTCTCCGCGAGCTATCTTGCCGGTGCGCCCACGAACATAGACGACCTGATCGTCGCCATGCGCCAGGGCCGGCCGCTGATCCTTTTCTGGAAGGGCCACGCTTACCTGCTCTGCGGCCTGCTCTACGACGAATACATCGGCGCCAACGGCCAGCGCGTCTTCGTAGTGCGCGAAATGAAGCTGCGCGATCCCTACGTCGGCGGGGGTGACAAGCAGTTCGTTACCTTCGTCAGAGACACCGACGATGCCAATGAAATCGACGGGCTCATGCAGGTTAAGGTCACGCCGGTAGAGCAGCAGCCGTGGCAGCGCTGATGGAGCCGTCGGTGGTCGGCCAAACCGAAGATGCGAGGAGTCTGCTTTTTGCCGACGGCTATTTCCCAATGCAAAAGCTGCTGAAGATCAGATTCAGGATGTCATCCGTGGTGGTGGCGCCGGTGATCGCATCCAGCGCGTGCAGCGCAGTGTAGAGGTCGAGCAGCATCATCTCGTGGGGGATGTTCTGCTCGAGCGCGCGGCGGCCGGCGTCGAGTCCCGTGATCGCCTCCCGCACCAGCCCCTGGTGGCGCACGTTGGTCAGAAAGCCGCTCTCCCGCTGCCCGGCGGCTTCACCGCCCACGTGCTGGAGAATCTGCCGCCGCAGATCCTCCACGCCCTCGCCGGTTAGCGCTGAAGTTCTGACGATCCCATTTTTCTCCTGCCCCCTGCCGCCTGCTTCCTGCTGCCTCTGCAAGTCCGCTTTGTTCTCCACCACAATCTTCGGCCGCGCCCCGAGCATCTCCACCAGGCGCGCGTCTTCCTCCGCCGCCGGCTGCGAGAGGTCCATGACCACCAGCACCAGATCGGCGTCGGCCAGCGCTTCGTATGCTTTCTTGATGCCGATGCTCTCGGCCTCGTCGTAAGCCGCGCGGATCCCCGCCGTGTCCACCAGCTTTACCGGGATTCCGCCCAGGGAAACGGTTTCGCTTACCAGGTCGCGCGTGGTGCCCGGCGTGGCGGTGACGATGGCGCGCTCGCGCTCCACCAGCCGGTTGAAGAGGCTCGACTTGCCGACGTTCGGGCGCCCGACGATGGCCAGCGTCATGCCCTCGTGCACGACTTTGCCGTAGGCGAACGAGGCTTCGAGCGCGGCCAGCGGCTCGCGGACCTCGGCCAGGCGCCGACGGATGGTTTCCACCGCGGCCACGGGCACGTCGTCTTCGGCGAAGTCGATGCCGGCTTCGAGCATCGCGACCAGCTCCACCAGCTTCTGCTTGATGGGTTGCAGCCGATGCGATAGCGCGCCCTCGAGCTGTTGCGCCGCCACCTTGGCCTGGTAGAGCGTCTGCGATGCGATCAGGTCGCGCACCGCTTCGGCCTGCGTCAGGTCCAGCCGCCCGTTCAGAAAGGCGCGCATGGTGAACTCACCGGGCTCGGCCAGGCGCGCGCCCGCCGCAACAGCCAGCTCCACCGCATGCCGCAGCACCACCGGTGCTCCGTGCGCTGCGATCTCGACGATGTCGTCCGTGGTGTAGGAGTGCGGCTTGGCGAAGAAAGTGACCACCACCTCGTCGATGCACTCTCCTGTGGCCGGCTCAATCAGCTCGCCGAAGACGGCGCGGCCGGGATCGAGCTCGTGCTTCAGCCGGAGCAGGAGCGCGGCGATGGCCTTCGCCTCGGGGCCAGCCAGCCGCACCACGCCGATCCCGCCCCGGCCCGGCGGGGTCGCGATGGCCACGATGGTGTCATCGAGTTCCACGGCTTGATTTTAGCGGGTGGCTTCACCATCGCGCCCGGCGCCAACCTCATCTCCTGTTGCTTACACTTTGAGCTGGGCGCGGGTGCGCAGGATCTCCAGCAGGTGAGCGCGGGAGAGAACGCCCTCCAGATGGCCGTTAGAGGCAACCGGCAACTGGTTGATGTTTTCACGGGCCATGGTCTCGAGCGCCTGCGCGACCGGCGCATCCGGCGACACCACCTGGAGCTGCGCCAGCGGGCGCATGGCTTGCTCGACCGTGGTCAGCGGCCACATACGGCGCTCGACCCGGCTGATGTCGGCGGGCGTGATCAGGCCGGCCATCTGCCCGTCCTTCTGCACCATGAAGCAGCGCTGGCCGGTGCGCAGCAGGTGCTCATCCACCAGGGTTTGCAGGTTGGTGGTGGCATCGATGACGGCACAGTTGCGCTCCATCACGTCGCGGACTTTGATGCCGGCCAGCGCGTGCATGACCTCCACCTGTACCCGGCTGGAACGCGCGGCGTCGAGCAGGAACCATCCGATGAAGGCGATCCATAGCCCGCCGAAGCCTTGCCCATGGAAAAATTGCCAAAGTCCGGCCAGGATGAAGAGGAAACCGAAGATCTGCCCTACGAACGAGGCGATGCGCGTGGCGCGCTCGATGCTGTGGGTAACCCACCAGGCGGCGGCGCGAAAGACGCGTCCGCCGTCGAGCGGGTACGCCGGGACGAGGTTGAACGCCCCCAGCATGAAATTGATGTAGGCGAGCCAGCCCAGCATCGCGACCAGGGGCGAAGCCGCAGACGACATCGGTCCGGCCCAGCCCATAGCGTGCGCCGATCCGAGACAGAGCAGGCCCAGGACAAAGCTGACCAGCGGCCCGGCCAGCGCCATCCAGAACTCGGTCTTGGCGTCAGGGCTCTCGCGCTCCATCTGCGAGACGCCGCCCAGGGCGAACAGCACGATAGAGGGCACGCGGATGCCGCGGCTCTGGGCGACTACAGAATGTCCCAGTTCGTGCAGCACGATGCAGATGAAGAAAAGCAGCGCCGTCAGGATCGCGGTCCCCCAGACCACGCCAGGGCTCCAGTCGCGATGCACGGTCGCAAACTGCCCGGAGAGGGAGAACACGATCAGGATGGCGATGAGGAACCAACTGTAGTGCAGGCCGATGCGGATGCCGAAGACCCGTCCGAGCTGTACCTGGGCTTGCATGCTATTAAGATGACCGCTTCCTGGCATCGGTTTTAGCTTTTTGTGCGTCTAACCAGCAGCAGCAGACTGCCCGGGGGATCGTTGTCTGGAACGGCGCAACTTTCTTCCAACTCCGGGGTTTGTTGCTGGTTAAAGACCTAGTGTTTTCGATTCCCTTGGGTGCAGAGGAGATTGCGTAATGAGAGTCACGGGCAGTAGGGCTTGGGGTTCAGCGTTGCTGGCGGTAGTGCTGGCGGGGTTGGGAGTGGGCGGATGCGGCTTTGGCAACAACAACGGCGTCACCCCGGGGCCCACGCCGGTTGCGGGCTCGGAATTCGTTTTCGTTCCCGATGCTGTCAACAACATCCTGAACGTGCTGGTGATCGGCCCCGATGGGTCGTTCAACAACGGTCCGGTGCCGTTTGTCGGGACCGGTGTGGCGCCGGTGTGGGCGGCAGTCGCTCCCAACAATGAGTTCGTCTATGTGACCAATTTCACCAGCAACACGGTATCGGCGTTTACGCTCAATACCACGTCCGGCGTGGTGGCCGGGGTGGGCGGCTTCCCCGCGGGGGCCGAACCCGGGGCCGTGGCGGTGGATCCCTCGGGTAAGTTCGCGTACGTGGCCAATAACGTCGGCATCAACCTTCCCGGAAGCGTCTCCGCGTACTCGATCGGTGCTACCGGCGCCCTGACGGCTGTGGCGGGCTCGCCGTTTGCGGCCGGAACGAACCCGCAGCAGGGCATCGCGGTGACCGCCGGGTTTGTCTACGTTACCAACTTCGGCAGCAGCAACGTGAGCGCCTACAGCCTCAATTCGGGTACCGGCGCGCTGACCGCGCTGGCGGCCTCACCTTTCGCGACCGGCGCGGCGCCGGTGTCCCTGGCCATGGATCCTGCCGGCAAGTTTCTGTTTACCGCCAATTCGAACACCAACAACGTTTCCGCGTTTACGGTGAATGGTGACGGTTCGCTCAGCCCGGTGCCAAGCTCGCCTTTCACAGCGGGAAACTCGCCCCAGTATCTGGTGACCGACCGCACCGGGACGCATCTCTATGTGGTCAACGTCAACGACAACACGGTCGAGGCCTACAACATCGCCGGCAACGGCGCCCTGACGCTGCTCAACCTTTACCCCACCGGCCTCGGGCCGGAAGGACTGGCCGTGGATGCCGCCAATAAGTTCCTGCTGGTGGCCAACTGTGGCGGCGGGAGCCTATCGGGATTCAGCATCAACGGCGACGGGACGCTGACCTCGCTGGGCGCTCCTCTCCTTCTCGGCGGCTGCCCCCAGGCGGTGGCGATCACACACTGATCCCAGGCGGGCGTGCGACGTTCCGCTAGCGGATAGCCTGCCCCGAAGGAAGTTCGGGGGCGGATCGACGGGGATCAAAACCAGGCCGAGAGATCCGCGTTCATCCGCGTGAATCCGCGGCGAATGAACTTCCGGTCGATTCTGCTAAACTCGTGGTTTGTGCCATGCCCGAGGCCGCCCAGAGCGCACAGACCATCCAAGTCAAGCTCCCCGATGGGAGCTTGAAAGAAGTCCCCAAGGGCACCACGCCGCTCGATGTCGCGCGCGAGATCTCGCCGCGCCTGGCCGATGCCGCCCTGGCTGCCAAATCCGACGGCACGCTCATCGACCTGACTCGTCCGCTCGAAAAAGACACCGAGCTGCGCATCCTGACCAACCGCGACCCCGAGGCGCTTGAGGTCTTCCGGCATTCCTCGGCGCACCTGCTGGCCGCGGCCGTGCTCGAGCTCTTCCCCGAGACCAAGCTGGGCCACGGTCCGGCGACCGAGAGCGGCTTCTTCTACGATTTCTACCGTCCTACGCCCTTCACGCCCGAGGACCTTGTGAAGATCGAGAAGAAGATGCAGGAGCTGGTGGAGAAGGACATCCCTTACGCGCGGGATTTCCTGCCGCGGCAGGAGGGCCTGGAGCGCTTCAAGGCGGAAGGCGATTTCATGAAGTGCCACTTCATCGAGCAGTTCACCGCGCCCGATGAGAAGATTTCGCTCTACCGCACCGGCAAGTTCGTGGATTTCTGCCGCGGTCCGCACATTCCGTCGACCGGCAAGGTCAAGGCGTTCAAGCTGCTGAGCATCGCCGGCGCTTACTGGCTGGGCGACGAGAAGAATCCGCAGCTCCAGCGCATCTACGGCACCTCGTTCTACAGCAAGAAAGAGCTGGACGACTACCTGCACAAGCTGGAGGAAGCCAAGCGTAGGGACCATCGTCTCCTGGGCAAACAGCTCGATCTCTTCTCCATCCAGGAGCTGGCCGGCCCGGGACTGATCTTCTGGCATCCCAAGGGCGGCATCATGCGCAAGACCATGGAAGACTGGCTGCGCGACGAATACCTGGAGCGCGGCTATTCGCTGGTCTACACCCCGCACGTAGCGCGGGTGGATTTGTGGAAGACCTCGGGGCACGAGGGCTATTACGCCGACAACATGTTCACCCCCATGAAGCTGGACGATGCGGACTATCGCATCAAGCCCATGAACTGCCCGTTCCACATCCTCATTTACAAGGATCAGCTCCGCTCGTATCGCGATCTGCCGGTCCGCCTGGGCGAGCTGGGGACGGTCTATCGCTACGAACGTTCGGGCGTGATGCACGGCCTGATGCGGGTGCGCGGCTTCACCCAGGACGATGCCCACATCTTTTGTACCCCGCAGCAGATCGAGGACGAGATCGTCGGCTGCATGGATTTCGCGCTGGCGGTGCTGAACACCTTCGGCTTCACCGAATACCAGGTGGAGCTTTCCACCTGGGACCCGAAAGACCGCAAGAACTTCCTGGGGACGGACGAGCAGTGGGAGCTGGCCAACCGCTCGCTCGAGAACGCCATGAAGCGGCGTGACGTGTCCTACAAAATCATTCCCGGCGAAGCGGCGTTCTATGGGCCCAAGATCGATGTGAAGCTGGTGGACGCGATCGGACGCCTGTGGCAGCTCTCCACCATCCAGTTCGACTTCAACCTGCCGCAGCGCTTTGACCTGGAATACGTCGGCGAAGACGGGCAGCGCCACCAGCCGCTGATGGTCCACCGCGCGCTGTGGGGATCGGTGGAGCGCTTCTTCGGCGTGCTGATCGAGCACTACGCCGGCGCGTTCCCGCTGTGGCTCTCGCCGGTGCAGGTGGTGGTGGTGCCCATCAGCGAGCGGCACCACGAGTACGCGGAGAAGGTTGGGACGCAGTTGCGCGAGGCTGGCGCGCGCGTCCACGTGGACAGCCGCAACGAGAAGATGAACGCCAAGATCCGCGAGCACGCGCTGCAGAAGACGCCCTATATCGCGGTAGTCGGGGACAAGGAAGCGCAGGCCGGCTCGGTCAACGTCCGCACCCGCGGCAAAGAAAAGACCGACGACATGCCGGCGGTGGAGTTCGTGGCCAAGGTCTGCCAGCTCATCGCGGAAAAAGCAACAAACCTTTAGCCCACGGATTTTCACGGATGAGCACGGATCATTTCTGTGTTTTTGATCCGTTCCGATCCGTGTAGATCCGTGGCCGCTTTCCTTATCAGGGAATGGCCGGATGACGGAAACCGCTGGCCGGATTTCCACCAGTGTTCCCAGTTGGTCACCGTTACAATCAGCGCGAACGGGATTAAAGTACCAGTATGCGTTTGGTTAGGCTTGCCTGGCTCTTCATCGCTCTCTTCTTCGTCACCTGGGGATGGATCTTATGGAAGGCGCCAAGAGGCCAAGCCGACGATCACCCGCAGCCGCCCGCCGATCTTGCTGAAATCGTGAAGAATCAGTTCGGCTCCTGCTTTGAAGTCGCCACCGAACGTACCGCCATCAAAACGAACTACCTGCATCCCCAAACCGGAGGGCTGCCTTGGGTGATCTTCCTGACCGCTGACCTGGACGGCGATGGCGTGGAAGACGCCGTGATCGTCGCCCGTTGCAAGACACCGCTCAGGGACGAAGTCAGCCACAACTACCGGGTGATCGATCCTTACTATACGAATTACGGCTACGGCAACCCCAGGATTACCGCGCAATTCAGCGCCAGCGATCCCAACCGTCAGAATCTCGTCCTGGTGATCCATGGCGCCGGAAAAGAAGCCTGGCGCGCGGCCGTCCCCAAGGCCAAGTTCGTCTTCATCAACCTGCCCTTCGACAGTCTTTCGCTCACCCAGGTCACCTACCGCAAACGGCCTGTTTCCGCGCTCAATCTGACCGAGGAAGAGGAGCAATCCTCCTCGGCCGTTTTCTGGGACGGCAAGAAGTACAGGTGGTCGGACTCGGGAAGCCAGTAGCCAGTCGCCAATTGAGGCGAAGGCCAAGAGCCCGTCGCTAGAAGCTAGTGGCTAGTAGCTGCCTGCCTCCTTATAATTCCCCGCATGACTCTGCAAGAGAAGCTGGAAGAACTGAAGAAGCGCGACGGCCTGGCGGAAGCCGGCGGCGGGGCGGAGCGCCACGAGCGCCAGCACAAGGAAGGCAAGATGTCGGCGCGCGAGCGCATCGCTTTCCTGCTCGACGAAGGCACCTTCGAAGAGACCGACAAGCTGCTCACCCACCGCTGCATCGATTTCGGCATGGAACAGCAGAAGGTGTACGGCGACGGCTTCATCACCGGCTACGGACGGATCGAAGGCCGGCTGGTGTTCGTCTTCGCGCAGGACTTCACCGTCTTTGGCGGCTCGCTGTCGGAGGCCAACGCCTCGAAGATCGTGAAGATCATGGATATGGCCATGCGCGTGGGCGCGCCGGTGATCGGACTGAACGATTCGGGCGGAGCGCGCATTCAGGAAGGCGTGGCGTCGCTGGCCGGCTATGCCGACATTTTCTTGCGCAACACCCTGGCCTCGGGCGTAGTGCCGCAGATCTCGGCCATCATGGGGCCGTGCGCCGGCGGCGCTGTCTATTCCCCGGCCATCACCGATTTCGTCCTCATGGTGGACAAGACCTCCTACATGTTCATCACCGGGCCGGACGTGATCAAGGCGGTCACCCACGAGGAGGTCACCAAGGACCAGCTCGGCGGCGCCATGACCCACAACGAAACCTCGGGGGTGGCGCATTTCCTGTCACGCGATGACGCCGAGTGCCTGTCCATGATCCGCGAGCTGATCAGCTTCGTCCCGTCGAATAACCTCGATGATCCGCCACGGCGGCCGTGCACCGATCCCATCGACCGCGCCGACTCGGCGCTCGACACCATCGTGCCCTCGGAGTCGAACAAGCCCTATGACATAAAAGATGTCATCCGCATGGTGGTGGACGACGGCTACTTCTTCGAAGTGCACGAGCACTATGCCAAGAACATTGTCGTGGGATTCGCGCGGCTGAACGGGCGCAGCGTGGGCGTGGTGGCCAACCAGCCGGCGATGCTGGCGGGCGTGCTGGACATCAATTCATCCGTCAAAGGCGCGCGCTTCGTGCGCTTCTGCGACTGCTTCAACATCCCGCTGATCACCTTTGAAGACGTGCCTGGCTTCCTGCCCGGGACGCAGCAGGAATATGGCGGCATCATCCGCCATGGCGCCAAACTGCTGTTCGCTTTCGCCGAAGCCACCGTGCCCAAGCTGACCGTGATCACGCGCAAGGCCTACGGCGGAGCGTATTGCGTCATGGCGTCGAAGCACATCCGCGCCGACGTGAACTACGCCTGGCCGACGGCCGAAGTTGCCGTCATGGGGCCGGAGGGCGCCGTGGACATCGTCTACAAGCGCGAGCTCACCAAGGCGGAGCACAAAGATCAGGAACGCGCGCGGCTGATCGAGCAGTTCCGCGAGCGCTTCGCCAATCCCTATGTGGTGGCCGAGCGCGGCTACGTGGACGCCGTGATCCGCCCGCGCGACACGCGCAAGAAGCTGATTGGCGCGCTGGAGATGCTCGACACCAAGCGCGACAAGAACCCGCCCAAGAAGCACGGGAATATACCGTTGTAGCCAAACGCCACGGATTTACACGGATCAACACGGACCATTTTTTTCTTGGTTTCTGATCCGTTCAAATCCGTGTGAATCCGTGGCCGCTTTTCTGGGCATTCATGAAACAGGCCCGTGGCGAACCACGGGCCTTCTTGGGGGAGGGAGCCGAAGCCGATTTTGGAGGGCAGATAAACAAGAACCCCGAGGTTGTGGCCCCCGATTCTTCTCGACCAGCGGCTCGCGATTTGACCCTTGCCGACCTGCGACCGCCGCTACCTTTGCGGGTCACGACGTGCGATCATTAAGAAGGCTTGCGCCTCCAGCTCGGGCTCCGGGCCCACCGCCAACCGGAAAAACCGGTTACCGCCCCGGGGTTCTATCTTGCCTTCGACAGCTTCCCGTTCTCCTCGACCAGAAGGTTGCTACGACCCTCACCAGCCCTCCATCCTTGGGTCTCGAGAACCTGGACGGTGACTTGGCTTGAGCCCCGGACGCGCTACCAACCGGGAAAACTTAAGTAAGTGTCAAAGAACGATGGACTTTTTACACCCGCCAGATTAGAAGTCAACGGATTTGTGGCGATTATATGTGGTTATGTTTCATCAAGTTGCAGCCTGTCCACAGGTCTATGTTACGAAACAGGTGCAATGTCTAGTCGCAGACAACCGCCGCCGCCGCAGCCGCGTTTCCAACTGAATCCGCACGACTTATGAAAATCTGGAAGGCCGTGAGCGCCTTCGCCAGTATTGACGCTACGGGAATTTTCCACAGCATTGTGCAGCAATGATGGAGCGATAAAGCGCCAACCGATGACCGGAAACACCGCCACCAAGCCGATTCCCGCCAATTTGTCCTGTGGAAAACGCGGCCACAACCGCATTTTATGCGGCTTTGAAAAACCGCGTGCGCCGGAGGATGCACGCAAATGCTGGTTTAGAGCTGTCGGAAAGAAAGTGGCCGAGGGTGTCGCGCGGCTGCAGTTACACTAAGTACATGGGCGCGCCCCTGCTTCAAGTCAGAGATCTGAGTGTCGAGTTTGCGACTGCCCAGGGCCGCGTGCCGGCGGTGCGCGACGTTAGCTTCGAGGTGTGTCCCGGCGAAGTTGTGGGATTGGTGGGCGAATCGGGCTCGGGCAAGTCGGTGACGTCGCTGGCCATCCTGCGCCTCTTGCCGGCGCAGGCGCGGATCTCCGGCGAGATCCACTTCAGCGGCCTTGACCTGCTGCACGCCGGCGAGGACGAGATGCGGAGCGTGCGCGGCGCGCGCATCAGCATGATCTTCCAGGAACCGATGACGGCGCTGAATCCGGTGATGCGCGTCGGCGACCAGGTGGCGGAAGCGGTGCTTGCACACAACCGAGTCGCCAGTCGCCAGTCGCCAGTCACCAGCAGGGACGAGGCCTGGCGAAGGGCCGTGGAAGCGTTGCGCGACGTGCAGATTGCCGACGCCGAGCGCCGAGCGCGCGACTATCCCCATCAGCTCTCGGGCGGGATGCGGCAGCGAGTGATGATCGCCATGGCCATGGTCAACCGCCCCGAACTGCTGATCGCCGACGAACCCACCACGGCGCTCGACGTCACCATCCAGGCGCAGATCCTGGAACTGCTGGGCAAGTTGCAGCAGAAATACGGTCTGGCGATGCTGCTGATCTCGCACGATCTGGCGGTAGTGTCGCAGGTGGCGCACCGCGTGGCGGTGATGTATGCCGGCGCGATCGTGGAAATGGGAAGCGCGAGCCAGGTTTTCCGGAACGCGGCCCACCCCTATACCCGCGGGCTGCTGGAAGCCGTGCCCACGCTGGCCACCGACCGCGCGCGTCCGCTGAAGACCATCGAAGGAATGGTGCCGGCGATCACGGCGCTGCCGGCCGGTTGCGCCTTCGAGCCGCGCTGCGGCCTGCGCATCGCAGCCTGCGCGCGCGCGTTTCCACCGCTGGCCGAGGTCGAGCCCGGACACTGGGCGAGGTGTCCAGTCACCAGTCGCCAGTCGCCAGTTGCCAGTAGCACAAACTGATTCAGAGGTGGCGCTTGGGACAATCGTATCGGGACTTAATCGCTTGGCAGAAAGGGATCGAGCTTGTCGCCGCGATCTACCGCGTCACGCAAACCTTTCCCAAAGATGAGCTCTATGGCCTGACTTCCCAACTACGGAGAGCCGCCGTGTCGATACCGAGCAATATCGCGGAAGGACAGGGAAGGAAGTCGAAGGCTGAGTTTCGGCATTTCCTTCATAACGCGGCAGGGTCGTTGATGGAGGCAGAAACTCAACTAACCATCGCGGCAGTGCTCTGCTATCTTAGCCGAGAAAAAGAGGCGGAGCTCCTGACCCAGACAAACGAGCTGGGAAGGATCATCAACGGCCTTATTCTTTCGCTAGGCGATTGACTAACTGGCTACTGGCGACCGGCGACTGGCTACTCAAGCCGGGGAAGGGTATCATCTGTTCCCCGTCGGGGGCTGAGTGCTGATTGCTGACTGCTGAGTGCTGTTTTCCATGCGCATCCTCATTCTAAGTGACATGCATTCCAACCTCGAGGCGCTGAACGCGTGCCTGGAGGTGGCGCCCTCCTGCGACAAGGTGGCGAACCTGGGCGACATCGTCGGCTATGGCGGCAGTCCCAACGAGGTGACGCAACTTGCCCGCAAGCTGGGCGGGCTGCTGGTGCGCGGCAATCACGACAAGGCCTGCACCGGGCTGATGAGCGTGGAAGACTTCAATCCGGTGGCCGCAATCGCCGCGCTCTGGACTATGCAGGCCCTCACGCCCGAAAACATACAGTGGCTCAAGCTGATGCCGCGGGGGCCGATTTTCCTGCCCTTCCGCTATCCGCTCAACCAGGAGGAGACCTGGGCGGGCACGGAGGCGGACGGCATACAACTGGTCCACGGCTCGCCGCTCGATGAAGACGAGTACGTGATCGTCATGCGCGATGCGCAGGAGTCGCTGCTGCGCACCAATTATCCGCTTACCTTCTTCGGGCACACCCACATCCAAGGCGGGTTCGCTTTCGAGAACGAGCGCTGGGAGACGCTCCGGCCTATCTACAAAGGCCCGCCGGACCAGCAGGAGACCTGGGCGCTCGATCTGCGGAGCGACGCCAAGTACATGATCAATCCCGGGTCGGTGGGGCAGCCGCGCGACGGCGATCCGCGGGCGGCGTTCTGCGTCTTCGATCCCGACCGTTACGAGGTCATCTTCTACCGCGTGCCCTACAACATCCAGAAGGCCCAGCAACAGATCATCGCCGCCCGGCTGCCCGACCGGCTGGCGACGCGGCTGGCGGAAGGAAGATAGGGTTGCTCCAGGGGGTAGGTGTGGCACTCACTGGTAATCTCAACCAAGGCTGTCATCCTTCGCGAGGCGAAGCCGCGCGGAGGATCTGGGGGGAATGCCGACATCACCGATGGTGGTGCTGCCAGGATCGACAGATTCTCCCGCCTCCCTTCGGTCGGCGGAAGAATGACAGGGTGGGGGAGGTTCGATTCTTGTTATGACTCCACCCTTTTCTCCTCATCCGAAAAGACCAAAAGCCCATGAGATGTTCGGAAGCCCGGCGGAGAGCGCGCCCGAGCACGCGGTGGCGCACGTGGACGGCGGCGCGCGCGGCAATCCGGGGCCGTCCGGGTATGGCGTGGTGATCGCGGACCCGCACGGGGCGCGGATCGCGGAGTTCGGCCGCTACCTCGGCCACCACACCAATAATTTTGCCGAATACTCCGGGCTGATCGCGGCGCTGAACTATGCGCTCGAGCACAAGCTCCCTGCCTTGCGGGTGCGGAGCGATTCCGAACTGATGGTCAGGCAGATGAACGGAGTGTACAAGGTGCGGAGTCCGGAGCTGCGTCCGCTGTATGAAGAAGCGAAGCGGCTGTCACGGCAGTTGAAGTGGTTCCGCATCGAGCACGTCCGGCGCGAGCACAATGCCGACGCGGATCGGCTGGCGAATGAGGCCATGGACCGGAGTAAATAGCCAGGGCTGTGGACAAATAGACTGTAAGACCGAGGGAGCCTCGGCAAGGCCTGCATCGGGGTTGCTCACGATGATTATCGAGTTACCGCCAATCCAGCCGAAGGTCGATGAGCAGTCGTTACGCGACTTCGATGTGAAGCGGCATCAGTTGCGGACCAGCTGGCAGAATGTCATCCACCCGCCTGCCACGGCCGGGAGGGATCTTCGGGTCCGACTGCCCTTCGAACAGACATATCTGGGCGCGTTTGTATGCATGGTGGATTGGCCCATTAGTACTTTCGCGAGCGAACAAGGCGTGGTGACGATCTACCTGCAAGGCACGGAAGGCGAGGTGGAGGCACCCGAGTGCGTGCGGCTGTGGATCGATACTGTGGGGCAGTACGTTGCCATGCGGGATTATCTCGCGCTCTCGTTCGCTCTGGACTATGACAGGGAGGGAGGCGACCCAAACAGGCCTCAGACTGAGGTAGGTCGCCTGCGCCTGTTAGCCAAGCCTTATGGCAGCCGGGAGGCCACGCCGCAAACGATTGCCGCCGCAGACCAGCTCGTAGACCGTTGCCTGGCGTTTTTGAACGAGATGACCTGTTACAAGTCTGCCGACTGCGTCGTCGCCATGCCACCTCCGGATCCGGCGAAGAAGTACAATCTTCCCCGATATCTCGCCGGGCTAGTCGCCGCCAAATGGGGTCGGGAGGATCTGACCGGGCACGTCCAGACTATCAAGGCGCGGGATTCCATCAAAGGGGTTCCCTTGGCAGGCAAACTGGCTACTCTGCTTGGCACGATCCAGGTGGACCCCGGCGTCTTCGACAAGAAACATGTGCTGCTGGTCGATGATCTTTACCAGTCCGGAATCAGCATGAACTATTGCGCCCTGTTGCTCTTGCGGGCAGGTGCATGGAAGATATTCGGGCTCGCCTGCGAAAAGACCTGTCGCAACGACGACAACGTCGGTGGGAGAATATAGGTTATGGTGCCGGAAACGGTAGCATTGGACCTGATGACGCTGCTGGACGCCCCTGGGGTGGGGCCCAGCCGAGTCAGGAAGGTGCTAAAACGCTGGCAGCTTCTTCGGAACGGCGGTTCGCTACTGGACGCAGGCTTGCTGCAGGAGACTCTCACCGCATCTCAAGTGGCGGCATTGCCAAAGAGTCGGGAGCGCGTAAAGCGTCATTGGGATGAACTCTCGAAGAGAAATGTCCGGGCGCTCTCGATCCTCGATCCGGCCTACCCCGAAGGACTGAAGCAGACCCTGGGCGACGAGGCGCCCGTCTTGTTGCTTTGTGTAGGAAATCTGGAACTCCTAAAGAAAACATCCGTAGGCTTCTGCGGCTCCCGCGAGGCGACGGAGAAGGGCTCAGCGACGGCGTGGGATTCCGCCGACCTGCTGGCGCAGCGGGGAGTGAACATCGTCTCCGGCTTCGCGGCCGGCGTCGATATGAATGCCCACCGGGCGGCGCTGACCGCAGGGGGGACCACGACGGTCGTGCTCGCGGAAGGGATTCTGCGGTTTCGTGTCAAGAAAGAGATCCATGGAGAGTGGGACGAGGGACGAACGCTCGTGGTCAGTGAGTTCGGGCCGAACCTTCCTTGGAGTGTGAGCCACGCGATGCAACGGAATCGCACCATTTGTGGGTTGTCGCGGGCGATGATCCTGATCGAGGCCCGAACTAGCGGCGGGAGCATCCAGGCGGGACGCGATTGCCTGAAATTGGGCTTGCCCCTCTTCGCTGCGGTTTACGAGGGCATGCCGGAATCGGCGACCGGGAACGATGAATTGCTGAACCAGGGTGCGCGTCGTCTCATGAAGAGCCGGTCAACAAACCAGCCGAACATCGGGCCGGTCTTGGAGGCCATAGTCTCTTTCTCTGTAACTGCCGACGTGCACCGACCTGCCGCATCAAAACAGAATCCGCAAATGCCACTTCTCGGCTGAGGCGGGTTCTTGCCCGAGCTAATTATGGCATCTCTCGCCCTTTGATTGGGTAGAGGTCTGAGTCTGTCAGTGTGAATGGAAGCACGTCCCCACAGTCGATGTCGCTCCCTGTAAGATTGTCGCCGAATGCGTGATCTCTTCCAGATTGAGGCCCGCTGCGGTTCGGCGCGCGCGGGGCGTCTCCGGACTGCGCACGGTGACGTCGAGACGCCTGTCTTCATGCCGGTCGGTACGCTGGCGACCGTCAAAGGGGTGCCGCAGGAGACGCTCGAAGAACTTGGGGTCAGGATCCTGCTGGCCAACACCTACCATCTATTCCTTCGCCCGGGGACAGAGACCATCCGCCAACTCGGCGGGCTGCACGGGTTCATGAGCTGGGAGCGCGCCATCCTGACCGATTCCGGCGGCTACCAGGTCTTCAGCCTGAGCGACCTGCGCAAAGTGCGCGAGGAGGGCGTGGAGTTTCGCTCACATCTCGACGGAACGCTGCATTTCCTGAGCCCGGAAACCGCGACCGCGGCGCAGATCGCGCTGGGCGCCGACGTCATCATGGCCTTCGACGAGTGCACCGAGTATCCGGCCGGCCACGAGCACGCCCGCCAGTCCATGGAGATGACGGCGCGCTGGGCGGAACGGTGCAAGAGGTATTTTGAGGAGCACAAGCAGGAAGTGCCCTGGCGGGACGTTTCACGTTTCACGTTTCACGTTTCAAGCGGCGAAACAAACTCGGGAAACGTGAAACGTGAAACGCGAAACGGCCTTCAAGCCCTCTTCGGCATCGTCCAGGGCGGTATGTTCGCCGACCTGCGGCAGGAATCCGCGGAGCGCACCGTCGAGATCGGCTTCCCCGGCTACGCCATCGGCGGGCTGAGCGTCGGGGAACCGCGGACACTGACGCGGGAGATGGTGGAGGCCACCTTGCCGCATCTGCCGCAAGACCAGCCGCGGTACCTGATGGGAGTGGGCACGCCGGACGAGATCGTCGAATACGCCGCTCGGGGCATCGACATGATGGATTGCGTGCTGCCCACGCGGGCGGCGCGCCACGGGCTGCTGTACACGTCGGAGGGCAAGCTGGCAATCAAGAACGCGCGGTTTGCGCAGGACGCAGGGCCGCTCGACCCGCGCTGCGGCTGCCGGGTGTGCGCCCGCTACTCACGGGCTTACCTGCGGCATCTCTACAGCTCGAACGAAACGCTGGCGAGGGTGCTGAACACCATCCATAACCTGGCCTTCTACCTTGACACAATGCGGCAAGTGCGGCAATCTATTAAACTTGGGCACTTGGAAGCGTTGCTTTCCGAGGTCCGATCACACAGCCTGAACTCTTCCGCCCAGGGGGAAGACCCGGCCTAGCAAACGATTCCTTGAGGAAATAAAAAGGAAAGGAAGCGCGCCTTAGCCACCCCGGGGCCCCCAACGAAGCCGGGTTTGCTTCGGTGGGGTGGAGGGCGCCACGCAAGCAAGCAGTTCTGATGGACCTACAAATTATCGGTAATCTCAGCCTCATTCTGGCGCAGGGCGGCCAGGGCGGAGCCGTGTTGTGGCTGCCGCTCGTCCTCATCTTCGGGATCTTCTACTTCCTGCTGATCATGCCGCAGCAGCGCCGCCAGAAGAAGTGGCAGGCCATGCTGGGAGCGCTGAAGACCGGGGATCGGGTGACGACCAGCGGCGGCCTGCGCGGCACCATCATCGCGCTGCGCGACGACGTCGTCCACCTGCGGGTTCCACCCGACAATCTGCGCCTCGAAGTACTGCGTTCGTCGGTGGCTTCGGTGGCCGGCCCCGAGGAGCAGGCGAAACCCTGAAGGAAAGTACCCAGTACCGAGTACCAAGTTGCCGGATCCGTACTTGGTACTTGGAACTGGGTACTTGGTACTCTAGGGCAAAATGACCAAGAACCTCTGGATCAAGACACTCCTCATCATCGTGGTGCTGCTGGCTTTTCTGTACGGCATCTTTGGGCTGCCACAGAAGCTGAGCGGCGAGGGACTGAAAGCAGGGATCCTCGAACGCATCCACTTGGGCCTGGACCTGAAAGGCGGGACCCACTTGATCCTGCAGGTCATGGTCAACGACGCGGTGAACGCGGACACCGACCGCGCCGTGGAGCGGCTGAAGGAAGACCTGCGCAGCCGCAACCTCAGCTACAGCGACATTACCAAGCCCGACCCGGTGAACCATCCCGAGCAGATCACGCTCAAAGGGGTGCCGCCGGAGGCCAGCGGCGACCTGCGCAGCCTGGTGCAGGACCGGCTTCCTGAGTACAACCTGACGTCGCTGGCGGAGAACAACTGGCTGCTGGAGATGAAACCGAGCGTGGCCAACGACCTGAAGAACCGGGCGGTGACGCAGGCCATCGAGACCATCCGCAACCGCGTGGACCAGCTCGGGGTCAGCGAGCCCACCATCCAGGAACACGGCCTGGGGCAGTACCAGATTCTGGTGCAACTGCCGGGCGTGGACGACCCGGCGCGCGTGAAGGAGATCATCCAGTCCACCGCCATGCTGGAGATTCGCCAGGCGATCAGCGGTCCCTACCCCAGCCAGCAGGAGGCGCTGCAAGCGAATCCCGGCGGCGTTCTGCCGCCCAATGCCATCCTGCTAAAGGGGCGCAGCATCGGGAGCACCGGCGAACCCCCACAGGAGGCGTACTACATCGTTTCGCGTACCGCGGCGGTGAGCGGCACGGACTTGCGGCAGGCCACGCCGGGTCGCGATGAGAACAACCGTCCCGACGTGAGCTTCATCCTCACCGGCGACGGCGGGCGCCGCTTCGCTGCCTTCACCGGCGCGCACGTCGGCGAGAAGCTGGCGGTCGTGCTCGATAACAAAGTGATGGAAGTGGCGACCATCCAGGAGCAGATCCACGATACCGGCCGCATCACCGGGTCGTTTACCGAGCAGGCGACCAAGGACCTGGCCATGATCCTGAACTCGGGCGCGCTGCCGGCCTCCATCCATTACCTGGAGGAGCGCACGGTGGGGCCATCGCTGGGCGCGGACTCGGTTCGCGAAGGCGTGCGCGCCGCCATCATCGGCATGGCGGTGGTGCTGGCCTTTATGCTGGTGTACTACCGCGGCGCGGGCATCAATGCCAATGTGGGCTTGATCCTGAACCTGGTCATCCTGCTGGGCTTCCTGGGTTTCAGCGGGGCCACGCTGACCCTGCCGGGCATCGCGGGAGTGATCCTGACGGTCGGCATGGGTGTCGATTCCAACGTGCTGATCTTCGAGCGCATCCGGGAAGAGGTGCGCAACGGCAAGACGCCGGCCTCGGCCGTGGACCAGGGTTTCGCGCGCGCCTGGGTCACCATCATCGACACCCACGTGACCACCATCGTGTCGGCGGCCATCCTGTTCCTGTTCGGCACCGGCCCGGTGAAAGGGTTCGCGGTGACGCTGACCTTCGGTCTACTGGCGAACCTGTTTACCTCGGTGTTCGTGTCGCGGGTGATCTTCGACGCGATACTGAACCGGAAGGTGCGGGGGGAAGCGTTGAGCATTTAATCATCGGGTGATCGGGTGATCGGGTGATTGGGTGATTGGGTAATTTGGTAATTGGGTAAGCCAAAAGCCAAGAGCCAAGAGCTGGTTTAAACGTGGAATTCTTCAAAAATACGAACATCGACTTCCTGGGGAAGAAGTGGTACTTCCTGGCCTTCTCGCTGGTGTTCAGCGTGGCGGGGATCCTCTCCATGCTGTTCTGGCATCACCTCCCGCTGGGCATTGATTTCCGCGGCGGCACGCTGGTGTATGTGAAGTTCGCGCAGCAGCCCAACCCCGACGATGTCCGCAAAGCCATGGACCGCGCCGGGCTGCACAACGCCCGCATTCAGCGCTACGGCCCGCCGGCCAACAACGAACTGCTGGTGGCGCTCGACATCCAGGAAACCACCGAGCAGGCCCTCGACAAGGGCAAGAACCAGATCATCCAGGCGCTCGAGACCAATACCCCCCAAGGCAAGCAGGACATGAACAACAGCGGCGTGCAGAGCATCAAAGACGACCTGCTCAGCAAGGACCCGCTGCACCTGGGCACCGACGCCGACGCGCGCTACGGCCAACTGGCGCAGCAGATCGTCAACTTCCGCGACAAGACCCGCGGCGGCGTGCTCGGTTCGCTGGACGATCTGAAGGGCACGGTGCCGCCGGCGGCGCTCACGGCGATCGAACAGGACTATTTCGTCTCCATTTTCGGGGTGCGGAATGTGGAGATCGTCGGTCCGCAAGTGGGAGCGCAGTTGCGCAAACAGGCGCTTCTGGCGACTCTCTATTCCCTGGCCGGGATGTTGGTTTACCTGTGGTTCCGTTTCGAGCTCATTTATGGGGTGGCGGCGGTGGTGGCGTGCTTCCACGATACGCTCATCACGGTGGGAGCTTTCTCATTGACGAACAAGGAGATAACGCTTACTGTTATCGCCGCCATCCTGACCCTGGTGGGGTATTCGATGAACGACACCATCGTGGTGTTCGACCGCATCCGGGAAAACATCAAGTTGATGCGGCGGGAGAGGCTTGCCGATATTGTGAACCGGAGCATCAACCAGACCTTGAGCCGGACCATCCTGACCTCGGGGCTGACGTTCCTGACCGTGCTTTCGCTATTCCTGTTTGGAGGCGAAGTGCTGCACGGGTTCTCCTTTGCGCTGGTGATTGGCATCTTGATCGGGACATACTCCTCCATCGCGATCGCTGCTCCCATGCTGGTGGCCTACCAGGATTGGCGAGGCGGCCAGCGGGGCCGGTCGCGACCGACGCCGGCCGCCGGGAGAAGGTGAAGGCCAAGGCCTAGAGGCAGTTGGTCGGGGTTGGCCACCGACAACCGGCCAACGACCAACGACTGGGTTCGGGGGTAACTGGGGAGGCCCGGGAGCAAAATGCGGGCTGGCGGTGTCTAAAGAAAGGTTGGAAACTACACGGAGATAAGGCCATGTTTGAAGACAGCCTTTTGGAATCCTCGGGCAGGCTCAGAACCAAGCGGAAATGGACCACGGTGTTGTCGTTGGTCCTGCAGTGTCTGCTGATTGGGGTGATGATCCTGGTCCCGCTCATTTACACGGAAGCGCTGCCCAGGCAGCAACTGATGACCTTCCTGGTCGCGCCCCCGCCGCCTCCACCGCCGCCCCCGCCGCCGGCCGCCATGCCGGTGAGGGTGGTCAAGGTGATCCAGACCGATATCATGAACGGCCAACTGCGCACTCCCACCAAGATTCCGGAGAAGGTGGCGATGATCAAGGAAGAGGCTGCGCCTCCGCCGATGACCACGGCGGGTGTGATCGGAGGCGTGCCGGGCGGAGTGCCGGGCGGTTCGTTGGGCGGAGTGATGGGCGGGATCATCGGCGGGACGCCGGTGGCGGTGCCCAAGCAGGCCATACCCAACCGCGTGCGGGTGTCGGCAGGCGTGCAGCAGGGCAACCTGATCTCCCAGGTCAAACCGACTTATCCGGCGATTGCCAAGTCCGCCCGCATCCAGGGGGCGGTGGTGCTGCAGGCGGAGATCAGTAAACAAGGGACCATCGAAAACCTCCGGGTGATCAGCGGGCATCCTATGTTGGTACAGAACGCGCTGGACGCCGTGAAGCAATGGCGGTACAAGCCGTACCTGCTCAACGGTGAGCCGGTGCCGGTGGAGACCACGGTCACCGTGAACTTCACCCTGTCGGGGGGATAGAAACAGGATTTTAGCCGTGGCGTGGGGATGTGGCCACGGGCCGCAACGAGGGCTGGCGCTTGGCCTTTAGCTTTTGGCCGAAAAGCCAAAAGCGTAGGAGCCAAGAGCCCCACGAATTCGAAGATAGCCGGAAGACACACGTTAGCGAAGTTCTGAGGAGGAAAGGATCACAATGTTGCTAGCACAGATTACAAGTCTCGGTTTGAACTCCGTCCATAGCACCGCGCTGTGGATGTTCCAGGAAGGCGCGGAGATCGGCTGGAACCCGGTCGCACTATGGCACCAGATGGGAGTCCTGGCCAAGGCCGTGGTGATCATCCTGTTCATCATGTCGGCCTGGTCGATCGGGGTGATGATCGACCGCTGGATGGCGTTCAACTCGGCCCGCAAGCAGTCGCGCATGTTCGCCCCGGCGGTGGCCGGCGCGCTGCGTGAAGGCAAGATCGAAGAGGCTATCCGTGTCGCCGAGCGGCACAAGAAGAGCCACCTGGCCAAGGTGGTCACCGCCGGCCTGCAGGAATTCAAGGCCCACGGCGAATCCGACGAGATCCCGGGCGGGGACATCGAGGCCAGCAAGCGGGCGCTGGAGCGCGCCGAAGCCATCGTGCACGCTGAGCTCAAGCGCGGCCTGGGCGGCCTGGCCACCATCGGTTCCACGGCTCCCTTCGTGGGCCTGCTGGGCACGGTGGTCGGCATCATCAACGCCTTCCAGGGGATTTCGGCGCAGAAGGCCACCGGTTTGGGCGCCGTCGCCGGAGGTATTTCCGAAGCGCTGGTGACCACCGCCGTCGGGTTGTTTGTCGCCATCCCCGCGGTGATGATGTTCAACTACTTCACCAACAAGGTCGAGGCTTTCGACGTGGAGATGGACAACTCGTCGAGCGAGCTGATCGATTACTTCCTCAAGCGCCGCGGTGCGGTGCGGCGTTAAGCGCGCCAGCGGAGTCGACTTATGGCACTCGGCAGAAAAGTAATGCGCGTCAACTCCACCATCAACGTTACCCCGATGGTGGACGTGATGCTGGTGCTGCTGATCATCTTCATGGTCATCACGCCCATGCTGCAGAAGGGCGTGAGCGTGGACCTGGCGTCGGTGAACAATCCGCAAGCCATGCCCGACGCCGACAAGGAAGACGCCTTGCTGGTCGCCATCACCCGCGACAACAAGATCTTCTTTGGCTCCGACCAGGTGTCGGGGGCCGACCAGCTTACCCACCTGGTGAAGGACCGGCTGGCCAGCCGTACCGACAAGCGCGTGTTCATCAAGGCCGACGCCCGCACCAAGTACGGGAACGTGGTGGACGTGGTGGACAACGTGCGCGCCGCGGGCGTGGACCAACTGGGTCTGCTCACCGAACAGCGCAAGGCCGGTCCGGGAGCCCCGAGCGGACAATGACGAGGTACTGAATATGGCAATGGCAATCGGTGGGCCCGGCGGACTCAACGCCGAGCCCAACGTAACCCCGATGATCGACGTGCTGCTGGTGCTGCTGATCATCTTCATGGTCATCACACCCTTGACCCCGAAAGGGCTGGACGCGCTGGTGCCGCAGCCGCCTCCGCCCAACGCCAAAACGCCGCCGCCCGCCGCCGATCGCACCGTGGTGGTGCAGTTGATGAAGGGCGCCGGCGGCAAACCCGCCTTGAAGATCAACCAGGACGACGTTACCTGGGACACCTTGCAGGGGCGCCTGGAAGAAATCTACAAGACGCGCGCCGAAAAGGTGATGTTCGTCAAGGCCGATAATGACCTGGAGTTCTCCCAGGTGGCGCAGGTGATTGACATCGCCCATGCTGCCGGGGTGGAGAAGGTCGGCCTGATCACGGCCAAGATCGAGGCTGGGGGCTAGGCACGGAGCTTAGGCCCTTTGTTCCCGTGGAGAGCAAGCACTCATGAAGCAAAGCGCAGAGAAAGAGCCGCGCCGTGGGCGCGCCGTGGCAAAAGTGGCGGCGCTGCTGGGCCTGGCTGTGGTGCTGGCGGGATTCGCCGGATGCACCAAGCTGAAGGCCCGCGACCAGCTCAACAAGGGCGTGCAGTCCTACAAGAACGCCAAGTACGAAGATGCCATCGCGCACTTCCAGAAGGCGGTGGCGCTGGATCCCAGGCTGCTCAATGCACGCCTGTACCTGGCCACCGCCTATGCGCAGCAGTATGTCCCCGGCGCCGATACCTCGGACAACAACCAGATGGGGCAGCAGGCGATCGACGAGTACAAGCGCGTGCTGGAGATGGACCCCCGCAACACCAACAGCGTGAAGGGCATCGCCTCGCTCTACTTCAACATGAAGAAGTTCGAGCAGGCCAAGGAGTACCACGAAAAGGCCAAGCAGCTCGATCCCAACGATCCGGAAGAGTATTACTCCATCGCGGTGATCGACTGGACGCAGACCTACGCGCCGCGGCAGGAAGAACGCGCCAAGCTCGGACTGAAGGCGGAGGAGCCGCTGAAGGACAAAAAGGCCTGCGAAGCGCTGCGCGACCGCAATCTGCCCAAGGTGGATGAGGGCATCCAGAATCTGACCAAGGCGCTGCAGCTCCGTCCCGACTACGACGACGCTATGGCCTACCTGAATCTGCTCTACCGGGAGAAGGCGGACATCGAGTGCGGCAACCCCGACGCCCGCGCCGCCGACCTGAAGCTCGCCGACGACTGGGTGGACAAGACCATGGCCACCAAAAAGCAGAAAGCCGAGAAGCTGGCGCAGAAGGGCGGCGGCATCGTCACCACCGAGCAGCCGAAGTAAGGACTACCCTCCTCAGACAGAAGAGCCTCTCCGCAGGGAGAGGCTCTTTGTGTCTTGAGCCAACCGGGGCACGCGTCACCGCGGCTGGGTTGCGCGTCACAGCGTGGCCGGGCCGCCCTTCGAGTAGAATGCCTGTTTCGCAGCGCTCTCAGTATGTTTAAGAAGATCCTCATTGCCAACCGGGGAGAGATTGCGGTGCGCGTGATTCGCGGCTGCCGCGAGATGGGCATCTCGCCGGTGGCGGTCTATTCCGACGTGGATCGGGCGGCGCTGCACGTGCGCAAGGCCGACGAGGCTTACCACATTGGTCCGGCGACGGCCAGCGAGTCCTACCTGAACATCCCCAAGCTGATCGAGGTGGCCCGGAAGTCGGGAGCCGAGGCGGTGCATCCGGGATACGGTTTCCTGTCGGAGAACCCTGGGTTTAACCGCGCTTGCCGCCAGGCGGGGATCAAGTTCATCGGTCCGACCCCGGAAGCCATGGAGCTGATGGGCTCGAAGACCCGCGCCCGCCAGACCATGGAGAAGGCCGGCGTGCCCTTCGTCCCCGGAACCACCAAGGGGCTGGACTCGCTGGAGCAGGCGCGGGAGGTCGCGGCCAAGATCGGTTACCCCGTGATGCTGAAGGCGGCGGGCGGCGGAGGTGGCAAAGGCATGCGCGCGGTGCGCTCGGCCGACCAACTGGCGTCGGCGCTCGAGCAGGCCAAGAGCGAGGCCATGCGTTCGTTCAAGGACGACGAGGTTTACATCGAGAAGCTGATCGAGAACCCGCGCCACATCGAGGTGCAGATCCTGGGCGACGAGCACGGCAACCTGGTGTACCTGGGCGAGCGCGAGTGCTCGGTGCAGCGGCGTCATCAGAAAGTGCTGGAGGAGTCGCCGTCGGCGTTTGTCGATCCCGAGATGCGGCGGTGCATGGGCGAGACGGCGGTGCGCGTGGGCAAGGCGGCGGCGTATTCCAACGCCGGCACCGTCGAGTTCCTGGTGGATGAGAAGAAGAACTTCTACTTCCTCGAGGTCAACGCGCGCTTGCAGGTGGAGCATCCGGTGACCGAGTTCGTCACCGGGCTGGATCTGGTGCACCTGCAGATCCGCATCGCCGCCGGCGAGAAGCTGCCGTTCCGGCAGGAAGACATCACGCTGCGCGGCCACGCCATCGAGTGCCGCGTTTATGCCGAGGACCCGGACAACAACTACATGCCCAGCCCAGGCACCATCACGCGCTTGCTGCAGCCTTCCGGCCCCGGCATCCGGCGCGACAGCGGCGTGTACGAAGGCTGGACCGTGCCCATCGACTACGATCCGCTGCTGGCCAAGGTGATTGGCTACGCTCCCACGCGGCAGGAGGCCATCGCGCGCCTCGACCGGGCGATGTACGAATACTTCGTCGGCGGCATCAAGACCAACATTTCGCTGTTCCGGCGCATCCTGCACGATCCCGACTTCATCGCCGGCAAGATCAACACCGGCTACCTCGACCTGCTGCTGGAACGTAGCAAGAAAGAGCTGCACGAGGCGCGGGACGGAGACCGCAAGATCGCCGCTGTGGCCGCAGTCCTGTTCACGCAGATGGAGAACGGGGCGGCGGCTCCCGGCGGGGCTGCGCCGCCTGCCGCCAGGGTGAGCGCGGACGGCGCTGCGGTGGCCAACTGGAAACGGGCGGCGCGCAGCGACGCCCTGCGCGCGAAGTGAAATGACTTACGAAGTCACCATCGACGGCAAGATGTACCGGGTGGAGTTGACGCGCGGTCCGGATGCGAAGCTGCAGTGCCTTTTGGACGCACGCGAGCTGAACGTGGACGCCGTCGAAGCCGGCCGCGACATCCTCTCGATCGTAATAGACGGCCGGGCCTGGGAGGTCAAGCGCGAGCGGGTGGGCGGCGAGATGCACCTGATGATCGCCGGCGAGCGCTATGAGGCCGAGGTCCGCGATCCGCGCTCCTTCCGGGCGCGCAAGGCCGCCGGCGCCGGGCTCGAAGGCCCCAAGAAACTGGTCTCGCCGATGCCGGGCAAGGTGGTGCGCGTGCTGGTGGCCGCAGGGGCGGAGGTCGAGGCCGGGCAGGGCATCATCGTGGTGGAAGCCATGAAGATGCAGAACGAAATCAAGTCGCCCAAGAAGGGCAAAGTCAGCAAGATCATCGCCGCCGAAGGGGCGACGGTGAATGCCGGGGAAGCGCTGGCCATCGTGGAGTAAGAAAAACGCCACGGATAGGCACGGATAATCACGGATCAAATTCCTTTATCCGTGTTCATCCGTGTAAATCTGTGGCGTTTTTACTTGCCGGCGTCCTTCAGGACCTGCTGAGCGTAGTAGTTCTCCACCCGGGCTTCGTTGCGCACCACCTCGTAATACGCGGCTTTCAGCAACTGTTCGCGGCGGCCGCGGAGCTGCTCGCGAATCGTCTGCTGTACGCGCGGATCGCTGAGCTCGCGCTGTCCGGCGGGTTCGCGGGCCAGCAGCTTCACGATGCGGTAGCCTGCCACCTGCCGGGTGGAGGGGTTCATGACGGAGATCACCGTGCTGGTCTGGCCGGCCTTGAGCTTGGCCACGATCTCCCGGGCCATGGGGTCGTTCTTGATGGCCGACTCGGGGATGAACCCCATATCGCCGCCATTGCCCGCGGTGGAGGAGTCTTCGGAGTAGTTCATAGCCAAGGTAGCGAAGTCCTCGCCCGATTCCAGCCGGTTCTCCACCATCTGGATCTTCTTGTGCGCGTCGGCCTCGTTCAGCGCCTTGTTCTTCACGTTGCCGGACTCGGGATTGGGCGCGGCGGTCACCACGATCTGCGCCAGGTGGTAGCGGGGTTCGACCAGGTTGAACTCCGCCTTGTGAGCGTTGTAGTACGCGGCGATGTCGGCGTCGGAGATGGTGATCTTGGACGTAATCTCCTTGTTGATCACCTTTTCAATGGTGATATTGCGGCGGAACTCGCGCTTCAGGTCGTCCACCGTCAGGCTGCGTTCTTTCATCCGCTGCTCGAACTGCTCCTGGGTGTAGGGCGCCTTGACTTCGCTGAGCTTGCTGTTCACCTCTTCCTCGGTGGCCAGCAGGCCGAGCTTTTCCGCCTTCTGCATCATGATCTCGTCGTCGATGAGCTGCTTCAGGATGGCCAGGCGCAGGCTGGCGGCCTCCTCGGCGCTGGGCTGCTGCGGCGCCTGGGCGGTCTGCATGCTGTAGTACTTCTCGACATCGGCGCGCAGGATCTTCTTGCTGTTGACTTTGGCTACGGCGTCCCCGGAGCTCTCTTTGGAGCTGCACCCGGCCAGCGACAGCGCCGCGAGCAGCGCGAGGAAGAAGAAAGCCAGCGTGCGCAGATGATTGCGATTCAACAACCCGCCTCCCATGAAGCCACTGGAATTGTATCGAAGGGTACCGAGTGCGTGCATCATTTCGCTGGCGTTGGCGCCGCCGCCGGAGCAGCCCCCGCGGCCATCGCCGGTTGCTCGGCGTTCCGCAGGGCGGCCTGGATCTCCGAC
>Ga0181521_10000580_pt1 | contig 45170 bp, 30 predicted proteins | sample PEATcosm2014_Bin_32_FD_119764 | JGI IMG/M metagenome (GOLD analysis project Ga0181521, IMG submission 119764) | Peatland microbial communities from MTU Mesocosm Facility, Houghton, MI, USA - PEATcosm2014_Bin02_60_metaG | ecosystem: Environmental > Terrestrial > Soil > Wetlands > Peat | place...
ATAATTTAAGGCCTGATTCGGTAACACTCGTTCGCGGCTACTGCGGCAGGGGCCGATGCGCCCAGAGGAAAAAACTTGCATGTTGTGGAATCGCCCTTCCCCTCCTTTTGAGAAAATCAATCACAAGGGGCTGTACGGAGCGCAGGGCGCGGCACCCACTTGGGCCGAGCAGGGAGTGTGCAATCTCTTGCAGCTTCGACGGTGGCCCCGCAATTCGCGCCGCCCTGCAGATCCCCAGAGTGCTCGTAAATACCTTGATTTGAACGCCGGACAGCCGGAATTGCCGGGACCCAGCGATGGCCCAAATTGGAACGGCAAGTGCTCCAAATGCAGGGATTCGGGGAGAAACATCCCATGAGCTTTCTTTCGAATGCAGTTCGGCGCTTCGGGATCGCGGGTGAACTTCTGTCGTTCCTGGTAGCCAACAAGCGTTGGTGGATGTTGCCCATGATCGGCGTCCTGTTGCTGTTCGGGGTGCTGCTGGTGGTGGCGCAGAGCTCGGCCATCGCCCCGTTCATCTACACTCTCTTCTAGACGATATGAACACTCTCAAACGCATCTGGGCAGCATGGAAACAGATCGCGCAGAAGATCGGGAATTTCCAGGCCCGAGTTCTGCTAACCGTCATCTACGCGGTTTTGATCCTGCCCTTTGGGCTGGTGGTGCGCTTGTTTTCTGATCCTTTGCGCATCAAGCGTCGCCCCGAAGCCTGGCTGGATCACGGCGACGACCCCAGCACCATGGAATGGGCGCGGAGGCAATGGTAAGTGGACATCCTGGGCATCTCCTGCTATTACCACGACGCGGCGGCAGTGCTGCTGCGCGACGGCAAGATCGTGGCCGCGGCCGAAGAAGAGCGCTTCACCCGCATCAAGCACGACTACGGGTTTCCGAGCCAGGCCATTAAGTTCTGCCTCGAGACCGGAGGCATCCAGGGTCCGGACCTGGACCACGTTGTCTTCTTCGAGAAACCGTTCCGCAAGCTCGACCGCATCCTGATGTCGGTGCTGCAGACCTATCCGCAGTCGTGGAAGGTTTTTCGCGAGTCGATGATCACCTGGATGATCGACAAGCTCTGGGTGGGCAGCACCATCGAATCGGAGCTGGGCATTCCCAAGAGCAAGGTGCTGTTCTGCGAGCACCACTTGTCGCACGCCGCCAGCGCCTATCTGTGCTCGCCCTTCGATGAAGCCGCCATCCTTACCGTGGACGGCGTCGGCGAGTGGGTCACCGGTACCTGGGGCGTGGGCCGCGGCAACGAGATGCGGCTGCACCAGAAGATGGAGTTCCCGCACTCGCTCGGACTGCTCTACAGCGCCTTCACCGCCTTCCTTGGATTCGAGGTGAACGAGGGCGAGTACAAGGTGATGGGGATGGCTCCCTACGGCCAGCCCCGCTATGTGGACAAGGTCTGGAAGCTGGTCAAGCAGAACAGCGACGGCTCGTTCGCGCTGGACATGGACTACTTCAGCTTTCACCATTCCACGGAGAAGACCTTCAACCGCCGCTTCGTGGACCTGTTCGGCGAACCCCGGCCTCCGAAGATGCAGTTCTATACCGAGGGCACGGGCTTCCCAAAATACTTCGGGGATGCGCCGGCGAATTACAGCGAGGAGTGCCGCCTCAACCAGTTTTACGCCGACGTTGCCGCCAGCATCCAGCGGGTAGCGGAAGAGCTGATGCTGGGTATGGCGAACAAGCTGTACCAGCAAACCGGCCTGAAGCGGCTTTGCATCGCCGGCGGTGTGGGCCTGAACAGCGTAGCCAATGGCCGCATCCTGCGCGAAACCCCGTTCGAAGAACTCTACGTCCAGCCCGCGGCCGGCGACGGCGGCGGCGCACTGGGCGCGGCTCTGTGGGCATATCACACGCTGCTGGGCAAACCGCGCAACGGCTGCATGGATCACGCATACTGGGGACGCTCTTATTCGGCGGGCGAGGTCAGCGATTTCCTGCGGGAGAAGAACATTCCCCACCAGCAAATCGACAACGACGACGCTCTGCTGGACACGGTGGTCGAACGCCTGATGCAGGGCAAAGTGATCGGCTGGTTCCAGGGCCGGTTTGAGTGGGGACCGCGTGCGCTGGGCAACCGCAGCATCCTGGCCGACCCGCGCAATCCGGAGATGAAGGACATCGTCAACTCCAAGATTAAGTTTCGCGAGCCCTATCGGCCGTTCGCCCCTTCCGTGTTGGCGGAACGCACGGAGAAGTATTTCGACTTTCCCGACGCGGTGCGGCACCACCCGGCGCGTTACATGCTGTACGTAGTGCCGGTGAGGCCGGCCGAGCAAAGCCATCTTCCGGCTATCACCCACGTGGACGGCACCGGCCGGCTGCAGACGGTCTTCCGGAAGCAGAATCCGCGCTACTATGATCTGATTGAGCGCTTCGGCCAGGCTACGGGGATGCCGGTGGTGCTCAACACCTCGTTCAACCTCAAGGGCGAGCCCATCGTCACCACTCCCGCCAATGCGTTCAGCACTTTCTCCAGGAGCGAGATGGATTGCCTGGTGTTAGAGAATTTTCTGGTCGAGAAGGCCTCGCTGTAAACGGCAAGGATGGGTGCAGGCGGCCGACAAGCTTGCGAGCGAGCATCGTTGAATGGTGATCCTCGGTCTATCGGCGTTTGAGCACAACCCGGCCGCGCTGCTGTTCAACGACGGCGTGGTCGAGGCCGCAATCGAAGACAACAAGCTGACCCGCTCCTCCGGCCAAGGTGTTCCGCAGGCCGCGATCAAGTACTGCCTCAGCAAAGCCGGAGTTGGCTGGAGCGATTTGCAGAGCGTCGCGGTAGCCGCGCGCCCGCTGCGCGCTCTGCTCCGCAAATCGCTATGGCGGGCGCGGCAATCGCTGTCCTTCCCGCTCGACGGCATCTATCACGAAGCCAAGGAACTGGGCACGCTCTCCCGCGAGTGGAACAATTCCCAGTCTCTGGTGGACACCAATGGTTTGTCGCCGGCCAGGCTGGCGAACCTCGAGCATCATCTCTGCCACGCTGCGGCGGCGTACTACACCTCGCCCTTCGACCGTGCTCTGATCCTGACCCTCGATGAAGAGGGCGACGGCTGGTCCGGACTGCTGGCGCTCGGGGAAGGCACCGAGATCAAGATTCTGCAGAGGATCCCTTTCCCGCATTCCCTGGGATGGGTCTATTCGCAGATGACTGCGCTGCTCGGCTTCATTCCTCACCAGGAAGAACACAAGGTGCAGTGGCTGAGCCTGGAAGGGGAACCGGTCTTTCAAGACCTGTTCGTGGACCTATTGACGAGTTCACGCAAGGGTCTGCCGTCGCTGAACCTGGCCTACTTCAATGGCGGCCGCAAGGGAGGGCTCGCGTTCTCACAGAATTTCTACCAGAAGGTCGGGCTTAACCGGCAAAACGGCGAAAAAGTCGGCGCCGAGCAGAGAGCGGCGCTGGCCAGCAGCTTGCAACACGCCTGCACGCAGGTGGTCGCGGAACTCATAGAGCACCATCGCAAACGCGAGGGCATCGATAACGTCTGCCTCGGCGGAGGCTTGTTCGACAACACGCTGCTGGTCGCTGACCTCGAGAAGCGCGTCGGAATTCCTTTGTTCGTTCCCCCGGCTCCCGGCAATGCTGGATGTGCGCTGGGTGCGGCCTGCCTGGTCTGGCACGAGACCCTCAAGAAGCCCCGCATCCAGCCCGTCACCCACGTCTATTGGGGACCCAAGTACAGCCGGCAGGACATCAAAGACACGCTGGACAACTGCAAGGCGCGCTACTCGCTGCATTACACCGAGGCGGAAAAGCTGGACGCTACAGTGCAACTGCTGCAAGCCGGGAAGATTGTCGCCTGGTACCAGGGGGCGACCGAATTCGGGTCCAGGGCTCTGGGAAACCGCAGCCTGCTGGCCTCGCCGTGGGCGCCTTATGTAAAGGAAAATCTCAACGATTACGTCAAGCACCGCGAGTGGTTCCGTCCCTTCGCGCTCGCCGTGCCGGAGGAGGACTGCTCCAAGTACTTCGAGCATTCACCGCTTTCCTGTTTCATGACCTCGCTGGCCTATGCCCGCCCCACCGAGGACGAAACGCTGCGCGGCTTCTTCCTGCCCGGCAACCGGGTACGGCTCCATGTGGTCACGCGGCAAAGCAATCCCCTGTTCTGGCGTCTCTTGAAACGGTTCGGCGAACAGGCTGCCGCTCCCATCCTGGTCAACACATCCTTCAATCTTTTCGGCGAGCCCCTGGTGGTGAGCCCGCGGGATGCAGTGCGGAGTTTCTACTGTTCCGGCATCGACGCCCTGATGATCGACAACTTCCTCCTCAAGAAACACAATGGCTGAAGCTCTTCGCGGGCTGGCCAAGGCCGGCATACTCCGCCCCGCCATGCGTGCTCTCTGTTTACCGGGGTGATAACTACCCCCGCTGAAGACATCAAGCGCGGGACGCCGTGTGGGGGGAAGAACCGCGGCGAGCAAGCTGCAGTCTGCCACTGAAAAAAACGCTGATTTTCCCTCTCTCCGCGCGCACAGTCAAGCAAAACTCGCGTGGGTGGAGCAATACTTTCGTAAACCATTTGTAAATCATCATGTTGCGGCAACTGCTTGCACATCCATTGCAAAGTCCTGCAGCAGTGCGAACCGCGGCGAACGCCTCCTGAAGATTCGCGTACTGTTCGCACTGGATACAAAGGGGATAGCGGCGCGCCGCGCGGACCCCTGCGGACAAACTTGGCGACACAAGTGCTTGGCTTGTAAGTCATGAACCGACGGGGGATTCTGCTCTGCCTATTTACGGTGTGCCTGTTAGCCTTGGTGTTCCCCAGCCAGGCCGCCGCGGCCAATCCGATCTTGATTGTCACCAGTTCGTCGAACCCTTACACGACGTTCCTGCCGGAGATTATCCGCACGGAAGGGTTCAACGAGTTCGACACGGCTGATATCTCCGTAGTTACTAGCGCGACTCTATCGGCCTACGACCTGGTGATTCTGGGCGACATGTCGCTCACGGCAGCGCAGGTGACCACGCTCACCACCTGGGTGAATGGCGGCGGCAACCTGATCGCCATGCATCCCGACCCCCAACTGGCGGGATTGCTGGGCCTGGTCGACACTGGCACGGCTCTCTCCAACGCCTATGTGTTGATGAGCACCTCGGCCGGCCCCGGGGTCGGCTTAGTGGGGCAGACCATTCAATTTCACGGCCCGGCCGAGCTCTACACGCTGAACGGCGCCACCAGCTACGCCACCTTGTATTCGAGCGTCAGCACTCCCACCAGCAACCCGGGGTTGGTCCTAAAGCAGGCCGGGTCCGGGCAGGCGGCGGCGTTCACGTATGACCTGGCGCGCTCGGTTGCCTATACCCGCCAGGGCAACCCGGCCTGGACTGGACAGGCACGCGATTCCGTCAACGCTCCTCCCATCCGTTCCTACAATTTGTTCTACGGGGCCGCCTCCTTCGACCCCGAGCCAGACTGGGTAAATCTCAACAACGTCCAAATACCGCAGGCGGATGAGCAGCAGCGTCTGCTGGCCAACCTGATCCTGCAGATGAACACCACCAAGAAGCCGCTGCCTCGTTTCTGGTACCTGCCCAAGGGCCTCAAAGCGGCGGTGGTCATGACCGGCGACGATCACGGCTCGTTCTACAGCGGCAGTGCGACGGCAAACCGTTTCAGCGATTTTATCGCCGCCAGTCCTTCCGGGTGTTCGGTAGCGAACTGGGAATGCGTACGCGGCACCGCGTATCTGTTTCCGAAAATCATCGCCACCAATACGCTCACCAATACTCAGATCGCTTCTTACATATCGCAAGGTTTCGAAATCGGCGTACACGTCGATTCCGCCACCACGTGCAACGATTGGACTACCAGCGCGCTCGATGCCCAATACACCAGTTTCCTGGCCTCATTGGCCTCCCAGTATCCCAGCGTGCCAGCGCCCCAGACCCACCGCATGCACTGCGTGAGCTGGAGCGACTACGACAGCCAGCCGGCAATCGAGCTCAAGCACGGCATCCGGTTCGACACCACTTACTACTACTGGCCTGCCACCTGGATCAACGATCTGCCGGGGATGTACACCGGTTCCGGTATGCCCATGCGGTATACCGATCGCAACGGCAATCTTATCAACGTCTATCAGGCCACGACGCAAATGACCGACGAGTCCGGTCAGACCTTCCCGCTGAACATCAACACCCTGCTGGACAACGCCTTGAGCGGAAGTGGTTATTACGGCGTCTTTACCGCCAACATGCACAACGATGGCGGCGATTATCCGGGCCCCGGCGCTGCCTTCATCGTTGCCTCCGCACAAGCACGCGGCGTGCCCGTGGTCACTTCGTTGCAGATGCTGCAGTGGCTGGATGGGCGCAACGGATCTTCCTTCGGTTCGCTGGCGTGGAGCGGCAACGTGCTGAGCTTCAGCATCACGGTCGGCGCCAACGCCAATAACCTGCGCGCCATGCTCCCGGCCAACGCCGGCACGCTCGGGCTGAGCAGCCTCCTGCTTAACGGCAGCCCGGTCAGCTATCAGCTTCAGACGACCAAGGGCATCCTGTACGCCATGTTCACGGCCAGCGCCGGGAATTATCAGGCAACCTATGGTGGCAGCCCCATCTACAGCATCTCGGGCGCGGTCAGCCCCGCCGCTGTTGCCGCCGGCACAACCGTCACGGCCACGGGTCCGGTAACAGTGACCGCCACCCCGGATAGCTACGGCAACTATTCCCTCAGCGGTCTGCCCAGCGGCAGCTACATCGTCACTCCGAGCGAAGGTTCGGCCCTGTTTTCTCCCGCCAGCCAGTCGGTAACCATCAGCGGCGCCAACGTAGCTGCGGTCAATTTCGCCATGGTTCAGACCTGTCCTTGCAGCCTCTGGACCAACAGCAGCGTTCCGGGCACAGTGGCGTCGGGTGACGCCAGCGCGATCGAGGTTGGCGTGCGTTTCCATGCAGACGTGGCAGGCAAAATCACGGGGATCCGCTTCTACAAGAGCAGCCTCAATACTGGCACGCACGTCGGGAACCTGTGGTCCAACACCGGCACCAAGCTGGGCACCGCCACCTTCAGCAGTGAGACCGCTTCGGGCTGGCAGCAGGTTAACTTCGCCACTCCGGTGGCGATCATTGCCAATACCGTGTACGTGGCTTCCTACCACACGACGACCGGCAACTACTCCGATGATGCCGGGTACTTTGCCTCCAGCTACGACTTCCCACCGCTGCATGGGGCGCAGGATGGAACCAGCGGCGCCAACGGCGTCTACCGTTACGGCAACAGCGCGTTCCCGAACAGCACTTACGAATCCGACAACTACTGGGTAGACGTGGTCTTCAGCCCAACCGGAATCTACAGCATTTCGGGCACGATCAGCGGCACGGGCGGCAACGGCGCCACGGTGACGCTGAGCGGCGCCGCCAGCGCAACCGCCACGGCGAGCTCCTCTGGTACCTACACTTTCTCCAATCTGGCCAACGGCTCCTACGCCGTGACTCCGAGCAAGGCGGGCTTTACCTTCGGACCCACCAGCCAGAACGTCACCATCAATGGCGCCAGCGTATCGGCGGTGAACTTCACCTCGGCGGCCATCCCCACCTACAGCGTCTCGGGCACGATCAGCGGCGCGGGCGGCAGCGGAGCCACGGTCACGCTCAGCGGCACGGCCGGCAGCACCGCCGTTACCGCCAACACCTCCGGCGCCTACACCTTCACCGGCGTGGTAGCGGGCTCCTACACGGTGACGCCGAGCGGCACCGGTTACCTCTTCTCGCCCACCAGCCAGCCCGTCACGGTGACCACCCTCAGTGTCACGGGTGTGAACTTCAGCACCACGGCCCAGACCTACACTCTGCAAGGCACGATCAGCGGGGCCGGCGGCATTGGGGCGACGGTGAACCTCAGCGGAACCTCGGCTGGAGTGGCCACCGCCGATGGTTCAGGCAATTACACCTTTACCGGCCTGGTGAACGGCCCCTACGTGGTTGCGCCCAGCCAGACGGGATTCACCTTCACCCCGGCCACACAGCCGGCGACGGTCAGCAACGCCAACGTCACCAGCGTCAACTTCTCCAGCGCGCAGAATTGTCCCTGCAGCCTGTGGAGCAGCACTACCGTCCCGGGGACCGTCAACGCGGCTGATCCGTCCCAGGTCGAACTCGGAGTCCGTTTCACCTCCGATGTGGCCGGCTCTATCAGCGGCATCCGCTTCTACAAAGGCAGCGCCGATATCGGTCCGCACATCGGGAACCTGTGGACGAACACGGGTACGCTGCTGAACACCGCCACCTTCAGCAATGAAACCGCCTCGGGATGGCAGCAGGTGAACTTCGCCAGCCCGGTGGCGATCGCCGCCAACACCACCTACGTGGCGTCCTACAACACCGCCTCCGGGAACTACGCGTACGATCAGAACTACTTCGCGGTGGCTTACAATAACGCCCCGCTGCACGGAGCGCAGGACGGGGGTGCCGCGGGTTCGAATGGCGTCTTCCTCTATGGCGCCAGCGCGTTCCCGACCGGCACCTACCTTTCCACCAACTATTACGTCGATGTCGTGCTCACGACCGCGACTACGGCGGCGACGCTGTCGTCGGTGACGCTCAACCCGAGTTCGGTGGCGGGGGGCACTTCGTCAACCGGCACGGTGACCTTGAGCAGCGCCGCGCCCACCGGTGGGGCGGTGGTGGCCCTGTCCAGCAATAACGCCGCGGCCACGGTGCCGGCGAGCGTAACAGTGGCGGCCAGCGCAACCACGGCGACCTTCACCGTGACCACCGTAGCAGTGGGCAGCCCCGCGTCGGCGACCATCACGGGAACTTATAGCGGTGGGACTCAGACGGGTACGTTGACCGTGAATCCGCCCGTGGTGTCCTCGGTGACGGTGAATCCGACTGCCGTAACCGGAGGCACTTCGTCAACCGGCACAGTGACCTTGGGCAGCGCGGCGCCTACCGGCGGGTTGTCCGTGACCTTGTCCAGCAATAACGCGGCGGTCACGGTGCCGGCGAGCGTAACGGTGGCGGCCGGCGCCACCACGGCGACCTTCACCGTAACCACCACGGCAGTGGCCAGCACTGCGTCGGCAACCATCTCGGCCACCTTTAACGGTGGGACTCAGACGGCGACCCTGACGGTGAATCCGCCGGGGGTCTCGTCGGTGACGCTGAATCCGACTTCCGTAACTGGAGGCACTTCGTCAACCGGCACGGTGACCTTGAGCAGCGCCGCGCCAACCGGTGGGGCGGTGGTGACGCTGTCCAGCAATAACGCGGCGGCAACGGTGCCGGCGAGTGTAACGGTGGCGGCCAACGCAACCACGGCGACCTTTACCGTGACCACCATAGCAGTGGGCAGCCCCGCGTCAGCGACCATCTCGGGGACTTATACCGGCGCAACTCAGACGGCGACTCTGACGGTAAATCCGCCGGTGGTCTCGTCGGTGGGCTTGAATCCGACTTCGGTTACCGGCGGCAGTCCGTCAACCGGGACGGTGACTCTGGGCAGCGCGGCGCCGACCGGCGGACTCTCCGTGGGCTTGTCCAGCAATAGCACCTCGGCGACGGTGCCGGCGAGCGTGACGGTCGCCGCGGGTGCAACCACGGCCACCTTCAGCGTGACCACCACGACTGTAACCAGCACCACAACGGCGACCATCTCGGCGACGTTTAACGGTGGGACACAAACGGCGGCGCTGACCATCAATCCTAGCAGCGGCGCCACCTTCAGCATCTCCGGCACGATCAGCAACGCCGGAGGCAACGCTGCCACAGTAACGCTGAGCGGCGCGGCGAGCGCAACCGTCACCGCCAGCGCTACGGGAACCTACACCTTCAGCAACCTGGCCAACGGTTCCTACACCGTCACCCCCAGCAAGTCGGGCTACATCTTCACCCCGGCCAACACCGCGGTGACGGTGAACGGCGCCAACATGACGGCGAACTTCACCTCCACGGCGCAGTTGGTGATTGACAAGACGGCTTCGACCGACCGCAGCACGGCCAGCACCAGTCTCGTTTCGCCCGCATTTACGACCACTAGCACCAACGAATTGCTGCTGGCGTTCGTTTCCAGCGACGCCAAGAGCGCTGGTATCACGGTAAGCGCCATGACCGGCGGCAGCCTGACCTGGACGATGGTGAAGCGCACCAACACCCAACTGGGCACGTCCGAGGTCTGGCGCGCCTTCGCACCGGCGATCCTGACCAACGCCACCGTGACCGCAACCTTGTCGCAGAGCGTCTCTGCCTCGATCACGGTGGTCACGTTCAAGGGGGTTGACACCACTGGGACCGGCGGTTCGGGCGCGATCGGCGCCACCGGCACCGGCAACTCCGCCAAGGGGGCTCCCACGGCGTCGCTGACCACCACCCGCAACAATTCCTGGGTGATCGGCGTGGGCAACGATTACGACACCGCAACCAGCCGGACCGTGCCTGCTACCCAGACCATGGTCCATCAGTACCTGGCTACCACCGGCGATACGTTCTGGGTGCAGCGGCAGACGAACACCACGCCGACCTCGGGAACGGTGGTCACCATCAACGATACCGCACCTACAACTGATCGCTACAACCTGACGACCGTGGAGGTTCTCCCGGCGCAGTGAGCACGCGAATGAAAGACACCGGTAAGCAGCACAGGCTCCCCCAAGGATGAAGAAGGATCTTGGCCCTCGAAAAAGGACCCGCAGCACGGCAGGCAGATGAGATGCCTGCCGAAGGACCCGACCGGCCCCAGGTTGTCAACCGTAAGGAGTGTTCCCATGCGTAAGCGCGCCATCGCCCCCATTGCTCTGCTGCTTCTCACGTCCGCGTTGATCTTCACGTCCTCTGCCTGGGCGACTTGCACGGCTCCGGGCAACGCCATCGAGGCGGAGAACTGCCTGACGGGCACACCCCAGAGCACCTGGGACCTCAGCGATGCCGGCAGCGGCGATTCCAGCATCCAGGGTTTTGCCGACGACATCAGCGTCAACGTTGGTCAGACGATCAATTTCAAGATCAGCACCCCTGCCACCAGCTATTCCATTCCCATCTACCGATTGGGCTACTATCAGGGGAACGGCGCGCGGTTGGTCGCCACGGTCACGCCTTCGGCCAAGTTGCCGCAGTCCCAGCCGAATTGCCTGACCAACTCCAGCGTCGGACTGTACGACTGCGGCAATTGGGCGGTATCGGCCTCGTGGACGGTGCCCACGACGGCGGTTTCCGGCATCTACATCGCCCGCCCTACTCGCAGTGACACCGGCGGCGCCAGCCACATCATCTTCATCGTGCGCAACGACGCCAGCACCTCCAACATCCTGTTCCAGGCTTCCGATACCACCTATCAGGCCTATAACGACAGCACCAATGGACAGAACCTCTACACCGACGACAGTTGCGGCCAGTGGGAGCCCACCTGCCGCTCCTACAAGGTGAGCTATAACCGGCCGTTCACCACGCGCTCGTTCGAGTTCAGCGACTGGACGTTCAACGGCGAATATCCCATGATCCGCTGGCTGGAAGCCAACGGCTACGATGTCAGCTACTCGACCAACACCGATACCGAACGCAACGCCAGCTTGATCCTGAACCACAAGGTGTGGATGTCCAACGGCCACGATGAGTACTATTCGGCGGCCATGCGGACGAGCGTCCTGGCCGCCCGCAACGCCGGCGTGCATTTGGCCTTCTTCAGCGGCAATACCATGTTCTGGAAGATTCGCTGGGAGAACAGCACCGACGGCACCAACACTCCTTACCGCACCATGGTCTGCTACAAGGAGACCTACGAAGACGTGAAGGACCCGCTCGATCCGCCCACCTGGACCGGCACCTGGCGCGACCCGACCAACAGTCCGCCGGCCGATGGCGGCCTGCCGGAGAACGGGGTGAAGGGCAACATCTTCGTCATGAACTCCTCCAACTCCCCGGTGCAGGTACCCTCGACCTACGCCAAGTTTCGCTTCTGGCGCAATACCACCGTCGCCAACCTCACTTCCGGGTCCGTCTCCCTGGCCCCGGGCAGCGTCGGCGCCGAGTTCGATGACGACGAGGACAATGGATTCCGGCCCGCGGGTCTGATCCGGATGTCCTCCACGTCGGTCACCGATTCCAGCAACGTCCTGCTCGATTACGGCGTCACCTATGGTTCCGGCACGAAAATCAACGAACTCGTGATGTACAAGGCCCCCAGCGGCGCGCTGGTGTTCTCCACCGGCAGCTATCAGTGGTCCTGGGGCCTGGATAACCACCACGACGGCACCGACCTGGGCTCCACAACCAACACGGCGATGCAGCAGGCCACGGTGAACTTGTTCGCCGACATGGGCGTCCAGCCGGTAACGCTGCAAACCGGCCTTACCAAGGCTACGGCTTCGACGGACACCACCCCGCCCGTCTCCGTCATCACCTCGCCCGCTGCGGGCGCGGCGGTCCCCACGGGAACCAAAGTCACAATCACAGGCACAGCCACCGACGTTGGCGGTGTAGTGGCCGGCGTCGAGGTGTCCACCGACAACGGCGCGACCTGGCATCCTGCCACCGGGCTGGCCAGTTGGACCTATACCTGGACGGCCTCGGGCAACGCCACGGCCACCCTCCGCAGCCGCGCCACCGACGACAGCGCTAATATGGAAACCCCGTCTGCCGGCGTCAGCGTGACCGTCGGCGCGGGCACGCAGACTTGCCCGTGCACGCTCTTCGGCAGTTCTGCTCCGACCACCTCCGACGCCGGGTCGGATTCCCCCCTGGAACTGGGTGTAAGGTTCAAGTCCGACGTTGCCGGCTCCATCACGGGCGTCCGCTTCTATAAGAGCGCAGCCAACACCGGCACTCACATCGGCAACCTGTGGTCTAACAGCGGGACTCTAATGGCCACTGCCACCTACGCAAGCGAAACGGCGTCGGGATGGCAGACGGTCAATTTCACCTCGCCCGTCGCCATTGCCGCCGGCACCTACTATGTGGCCAGCTATCACAGCACCATCGGCCACTATGCCGAGGACGACAACTACTTCACTTCGACCTACGACAACGCTCCCTTGCACGCACCGCAGGATGGAACCCAGGGCGCGGACGGCGCGTATCTGTACACGACCGCCAGTGCCTTCCCGACCACCGCATGGGAAGGGGCGAACTACTGGGTGGACGTGGTATTCACACCCTCATCGACCACAGCCGGGCTGTCTTCAGTTACGGTCAACCCAACTTCGGTGACCGGGGGCACTTCATCGGCAGGCACTGTCACCCTCACCGGGGCGGCGCCCACCGCTGGATTCACCGTCACGCTCGCCAGCGACAACGCCGCCGCTACTCCGAGTACAACCAGTCTGACCATCCCCAGCGGCTCGTCGAGCGGCACCTTCACCGTCAACACCACGGCCGTTGCTACCAGTACGACGGCTCACATCACCGCCTCGAACGGCACGGCCAGCGTTCAGGCCACTTTGACCATCACGCCCGTGGCGAACCTGACCGCGGTCAGCGTGAACCCCACCAGCGTTACGGGTGGCAACACTTCCACCGGAACACTCACCCTGAACAATCCCGCCCCGACGGGTGGCGCCGTGGTGTCGTTGAGCAGTGACAGCACCTCGGCGGTGGTTCCGTTGACGGCCACGGTCGCGGCTGGAAGTACGTCCGGCACATTCACCATTACTACCTCGGGGGTGAGCAGCGTCACGACCGCGCACATCTCCGCCACCTACAATTCCGTGACCCCAACCCCGGCGGCGCTCACCATTAACCCGCTGGCGATCTCGTCCGTGAGCGTGAATCCCACGGCGGTAGCCGGACCCAATCCGTCCACCGGAACCGTGACCATGGCTGGCCCGGCCCCGACAGGCGGCATCACCGTAACTCTGCAGAGCAGCCCCACCAGCGCGGCCACCGTGCCAATCAGCGTGAACGTGGCGGCCAACGCCAGCACCGCCACCTTCCCGGTGACTACCCTTGGCGTGAGCAGCTCGACGCCGGTGACGATCACCGCCACGTATAACAGCGTGAACGTCACGACGACGCTCACGGTCAACCCGCTGCTCTCGTCCGTCAGCGTGAATCCCACGGCCGTGGTTGGTCCCACCGGGTCCACTGGAACTGTGACCCTGGCAGGTCCGGCCCCGGCGGGCGGCATCACGGTCTCGCTGCAAAGCAACAGCAGCGCGGCCACCGTGGGGGCCAGCGTGAACGTCGCCGCCAATGCGACCAGCGCCACCTTCCCGATAACCACGCTCGCCGTCGCCAGCTCGACGCCGGTGACGATCACCGCCTCGTATAACAGCGTGAACGCGGTGGCGACACTCACCGTGAACCCGCCGGCGCTCTCCGCCGTGAGTGTGAATCCCACGTCCGTGGTGGGCGGCAATCCGTCCACCGGAACCGTCACCCTGACCGGTCCGGCCCCGACGGGCGGCATCTTGGTCTCGCTGGGAAGCAACAACAGCGCGGTCACCGTCCCGGCGAGCGTGACCGTACTGGCCAACACCAGCAGCATCACCTTCCAGGCCACCACCGTCGCCGTAGCCACATCGACGCCGGTAACCATCACCGCTACCTACGCGAGCGTCAACCAGACGGCGACGCTCACCGTGACTCCCAAGTCGCTGCTGGCCATCGACAAGACGGTGACGAAAGACAACACCAGCAGCTCCAAGACGATCGTGACGGCCGCCTTCACTACCTCCGCGACCAACGAGCTGTTGCTGGCGTTCGTGGCGGCGGATAATTCCGGTTCGGGCGCCAATACCACCGTTACCGGCATCACCGGTGGCAGCCTGACCTGGACGCTGGTTAAACGTACCAACACGCAACTCGGCACGGCGGAGGTATGGCGTGCATTCGCTCCAGCGGTGCTGACCAACGCTACCGTTACCGCGACTCTGTCCGTCTCCAACCCCGGCTCGCTCACCGTGGTCACCTTCACGGGTGCGAGTACCTCTGGGACCGGCGGTTCCGGCGCCATCGGAGCCACCGGCACCGCCAACTCCGCCAAGGGTGCGCCCACCGCCAGCCTGACCACGACCGTCGCTAACTCCTGGGTCTTCGGTGTGGGCAACGACTGGGACAACGCTACCGCGCGTACCGTCCCCGCAGGTCAGACCATGGTGCATCAGGACGTGTCCACCTCCAACGGCGACACCTACTGGGTCCAGAGCCAGACTGCTGCGACTCCGGTGGCAGGCACCGTGGTCACCATCAACGACACGGCACCGGCGACCGACCGTTACAACCTGACCATCGTGGAGGTCCTGCCCTAGCAATGAGGAAGCATTCGACGATACCTGCCGCACGCCAACCAGCGCTGCGGCAGGTGTCGATCCCGACAGGCCGCGAATGCGGCTGGCTCAGCTTCCGTGGGTTCCTGTCATGCGACCGATTTACAGCCTGACTTGTATCGCGGCCCTTGTGGTTCTCTTGCTGGCAGGCTGCGGCGGAGGAGCTGGCAGCTCGATCACGCCTCCCAATCCTCCGCCGCCTGCTGGACCGTCCAGCGTCTCGCCCGCTTCCGTCACCTTCGGCAACACGCCGGTCGGAACGACGGCTCCGATTTGGAGCGTCACCTACGAGAATGACAGCTCCGGTCCGCTGGCCATTGCCGCCATGTCGGCCAATGGTGATTACAGCCAGTCCAACAACTGCGGCAGCTCCCTGGCAGCAGGCGCAGACTGCAGCATCAACGTGATCTTCGCTCCCACAGCTTCCGGCGCTCGCGGTGGGAACCTGCAGATCGCCGGCGACAGCCCGCAGAAAGTACCGTTGAGCGGCATGGGCGTCACCATGCAGAACCTGCTGGTGAGTTGGGACGCCAGTTCCTCACCCGTGGTGGGTTATTTCGTCTATAGCAGCAGCCAATCCGGCGGGCCTTACACGCTGTTGAACGTCTCACCGGAGCCGCTGATCAACTTTCCGGCGAGCGTCCCGGGAGGCCAGACCTGGTACTTCATCGTGACCGCGGTGGACGCCAACCAGATCGAGAGCGTTCCGTCGAACGAGGTGGCGAAGACACTGGCGCCATAAAGCGGCCGTCGTCCTAAGCGAGAGAGATTCCGAGTCTCACGAACAGAACTTGCCTGACGCCACACTGAATTTAGAGCCTTGGGTCAGTCCCGGCTGGTACAATCTGCCCCAGTCTTCTCAGCCAATCAAATCTTGAAAGTGTGGAGGAACGCTTGAAAAGCATTCGCACGCTGCTTCTCCCTGCGCTTCTGTTATTTTCTGTCGCGGTCGCGCAGAACGCGGCAGCGCAATCGGTCGCGCGTACCGACGTTTATCACGTCCACTTTGCCAAGGCCGCTCTGGGCAAGGCCGCCCAACTGGGCGACTTCCTGAAGACGCCGGATCCCAAAGCGGCCATGCCGGAACATCGCATCGTCCTGCGCCACGAGGATGGCGATTCCTGGGATTACGTCATCATCCAGCACCTCGGCGCCAAGGCCACGGTGGAGTCGACCGGCACCCCGCCGCCCGCCGCCGCGCGCGACAGTTACGACTGGCATACCGACACCTTTGTTAACGGCCCGGCGTGGCCGGAGTTCGTCAAAGCTCTGGGCCTGGGCGACGCCGCCGGCAAGACTGCCGGAGCTGTCTATATCGTCTCTATCTATCGCGCTGCTCCCGGACATCGCGATCAACTGGAGAAGGAACTGAGCACACCGCCGACCGCCGGTGATCCGAGTGCAGGCCAGGTCCTGCTGCAACACCTGGAGGGCGCGGCCTGGACCTATCTCGCGGTCGTGCGCTACAACTCCTGGGAGGACTTCGCCACCGGCACGAAAAACACCATGCCGAAGGGGAACTCAGGACCGTGGTTCAGTTTGCGCGACCACGCCGCCTTCCATACCGATACCCTTACCGATCGCATCGCCCCGTAGCGCGCTCCATCACGCAGTCGTCACCTGAGAGCCCGGCTCCGGCCGGGTTTTCTTCTTCCCCCTTTCCTGTCATCCCGAGCGCCGTGCGACCGGCCGAACGGGAGGGGAGCACAAGTCGAGGGACAAGGCAGTTGCTTTTTTGTTGTTCTAAGTCGAGGCTGTAATGCGGTAGACAAAACTGTCCACGCCCTCTGCGTTGACGCGTGATCCAACACAAACGGCGCCGATTTTCTCCAACGCCTTCTGCGACCGCAAATTCTGCGGACCAACCAGAAAGACCACGTTCTCTACGACCTGGAAAGCGTGCCGCAGCATGAGCCACTTCATCTCCCCGTTGTAGACTCCGCCCCAATGCGACCGCGCTAGAAACGTCCAGCCGATCTCGATCTCGCTCTCTGCTTCGTTGTATCCGAAGAATCGCGACGACCCGATGACCCGGCCATCCTTGGAATCAATGGCGATCAGTGCTCCGCCGGATTCCAGAGCCTTGCGAAAAAATTCCCTGAACACTTCTTCCTTGTAGCGGTCATTGGCTGGATGCTGCTCCCAGATGAGAGGATCGGAGGCTACCGCGTAAAGCTCATGGAAATCCTCGGGCCGAAGCGGCCTGAGCGCGAGGAGTTCGCCTTGCAGAATGGGCTGGAGATCAAACGACATGCTTGATTTCTGTCCTCACACTTCGAATATATGAAACAGGCCCGAAGGGCCTTCCCAGCTTAGCCCAGCGCTTCTAGCGCTGGGAATAGTTATGGACGAACCGTAGTCCCGGAGGGACGAGCCTACCCGAAGACATATTTCGGATCATATTCGATCCCATCTTCGTCAACAGGCTCAGGAATTCGGACTCGAACGAATGCTTCCGGTGGTGCTCGGGCTGGGAGTTCACATAGTTGATTACCGAACTCACTTGCGACCGGCTCACGCTGAACGCGGCGTAACCCTCTTGCCAGGCAAAGCCGCCGCGCCCAATTTCGTTCATCCATTTCGAGGAGATTCCTTTCAGCGCCTGAGCGGCTTTGGCGAGTGGCATGACGGGAGGCAATGAGAGCAACGCGTGTGCGTGATTCGCAATCCCGCCGACCGCAAGAATGTGGATGGCACGGTTGCGCCCGATCTCTGCCATGTACGCCCACAGCCGAGGCTGGAGCTCGGGTGGGATCAGATCGCGGCGGTGTTTCGTGCTGAACACAACATGCAGAAGGTTGGCGGTGTAGGTGTGCGACATGCGCGGAGCCTAACATAGGCCCGTCCCTCGGCTGGGATGACAAAGAGGTTGCGTGAGGACAGGCCCGGAGGGCCTTCCCAACTTAGCCCAGCGCTTCAGGACCAATTAGGCAAGATCGTAGTCCCGGTAGGGACGAGCCAATCCGAATACATATGTCGGGTCGTATGCGATCTCGTGTTTCGTTAGCCGCGCGAGGCCCGTCCCTCCGGGACTGGATTTGCCGTACCTTATACCCAGCGCTGGAAGCGCTGGGCTAATCTGGACAAGGCCCTCCGGGCCTAGCAGATTCCGAGGACCCACATCTGCTAACGCTCCGGGAGGCCCCGGGGCTCGCTTGGAGGCAAGGCCTAGGCCGCCTAGCCCTTCGCGGCGCTTGCCCTATCGAGGATCTCCTTGCGAAAGCGAGCCTTAGTTTTTTCAACTAGCTTCTTGACCGCAGCATTGTTCCGCCAGCGAGAAATGCGGCGGTCAATCTCCGTCTCCATCTGACGAACAGTACGTTCGACATCGGAGCGGTTGCTGGGATCAAACTTTAGCTGGCAGATGTTGCCGTCAAGCGCAGCGGTCGCTTCAGAAAGCTCCTTCAATTCTCTTTCGACTTGGTCGAATCCAGTTATCTTCGCTGACACCATTTTTGCCCCCTCTGCCTTCCCTGCTAAGGTCTTGGAGTTCCACCTTCAGCTACACCCGCTGGTTGATCCACAGCTCATGCACCGGTAGCACGAGCCGTTGCGGGTCATGATCGAGCCGCAGGTCGAGCAGGTGGGGGCGTCGCCCATGTCGACGATATCCTTCAGGCGATCGGCAGCGTGCGCGGAACCGGCTCTTGGCTCCTGGCTCTTGGCTGTTGGCTGCGGCTTCGCCGCTTCGTCCGGCAATGCCGCTGGCCGAGGCCGCAGCCCTTCGAACAGCAACTGCTGCTGGCCCGTCAGGAACCGCATCTCCAGCCAGCGGAAGATGTAGTCCATGATGGAGCTGGCATAGCCGATTTCGGGATGGGTCGACCAGCCCTGGGGCTCGAAGCGGGTGTGCTTGAACTTGTCGCACAGCAGCTTCAGCGGCACTCCGTGCTGCAGCGCGATGGAAACGCCCAGGGCGAAGCTGTCCATCAGCCCCGAGACGGTGGAGCCTTCCTTGGCGATGGTGATGAAGATCTCGCCCGGCTGTCCGTTGGGATAGACGCCTACGGTGATGTAGCCTTCGTGTCCGGCAATGTTGAACTTGTGGGTCACGGAGAAGCGCTCGTCCTGGAGCTTGTGGCGCGTGGCACGCGGCGGAGCGTTGAGGTCGTCAACCTCAGTAGCCGGTCGCCGGTCGCCAGTCGCCAGTTGGGCTTCGCCGGACTTCGTTTTGTCGGATAATGCGGTTGCTGTTCCCGCCGCGCTCAGCGGCTGCGCCTTCTTGCAACCGTCGCGGTAAATAGCCACGGCCTTGAGGCCGAGCTTCCAGGCCTGGATGTAGGCGTCGGCGATCTCCTCGACGCTGGCGTTCTCGGGCATGTTGATGGTCTTCGAAATGGCGCCCGAAATGAACGGTTGGGCGGCGGCCATCATGCGCAGGTGTCCCATGTAGTGGATGGAGCGGTTACCCTTGGCCGGCTTGAAGGAGCAATCGAAGACCGGCAGGTGCTCGTCCTTGACGTGCGGGGCGCCTTCGATGGTGCCGGTGGCGTCGATGTAGCTGACGATGGCGCTGGCCTGGTCGCTCGAGTAGCCGAGCTTGAACAGCGCGGTGGGCACGGTCTGGTTGACGATCTTGATCATGCCGCCGCCCACCAGCTTCTTGTACTTGACCAGCGCCAGGTCGGGCTCGACGCCGGTGGTGTCGCAATCCATCATGAATCCGATGGTTCCGGTGGGCGCCAGCACCGTGACCTGCGAGTTGCGATAGCCGAACTTCTCGCCGTGGCTGAGAGCTTCGTCCCAGCATTCTTTGGAGGCGTCGATCAGGGACCTCAGCATGGACGTGAAGCCGGCAGGAGCGGCTCCGGTCGCGCCGAACGAACTGCCAATGCTGTTCACCGAGGCGCGGTGCATGCGGATGACGTCGAGGAAAGGCTCGCGGTTGACGTAGAAGCCGGGGCAAGCACCTCCGTCGTTGGTCGTTGGTCGTTGGTCGGTAGCCTGCTTCACAAAGTCACTCGCGGGCTGAATCGGCGGACAGGATTCGGCGACGCGCGACGATTGCAGATACGCCTCGCCGCACATGATGGCGGTGACGCAGGCGGCATAGTCGCGTCCGGCTTCGGAGTCGTAGGGCAGGCCGGCGGCCATGAGCAGCGCGCCCAGATTGGCGTAGCCCAGGCCGAGCGGGCGATAGTCGTGCGAGTTCTTGCCGATCGCTTCGGTCGGGTAGCCGGAGTTATCGACCAGGATCTCCTGCGCGGTGATCACGATGTCCACGGCATGGCGGTATGCGTCGATGTCGAAAGCCCCGTTGGGCGCGAACTTCAGCAGGTTGAGCGAGGCCAGGTTGCAGGCCGAGTCGTCGAGGAACATGTACTCCGAGCAAGGATTGGAGGCGTTGATGCGCGCCGTGTTCTTCGACGTGTGCCAGCGGTTGACGGTGGTGTCGAACTGCATGCCGGGATCGCCGCACTGCCAGGTGGCCTTGGCGATCTTCTCCAGCAGGTCATGCGCCTTGTACGTGTTGACCACGCGGCCGCCGAGGATGGCGCGAGTCGAGAAATCGGCATCGCGCTCGACCGCGAGCATGAATTCATCCGTAACGCGCACCGAGTTGTTGGCGTTCTGGAAGAAGATGGACGAATAGGCTTCGGAGTCGGGCGAGGAGCCGTCGTAGCCGGACTGCACCAGGGTCCAGGCCTTGGCTTCTTCCTTGGCCTTGCAGTCGATGAAGTCGACGATATCGGGATGGTCGATGTTGAGGATCACCATCTTGGCAGCGCGGCGGGTCTTGCCGCCCGACTTGATGACGCCGGCGAAGGCGTCGAAGCCTTTCATGAAACTGAGCGGCCCGGAGGCGATGCCGCCGCCGGAGAGGCCTTCGGTCGAGCTGCGCAGCGGCGAGAGGTTCGTGCCCGTGCCTGATCCCCACTTGAACAGCATGCCCTCGGTCTTAGCCAGGGTGAGGATGGAATCCAGCGAGTCCTTCACCGAATTGATGAAGCAGGCCGAGCACTGCGGGTTGCGATAGCCCGAAGTCGAGAACTCGACGCGGCCGACTTCCGGATTCCAGTGCCAATTCTGGGCGTCGGCGTTGGGCTCGATGCGGTCGCAGCCGACATTGAACCATACCGGCGAATTGAACGCGGCCATCTGGTGCAGCAGGATGTGGACGAGTTCATCGTGGAAGATGGCGGCGTCTTCGGCGGAGCGGAAGTATCCGCCGGCCAGGCCCCAGTCCTGTATGGTCTCAGCCACGCGGATGACGAGCTGGCGCACGCCGGTCTCGCGCTCGGGCGTGTCCATCTTGCCGTGGAGATACTTGCTGGCCACGATGTTGGTGGCGGTCATGGACCAGTCCTTGGGGATCTCCACATCCTTCTGCTCGAAGATGACGTTGCCGGCGGCGTCCGTGATCAGAGCCGCGCGCTTTTCCCACTCCACCTCGTCATAGGGCGAGACGCCGGGCTTGGTGAAAAATCGGCGGAAAGCGAGGCCGGGAGCCTTGCGGGCCGGGCGGGTGTTGGAAGCGGAGCCGGTGGTCAAGCCAGCGATCTTGTCGGTAACGTCAGCCATGTTCAGTCTCCTGGTGTCTGTTGCCAATCCGTCGGTGGGGGGAGGGCCCAGACCTTATTTATATGAAGCCGGCGCCTGCGCGACCCAAGCGGGAAAGCGGCAGGCGGCGTCACCGCATAACAGCTTCCGGCATCACCTCTGAACCGGAAGAGACCCGCACAATATACCTGCTAATGGTGCTTGTCAAGGGTGACCCACAACATATTGTACATATGGTTATTTTACACTTTGGGTCTGTCGCCTGTGCCGCGGCGTGGGCGGGACGGCGGTTGATCCCGGGCATCCTGGCTGGATGGAAGTGCGCGATAGGCAAAATGTAGCATGCAGCGGGAGGCTGTCTGCTTGTGTAAATCTTGCGAAGTGTGGAAAAGGAGGGTGCGGATCGAGGCATCACTGCGCGTGGTAGACTCGCGGGCCGGAAAGCGCGTTTCAAGTTTCACGTGGTGAGGCAATCATGAAGAGAGCCGCGATTTTGTTGGCGGTGCTGTCGGCGATGATGGTGAGCGCGTGCGCACAGCATACGACCTACCTCGAATGTGGAGCGGTTATCGACGAAAAGGCGGCCAAGCCGCTCGGGCCAACGAGAATCGCAGTGCAAGACGGCAAGGTCATCGCCGTTCAGGAGCACCGGCCGAACATCGGGCTTGGCGTCGGATCCGGAACAATCGAAACAATCGACCTTCGAAACGAAACCTGCCTCCCCGGCCTGAGCGACGTCCACACTCACGTCCTCCTGCAAGGCGACATCACCGCCGAAGACTACGACAAACAATTGCTGAAGTGGTCTCCGGAATACCGCACCATCCTGGGGACGCAATCGGCGCGCAAAGCGCTGGAATATGGCTTCACGACGATTCGCGATCTCGAGACCGAGGGCGCGGGCTACGCCGATGTGGACATCAAGAAGGCGATCAACGCAGGAGTGATTCCCGGGCCGCGGATGCAGGTGGCGACGCGTGCTCTCGACGTGACGGGAGCGTATCCCCTGCTGGGGTATGCGCCCAACGTGCCGGTGCCGCACGGGGTGCAGGTGTGCGACGGCGCGGACGCGTGCCGCAAGGCGGTGCGCGAGCAGATCATGTATGGCGCCGACTGGATCAAGGTGTACTCAGACCGCAGCTACTACATCGATCCCAACCCGCCAGCCGGCGTTGGGCCGCCGCCGGTGCTCAACGACATTCCGACTTTTACCATCGACGAGCTACGGGCGATGGTGGACGAGGCGCACCGCCAGCGGCACAAGGTGGCGTCGCACGCCACGGCGTACAACGGCGTGCACAATTCGGTTGAAGCGGGCGTGGACACCATTGAGCACGGCGACTACATCTCCGATGCCGACATCAAGCTGATGATCCAGAAAGGTACGTATTACGTCCCCACTCTCTACGTCGGCGAGTACGTGGCCGAGGGACGCGCCAAGGCGGGCGCGCCAGTGTGGCTGGAGATGATGAAGATCAGCGCCGACACTTTCCGCCGCGCGCTGAAAGCCGGGGTGAAGATCGCCTTTGGCACCGATGCTGGAGGGTTCGATTGGAACATCAATCCGGCGGTCGAGTTCTCGCTGCGGGTGAAGTATGGCCAGACGCCGGCGGAGGCGCTGCGCTCGGCCACGGTGACCGCGTCGGAGCTGCTGGGGATGCAGAAGGAGATCGGCACCATCGAGCCGGGCAAGCTGGCGGACATCGTGGCAGTGAAGGGCGATCCGATGGCCGACATCACGGTCCTGGAGCACGTGGATTTCGTGATGAAGGGCGGAGTGGTGTTCAAGAAGCAGTAGCCAGCAGGAGCGCGGAGCGGCTAGGTTGGCTGGTAGCTCTCGATTCTGGCCGCGATACCCCTTCCACCCCCGTTGGTGCCCTCCATGCGCACGACCCTGCCCCGGCACACAGCGCCCATGTTTTCGTTCAGTGTGAGTTCGGATGGCATAAGCATATTGAATTCAACCACATTGTCATCGATTGGCCAGTCATCAGCGTAGAAGAACACACCGCCAGAGCTTACGTCGTGGGTAACGGCGTGGATTTCGCTCCCGACGGCGGTGACGACAATTGGGAGACGAAGCGCAAAGCGTTGCCTCGCCCTTCGCTCCCGCGGAAGGGGCGAACGTGCGGCAGCCGATCTTGCGCCGAAGTTCTGCAAATCCAGTAAGGCGGCCGCCCGAGCCGCGCCGTAAAGAAGGTAGAGAGCGGTAAGGGGAACCGCCTCCTGCATCCTTCCTCTCCTCAAGCATCTCCGCAAACTGATGAACAACATGGGGACCAACGGCGCCAGCAGGGCGATCGCGAACCATCGCGTCTCGCCGGTTCGTAGGGCAGCGAAGAACCCCACCGCGGCGGCAAGCAACCAACCCAGGATGTAAACCGCCAAAGCAAGCGGCACCAGGTTGTGGAGCTCGGGGAGATTACGCAGAAAGACGCGCAAAACGTGCTTTCCATGCCAGCGGTGCATCCGGAAGAAGTCACCCAGGGTCTGCGGAGTGCCCAGGTGGATGACCCCCAGGTCGCGCAATGCCCAAACCTTGAAGCCGCTGGCGCGAGCCCGCCGGCAGAACTCACAGTCTTCGTTGGTTTGGAGCGACGCGTCGAATCCATGGAGCCGCACGAAAAGGTCGCGCCGGATGATCACGTTGCAGCCGGGAAGATACGTGACCTCACCCATTCTGCTGGCTTCGCGGTCCTCATGCCAGATTCGTGCGATCCACGTCGAATCCGGCGGAATCTCATAACGCCCACCCACCAGGTCGTGATTGGCCTCCGCCAGATGCCGTATCCCATCCGCCAGCCACCCTGGTGGCGCCAGGCAATCGGCATCCAGGAAGAACAGAAACTCTCCCCGAGCCTGACTGGCCCCTAGGTTGCGCAACGCTGACACGTAAACGCCCTTTTGTTGGATCAGCCGGAGATTCAGCCGGCCACGATACGACTCCGCAATCTGAAGTGTCCCATCCGTTGAGCCGTTATCCACAATAATCACTTCGAACGATGGCGGCGGGAAGGCCAGCGCACACAGGGCATCCAGACACCGTCCAATGGCATTTTCTTCATTCAGGGTGGGGATGATCACCGAAACGCGGATCTGGCCTGGAGCGCTCAGTTCTGGCATGGGGGAGGTTGGCCGTTGCTAAATTCCGCGCTGCCGCCCGCACAAAAACCAGGGCATCTTTCGCGGGCGCGCAGAATACCAAAGCGGGCGCCGGGCTAACACGGCCTTGGTATTAACTACCGTGGTTCACGCGGCTGTGGGCGCGGCGGCGGCGAGCAAGAAGCGGCCGTCGTCGCTTTTGTCGGAGAACTCAACGCGGAAGTCGCCGCGCTCAATGCGCTCGAAGAAGGCAGGCTCGTCGTACTTGAGCGAGCTGCTCATGCGCAGAGGGTCATCTTTGCGCAGGCGCAACGCGCGGCCCGCCACGTTCAAGTCCAGATCACGCGCCGGGACGAAGTATTTCACCACCTCGTGCAGCCCGGCCGATCCGGGGCGCAGCTCGAAACGCAACTCGCCGTCAGAATCCGTCAGGCCTAGAGAAGCGAGCGGCGCAAAGGCAAAGCGGCGGTTGGTGGGATGGTCGTAGCCACGGAGGGTTTCGTCTCCAGCGAAGATTTCGCCGTCAAACAACGCGCGGTCCGTGGACCGCATGACGCGGCGCAGGCGCGCGGGGAAGCGATCGGGATCGAAGGCGCCCAGAGTGTTCCCCAGGACGGTGAAGACAGCGGAACGCCCCGACTCGTGGACAGCCGCCGCAACGGCAGCGAGGTGCTGATCCGAGCCAAGGTCGAGCTTAAAGCCGTGGACAGCGCGGGCGGCCGGCGCAGCGCAGGCCAGCGCCAGTTCCAGCAGTCCCTGGCTGAAATCGCCACCTATATATGAAGGATGGGGGAAGGCTTCGAGCAGGATGCGATCCTTGGAGCCCTCGCCGCAACCGAGGCCGCAGAGGGTGTCGGCGGCGGGCCAGAGTTCCGCCAGGCGGGGAGCCGCCCGGGAGAGCAGCGTCCTTGCGCGATCGGCGTTCCGGTACTCGGGCGAGCGGCAGAGCGACACCCAGGCCTCCACCGAGAGCGGCAGCCAGTAAAAGAACTGCTCGCCCAGGTACCCGCCGGCAAGGGCCTCGGCGAACTGGGCCGCGATCTGGTGCTCCGGGAGCAACACCGTGATGGGGAGCGGGATGGAGGTGGCGGCCATGCAGGCGGGTAATGGATGCGCCGGGTTGCTGAATCGACGGCAAAAAAAGACGAAATTTTGATGTGCCTCCGGGAAACGGCCTGCATCTAGTAGGGGGTTGGCAGTCACCTTAAGGAGGCTTGAGCAGATGAAGAACGTAGAAACTGCTGAACTGGCTCCCACCTGTCATGCCGGCTGCAAGCTGGTAGAGACAGCGGAAATCGCCCCGACTTGTCACAACTTCAGCGTGGTGGAAACGACGGAAGTCGCGCCGACCTGCCACTGAGTTCCCAGCCGTAGTTCGCTCCCGCAGCAGGAGGCAGAAGCCTGCGGCGGGAGCAGCACTTATGCCGTCATTCATCGCAGATCGGCTCTCGGTCGGGACTTTTTACAATCCGCACCTGGCCGAGGCACTGCTGTCCGAGGGTGCTGCCGTCGATCACCTTTCGATGGCCGACCCTCCCGCCGGCGACGATGCCTTTTTCCCCCGCATTCGCGAACAGTTTCCGCTGCTGCTGCACGATTATCTCGGGCAGCTCGCCGATCCCCTGAGCGATCACGCGCTGGAGCGTGCCCGCAACCTGCAGCAGCTCTATCGCGGGCCGTGGATCGCGGAACACTTCCAATGCCTCCACACGGAAGACGGCAAGTACACGCTCGATTACGTCTTCCCTCCCCTCTACACGGAGGATTTCCTGCGGCGGTTTGTGGGCAACGCCCGGCGCCTCGCGGACTTTGTGGGAGCGCCGCTGGTGATGGAGAACATCCCTGGATTCTTTTCGGTCGAGCACGCGCAGATGAACGAAGCGGAGTTCCTGCGGCGCTTTTTCGAGGAGACGAACTGCGGGTTCCTCATCGACGTGCCGCACCTCTGGCTGGCCGCGCACTACCAGCGGCGCGACCCGCGCGAGTATATCGGCGAGTTTCCGCTGGATAAGGTGGTGGAAATCCACGTGGGCGGCGTGGAGGACGACCGTGATCTGGGTGGACCGTGGGTGGCGCCCACGCGGCCGACACGCGAGATTCTCCAACTGGGCGTGTGGATTGCCGAGCGCGCGCCCCGGTTGCGCGCCGTGACCGTGGACCAGTTCTCTCCAGCGCTCGCGGCCGACGTGATGTTCGAGTCGGTGGAGATGACAAGAGAGGCGTTTGGGATGAGCAAAGCAGAGAGAAGGACGGCGTAGGGGGAACGTTTCAAGTTTCACCAATGCCGGCGAGACGCCGGCGCTACGACATGGGCGATCGGGCGGTACAGGACGAGGTGATCCGCTATCTGGCGGATGCGAACGTGCGGGCGCAGGGATCGCGCCGGGGGCCGATATCCGTCGGCGAGGCGGCCAAGGCGGCGCAGTTCGCGCATTTTCTGGCGCGACGCTACTATCGCGACCGTTTAGCCCGGTCGTTCCGCTATTCACATCGCTTCCGCAAACAAACCGGGCGGATCGCGGAAGAGGTTGTGGACAGGACAGAGTTCGATCGGTTCCTGAGCGATTGTGTGATGGGTTCTCTGGCGTCGGCGCAACGTGTCGGGGAAATGGCGCGCGCACACCTGAGCGCGGCGCCGCCGTCCGCTGCGTGGTGGCCGGATCTGCTGGATTATGAGTATTGCTATTTTCTGCAGGCAGCGACTGCGGAACGTGGGGTGTGCGGTGACCAACCGGCACCGGGTCTGAGCGCGCTGTGCTGCCGGTTCGCGTGGGCGCTGCCCGAGATGCTGCCACGCTTGCGCGCCGGGGAAGCCATCGGCGATGACCTGCGGCGCGAAGCCACACTGCTCTTCTCGCGCACGCATGCCGGACGGATCTACGTGATGGAAGTTGAACCGGAGGTGGAAAGAGTCTTCCGCGCTACCGACGGCCAGCGCACCGTGGACGAAATCGCCGAGGCCACGGGCATTCCGGCCGAACCAGCCCGTGCGATGCTGGCGTCGCTGGCGGGTATCGGCGCGGTCCATCTCCCAGCCTGAATCCGAGCCATCGTACCGTTTCAGGAGTGTGCGGAGTTTGGACATCGGCTGCGCACAATTCTTCTTGTTCCCGGTTGAGGGCCGTGCAAGTTGGTGTTAGCATTCGGCCCGGCATTTTGGAGTTGTTTGTCTGGAATCGTCCGGGCGGCTCTTGTAGCTACGGCGCGGAATTGCAAGCGCGTCTGAGCAATTTTGAACAGACGGGCTAAATCCCGACTCTATAGGGTAGGCCGTTCTCAAGGCCCGGGGAAGAACTCAGCGTAATGAACTTCCCCATTGTACGATAGTAGCGCAATTGCCAGTGGTCACGGTTCAGCCACCCCACTGGAAAAAATCTGGAGAGACTCATGCTGCCGCCTCCCCCCGGCGCAACGGCGCATTCATCCGTCCGCCTCTATCGGACCTTAAGAACCCTGGGCATAGTTTCCACGCTGATTCTGGCGGTCGCAGCACAGACCGCTCAAGCCCAAAGCACAACGGTAACCTTTTGGCCCATCTCCACGGTGCCTTCCGTCCCGGACTCTGGGCCTGACAGCGCCGTAGAACTTGGAATGAAGTTTAGTTGCAGCCAAGCAGGCACGGTTACCGGTCTACAGTTCTACAAGGCCGCAACCAATACTGGTACCCACACCGGCCACTTGTGGTCGTCAGCCGGTGTGAGCCTTGCCAGTGTAACGTTCACCGGTGAAACGGCTTCTGGGTGGCAGCAAGCCAATTTTGCGACTCCGGTTGTGATCACGGCCGGTACCACTTATACGATCAGTTACCACACGGCGGTGGGGCACTATTCGGATGCAACGGGGTTCTTCAGCGCTGCCCTGAGCGTTCCACCGCTGTCCGCTCCGGCCAATGCAGGTGTCTACGTATACGGCTCCGGTTCCAGTTACCCTGCCAGTGTGTGGGAAGCCTCGAACTATTGGGTACAGCCAATAATCAACACCGGGCCGCTGCCTCCGGCAGCCCTCTCCGCTGTAAGCGTGAGCCCGGCTTCTGTAGTAGGCGGCAACTCGTCCACCGGAACCGTAACTCTGACCAGCGCTGCTCCAGCCAGCATCGTTGTGACTCTGTCGAGTACCAACGCCACCGTTCCAGCAAGTGTAACTGTAGCGGCTGGTTCGGCCACGGCCACGTTCACGGTGACCACACCCGTCGTCACCAGTACGACATCGGCGGTGATTACTGCTTCTTACAATGGCGTCAACGCGACGGCAACGCTTACCGAAACAGCAGTGCCGGTGATCGCTGTCACCATTTCGCCGACGTCAGTGACGCTCGCTGAAAGCGGCAAACAGACGTTTACGGCTACCGTAACCGGCACGACGACCACCACCGTTACGTGGTCGGCTACTGGCGGCAGCATCACCTCCAAGGGTTCGTACACCGCGCCTAAGACGGCTGGGACTTACACCGTAACGGCTACCAGCAAGGCAAACACTGCTGTATCGGCATCAGCCACAGTTACGGTAACGGCTCCAGCAGTCACCGTCACCATTTCACCGACGACGGTTTCACTCGTGGCGAACACCACACAGCAGTTCAAAGCTACGGTCACCGGCGGGTCTCCGACCACTGTAACTTGGTCGGAGACTGGCGGCTCGATATCCACGGGCGGCTTGTATACGGCTCCGGCCAGCGCCGGCACCTACACGGTCACCGCGACCAGTGTGGCGAACACCGCCAAGTCCGCTTCGGCCACCGTGACCGTCACGACTGCGGTTTCGGGTAACGCGAACCTGACGGTAGATGGCTCCCTCACATACCAGACCATGGATGGTTTGGGCATCAACATGAATCCGGACATGTGGCTGAACGGCCAATTGGAACCCGCATTGGATTTGTGGACACAAACCAACGGCGCCAGCCTGTACCGCCTCACCATCGAATGTACGGATTGGGTCTGCCCCGGTTGCACCTTGGCCCAAGCCAATGCACAGATCGCTCTTCTGCACAACCTGGACAGCGCGACCTTGGTATCCACGTACGAAACCCCCAAAATGCAGGACCTGTGGAACACGATCGCCTACATGAACTCGAAGGGGATCGGTGGCAGCCAAATCGTATTGAATACCCAGGGTTGGACCGCTACCTGGATGGGAGGCAGCGGCGGGTTCGGTTCCCCCAGTTACATCACCTCGGGCTTGGAACCGCAATTCGCTACCATGTGGGGCTCGCTGGCATACTACGGCCGCAAGGTCAGGGGATTGAGCTTTACCATAATCGATCCCTTGAACGAGACTGATTCTAGTACTGGTATCGAGGGACCAGTCGTCGGTACTGGGCAGTTCGCCACCATATTCACTGATCTGGTGGCCGAAATGGCCTACATGGGCCTCACCGACATGACGCTCACCGGTCCCTCCACCAACGGTTCTTCCACCATAACTTCGTACGCCGCCGCCATGGAGGGCAGCAGTACGGTAGCGGCCAACGTCAAGCATCTCTCTTTCCACTCTTACACCGGTTCTCCAGCTTCCGTCCCCAGCAAGTCGTACAGCGGCGCGGATTACTGGTTAGGGGAAACCAACCCAAGTATCCAAGGCGGCGATACTGGAACTTGTCCGGGCCCCAGCGAATGGTCGTGGAGCGCAGCCGCCGGCGACCTGATCTTGGCAGACTTGCTCAACGGTTTTCCCGCAGTGATGGTTTGGGGAGGGTACGACAGTTACGAACCGCAGGAAGCCAATCCGCCGGTGCTGAACTGTTGGTGGTACATGAGCTACAGCCCCAGCACCGGATTGTTTACCCCGCACAACGGGTTTTACGTGACCGCGTCGATCAACCACTTCATTCGCCCCGGCGCTGTGCGGATTTCCGCCAACGATTCTGTCTCGGGTGGGAACACAGTGGCTTTCTACAACCCAAGCAATGGCCAGGTGTCAATCGTTGGCCATAACACGAATGGTTCTAGTATCACCATCAACGGCCAGCTCAAGAGTCTGGCCGCGACGGTAACGTCTCTCCTGGCCTACTTCACGAACAGCACCACGAACTTTCAGAGCCAGTCCTCTGTCCCTGTGAGCGCAGGCGGGGCCTTCACCGTCACCGTGCCGGCGGACACGTTCTTCTCGTTGAGCAACATTGACCCCCTTGCCAGCGGCGGCGCCAACGTTATCTTCCTCGACCATTTCACCGGGACCGCGATAAACACCAATAACTGGACGGTCATTTCCCGGCATGGGGAATACTCGCAAAGCGAAACGGAGTGCAACGTTTCCGGGATGGTTACCGTCAACAACGGTCTGACCATCACTACGGAAAAACAGAGTGCGAGTTGCGGGGACTATTTCAATACCGCGACTTCATGGCCCTACATCACCGGGGACATTCAGTGGAAGACTTTCAACTTCACCACTGGGACAGTTGAGATCTATGCGAAATTTCCCAGTGTGAACACAAGCCTGTGGCCGGCCACCTGGATGCTCAGTTCCAATTGTCAGTATACGAACCCACTCACTGGACAAACCGGTGTCACCATAGATGGCTATAGTTGTCCGAACCTCGGTTTTTCGGGGTACTCCGAAATTGACATGACAGAGTGCTACACTTCCACTGGTTGGTGCCAGTTCCACGTTGCCAATCCTGGCTTCGACATAGGCGGTGGATGTGATGCAAACTACTCTGTCGATACCAACTGGCACGTGTTCACAACCGTGTGGACTACGACGAGCATCCAGCAGTACATGGACGGTGTGCTCAGGTCCACTTGCAATCAGGTAATCAACCAACCCATGTTCCTGATCATCCAAACCCAGACGGGTGGGGTTGGAGGAACTCCTGCGAACTTGCCAGCCACACTACAGGTCAGCTACGTGAAAGTCACGCAACCGTAGTTTGATTTGCAGATAGAAGAAGCGTCCAGACCCAGGACGGGTGCGCAGCGGCCTAACTGCCCGCCTGCTTTGCCTGGCTGAGGGGATCGGTCTTGCTGGCGCCCGTCATCATGCGCCGCAAAGAGGCGAGGCTTTCTCTGGCGCGAACGCTGACGCCGCCGAGCCGAAGAGTCAGAAGCACATACTTGGCCCAAGCATTGGGCATCCAGAAGTCCTGCCCCAGGGCGCGCTTGTAGAACTGGAGTGCCTGGTCGAACTCGCGATGCAGGCAATATCCGTCGGCCAGGCGCGCATTCACCCGAGCCCCCACCCTCGCCACCTCATCCTGGCGGACGGCATTGCGGTGCAGAGACTCTTCGTAGTCCTCGAAGGTCATGGTGTAGGGCGAAATCTTCCAGATCTGCGACATCATGTAGTAGCGGTAGCGGTCCACGATGTACTCTTCACATCTCCGCGCGACCGCCTTGTGATTTGCCCTCTCTGCCGCTTGCTTGATGCGCCACAGCACCGAGGGGCCGTCGGCGGTGAAGACGCGGGCTTCCTTCTGCGTGAAGTGAGTGGTGATGGTGAGCTCGTGCATGCGGTAGTCCACCATCGGCTCGGCAAAGTACGCCACGTCGTAGTACAGCGCAAAGATCAGCCAGATGTACCAGTCACCCGCATAAGGGATGTCGAGCGGGAAGTACCCGGCCTTCTCGTAGCACTCTTTGCGCGCCATGCCGGCAGCCGCGAGCACGAAGTTCCCCTTCAGTAGCTTGAGCAAAAACTCGCGTCCATCGAAGATCGCGTCTTTGTCCCCGTGCCGGGAATAAGGCAGCACGCGGGTTTCGCGTCCGTTCTCGAGAGCCATGCCGGGGCAGAACGCGTACCCGACCTGCGGATTCTCCTCCATGACTTCGACGTAGCGTTCCAGGATGTGCGGCGAACGCAGGCGGTCATCGGCCGACATCAGCCACACGTACTCGCCGCGCGCCATCTTGAGCCCCTTGTTGTAATTGCGCAGGTGTCCAAGGTTGGGGTCGTTGCGGATGTGCTGCACTCGCGGGTCGCCCGAGAACGATCGCGCCACTTGCGGCGTGTCGTCGGGAGAGCAGTCGTCCATGATCAGGATTTCGAAGTCGCGATAGGTTTGCGCCAGGATGGAATTGACGCACTCCGGCAGCAGATGCGCCAGCTTGTAGCACGGCACCACGAAGGTCACTTTGGGAGCCATGGCAGTGCTTTCGCCTTTCTGCTGTTCGCCCGCGATCCTCAGTCGCCAGCGCCGGCGGCGACTTCCCGGATCGAATCCAGGATGTAGTCCTGCTCCTCCTCGGTCATCTGGTGGAAGAGCGGGAGGATGATGGTCTCGTCGGTGGCGCGGTTGGTCTCAGGCAGGCGCGCGTCCCAGTTGCCGGCGGCATAGGGCGGCTCGCGGTGGCTGGCCATGATGCCACGGCGAGTGGAGATGGCGCGGTCCAGCAGCTTCTGCATGAGTTCATCGCGGCTGACCGGGGCGCCCGGCGCGACACGCGCGGCATACGACTGAAAATTGTGGCGGCACTCCGGCGTTTCCTGCGGAGGCAGCAACCATCCCAGCGGAGCCAGCGCCTGCGTGTAGCGCCCGGCCAGCATGCGGCGCCGAGCGATGAAGCCATCCAGGCGCTGTAGTTGTATCAGCCCGAGTGCACCCTGCAAGTCGGTCATGCGGTAGTTGTAGCCCACCTCGGCGTAGCTCTCGATCACCACTTTGCTGGAACTGTGGCGCGCCAGATCGGACACGGTCATGGCGTGCTGCCGCAGGGTGCGCAGGCGCGCTGCCGCCTGCTCATCATTTGTCGTGATCATCCCGCCTTCGCCGGTGCTTAAAATTTTGCGCGGATGGAAGCTGAAGCAGGCTAGCGGCGAATGCGGACGTCCGATGCGCTGGCCGCGATACTCCGAGCCGATGGCGCAGGCCGCGTCCTCGATCACCAGCAGGCCTTTGCGCGCGGCGATGGCATTGATCTCGTCCATCGCTGCCGGCAGACCGATCTGGTGGACCACCAGGATGGCGCGGGTGAGCGGGGTGATGGCTTCCTCGATGCGATTGGGATCCAGGTTGAACGTGACCGGATCGATATCCACGAACACCGGCTGCGCGCCAACATAGCGCACGCAGTTCGCGGTGGCGATAAACGAGTAGCTGGGGCAAAGAACTTCGTCGCCTTGCTTGATGCCGCTGACGATCATCGCCAGGTGCAGCGCCGTGGTGCAGGAAGAGACGGCAACCGCGTAGCGCGCGCCGACGTATTCGGCGAATCGCTTTTCGAACTCGGCGACCTTGGGCCCCTGGCTCACCCAGCCGCTGCGCAAAGCTTCGAGCACAGCCTGTTCTTCTTCCTGGCCAAAGCAGGGGCGGGCAACGGGAATCATCTTGTTCAGCGGACGGGCGGCGGTGGTCATCGGGACGCTCCTGCGGTGGCAGCTACGGCTGACTGGCGCCAGGCAACCAGGCGCCTCAAACCTTCTTCCAGATCGACTTGCGCGCGGAAACCGAGCATGCGGTCGGCCTTCTCGGTGCAGGCGCGGCGCACCTGCGCGTCGCCCAGTTTGCGCTCTTCGCGGTACACCGGCTGGAGTGGCGAACCGGCCAAGTGCAGCAGGGTCTCGCAAAGCTGCTTCAGGCTGGTCTGCACGCCGGTGCCGACGTTGAAGGCTTCATCGGTGACGTCGCTCTCGAGCGCGACCAGGTTGGCGCGGGCGATGTCGTCGATGTACACGAAGTCCATGGACTGGCTGCCATCGCCGAAAATCTGCGGCGGCTTGCCGGCCTCGATGGCGTCGAGCCAGCGAATCAGCACCTCGGTGTAGACGCCGGTCAGGTCCATGCGCGGGCCATACACGTTGAAGTAGCGGAAGGCCACGTACGGCAGCCCGTACATGGTGAAGAAGGCGCGCAGCATCTGCTCGTTGGCGATCTTGCCGGCGCCGTAGAGCGTGCGGTTGTTGAAAGGATGCGCTTCGTCGATGGGCAGGTACGACGGGTTGCCGTACACCGACGCCGAGGACGCAGCGACGATCTTCTTGACCTTGTGGGCAACGCAGGCCTCAAGCACGTTGAGCATGCCGCCCATCAGGACTTCGACGGCTTCGCGCGGAGCCTCGGCGCAACGCGTGATGCGCAACGCCGCCTGGTGGAAGACGTAATCCACGCCTTCGGTGAGGCGGTTGACCAGGGCGGCATCGCGAACGTCGCCTTCGACCACCTGAACCCGGCCGCTCTTCTGCGCCTCGGCCACGTTGGCCCAGGTGCCGCGGATGAAATTATCGAGAATGCGAACCTCGGCCGCGCCGGCAGCGAGGAGTTGGTCCGTGATGGTGCTGCCGACGAAACCGGCCCCGCCGGTCACGAGAAAACGTGCTCCCTTGATCTGGTTCATTGCTCCCCTTTTACTCACTAATTGTCATCCTGAGCGAGCGCGCGTCTTTGGCGCGCGAGTCGAAGGACCCCTATTTGGAAAATCGCCACTCGCTCAGCATGACAGCAAAAACTCTACTTATCCCTCCGGTCACGCAGCACGCGAGCCGGAACTCCGGCGGCGATGGCGTAGTCCGGCACATCATGATTCACGACCGCGCCGGCGCCGATGATGGCATTGGCGCCCACGCGCACGCCGGGCAGGATCACCGCGTTTGTCCCGATGTCCGCGCCGAAGCCGATGACCACGGGCTTGATGACGAGCGGCGTGGCGATGATCGGGTCTTCCACCGGCTCGCCGGTATGGGCCGAGCCCAGCACCTTGCCGCCCGGGCCCCAGCCGACGTAATCCTCAAGCACCAGGCAGCGCGCGTCGAAGTAGGCTTGCGGGCCGATCCAGACGTGATTGCCGATTTTGCAGGAGCCGTCGAAGCGTCCCTGGATCATGCACTGCGCACCGAGAAACACCTTGTCGCCGAATTCCATGGTCTCGGGATGCTTGAGCACCACGTTGGCCTCGACGGTCAGCTCGTCGCCCACCGACTTCGCCATCGCCCGCACGAGCACGCGGCGCATCATCCGCTCGAATGCGCTCTCGCCGGAACGAAACCGCGCAAACAGGTCGAGCAATTCTTCCCGCGCATGCTTCTCGCGCAAGTCTGCCGCGAAGCCACGCTCCCATTCGGGATCGGGGCGAACGGGTTTGCTACCGAAAACAGCGGCTACTTCGCGAACGCCTGCCGGGCCGGTTCCGTGCGACATTGCGACTCCTTGATGACTGAGGCTACGAATTCAACCTGCTCACGGCTGATGTCCGGGAACATGGGCAGCGAGAGGATGCGGTCCGCCAGACGCTCGCAGACCGGGAAATCTCCCTTGTTGTAGCCGAGCGACTTGTAGGCTTCCTGCAGATGCAGCGGGCCGGGATAGTGCAGGCCGGTCTCGACGCCCGCGGCGTTGAGATCCTTGCGCAACTGCTCGCGATCGTCCGCCTGGATGACGTAGAGATGATACACGTGGTGCGCGTAAGGCATCTCGACTGGGGTGATGATGCCGTTGCCGGCGAGCAGATTGTCATAATGCTCGGCCGCCTGGCGCCGCCGGTCGTTCCAGGTGTCGAGGTGCGGCAGCTTGACCGCCAGGAATCCGCCCTGCAGCCCCTCGAGACGGAAGTTGTAGCCAGGAACGGCGTGCTCGTATTTGCGCAGCGAGCCGTGGTCGCGCAGCACTTTCATCTTTGCCGCCAGTTCGGGATCGTTGGTGACGACGGCGCCACCTTCGCCGAGCGCTCCCAGATTCTTGCCGGGGTAGAAGCTGAAGCAACCGGCGGCGCCCATGCTGCCAGCCTTTTTGCCTTTGTACTCTGCGCCATGCGCCTGGCAGGCGTCTTCGAGTACCTTGAGTCCGTGGCGCGCGGCGATCTCCAGCAGCGGGTCCAGGTCCGCCGTCTGGCCGTAGAGATGGACCGGCAGCAGCACGCGGGTACGCGGGGTAATCGCGCGCTCCACCAGAGTGGGATCCATGTTGTAGGAGACCGGGTCCACATCCACGAACACCGGGCGCGCACCCACCGCGCTGACCGCTTCCGCGGTGGCGATGAAGGTATTGGGAACGGTGATGACTTCGTCGCCGGGGCCGACGCCCATGGCGAGCAGGGCCAGCTCCAGCGCCACCGTGCCGTTGGTCACGGCGATGCAGTGGCCGGCGCCCAGGTACTTGGCGAAGGCTTCCTCGAAACGGCTTACCTCCGCCCCGAGGACGAACGACGAATTCTCCAACACGCGCTCGAACACCTGGCGGAATTCGTCCATCAGGGGAGCATGCATGGCGTGGAGATCTACGAACTTGACTTTCATACCGTCACCGCCTTATTGACGATGCGCGCCGGAACTCCGGCCACGATCGCGTTGTCAGGAACATCTTTGGTTACCACGCTGCCGGCGCCAACAATGGCGTTTTCGCCGATGGTGACGCCGCAAAGAATAGTGGCGCTGGTGCCGATGGAGGCACCGCGCTTGACCCGCGTTGTCACCACCTTCCAGTCGGCTTCGGTCTGCAACTGGCCGCCGGCGGCGGTGGCACGGGGATACTTGTCGTTGATGAAGGAAACGTTGTGGCCAATGAAGCAGTCGTCCTCGATGGTCACGCCTTCACAGATGAAAGTATGGCTGGAAACCTTGACGTTCTTGCCGATGATGGCGTTCTTCTGGATCTCGACGAAGGTCCCGATCCGGGAGTTGTCGCCGATGGTGCAGCCGTAGAGATTGACGAACGCGTGGAAAACCACGTTGCGTCCCAGCTTGACGTCAGGCGCGACACGGCAATAGTCCATAGCCTTACCCTCTCTCCTTTGCTCCTAGGCCCGCATCGAAACCACCTTGGCTGCAGGCCGGCCGATCTCCGGGCCCAGCAAGGTGACTTCCCGTCCGTTCTTTTCGATGGATTGCTGTGCCGCCTCGAGCAGCCGCACCACGCGATAACCGGAAACCGCGTCGCTCAAGGGCTGGCGGTTCTCCAGGATGGAGCAGAGGAAATCGCGCGCCATCAGGCGCAGCGCCTCGGTGGTCTCCAGGTTGGGCGCCAGCATATCGCCGTTGCGATAGCCGGTGAGCAGGCGCTCGCGGCGCTCGGGATCGTGGTTGACGGTGAAGCCGCGGTCGTACACCTTGATCTTCTCGCTGCTCTCCATGTCGTCATAGACGATCATCTTCGAGCTGCCGCCCACCAGCGTCGTCCGGACCTTCACCGGCGACAGCCAGTTGACGTGGAAGTGAGCGATGAGCGGCGAATCGTAGCGAACCGTTATATAAGCGATGTTCTCGTAGGGACAACCGAGATGGCGCGCGCCCACGGCGGAGACGGCGATGGGGTCGCTGTCGCACAGATAATTGAGGATGGCGAAGTCGTGGGGCGCCAGGTCCCACATGACGTTGATGTCGCTCTGCACCAGGCCGAGATTGATGCGCACGGAATCGAAGTACAGCATGTCGCCGATTTCGCCGCGGGAGACCATTTCCTTCATGCGGCGCACGGCGGCGGTGTACAAGAAGGTGTGGTCCACCATCAGGAGCTTGCCCTGTTTTTCGGCCAGCTCCATCAGGTCCAGGACTTCGGCGGTGCTGCGCGCCAGCGGTTTCTCCACCAGCACGTGCTTGCCGGCCAGCAGGGCCTGCCGCGCGAACTCATAATGGGTCGAGACCGGAGTGGCGAGCACGATCGCGTCCACGCGCGGACTGTCGAGCAGCTCGCGGTAGTGGCGCGTCACCTGCGCGGTGGGATAGCGGCGCTGCGCCCGGGCCAGTGCTTTCGGATCGAGATCGCAGATGAAGGCAAGTTCGCATTCGTCCACTTCCCAGAAATTGCGGATCAGATTCTGTCCCCAGTAGCCACCACCAACGATAGCCACTTTGATCTTTTGCATGCGTCGCCTCGGTTGGGCTTGGTTCTCCCGCCATGGGAGGATGCAACCGGGATTCCAAGCGGGGCGGTAACGCACTCTGGTAATTAGCCTGTAAGATATTGAAATTAATAGGTCAACCCCGGTTCGGCCGCGACTAGGTGGTGGTGACCCGGGGACCTTGCAAAAGTTTGCATATCTGCCCTCTGGTTTCCTTCCGCCCGCAAGTCCCGCGGGGAAGGTGGGTCTCACCCTATTAACTGCCCCGCGCCGCATCCCAGGCTGTGGCGGAAATGTTTTTGGAGTATTCTGACGGGAACCAGCGAATCCATTGGTGAGGGCGAATCTGTGCGTTTAGCGATCATTGGCTCCGGTTACGTAGGCTTGGTGGCAGCAGCGTGTTTCGCCGAACTCGGACACGAGATCACCTGTGTCGATAACGACCGGCAGAAGATCGAACGCCTCCAGGCCGGCGAAGCGCCAATCTACGAGGAATTCCTGCCTGAACTGCTGATCCGCCATCGCGGGCGGAGCCTGGAATTCACCACCGACCTGAAGCAGGCTTTGGCGGGCGTTGCGGCAGTGTTCATCGCCGTTGGAACGCCGACCACCGAAGAAGGCGAAGCCGATATGTCGTACGTCGAGGAGGTGTCACGCGCCGTCGCGCAAACCCTCGATGGCTACAAGGTGGTGGTGGAAAAAAGCACGGTGCCGGTGTTCACCCACGACTGGGTCCGCAAGGTAATGCTGCTGAACGGGGCCGAACCCGCATCCTTCGATGTTGCCTCGAACCCGGAATTTCTGCGCGAGGGGTCGGCGGTGCGGGACTTCCTCTATCCCGACCGCATCGTGCTGGGCGTGGATAACCAGCGCAGCTCGCGGGTGCTGCACAAGATCTATGAACCGCTCTCCAGCGGGCGCTACTACCAGGAAGGATCGCGCATTCCCGGGCCGGCCGAGCCCAAAATCCCGCCGGTGATCGTGACCAGCGCCAAGAGCGCGGAGCTGATCAAACACGCCTCAAACGCCTTTCTGGCGACCAAGGTATCGTTCATCAACGCGGTGGCCTCGATCTGCGAGGCCGTGGGCGCCGACATCAAGCAGGTCTGCGACGGCATCGGCGCCGACTCGCGCATCGGGCGGCGTTTTCTCAATCCCGGCATCGGCTACGGCGGCTCCTGCTTCCCCAAGGACTTGAAGGCGTTCCACGCGGTGGCGCGGGAATGCGGCTACGACTTCCGCATGCTGGAAGAGGTCAGCCGGGTGAACGAAGAGCAGTTGCAGCGGTTCGTCCGCAAGGTGAAGGGAGCGCTGTGGACGCTGCGCGGCAAGAAGCTGGCGGTGCTGGGGCTGGCCTTCAAGGGCGGCACGGATGACATCCGCGAGTCGCCGGCCGTGACCGTGGTGGAGATGCTGCTGCGCGAGGGCTGCGAGATCCGCGCCCATGACCCGGCGGCGATGGAACGCGCGCGCGCCGTGCTGCCGCAGCGCGGCATCACTTATTGCGAAAGTGCGTACGACGCCGCCCGAGAAGCCGACGCGTTGCTGATCCTGACCGATTGGAAGGAGTTCGCGACGCTGGAACTGGAGCGGCTGCGCTCGCTGCTGGCCTATCCCATCGTGGTGGACGGACGCAACCTGTACGATCCGGCGGCCATGTCGGCGGCGGGATTCAACTATTACAGCATCGGCCGGCCGGCGCTGGCCGCGGAGACGCGAATCGAACCCCGGGTGCGAGTAGCGGCGGCCGCAGCCCCAGTGCGCAGGAAGTAAGCCCCTCTAGCGGAAAAACATGTAGTGCTGTGCGGCCAGGACGGCGATGCCGACGACGATCTGCAACGCCGTGGAGCTGGCGACCCGGAGCAGCAGCGGCCGCGAGAGGCGCTTGAACACCAAGGGCACATTGGTCATCGCGCTTACCATGGATACGATCACAGTCGCGGTCCCCGCGAGTTCAGGCGTGATCTTGCCGCTGGCGCTGAGGTTGGCGGCCGCGGCCGCAGCGCTGGCGCTGCTGGCAATCCCGCTGATCCCGCTGGCGACCAGGAAGCCGATGTTGCCGAACGCACGCTGTGCCAGCGTGCCTACCACCTCGATGGCAATAAACAGCAGTCCGTAAGAGAGGACCCTGCGCAACGAGACCGGGGAACCCAGCGTCAGCTCTCTGCCCGGCTCGTCGTCCGGTTTGCCGGTGCGCAGCAACAAGGCAACGCAGGCCATGGCGAAAATCGGACCGATGGCGGTGAGCAGCGCGCGCGGAGCGAACAGCGCCAGCAGCACGATGTTGCGCATGAACATGGCGAGGGTCACCAGCAAAACCACCGCCGTAGTCCGGGAGCCGGTGCCGACGGTCATGAGTTCGGCGACCGCGGCGCGGCTGTTCACCAGGCCGCCGAGGATGGCGGTCCAGTACAATCCCCGCGTGCTGTACAACCGCAGCAGCACGTAGTTGACGAAAGCGATGCTGGCGATCACGATGACCGTGATCCACGACTGCCGCAGGTTCACCAGCTCCCAGCGATCGATGAACCGGTTGGGCAGAACCGGGTAGATGACCAGACCAATCAGGCCGAGGAGCACGGCGCCGCGCAGCTCTTCCATGCTCACGCCGCCGGCGAACTTGCGCAATTCCACCTTCCACGCCAGCAAGAGCGTCATCAGGATGGCCGATGCCACCGGCGTGAAGGTGTGGCCGAGCCCGACCAGCGCGCCCAGGGCATAGGTCACCAGGAGCGCCGCCGAAGTAGTAATTTCCAGAGAGCGACTGCCGATCATGCTGCGGGCATTGAGGAATGCGACCAGCACGATCACGCCGAGCATGGCCGCCAGCCCATACGCCGGCGAGATCAGCACGCTCAGGGCGCCGAGCAGCGCCGTCAACCCGAAAGTGCGAATACCAACGTCCTTGTTGGCCGATTCGCGTTCGAAGCCGACCAGCATGCCGACGGCCAGCGAGATCGCGATCTTGACAGCTACCGTTTCCGGCGGAAACCTGGCCGCTTCCTGGAATAGCAAGGACATTTCCCCGACAATCCACTTCTCCACCGTGCGGGTGGTCTTTACTGGTACGCTAGCACGCTTGCGCCGGGGCCGCTAGTGTGTAAGCCCGCTTCTCCAGAAGCGTAATCCGGCGCCAGCGGTGAATCATCTACAATCACCGAGTCTGGAACGGAGCACGCGATGCTGAACAAGAGAAAGCTGGGCAGTCAGGGACTGGAAGTTTCCGAACTCGGCCTGGGCTGCATGGGGATGACCTGGGCGTATGGCTCGGCGGACGATCAGGAGTCACTGGCGACGCTCGACCGCGCCCTCGAACTCGGCATCACCTTTTTCGATACCGCCGAGGCCTACGGCCCCTACAAGAACGAGGAGTTGCTGGGACGAGCCTTGAAGGGACGCCGCGAGCGGGCGATCATCGCCACAAAATTCGGCTTTCGTTTCGAGAGCGGCAAACTGGTCGGCACAGATAGCCGGCCCGAGCATGTGAAGGAAGTGGCGGAAGCCTCGCTGCGCCGGCTCGGTACCGACCACATCGACCTTTACTACCAGCACCGCGTCGATCGCACGGTCCCCGTCGAAGAGACGGTTGGCGCCATGGCCGACCTGGTGCGTTCTGGCAAGGTGCGCTTCCTCGGGCTTTCCGAAGCGGGCGAGGACACCATCCGCCGCGCCCACCGCACCCACCCAATCTCGGCGCTGCAGAGCGAGTATTCGCTCTGGGAGCGGAACCTCGAGCCACGCATCATCCCGCTGCTGCGCGAACTCGGCATCGGCCTGGTACCGTTCTCACCGCTGGGGCGCGGGTTCCTGACCGGTGCGGCAAAGCGCGCGGAAGACTATCCGGAAAGTGACTACCGGCATGGCGATCCCCGGTTCCAGGGCGAGAACTTTGATCGCAATGTGCAGGCGGCCGCGAGGGTGCGCGAGATGGCGGCGCAGAAGGGCGCCACGCCGGGGCAGATCGCGCTGGCATGGCTGCTGCACAAGGGCGACGACTTCGTCCCCATTCCCGGCACCAAACGGCGGAGCTACCTGGAAGAAAATGCCGGCGCGGCCAACGTGAAGCTCAGCCCGGCAGAAATGAAACAACTGGATGAGGCGCTGAAGCCGGAGGCGGTGTCTGGTCCTCGCTATAACGCGCACTACCAGGCGTTCATCGACCGCTGAAATGCTTCACTGCCGCGGCTGAGCCATGGCGCGCGCGCTGCTGCGCTTCCGACAACTGCTGCGCGGTCAGGCGCGGCGCCAGCGATGTCATGGCGGCGGCACTTTCCTTGTCGCCGGCAGCGGCGGCGAGCGCGAACCAGGAGTAGGCTTCCACGGGATCGCGGTCCAGGTAGAGGCGTCCGATGGCGAACTGCGCCTCCGCCGATCCACGCTGAGCCGCTTTCAGCCACCACACGGCGGCTTCGGCGTCGCTGGCAGCGGCGCCCAACCCTTGCTGGTACATTAGTCCCATCTGGTACCAGGCCTCGGGAGTATCGGCGCTACGGAAATTGCGCATGGCTTCCGCGTAGTCGCGCGGGACGCCGGCCCCGGCGACATACATCCTGCCCAACACGAGCTGAGCCGGCCCGTAGCCTTGCGCGGCCGCGGCTTGCAGCCACTTCAGCGCCTGCGCGTCGTCGCGAGGCACGCCTCTTCCGTTGGCATACAGCGTGCCGAGAGCATATTGCGCCTCGGGGGCGCCGTGCTGCGCCGCTTGCAGCAAGGTGCTGGGATCGCCGGACGCGTCGGCAGCCGCGGTTGGAGCGGGCGCGGCGACGATGCGGGTCTGCGCCACGGCGGCGGAGCGCGAGATCTCAACTACCAGCCTTGGCGGGTCCGCCAGGAACGAGGCCGAATAGGGCGCCGGCCGGTCCACGTCCAGCACCACGCGAGTGATCCCTGGCTGATACTGCGAGACGCGTATGCGCCGCAGCGGGGAATCGCCCACCGCGGTTCTCGTGGCCAGCGCGTCGGCCGGACGCGTGCCTTGCAGGTCGAAGAAGATGCGATACGGATCAGCCGCCGTTCCCTCGACGAAGCGCACCGGGCGGTCGAAGTGCACCACCACGCGGATGCGATCGCCGGCCGCCTGGTGCTCGACCGCGGTGACCTGGGCCTGCCCGCCGGCAATCTGCGCGAAGGCGGACCCGCCGGCGAGAACGAAGACGGCAAGAATGGCAGGGATCAGGAGAGTCGATCGAACTACAGAGCCACGACACATCACAAACCGCAGTGACCTTGAAAAGGCATGAACCACACAAGAGTGTAGCGCGCAGGCGCGCGCCGCCACACCAAAAAACTCCCGCGCGCTGAAACCTTGGTTCAATAAATGGCCTTGCCGAAAATTACGCCGAACCGAGGAAAAACTTCATCGGATCGGCGCGGACAGCGGTGGGGCGCGGGTTCCCAGCAAGCGTCGCCGCACCACAGTTGCAACAGGATAGCGGAAATCTGCGGCCCAGCGCGTCACTTGGCAGCCGACGTGCAGTTCATATCGCCGAAGCCACAAGCAATCCAGCCAGTACGGGCAAGCGCAGGCTGAAATGCGCCTGTTCGAGTTCGGCAAGAAGCCATGGGCCACCCAGGTTCCCCCCCGGCTCATGGGACGCAAGACCGAGCATTAAGACCAGCACTAGAACTGAATGACCAACGATGAGGTGTAACGACGGCCGAGCGAGCGCCGCTGCCTGTTCCCAGGTGCGGCATATTTGCATGAGCGGGGGTTCTCGCTGATCGGCGCCTCTCTGTAAGCCTGGCCTGATCGCCGCCTGCGCGGCGGTTGTACCAGAGCGCCACGTCTGGGTTCTGCACGTCCGGAACCTGATGCAAGTCAATTTGCCCGCCAAGGCTCCCGCGCGAGCTGCACGCAGGAGTGTGCCCGGGCGCCAGGAGCTCATGGTGAAAAAGTACCTGCCGCAATTATTATCGCTGTTCCTTTTTCTGTTCCTTGCTTCTGCCTTCCTGTCGGCTGGGGTGTTGCTGGGCGATCAGAACGTAGAAAGCACGCTCGATTCGAACGCTGCCGGGCGGGCACAAGCCTTCCCGACGACGGCCAGCGCGAGTGGCCTCTTGAGCTCGCTGAGTATGTATGTCGATCCCACCTCCACGGCCAGTCAGATCGCGATCGGGCTTTATAGCGATGCTGGCGGGCATCCATCATCCCTGCTGACGCAAGCGGTGTTCACGCCACAGGCCGGAGTGTGGAACACGGCGAGCGTTCCCCCGGTGGCGGTGTCCTTAGGAACGCCGTATTGGATCGCGGTGCTGGGATTGGGCAGCGGACGGCCGTATTTCCGCGACAGCGTGACCGGCTGCACCAGCGAGGGCTCGAGTTCCGACACACTAGCCGCGCTGCCTTCGGCGTGGTCCACAGGCGGAATCTGGACAGCGTGCGCGCTCTCCGCCTATGGCTCGGCCAGCGGCAACGGCTGGTCGGTGGTCTACGTGGACAGTCAGGAGACGAGTTGCTACAACGGGGCGGCGGCGAACGCCATCGACGGCAACACCAGCACCTTCTGGCACACCCAATTCTGCGGCGCAGCCCCAGCAACGCCGCACGAGATCCAGATCAACCTGGGAGGATCCTACAACCTGACCGCCTTCCAGTACCTGCCGCGGCAGGATGGCAGCGCCTGCGGCTGGATCGGGCAG
>Ga0181521_10000583_pt1 | contig 45062 bp, 38 predicted proteins | sample PEATcosm2014_Bin_32_FD_119764 | JGI IMG/M metagenome (GOLD analysis project Ga0181521, IMG submission 119764) | Peatland microbial communities from MTU Mesocosm Facility, Houghton, MI, USA - PEATcosm2014_Bin02_60_metaG | ecosystem: Environmental > Terrestrial > Soil > Wetlands > Peat | place...
GAGGAGAAAAGCGTACTACCTGATGTCCATCCACGAACACCTGCCACCACAAGCGAGGAAGGAACTAAAGAACATCGGCTGGACGAAAGGGAGGGAGCTGGCGAAGCTGGCGCGGGCGGAAGGTCAGAGGTTCGATTGTGCACCCTGGGTGCACAAAGCCCGCTCAATGCCGAGGGAGGAGTTTACGCGGGAGGTGGAAAAGGAACTGACAGGGCGGGATTCAGAACCGAGCGAGCTGATCTATTTCAAGGTCTACAAGAGCCAGGCGCCGGTGATCGAACAGGCGATCGATACGGCGGCTCTCATGCTCGGATCCGACAAGTCGCGGGGGTACTGCCTCGAGATGATCTGCGCGGATTTCCTGGCGGGGGCTCACGTCGAGAACGGCGACCCCAAGATCCTGCTATTTTCCATGCTTCGGCTCTTCCGCTTTCTGCCCGCCGCGCAGAAGCAGGAATTCCTGCAGCAGGTAGCGGAGGCCGCGTGAGGCCGTTCCCCAGCAAAACGCCGCCGGATTCAGCTGGGTACCGATGCCTACCACAGGCTGCACCGGGAGATCCTCAAACGGGATGGCTGGCGCTGCCAAGCTTGCGGTTCCCTGCGTGGGCTCGAGGTCCATCACATTAAGCGCAGAAGCCAGTCAGGCGATGACTCCGAGGACAATCTGATCACTCTGTGCTCCGATTGCCACAGAGCAATTCACGCGTATTGGCGAGAACCCACTCTTCACAGCACAACGCCTGGCTAGAGCCAGCCTGGGGCTGACGATTCAATCAAAACTTAGGACGAGCGAGCGGATCGGGATGCGGAGAAATTATGCAAGTTCGGACCGGAGTGTCAGTAAAGTGGGCAAGGTGGTTGAACAGTTCCCATGCCCGGCGATTATCGTCCAAGGCGGCGAACGCTATGGCTGCCCAGATCGCCGCGTGAGTGTACTGGCCGCCGTTTTCCCGCACCCCGGGGACGTATCCCTTGATCGATCCAGGATTCAAGTCCGATTTATCAAACGGCGGATCCAGAAGCTGGATCAACCCGCTCTCCCGGCGAACCAGACGCCGATCGACCGCATCCATCGCCATGCGGGAGCGCTTACTATTGCCCGCCCCGGACACAACTGCGCACACACGCCCTCTGGCTGTTTCGCTAGCTTGCTGGAAAGGTGGAGCGGGAGACGGGGATCGAACCCGCGACATCCAGCTTGGGAAGCTGGCGTTCTACCGCTGAACTACTCCCGCTCACTTGGATAAACAACTGTGCCCGGAGTGAGATCCCTCGCTTGCGCTCGGGATTTCGCCTGCGGGCTCCCGCTTCGACTCGCTGCCGCTCGTCTCGCTCACGCCGGCAAAGCGGCTCAAGCTGGCGTTCTACCGCTGAACTACTCCCGCTCACAGCAACAGGGAAGGTTACCACCGCCGCAAACCCGGTTGCAATGCGCCGGCTACGCGTAATCGACGGGATGCTTGCTCAGCCAGTGAGCGTTGCGGGTGGCATCGATCTTCTTTCTTGCGCCGCGGGCCATGTCCCCGGTCATGTGGCGCGTGCTCCAGGCCATGCCTCCGGCGAACCCGATCAGCGCTCCGGCGACGCCGAAAGCGGCGGCGGCGCGGTGGCCGGACTTGCGCCGGCTCACCACATAGCCGGCTGCCAGGCCGAGAGACGCGGCGGCCACGGCGGGGGCCAGGGAACTCAGGGCGGAGCGCCGAAGCACCGCACCGGGAGATTCCTCCTCTCGGATCTGTTCCTCGGCCGAACGCGCTCCTTCCACCGCCGAGCGCAGCAAATCCCAGCCGTATGCAACGCCGGATTTCAACCACCCGTCCAGTCTCATGCTTGCCGATTCTTGTCCGGTTCAGCCACGTCCGGCAGTGACGATGCTCACGGCCCGCAGTGATCTTAACGCAGTCAGCTAAGCCAACGCCAGAAGGCTGCCGCTGCCCACTCGGGCGGAGATAATCGCGCAAGTTACCGCTGCGCGATGGGAGCGCCGCCTGGTTACCAGCGTAACCGGCACGGGCGGCAGGCACGGCATCGTCCGTCGAGACGCGGGCCGCAGTTACGCCGGTTCAGGCCTGGTCCCATCCTCTCGTAACGATCTCGATCCCCTGCTTTCATACTACGATTCGTAAGAGGCGCAACAGATGTCAAGCAAGCCTGTCAGAGGTTGCGGGCCGCGCGCATGGCCCGCGGCATCCGGAGATCCACCCGTGGCCAGGAGCCATCGCTCGGCGGCCCGGGGATGGACCCTGATGGAACTCCTGGTGATCGTGGCGATCATCGGTTTGATGCTCAAGATAGCCATGCCCAACATTCAGAACACCCTCCTGAACTACCGTCTGGGCGCGGCTTCCGCGAGTGTAGCTGGGGCCATCCAGCAAACCCGCTATCGGGCCGTCATGAATGGTTGCTATTACACCATCGCCTTCACCGCGGGCTCGACGACCTATCTGGTACAAACCCAGGCCATCTCCGGCACTCCGCCTGTGTGCGCTACCAACGGCGACACCTCGCCGAAATTTACCAATGCGGATTCCTGGGGGGCGGTCCCCTGGACGACGGGCGCAGGCCTGAGCGTAGTCACTTCGACAACCTTGGAGTTCGGCTCCAGCGGCATTGTCGGCACCCCGCCCAGCCCCGCCACCAACCCGCTGGTTCCCTGTGCGCCGAATTGCAGCTTCCAGCTCTCCAATGGCAATGCGACCAGAACAGTTACGATTTCAGGAGTGGGCAATGTCAAAGTCACGAGCCCGTAGGCAAGCCGGATTCACCGTCCTCGAGGTGATGGTGGCGATTTTCATCCTCACCGTGGGCGCGGTCTCGGTGGCCGCCCTGGCGGGGGTCATGATGACCACCGGCAACCGCTCCAAGTACATGTCGCTGGAGGCCGGCCTGGCTTCGGAAAAACTGGAAGACTTGAACCGCTGGCCGGCGGATACTCCTGCGGTCTGCGTGCCCACGGGCACAGCCTCGCTGGGCAGTTTGACCTCGGACATCTTGCAGACCACTACCTGTAATGGCGGGGATACGGGCAGCGTTGCTTACTACGACGATGTCAATATCAACTTCTCCAACAGCAGCACCGACTGCCCCAGTTCGACCGGAGGCTGCTTCGCCGAAACCATCACCTACCAGAACGCCGGCACCACCACCTACACCACCACGTATCACTCGCCGGACGGCACGGTAACCAACTCCACCGGCACCACCGCTCCGGCCAACATGACCTTCCACCGGCGCTGGATCGTGGAGGCCAACTCTCCCGTGATTGGGGTGAGGCGGATCACCGTCCTGGTGTCGATCAACAGCGCCAACATCCAACCCGGCAACGCCACCTTCCAAATGAGCATGGTGCGCCCATGAAGAAAAGCATGCACAACACCCCGGCAGCGGGAGGGAAAGTCCGGCAGCCTCGCGGATTCTCCCTGGTCGAGCTGCTGGTGGCCTCGGCGGTGTTTCTCCTGATTGCGGGAGCGGCCTTCACGCTCTTCTCCAAGCAGCAGCTTTCCTCCGAGGTGGTGTCGGGGCAGGCAGGACTCAACATCGCGCTGCGCAACGCCGCCACCCAACTGCAGGTGGATCTGGCCAACGCGGGCAGTTACTACTATCAAGGGCTGAATGTCCCCAGTTGGCCGGTGGGGGTCAGTATTGTTAACAATTGGGTCAATGCGGGATCGTCGTGCTACACCGCCGGCACCAACACCTACGGCGCCTCCTGCTTTGACAAGATCAGCATCATCGCGGCGGCCAATCCCAGCACGGTTCCGGCGATCAACGTCACCAACAGCACGGGGGGAGTGGGCACGGCGTTCTGTTCGAACACCCGCACCGGCGCCAACAGCTCGCCAGCCGTGGCGGGCACAGCCTGGGGTCTTTCCGGACCCTCGCCCTGGACCCTGGCAACGACCGCCGCGCTATTCCACACTGGCGATCAACTGCTTCTTGTTACCGCCAGTGGCAACCAGATGACCTCCGTGGTTCTGACCGCGAATGCGGCCGTGGTTGGGTCCGCCATCAAATTTACCTTTAGTCCGACGCTTACCCAAACCGTTAGCAGCGTAACCTACATGGGTTATAACAGCGTCGCCAACGATCCCCTGGATATCACTACCTGCAACGGTGACTCCCCTTGCCCGGCCGCCGCGCAGCCCGCCAGTGGTCAGGTGGTTGGCGGTCTGGGAGAGCAGTTTTGTGGCGGCGATTGGATCCTCAAGCTGGCACCCATCACCTACCAGGTCGACACCACCACCAATCCCGCCGATCCCACGCTCACCCGCACGGTGGCCGGCGGAACTCCAGTGACGGTGATGGAACAGGTCATCGGCTTCAAGGTGGGGGCGGCGATCTGGAACTCTCCCACCAGCACGGATGGCACCGACCTCACCCCCTGCCCCTCGGGCAGCGGCGTATGTCCCTACAACTACAAGGCCGCTACGTACAACATCGCGGGTACCGGGGGCACTTACGACCAGGCCTACAACTTCACCCTGGTGCGCGCCGTACGGGTTTCCTTGATCGGGCGCACCACTCCCAGCATCGATCCCAATTACAAGTTTCGGAATGCTTTCGACAGCGGCCCTTACCAGGTGCAAGGCACGGCCGTGATCGTGAATCCCCGCGACATGAGCATGAACGACAACTGAGGACATTATGACAACCCAAGCATCGCCCTTTCGCACCCGTATTCGCGCCGGCCTTCTGGGTTCTCGCACATCCCGGCTATCCCGCAAGCAGAGCGGTATTGCCCTCATCACCACGCTGTTGCTGCTGATCCTGCTCAGCCTGCTGGGGCTGACCATGGCGGTCACCGCCAACTCCGACATGCTGATCAACAGCTACTACGGCAGCTATCGCGGCTCGTTTTATGCCGCTGATTCGGGGCTGAATATCGCCCGCGCCGCGATGTCCAACCAGATTCAAAACGCAGTCACCACGACGGCTTGTGCCGGTTGGGGAGCGGGGGGAGCTACGGGTTGCACTTCCGCCCCGCTGAACGGCACCACGGCCGCGAGCACGGCCCTAACCTACGTCACGTCCGCCCCCTACACCAGCTTCGCCTCGTTGAACGCCGGGCAAGCCACCAATTCCTGGCCAGCAAATTACATGATCCCCAGCAGCATCACCGGCTGCACCAGCGGCGTGACCTTTCCCACCGCGGGGGTTACTAATCCGCAGGTGTTAACCACGAATGGTAGTCTGACGACTTCCTACCAGTACACCTTCAACTACACCCTTTGCGCGGTGGGACGGGCGCAGGGGTTGCAGCAGGTAGCCACCAAGGAAGTCGGCAATCTGATTGTCACGGTTACCGCGCAGTCGTCAAGCAGCACTCAGGTGACCACCAGTTTCGCCGCCTTCGGGGCTTTCATTAACAACCAGGCTGAATGCTCGGGGGCGCAGGTGACCGGCACCATGACCGGTCCCTTCTTTACCAATGGTTCGTGGAATTTTGGGACCGGCGGCTCTTACATCTTCACCGACCCCGTCGGCCAGGTTGATCCCAACGCCTCTTACATGTTTAGCAGCGGCCACTGCGATGCCAAGAATGCCTCCAGCGATTCCTACAACGGCACGAGTATCGCCCCAACCTTCCAGACCGGCTTCAATCGCAACCAGCCGGCTGCGGCACTGCCGGGCAACGACTTCAGCCAGCAATGGGCGGTGATCGACGGCGTAGGCTGCGGGGAGAAAGGTACTACCTGCAACGTCACCACACCGCCTGCTCCCACCAGCAGTGGCACTGGGAACGACCTGGATAGCAACCTCAAGAGCATCACCGGCGCAGTACCCAGCAGCTCCAGTTCGGGAGTTTATATACCCTATTGCCCCTCCGCCTGCCCCACTGGGGTGTCACCGAACACCATCTATGGTGGCGGCTTCTATATCAAAGACACTACAAGTATTTCGACCAACATAACGTTGTCCCTGGGAAGCGATGGCAGCGGCAATCCCACTCAGATCTACACCATCACGCAGGGCTCGCCGGCCACCAGCACGGTGATCACGCTGAACATCGTTGCCAATACCACGACCGTTAGCCAGACCAATCCCAGCGCCGCGACCTTGACTCTGACCGGCGTGCCGCAGAACAAGGCTGGTGCGACACCCACCGAGGGGGCCATGCTCTACGTCAACGGGACGGTCAGCAGCTTGCAAGGGCCCGGCCAGGGTACGGCCTCGATCCAGGATTACTACGGGACCACGGTCTCAGCCAGCGGCAGCATCGACGTTACCGGCGACTTGATCTATAAACACGAGCCGGTCACGCTTAACGTTAGTGACACTTTGGTCGCAGGCAACGATTTCAACCAGGTGCTGGGCCTCTACACCGCCAACGGGGACATTGTAGAGAGCAGCAGCTACTCGAATGGGAATCTGGAAATCGATGCCGCCATGGCGGCTATGAGTTCCGCCTGCACCGCAAGCTCCTCATCGAGCATTTGTGGGTTTGCCACCAGCGGACACGTCAATACCCTGACCATCGTGGGCGGTCGTATCGAATCCAACGCCCACTCCGTGAGCCTGGATACCGTCAACACCTACTTTGATCGCAGGTTTACCTCACGACAGGGATTTGCCCCGCCCTTTTTCCCTTCCACCACGCTGCCGCAAAACGATATCAACAGCGCCTCGGCCCCCTTGGTTACCCCGACCACGCAACGGCTGACCTGGGTGACCTGGCCGCAATAACAGCAGCTCCCAGCCCCGACGCCATCGAGGATCGACCTCGATGGCGTCGCGAACCGGGAGTTTGGCATTGATTTCTGCCGTCCCCGGCGCCTGATCCTTTATGATGTCGCCGGAATTCGGCATGAAGGTTATTCCCGCTAGTGATTCGGCATTGCTGCTGGTTTTAGGCCACGCGATCTCACCCGAGCTCCACGCTCGCGTGATCGGGCTGTTCCAAGCCTTGCGTGCACGGCAGGACTCCAGGATCCGCAACCTGCATCCCGGATACACCTCCCTGCTGGTCGACTTCGATCCGCTGCAAATGAGTCACGAGGAGTTGGCCGCGATCGTTGAGCAGTCGGCCCCACGGGCGGACGCGCAACCCGAACGCCAATCCAACCTCGTCAGTGTTCCGGTGTGCTACGACCCCGAGTTTGGTCCCGATCTTCTGGATCTGGCAGCCCACGCAAAGATCTCTCCGGAAGAGGTGATCCGCATCCATTCTTCCGCGCCGTACCTGGTTTATTTCCTGGGGTTCTCGCCGGGATTCGCCTATATGGGCGGACTGCCCGAGAAGCTGCACATGCCGAGGCTGGCGACGCCGCGCGGACAGGTCGCGGGCGGCACGGTGGGGATTGCCGGCAGCCAGACCGGTATCTACCCGGTGGATTCCGCCGGGGGCTGGCGCCTGATCGGGCGCACGCCCTGGCGCATGTTCGATCCCAATTCCGACCCGCCAACTCGCTTGCAGCCCGGCGACACGGTGCGATTCTCGCCCATTGATCGCGCCACCTTCAGCGCCATGGTGCAGCCCTGAGATATGCCGATACGCGTCAAAAATCCGGGCATGTTCTCCACCATCCAGGACATGGGCCGCTACGGCTACACCCACCTCGGCATCTCGCCCGCGGGCGCGGCCGATCGGCTGTCGTTGCGCATCGCCAACCTGCTGGCCGGCAACCAGGAAAATGCTCCGGCGCTGGAGATGACCCTGCTCGGCGCGACGCTCGAATTCGACGAACCGCGGATCGTCGCGCTTGCCGGCGCCGATTGCGACGCCAAAGTCGGAACCAGCCCCATTCGGCTGGGAGAAGCCGTGGAAGTGCCGGCCGGCGGCGTGCTGAAGTGTGGCGGCATGAAAACCGGGGCGCGTTCGTATCTCGCGGTGAAAGGGGGTTTGGCGGTGCCCGCGGTGATGGGCAGCACGGCCACTGACGTCCGCGGACGCTTCGGAGGACTCGAAGGCCGCAGGCTCAAAGCCGGTGACATCCTCCCGGTGCAGAATGGGCGGGGCGCTCGCGCTCGGAGATTGAAGCCGGGCGCTCTCGATGCGGTGTCCCGCCACGATACGGTTCGCCTCACCCGGGGCGCGCAACAGGAATGGTTCGCTCCCGAAACTTTCGAGGTCCTATTCTCCAGCCCGTACTCGATCAGCGACCAGTCTGACCGGACCGGGCTGCGGCTGAAGGGCGAAGCGCTGCGCCCGCGCGAACAATCGCAACTGCTGACCGACGGCATTCCGCTGGGCGGCATGCAGGTCCCGCAGGATGGACAGCCGATCATCCTTTTCGTCGATCAGCAAACCACGGGCGGCTATCCCAAGATCGCGAACGTCATCATGGCGGACATGCACCACGTCGGCCAGCTCCGGCCCCACGAGCAGGTGCGCTTCCATGAAGTCTCGATCGCGCAGGCCATCACGCTCTTGCAAGAGCAGGAGCGCTGGCTGCAGAATGCGTTTGTTGCGTAGTCACAGAGGTCTTAAGATGGAAACCATCGACATCAACTCCGACCTGGGGGAATCTCCCGAAGCCCTGGCCAGCGGCGCCGACTTCGAGCTGATGCGCTACATCACCTCGGCCAACGTGGCTTGCGGCGGCCACGCCGGCGACGAGAACACCATGCGGCAGACGGTGGCGGCCGCCAAGGAGCTGAACGTCGCCGTCGGCGCCCACCCCAGCTATCCCGACCGCGAGAACTTCGGGCGCCTGGAATCGCTCATGCCGCCGCCGGTGCTCGAAAACTCGGTGCGGCAGCAGATCGCGTCGCTGGTCCGGGTGGCGGGGCGGTTCGGCGTGCGCCTCATTCACGTGAAGGCCCACGGCGCGCTCTATCATGCGACCAATAAGGACCGCGAGATTGCGCTGGCCGTCGGCCGCGCCGTCCAGGAAATCGATCCGCAACTGATTATGGTGGGACAGGCGGGAGCATCGGCGCTCGAAGTCTGGCGCGAGATGGGACTGCGCGCGGCCGCCGAAGCCTTCGCCGACCGCGCCTACGAGAGCGACGGCACCCTGCGCAAACGAACTCTGCCCGGCGCCCTGCTCGACACTCCGGAGCGCGCCGCCCAGCAGGCGTTGGGGATCGCTCTTAACCACAAAGTCGTCGCCGGCGATGGCTCGGGACTGCCGCTGATCGCCGAGACCATCTGCATCCATTCCGATACGCCGGGCGCGGCCGCCATCGCGCGCGAGGTGAATGAACGGCTCAAGGCCGCCGGGGTGCAGGTGCGAGCGCTGTAGCGCGGCCCCTCACGTGACCGAAGTCCTTGACATTCCACTGGAAGCAGATGCATCGTTTCGGGTGCGTCAGGAACTCCAGACTTCACCGGAGTCTCCCTGGCAAGCGCGTGATGACGGAGAAGAAGGCATTGAAACTTCGAGAAACATGAGGCACAACCAGTATGAAATCCGATGAAAGCTTTGAAACCAGGACCTACCATAAGGTTGACGTTCGTTTAATCCCGTTCCTTTTTCTTTGCTATATTCTTGCGTATCTCGACCGGGTCAACGTGGGTTTTGCGAAACTTCAGATGCTCAAGGATCTGTCTCTGAGCGACGCGGCGTTCGCCACCGGCGCTGGTATTTTCTTTATAGGTTATTTCTTTTTTGAAGTACCCAGCAATGTGCTCTTGAAGAAATTCGGGGCGCGCATGTGGATTGCCAGGATCATGATTTCATGGGGCATCATATCGGCGTGCATGATATTTGTAAAAGGTGCATGGTCTTTCTACGGCCTGCGTTTTCTGCTCGGCATAGCCGAAGCCGGCTTCTTCCCGGGGGTTATCTTCTATTTGACGCTGTGGTATCCCTCCAGGCTGCGATCAACACGAACCGCCTGGTTTGTGGCGGCCATCGCAGTTTCCGGCGTAATCGGCAATCCCATATCCGGCTGGATCATGGACACGCTCTCCGGCGCGATGAAGCTGACCGGGTGGCAGTGGCTGTTCCTGTCGGAAGGTATCCCCTCTATTATCATCGGCTTTTGGGTAATCTATTACCTGAACAGCAGCATTGAAGAGGCGAAGTGGCTTACCGGTGAAGAGAAAGCACTGCTTGCCAATAACCTTCTGGCCGAAGACAAGCATAAGACTGAACATAAACTTAGCGACGCCTTCGCCAGCGGAAAAGTATGGGTGTTGTGTGCTATCTATTTCACGTTAATGATCGGCTTGTACGGCATCGCTTTCTGGCTGCCGACGATTGTAAAGGCGTTTGGTATAAAAGGTTATCTCGGCGTTGGCCTGATTACCGCCATTCCTTATGGTGTTTCCGTTATCGGGATGCTTATTCTAAGCCAGCATTCCGATAAGACGGGGGAACGCCGGCTGCATTATGTAGCCAATGTTACTGCCGGAGCCCTTGGCTTGGTGTTGAGCGGGGTGTATGCGTCCAATCCAGCTCTGGCCATAATCTTTTTGTCCATCGGCACTCTTGGAGTGATTGGCTCTATGCCATTGTTCTGGCCGTTGCCATCGGCGTTCTTGGCCGGGACCGCGGCCGCTGCCGGCATTGGCATTGTGAACTCTGTGGGTAACTTGGGCGGTTATTTTGGACCCAATATCCCGATCTGGGCAAAGCATGTCTCTTCCGACCGATCGGCTGCACTGTATATCATTGCAGGGATCCTGATGGTCGGGGCATTGTTGACCTTTTTCTTTATACCAAAGACTCTGCGTGTCAGAGTAGGCGCCTGACTTAACGGTTGGTCAGACAACCCGTGCCGTTTTCGCGGTCAAAAAGGAAATCCCCGACCCATGGAAACGCTGATCGGTGTTCTGGTATCGCGTGCTGCCGCTGAAAACGCGATCGCGGAACTGTTGCGAATCCCTGTGCCGCAAGAATCGCTCACCTTCCTCACCGCCAACCCCGGCCCGGCCGGAGAGGCAAAGGGCGGCAGCAAGTTCATGGGCGCCTGCCTGGGAGGCATATTCGCCGGCACGGCGGGGCTTTCACTCGGCGCGGCGGCGGCCACTTTGCTTGTACCTGGGGTGGGGCCCGTCCTCGCGATTGGTATCGGAGCGGCCGCCCTGCTGGGCCTTGGCGGCGCTGGTACTGGGGCGGCGCTCAGTGCTGGCGCAAGTTCTGGCGCCGGCGATCAACCAGCGTCCACTACCTCCCGGGGCCCCCTGGACGCGGAATTTTTTCGCGATGTCCTGAAGAAGGGCCGTTCCCTGGTCATTGTGCACACCGACTCGAAGCAAGTTGCAGAATCCGCGTGCGGGGTTCTCGACCGCTTAGGGCTCGGAACTCACAGAGCAGGTGATTTTGCCGGTTCTGGCACGGCAGCTAAGGCCAGAGTCCGCCAGGTGAACGGCGTGGCCATCGTCGATCTCAGCGGCCGCATCACCATGGGCGAAGGCGGCGCCATGCTCCGCGACACGGTACGCGGCCTCGTGGATCAAGGCCACAAGAGGATCATGCTCAACCTGGCCAGGGTCACTCACATCGACAGTTCTGGCATCGGCGAACTGGTGCGCTCCTTGACTGCGGTGCGCCACCAGGATGGCGAGCTTAAACTCGTCAACATCAGCATGCCCGTGAATGAGGTGTTGAAGATCACCCACCTTCACGCCGTGTTCGATATTAGTGAAAACGAGACTTCCGGCGTCGCGTCCTTCAGAGCGCGGCCGTGATATAGGTCTGACGGAAATCCTGCCCCTTGAACAGCAGTGGTTGCAGCGTCGCCTTCGCGGAACAGGATCGCGAGCACGGCGGATGTATCCACAATCATCGCGGGACCCCGCGTTCGTCATAGAGCAGCGTCCCATGATCAACCGGCGCTCCATGCAGTGTGCTGGCGCAGCGGCGGCCGATCGCGAGCAACTCTGCCGCCGTCGTCTCCGGCTTGTTCCGCCGCCGGACCTGCTCCAGGCGCAGGCGCAGCGCCTCCGTGACGGCCGTCGTCATGGTCTCGCCGGTTTCCCGGGCCAGGGCTCGCGCCAGTTTGTGAGCTTCGGGATCTTTAATGTTCAACGTCATGGGTACCCCCATGTAGGCATTTTTCTACCCTCTTATAACAGAGCGGGAGCGCTATCGTCGGCGCCCGCGGACGCGGTTGGCAAGGCCGCGAATGGGCCTGCGCGGAAAACGAATCAGTAGCCCCGCTTGTCACCACCAGAGATAACTAAGGTAACCGGTGCCGGAAGGGAAAAAATGGTAGACTCCAAAAAATCGCCATGCAACCAAACACCGCAGTTTCCCTTGCTCAAGACCTGAAGACCAAGATCGCCACCCGCAGCGCCAAGATTGGGGTGATCGGCTTGGGCTACGTGGGCCTGCCGCTGGCCCTGCTGTTCACGGAAGAGACCTTCGCGGTCACCGGCTTCGATATCGACAGCCGCAAGGTCAAGACGCTGGGAGAAGGCGGGTCGTACATCTTCCGCATCCCGGCGGAGCAGATCCAGGGGGCCCTGCGGCAGGGGTTCCGGGCGACCTCGGAGTACGCCCGCATCGCGGAGATGGACGCGGTCATCATCTGCGTCCCCACCCCGCTGAACGAGTACATGGAGCCGGACCTCAGCTTCATCACCGCCACCGGGCAGGCCATTGCGCCCTACCTGCGCGCCGGGCAGCTCGTCATTCTGGAGAGCACCACCTATCCCGGCACCACGGAAGAGGTGCTGATCCCGATCCTCGAGAAGAACAACCGGGCCGAGCTGCAACTGGCCCGCGACAACGTGCCGTCCTCGCCCCAGGAGTTCTTCGTGGCCTTCTCGCCGGAGCGCGAAGACCCGGGCAACGAGACCGTGGCGCGGCGCGACATTCCCAAAGTTGTTGGCGGATGCAGCGTGGCGGCAACTGAAGCTGCTTCTGAGCTTTACAACTCAATCTTCAAGAAGACGGTGAAAGTTTCCGGGCCCGCGGCGGCGGAGATGTGCAAGTTGCTGGAAAACATCTATCGCTGCGTCAATATCGCCCTGGTGAACGAGCTGAAGATGCTCTGCCTGCGCATGGGCATCGACATCTGGGAAGTCATCGCGGCGGCCTCCACCAAGCCCTTCGGCTTCCACGCGTTTTATCCCGGGCCGGGGCTGGGCGGACACTGCATCCCGGTGGATCCGTTCTATCTCTCTTGGAAGGCCAAGGAGTACGACTTCCACACCCGCTTCATCGAGCTGGCCGGCGAGATCAACACCGCCATGCCCTACCACGTTGTACAGGCGGTGGGCAAGGCGCTGAACCGCGAGCGCAAGGCGATGAACGGGTCGAAGGTGCTGGTGCTGGGCGTGGCCTACAAGAAGGATGTCGACGACCTGCGGGAATCGCCCGCGCTGACCATCATCGAACTCCTGCACAAGGAAGGCGTCGAGGTCAGCTATAACGATCCCTACTTCCCCTTCGTAGGCAAGGGACGCCATTACGACCTGCAGATGAAGTGCGCCCCCATGGAGAACCTCGGGCAGTACGACTGCGTGCTGATCGTCACCGACCACTCGACCTACGACTACCCGCAAATCGTGCGTGAGGCGCAACTGGTGGTGGACACGCGCAACGCGCTGAAAGGGATCGACTCGCCCAAGATCGTGCGCTGCTGATCGTTTCGGAGTCTCAAAGGGCACGGCTGCGGCCGTGCCTTTTTTGCTTTGGCCGCGGCTTTACGCTCCCAGCCGGCGCAGGAAATCGCTCTCCGCCATGCGGTACTTGAAGGCCTTTTTCCCGTCGATAAACACCACCGGGACTTCATCGGTGAACTGCCGTCGCAAGGCCTCGTCGGAGTCCACGTCCACTTCGCGCCAGGTGAAGCTGCCCCGCCGCTCCAGCTTGGCAAGCGTTTCTTTCACGATCGCGCACAGGTGACACCCTTTGCGAGAGTACACGATCACCTGGTGGGCTCCGTCCATGGCGTGAGAGTGTAGCAAAGTCCGCGCGCGCTGACCGCCCGCGCCGGCGGCTGTTACAATCGCCCACGATGCCCATGAAGGGCAAGTCCGTTCTGGTCACGGGAGGCGCGCGCCGCATCGGACGCGCCATCGCCCTGGCCCTGGCCGCCGCCGGCGCCGACGTGGCCTTCACCTATCTTTCCTCCGCCCAGGACGCCCGCCAGACGCTCGCCGACCTGAAGGCGCGCGGGGTGCGCGCGCTGTCCTTGCGTTGCGACGTGCGGGAGGAAAAGAGCATCGCCGCCGCGCTGCGCCAGGTGCGCACCAGGTTCGGCGGCCTCGATGTCCTGGTCAACAATGCCGGCGCCTACGACACACTCGACTTCGAAAAAATTACCGCCCGCCAGTGGGACGACATGTTCGCCACCAACACCCGCGGGCCGTTCCTGATGTCGCGCCTGGCCGCTCCCCTGCTGCGCGCGCGCAAGGGACGCATCGTCAACATCGCGTCGCTGGGCGGACTGCGTCCCTGGGCCAGCCACGCCCACTACTGCGGCTCCAAGGCCGCCCTCATCATGCTGACCCAGGTCATGGCCAAGGCGCTGGCGCCGGAGGTCTCCGTCAACTGCGTTTCGCCGGGCATGATCTCGACCGGCAGCTCGCAGCCCACCGCCTTCCTCCGCCACGTGGCGCAGAAAACCCCGATGAAGCGCGCCGGCACTCCCGCCGAAGTCGCCGCCGCTGTCATGTTCTTCGCCACCGGTCCGCACTTCATCACCGGCCAGGTGCTCGGGGTGGACGGCGGGCTGGGATTGGAGTCGTAGACTTCGAGAGGTACTTCATTTCGCCGCGGATAAACGCGGATGGACGCGGATCAGAATCATTATTTTGAAAAATCCACGCTGATCCGTGGCGAAGTTTGGTTTTCAACACCCCTGTGGAAAAGTCTGTGGGAAACTCTTTTCACGCATTTGTAACCTTCGATAACTGCTGCCGATTCATCTATTTGCACAATAGCGGGTGCGGATTGCGGCAGTTGAAATGCTAAGGATGCCCGCGAAGATTCGTCTCGACAAGCTGCTGGTGGAACGCGGTCTGGCCGCCTCGCGCGAGCGCGCCCAGGCGCTGGTGCTGGCGGGCAAAGTCCTGGTGAACGAGCAGAAGGTGGAGAAGGCCGGGGCCACCGTCGATCCAGCCGCAGCCGTCCGTCTCCTGGGCGAAGACCTCAAATACGTCAGCCGCGGCGGGGTGAAGCTGGAGCAGGCGCTCGCGCACTGGCGCATCGAGGTGCGCGGCCGGGTGTGCATGGACGTGGGCGCTTCCACCGGCGGCTTTACCGACTGCCTGCTGCAGCACGGCGCTGCGCGCGTGATCGCCATCGATACCGGCTACGGCCAGATCGCCCATCGCCTGCGCCAGGACCCGCGCGTGCGCCTGCTCGAGCGCACCAATGCGCGCTATCTCAAGCCGGAAGACGTGGGCGAGCCGGCGGACTTCGTCGCCGTGGACGTGTCGTTTATCTCTGCTACACTCGTGCTGCCCGCGGTCATTGGCGCGGCTCGCGGCGAAGCGCCGCGCCGGCTCGAGCTGGTGGTGCTGGTGAAGCCGCAGTTCGAGGCGGGCAGGCAGGCGGTGGGCAAGGGCGGGATCGTGCGCAATGCCGAGGCGCAGATGGAAGCGGTCGAGAAAGTTCGCCGCGCCGTGATCGAGCTCGGCGCCCGCCAGACCGAGTCCATCGATTCGCCAATCCTGGGAGCGACAGGCAATCGGGAGTTTCTGCTGCACGCCGTGTTTGTGGATTTGTGATTTGCGATTTGTGATTTGCGATTTTCTGCCGCTAGGCCTGGATGATCCCAGAACCAATCACAAATCCCAAATCAGAAATCACAAATCCCGATGAAGACCGTCGCCATCATGTCGAAGCCGTCGCAGCCGGAGCTGGAGCGCGTGGCGCCCGAGGTGGTGGACTGGCTGAAGCACCACGGCTACGAAGTCCTGATCGATCAGGAGACCGGCTCGTATCTGCCCGGGCATCCGCCGGTGCCGCGCGACGAACTGGCGGCCCGGAAACCGGAGTTCGTGCTGGTCCTGGGCGGCGACGGCACCTTGCTGGCCGCGGCACGCGCGCTGGCGGAGGCCAAAATCCCGGTGCTGGGCGTCAACCTGGGCACGCTCGGCTTTCTGACCGAGGTCTCACTCTCCGAGCTTTATCCCACGCTGGAGGCGGTGGCCGAGGACCGCTGCGCGGTGGAAGTGCGCGGCATGCTGCACTGCCATCTCATGCGGAAAGGCGAGCGGGTGGCGCACTTCGACGCGCTCAACGACGCCGTCATCCACAAAAGCGCCATGGCGCGCATCCTGGAAGTCGAGATCCGGGTGGACGACCGCTTCGTCGCCAACTACCGCGCCGACGGCCTCATCGTGGCCACGCCCACCGGTTCCACCGCCTATTCCCTGGCTGCCGGCGGGCCCGTGGTTTCTCCCGAGGTAGGGGCGTTCATCATCACCCCGATTTCTCCCCACATGCTCACCCATCGGCCGGTGGTGGTGAAGGACACCCGCGTGGTGACCGTGCTGGTGATCGGCACGGCGGAAGAAGCGTTCCTCACCGTGGACGGCCAGGTCGGCATCCCCGTGTTCGAAGGCGACCACATCACCTGCAGGAAATCGGTGCGCGAGGTGCGGCTGCTCCGCCACGCCGACCGCACCTTCTTCGACGTGCTGCGGATGAAGCTGAAGTGGGGGGAGAGATAGTACCGAGTACCGAGTACCAAGAATGATTGTCATCCTGAGCGAAGTTGAGCCGGTTTGCGGGCGTCTGAGCCCGCAGGCGAAATCCCGAGCGCAGCGAGGGATCTCCAAGCCGTAGGCACGAGCGTGAGGACCTTCACACGACCAGCCGGGAGAGCAGGGCGGAAGCCCTGCGATGACGGTCTGCGAAATTACACCCTTTCGATCGTCACCGCCTTCAGCTTCACTTCCTTCGCCGGACGGTCCTGCGCGCCGCGCGGGGCGTTGGCGATCTTGTCGGCGATGTTCTGTCCTTCCACCACCTCGCCGAAGATGGTGTGATTGCCGGTGAGCCACGCCGTCGCCGCCACGGTGATAAAGAACTGGCTGCCGTTGGTGTTAGGACCGGCGTTGGCCATGGCCAGCTTGCCGGCCTTGTCGAATTTGTGCGGCGAGCCCTTGGTCTCGTCCTCGAAGCGATAGCCGGGGCCGCCCATGCCGGTGCCGGCCGGGTCGCCGCCCTGAATCATGAAGTTGGGAATCACACGGTGGAAGACGGTGCCGTCGTAGAGGCGGTCGTTGGACTTCTTGCGCGAGACCGGATGCGTCCACTCGCGCTTGCCCTCGGCGAGTTCGACGAAGTTGGCGACCGTCTTGGGCGCTTCCTTCTCGAACAGGCGGCAGACGATGATGCCCTCGGTGGTGTCGAAGGTGGCGTAGGTTCCAGGCTGGCGTGGCATCGAAATTCCTTTCTGTTAATCGTGAACAGCGCGCTCCTCAATCCATTGTCATCCCGAGCGCAAGTCGAGGGACAATGCCCCTACGGTTTCGCCGGCTTCTCGATCACGATCTTATTGATGCGCACCGGCGTGGTGGGCTTGTCCCCGGCGCCCTTGGGCACGCGCGCGATCTTCTTCACCAGCTCGATGCTGGCTTCGTCGCACTGGCCGAAGATGGTGTGGCGTCCGTTCAGGTGCGGCGTGGGCACATCGGTGATGAAGAACTGCGAGCCGTTGGTGTTGGGCCCGGAATTGGCCATGGCCAGGCGTCCGGGACGGTCGAAGGTGAGCGAGGGCACGATCTCATCGGCAAACTTGTAGCCGGGATCGCCAAAGCCACTGCCCAGCGGGTCGCCGCCCTGGATCATGAAGCCGGGGATCACGCGATGGAAGATGGTCCCGCTGTAGAGCGGCACGCCGTGCTTGGTCTGGCCGGTGGCCGAGTCCTTCCAGTCCTTGGTGCCGTCGGCGAGGCCGATGAAGTTGGCCACCGTCTTGGGCGCTTCCTTGGCGAACAGCTTGCAGCGAAGCGTGCCCATGGTGGTGTCGAAGACGGCGGTGGGCTCAGCCGCGGATTTTTCTTGCGCGAGGACGGGAAGCGCGAGAGCAACGGACAACAACGCAAACAGGATATGGCGCATTTTGGAATAGCTCCTTGAGTTCCAGTGTTTTGAAAGCAGGTCCTTTGCTTGCCCTCGCTCGCCCGCGGCAGCGGGCTCGTTCGGGCGGCGCTCAGGATGACAATTACTGTTGTTCCTTCCGGCACGGCTAAAGCCGTGCCCTCCCGAGCGCCCACCATTCTATCTGGGACGCACCACCTCAGGGCCGGAAAGCGGCTGGGCGCCCAGCGGTTTTTCTTTCTGCAGTTCGCGCGCAGTCTGTTCGCACGCGCGCATGACCCGCAGCAGGTTGCCGCCGAGGATCTTGTGGATCTGCTCGGCGGTGTAGCCGCGCTCGACCAGCGCCTGGGTGATCTTGGGCAGGTCGGCGACGGAATCCATGCCTTCCGGCAGCGCCGCGACACCGTCGAAATCCGAGCCCAGCCCCACGTGATCGACGCCCGCTACCTTGGCCATGCGATCGATGTGGTCGATAAGCACCTTGAACGGCGGGCGCGGGATCTTCGCCGCCCACTCCTTTTCCAGCTTCACTTCTGCTTCGAAGGTGAAGGGTTGGCCGGCAGCCTTCTCTTTTTCGCGCGCGGCTTCGATGGCCTGGTCGCGTTCCGGCTTCTGCGCCTCCCAGGCGCGGCGGTAATCCTCGCCCACGAAAGGAGCATTGTAGTTGACCATGGCGACGCCGCCGTTGCGGGCGAGCGCACGCAGCATGTCGTCGGTCATATTGCGTGCGTGGTTGGTGAGTGCGCGCGAGGACGAATGCGAGGCGATCACCGGGGCGCGCGCCACCACCAGCGTGTGGTAAAACGTCCGGTCGCTGACGTGCGAGATGTCCACCAGCATGCCCAGGCGGTTCATCTCCCGCACCACTTCCACGCCGAAATCGGTGAGGCCATCGTGGTGCTTGACGTTGGGATCGTCGATGTCGCCGGAAGAATCGGCCCAGTCCAGCGTTTCCCAGTGGGTCAGCGTCATGTAGCGGACACCCAGGCGGTAGTAATCGCGCAGCAGGCCGAGGCTGTTGTCGATGGCGTGTCCGCCTTCGATGCCCATCAGCGCCGCCAGCTTGTGCTGCTGGTGAGCGCGCACGATGTCGTCGGCGGTGAAGGCCATCATCATGCGGTCGGGATGCCGCGCCACCTGCTGGTACACCGAGTCGATCAGCTCCAGCGTCCGCCGCGGGTAGTGCCCGCGATAGCGTTCCAGATCCGGCCAGATCGAGAAGAACTGCGCGCCCAGGTTGCCGGCGCGAACTTTGGCCAGGTCCATATGGCCCGCCCCGGAGTCGGAGGCCAGGTCAAAACCCTCATCGACAAAGCGCTGCGGCGTGTCGGCATGGCCGTCGATGATGATGGCGGACTGGTGGATGGCGCGCCAGTCGGGCGCACGACTAGGGGAATTTTGGGCGGAAACCGAAAGGGACAGGAGAGCCCAACAAAGTATCCTGAGACGCATGCGCAGATCAGAATAACAAAAGTCAGCCGCATCTCGACTGAAGCAATCTCGGAGGTGTCATTCTGAGCGAAGCGAAGAATCTAGAGAATGCCGAGCGCGGCCAGACAGTTGCTGAGGCGAACGGTTTTTGTCCAACTGCGAGTCGTAGAGAAAGGTTTCTTCTCTTACTTTTACCGCGACGTCTTTTCCAACATCCTCAAGATCCTTCGCGCGCAAGGCGGCGGGCTCAGGATGACAATTGTGATTTTCTTTTTCTTTATTGACCAGATGATGATGACTCGCCGGCGAGTTTGCTGCTCTCGCGCCACTCAGTATAGCGTTCCGAGATCATAATGTGGAAGACCGGCTGGCGGCGCTCTTCAGCGACCTCGATGATGCCTTCTTCGCGCAGGTTGAAAAGGTAGTCCACGATGAACTGATGCTGCTGGCGGCTGAGGCCGCGCTTGTTGATATCGACGGTAAGGCCGCCCAAGTGGGAGGAAGCGGTGTCGCCCGCCTCAGGGGCGGCATTGCCGTTGCGACGGCGTAGCTTGCGCTGGTACTCCACGGTGCGCACGGCGGAGTTCACCTGGATGGGCTGGCCGAACTGGTTGTAGTAGGCCTCGCCCAGGTCCTGCAGGAAGGTGTGCGTCCAGGGACGGCAATAGCGGTGGGAGGCCTCGCGGATGGCGATGTGCACCCCATCGGTCTCTTCGATGGGCACCAGATCACGCCGCGCTTCCAGCTCCGCCAACTCGACCTCGTCGGCGATGCGGGGAAGCTCCAGCCGGTCGATCTCCTCGTTCTGGCGCAGCATGGACTCGTAGGAGCCGCGCAAGACCGGGTTCCAGGCCACGCGCCGGGGGCGAGCGGTATGGCGGCTCTTGCGCGGGGTGATGCGCGGCAAAGCCGCGTTCGCGCCGAACGCCTGCACACACGCCACCGTCAGCGAGATCAGGATAAATACCACCGACCGCATTTTCCGTACGTATCGTTGCCAGTCCACAACCGAGCCCTCACTGCATTTGAACTTCGCTGCTACTGTACGAATTGTAGCCGGGCACTAGTAACTAGAAAGGGGCTCTTTGGTACCCACGCGAAGCCGAAGGACATGTACGCCAGGTGGTGAGCCCTTGCCAGAGAACAACTTAGCGATGGCGTAAACCGCGTGCCCCCCAGACTGCCCTCCTTCGCGCCGGGCGCCCGCATCATCTGCTGTCTTCTTCGCCTCGATGTTCTCGGGAGGAGAGCCGCGCATTATACACAAGCGGCATGCCTCACCGTTGACTTGCTCGCATCTGCAACCTAACATGGCCGCCCAGGGGGAATCCTTGATCGGCCGCACGGTGGCGCACTATCGCGTGCTGGAGAAGCTCGGCGGCGGCGGCATGGGTGTGGTCTACAAGGCCGAGGACCTCAAGCTCGGCCGCATGGTCGCCCTCAAGTTCCTTCCTGAGGAAATGTTGCGCGAGCCGCAGGCGCTGGAGCGCTTCCAGCGCGAAGCCCGCGCCGCTTCCTCGCTCGACCATCCCAACATCTGCACCATCTTTGAGGTCGGCGAGCACGAGGGACAGCCCTTCATCGCCATGCAGTATCTGGAGGGCCGCACCCTCAAGCACCTGATCGAAAGCCGCCCGCTGAAGACCTCGACCGCGCTCGAGCTGGGCATCCAGATCGCCGACGCGCTCGAAGCCGCCCACCACAAAGGCATCGTCCACCGCGACATCAAGCCCGCCAATATCTTCGTCACCACCCGCGAGCAGGCTAAGGTGCTGGATTTCGGCCTGGCCAAGCTGGCGCCCCGGCCCATGGCCGAAGCCGTGGGCGCTTCCACCATGCCCACCGGCACCGCGCAGGAGCTGCTCACCAGCCCCGGCGTCGCCATGGGGACGGTGGCTTACATGTCGCCGGAGCAGGCCCGCGGCGAAGAGCTCGATACCCGCACCGACCTGTTCTCCTTCGGCGCCGTGCTCTACGAGATGGTCACCGGCCTGATGCCCTTCCGTGGCGACACCTCGGCGGTGATCTTCGATTCCATCCTTAACCGCCTGCCCACGCCTCCGGTGCGGCTGAACCCGGAACTGCCCGCCAAGCTGGAAGAGATCATCGACAAGGCGCTGGAGAAGGACCGGCGCATGCGCTACCAGACGGCGTCCGACCTGCGCGCCGACCTGGCACGGCTGAAGCGCGACCTGGATTCCGGCCGGGCCTCCGCGATGACGTCGGCTGCGGTCGCCGTGTCTGAAGTCGCGCCTGCGCCCACGGGTGGAGTGACTCCCGCCAGCGGCGCCAGCCGCCCCGTGACCGCAGCCGCCACTCCCGCCGCCGGTACCGTTCCTGCCATGACGCCCGCCGCCGGAACCACGCCCGCCAGCAGCGCCACGCCCGCGGTCGCGCCCCAACCGGCGCCGGGCAAGCCGAAGTGGATGTATGCCGCCGCTGGCGTTGTGGTCGTGATCCTCGCGGTCCTTGGCTGGTGGCTCCTCCGCGGACGCGGAACCCATCCCGGCGCCGCTGCCGGCCACAAATCCATCGCCGTGCTCTACTTCAGCAACCTCTCGCAGGATAAATCGCTGGACTGGCTGGACCGCGGCTTGAGCGAGATGCTCACCACCAATCTGGCGCAGGTGCAGGGGCTCGACGTGCTCTCGACCGAGCGCATCCAGGGCTCGCTGCAGCGCGTGGGCAAGAAGGACGGCGCGATGGACCCTGGGCTGGCGCAGGCAGTGGCGCGCGACGCCGGCGCCGACGCCTTCATCACCGGCACGCTGTTGAAGGTCGGCCCCACGAAGTTGCGCCTCGACGTGCGCGTACAGGACACCCAGACCGGCCAAATCCTCCAATCGGAGAAGCTCGAAGGCGAGAGCCTGCAGAACATCTTCGGCATGGTGGACTCGCTCACCGCCAACATTGCCCGGCAGTTCCTGCCGGGCGGCGCCGTTCCCGGCAAGGCGCCGGCCATCGAGCAGGCCTTGACTTCGAACCTCGAGGCCTTGCGGCATTACCAGCTTGGAGTTGAGTACCGGAACCGCTACCTGACCGCGGACTCCATCCGCGAGCTGGAGGAAGCGGTGCGCCTGGATCCGCAGTTCGCCTCGGCTTATCTCGAACTGTCGTTCGATTACAGTTTCGAGGGCGACCTACGCAAATCGGACGAGGCCAACCGCAAGATCGACCAGCTCCAGTCCCGTCTGCCGCGCCGCGAGCAATTGTTGTTTCAGGTGAACCAAGCTCGCCGCTCGCGGGACCCGGAGGCCATGATTCATGCTCAGGAGGCCGTGATTGCGGAGTTTCCCCGCGAAAGTGATTCGCGTGCCTCGCTAGGGGTCATGCTTCTAGGCGCGAGTCAGCCGGACCGGGCCATCAACATCCTGCGTGAAGGCTTGACCTACGACCCCAAGGATGAATCCCTTTGGAACATCCTGGGCTACGCCTACGCCAACAAGGGAGACCAGGCCGCCGCGCTCCAGGCCAACGATCAGTACATCGCCATCCGTCCTGGCGACCCCAATCCGGTGGACACCAGGGCCGACATCTTCTTCTGGTTCGGGCGGGATGATGAGGCCCTCGCCGCCTACCGCAAGGTGCTGGAGCTGAAACCCGACTTCCAAGGCTTCGAGGAATACGTGAAGCTGGCGGTGGTTTACGCCGATCAGGGAAAATACGCCCTGGCGGAAGCGTCCCTGCAGGAATTCGCGCAGCGCACCACCCCGCTGAATCGCCTCTATTTGCCGATCTTCCAGTCCCAGACCCAGCAGATGCGCGGCGACCTGGATGGCGCCCTGGAAAGCTACCGCAAGGCCGTCTCCCAACTGGCTCACGCCGGCCAGGACGCCGGCGCCGGCCAGACCCTGCAATCGTTCGCCAGTGCGGCCGTTTTGATGGGTGATGCCGCGCCGGCGCTCGCCTTCGCCCGCCAGCAGAAACTTCATGGCGAGGAACTGCCGGCAGTAGCCTTCCTGGAAGCGGTTCGCGGAGACCAGGCAGCCTCCGAGCGCGATCTGCAAAGCTTTGCCAGCGCGCGTCCCTGGATTTCGCCTCGCTACACCGAGCTCCACCGCCTCGGTAACCAGATTACTGCCGACATCCTCCGTAATGACGGGCGCGGCGCTTTGGAAGCCCTCGGTCGCTACCCTGACGTCCGAAGGGTCGAAGTTCTTTTCAGCCGGGCCCGCGCTCACCTGCTGGTGAACGACTATGCCTCCGCGGAGCAGGAGCTCCGCAAGACCTTGATGGAGAGCCGCACCTTCTCAAACTCCACTTTTATGCGCGGCCAAGTCCCGCTGTTCGGGCTGCTCTGCCACTTCTACCTGGGCCAGCTCTACGAGGCCACCGGCAAGAACCAGCAGGCCATCGACGAATACCAGTCCTTCCTCTCGCACTTCGAAGGCTCCCGCACCAAGCTGCCGCAGGTCGGCGAAGCCCGCGGCGCGCTCAAGCGGCTGATGCACTGAGTCTCACGCACCATGAGGCGCGTGCTCATCGCGACATCCAACCCCGGCAAGTTGCGCGATTTCGCCGGCGCCGCCGCGGCGCACGGGATCACGATCGCTTCCCTGCCCGATTTCGATTCCCTGCCCGGCGTGCGCGAGGATGGCGCCACCTTCGAAGCCAACGCCCGCAAGAAGGCCGAGCACTACAGCCGCTTCGCGTCCGGCGAGATGGTTCTGGCGGACGATTCCGGCCTCGAGGTGGACGCTTTGGGCGGTGCACCCGGCGTGCACTCCGCGCGCTATGCCGCCGCGTCTCCCGAGGGCAACGCCGATGACCGCGCCAACAACGCCCGCCTGCTGCGCGAACTCTCCCGCGCCACCGCCCGCGCTGCGCGCTTCGTGTGCGTGATCGCTGCCGCGCGCGACGGGTGCGTGCTCTCCACCTTCCGCGGCGAAGCTCAAGGCCGCATTCTCGACGCACCCCGCGGCGCGGGCGGCTTTGGCTACGATCCTCTGTTCTTCTTCCCTGCCCTGGGCAAGACCTTCGCCGAACTCACGCCCGAAGAAAAAGCCGGGGTCAGCCATCGCGGCGCGGCCTTCCGCAGGTTTCTGGAGTGGTGCGCGCACGAGCTTCCACCCGATACGCCTTCTTTGAAGACGCTGTAGCTGGTTTACACGGATGATATGCTGCGCGCGTGGCGACCGTGAGGCTGGCTCCCATTGCGCGCAAAAAGTTGACGCTGCTGCCGCTGGTGGCGGCGGCGTACTTCATGGTCTCGGGCGGGCCCTACGGCCTGGAAGACCTGGTACAGAGCGCCGGCTACGGACGCGCGCTCGTGGTGCTGGCGATCACTCCGTTGCTGTGGGCGCTGCCGACGGCGCTGATGGTGGGCGAGCTGGCCAGCGCCATCCCGGAAGAGGGCGGCTACTACGAGTGGGTGCGGCGGGCGATGGGTCCGTTCTGGGGATTCCAGGAAGCGTGGCTGTCGCTGGCGGCTAGCGTCTTCGACATGGCGCTCTACCCGACCCTGTTCGTGCTCTACCTGGGGCGGATCTGGCCGCGCATGGGCGACGCGCACGCGGCGCTGGCGGTGGGCGTCGGAGTGGTGGCGGTGTGTGTGCTGTGGAACCTGGCCGGAGCGGCGTCGGTGGGAACGGGATCGGTGGTGGTGGGAGCGCTGCTGCTGGCGCCGTTCGCGGTGCTATCGCTCGAGGCGCTGCTGAAGCCGGGCGTAGCCGCGCCGCCGGTGGTGGGTCCGCATCTGCCGCTGGTGATGGGCGTGCTGGTGGTGATGTGGAACTACATGGGATGGGACAACGCTTCCACTATCGCGGGCGAGGTGGAGAATCCGCAGCGGACGTATCCGCTGGGCATCCTGCTGACGGTCGCGGCGGTGGCGGCGACTTACATCATCGTGGTCGCGGCGGCGTGGCGTACCGGCATCGCCCCCGCGGCCTGGGAGACGGGCGCGTGGGTCAACGTGGCCACCGCGGTGGGCGGACGCGGGCTGGGGCTGGCGGTGGTCGGCGGCGGCATGCTGTGCGGGCTGGGCATGATGAACGCGCTGGTGCTCTCCTATTCGCGCGTGCCCATGGCCATGGCGCAGGACGGCATGCTGCCGCGGGTGCTGGCGCGCAGGGATGCGCGCACGGGAGCGCCGTGGGTGTCGATCGTGGCGTGCGCGGTGGCGTGGTCGCTCTCGCTGGGATTGGGATTCGAGCGGCTGATCGAGCTTGACGTCATGCTGGCCGGGCTGAGCATCGTGCTGGAGTTCGCCGCGCTGATCGTGCTGCGGGTGCGCGAGCCGGGGATGGCGCGTCCGTTCCGCGTGCCGGGCGGACTGGCGGGTGCGGTGCTGCTGGCGGTGCCGCCGACCCTGCTGCTCGCCGCGGCCGTGGCGCGCAATGTCGGCGAGCAGGGCCTGACCAGCGGGCTGCTGATCGGACTGGCGCTGGTGGCGGCCGGGCCGATGGTGTATGTCATGATGCGATCGGAAGCGTCGTAGCCGGCTCGCACCTGCCCCATTCTCGGGCGTTGACTGACGCTATTCGGGGAGCTATTGTGCAACATTACCCTCGTTTTCCGATTTTCTTTTTGCTGAAGGATCCACGAGGTTTCCAGCTTTCTGGCGGAGCTCAGTGTTGCGCCCCCGAGGGTGGGTGGATGATGGCGACCTTCCACTATCGCCTGCTCGTTGTCGACGACGATCCCGCTATCCGAGAACTGTTCCAGAGTTCACTCTCCACTGAGGGTTATGAAGTCGGCGTCGCCAAGGATGGATTCGCGGCCTTGGCGAAGATGCGCGGCGCCTTGCCGGACCTGATTCTCACCGACCTCAAAATGCCCAACATGTCGGGCTTCGAGTTGCTCTCCATCGTGCGCCGGCGATTTCCGCAAATCCCAACCATTGCCATCAGCGGAGAATTCCAGCCTCCGGTCGCGCCGCTGGGAGTGCTCGCCGATGCCTTCTTTGCCAAGCCATTTCAGTTCGGGGAGCTGCTGGCCAAGGTTGCGGAGCTGCTGCAGGACGCTCCTCCGCGCCCCGCCGTCAAGCGGGACCGAGCCCCCGTCTGGGTTCCCCGCAACGGTGAATACTACGTGATCACCTGCACCGATTGCCTGCGCTCCTTCTCCATACCCGCGGAGAAGGATCTGCGAGCGCTGCGCGAGATGCGCACGCTGGACTGCATTTTCTGCAACGCCGTGGTGCGCTTCATCGTGGAAGAAAGGCCGGAAGCATCGGGGCTTCCCAAGGTCAAGACGGAGCACAGCGCGTGAAGAGGGCTGGAATGCAAGAAAGAAGCCCTGCCGCACGGCAGGGCTTTGATCTGCAGTCAGCTCTCTATGCGTCGGTGGTGGGGCGGGTGGCCCACCCGGACGCGTCGAGCGTGCAGAGCCCTTGACTCCAGTAGGAACCCGAGGGTGCCCCTCGATAAGAGCGAAGGCTCTGTCAAGGGCAAAATAATCCTGTGCGGTGCGCAAGCACCGCTGGGGTTGCCGAAGGGTTGAGGGACCCTGACGCTGGAAACTCCACATTGAATCACCCTGCGGTCGTTCCACCAACCATCGATTCGGCCACAACTTCGGCCATGATTCTTCTATGCGGACATCCCGCCTGTGCGGGATGCGAGAGCGCCCAATCAAAACCTCGGTCTAGCCTGCGCCGACCAGGGGCACCCGCGGGCTGCTCTCGATGCGAACGATCTCTGGATGCGGCTTCTGGGTGCGCAGCATCCAGTAGAGTCGTACCGCTAATTATCCAATCAATCCTAACGTCGCGCTGTTCGACGTTAGGGTGGGGTAGTTGACTTTTGTCTTGCCAGGCACGGTTCACTGAATAAATCGCAACGTGCGTGGGCGGATCAGTGGTGAAGGGCGCAAAAGTCAAAATCCCCGCCCTCCAATTTGTGTGCTGATTGGGATTGTCGGCTCGATTGGACTCGGAAGGGCTGGCAACCCGTCCGCAGTCAGTAAGAGTAAATGACGCGCGACAATACGGATCGGTGGCCCTCCATGCTGAACTGGATCAGCACGCCCTTATCTTTACTGCGGGCCGAGAAGGAAACCTTATTCGACTGTGGGTCTTTCCCGCTTACGAAATCAAATTGATCCGCTCTCTCCAAAATGTCGCCGACATCCAGAATTTCCGCCTGGGAAACCAGGACTTCAAGAGCCGTGATTTTATTATCCGGGCCGACTACCAGCCGCGCCTGTCGGCAAAACTCCGGCGCTTCGGGAGAACTCAGTGCCAGCCGATCCGGCGTCTCCGGAATGCGCTGAACGCGCCATTCAGATTTGCTCAATGCCTCCTCCGGGGTCAAGGAAGCCAAGCCCGAGTAGGAGAGAGTACCGGCACATTTGAGGATGCCATCTACCGTCCATCTTTGGACCCGATCCTCCATCTGGTTGCGGAGTTCCTCGATCAAGTCTCTCGTCGCCGAGGCCACACGCCAACTGCCCCATCGCCTGGAGTCCGTCCACAGGCTGTCGCCGGTGTGGGGATCGATAATCGTCATGATCGTAAAATTGATGAATACCGGCCTCTTGTCCGGGCCATCGCGCGTGAGGTAGTCGCCCAGGTACGGGTTCGCCGAAAACATGAAAATCAGATCGGCGCGCTTGTGGTCGGTCAGCACCCGGAAGCGTCCCCACGCGCGCAGCTCCTTAAAAGCGGTCTTATCCGCCACCGCCAGTCCCCTTGGGCAGACGCTGCAGTCGATGTATACCGTGTCCGCCTGGAGGATTTTTGTGGGCACAAAAGGAGGCTTGGCTTCCTGGGCGATCGCGGAGGGGAGGACTGCCGCCCATACGCAAAACCCGAGAAGGAATGCCGACCGTGTCACCGCGCTGGCTCCGATTCCGGTCCCAAGCTCAAAGGCATTATCGTGGCTTGATTAGCGTTAGGTTCCTCGATTTGCACGGTAATCCACTTTATCTGTCTTGGGGCGTATCGAGTCAGAGAAATCGGCAAAAAATTATAGCGCACGAACAGACTGCTACACACCTGAGACGCCGCATGCTGCGTTCTGCAGTCAAGGGGCCAAAAGAAGCCCTGCCGTCTTGGACGGCAGGGCTTTGATGTGCAGTCAACTCTCTACGCGTCGGTGGTGGCGCGGCCCGTCCAGCCGTGCAGGCCCTGCTTCATGATCCAGCGCATGACGTTGGAGTTGTTGTAGTAGTAGCCCAGCACGTACTGGCAGGTGGAGAGGCAGTGCGAGTTGCACACCTTCTTCATCTCGTCGAGTTGCTGGTTATCGAACTTGGGCTCCCCGATCTTGCCCCAGTCGGTGTGCGCCGAATACATGGGGAAGCAGGGCGAGAGCGTGCCGTCGGTGCGGATCACGCAGGAGTTGTGCCCGGCCCGGCAGTTCCACGGATAGGTCTTGCCGCGCAAGAAGTCCTTCATCTTGCGCAGGTGGTCCTTGGAGTTGACCATGATGTAGCCCTGCGAATTCTTCTCGATCAGCCAGTCCAGGATGCCATCCACTTTCGGCCAGTCTTCCTGCAGGATATAGGTGACGTTGTTATCCAGGTGCTGGAAGTGGGGCTGCTCGATGTAGGGCGGCTCGTTGATGTGCACGTCGGTGGAGATGCCGTTGTCGTGGGCGATCTCGGTGAGCGCGTACACGTCCTCGATGTTGTTGCGGCAGATGTTGGTGTTGAACACGATCATGTAGCCATACTGCCGCTGCGCTTTCACCAGGTACTTGAACTGCTTCTCGATGCGCTTGAAGTTCTTGGCCAGCCCGGGCTTTTCCTCGAGCGAATCCACCGCCAGGTTGATGGCGGCCACGCCCAGGTCGCCGACGCGGTCGATGAAGTCCTCGTTCATCAGGATGCCGTTGGTCGGCAAATATACGAAGAAGCCGTTCTTGGTGCCGTAATCGACCACTTTCAGAATGAAGTCGCGCCGCAGCAGGGGCTCGCCGCCCATGATGGCGATCACCCGGCAGCCCACCGACTTCAGCCAGTCGATGGAGCGGATAGCGGTCTCTTCCGTCATCCCCTTCACCTTGTTGTTGAAGGCCCAGCAGTAGTGGCAATCGACGTTGCACTTCCACTCGGTAAACAGGTAGGAAAGCAGCGGGCGGAACTGATCCGCCATCACGCGCGACTGCATGTAAGGCACCAGCCAGCGGCGAAAAGCGCGTACAAAGTTGTTCGCGTGATAGCTGCGAGTTTCTAACTCCGGCATCCAGCCTCCTTGGTTGCGATTGAACACCCCGGCCACGGACGGAGTCCGGGCGGGTACCATCCTCCCCCTACTAGACTGGTTAGAGTAAATACTTCAGCGCCGGGTGGTACAGCAAAAAATCATTAGAATGCGTGACTTGCCAGCGTAGTGTCATTTCTTTACAGCGAACAGGGTTGCAGGGTTGGCGGAAAAATGGATGGCACTGAAGAGAAATGTAAGCAACTGTCATCCTGAGCTTGCGACCGCGTGGTTTCGTCGTCCGGCCCGCAGGGGCCACGCGGTCGCAAGCGAAGGATCTTGAGAATGCGCCTTGCGCGCAGACTGCATGGGTTGGGAAACGGGAGCGCAGGTCCTTCGCTCGCCCTCACCTCGCTTCGCTCAGCGCAGGCGGCTCAGGATGACATTCCTCAAGGCCACCCGCAGCCCCACGCTGGGCTCAATCACCCGATGACCCGATCTCCCGATCACCCGATCTCATTTCCACTCCGGAATCCTGCCCGGCGTCCAGGGCGCGCCGGCCTGCTCCATGGCTTTCTCCAGCTTGGGCAAGTCCTGCTCCAGGATGGTGCGCAGCTTGCCCAGCTCCTCGGTGAATTCCTCCGAGGCGATGGCGTACCCATCCAGATCGGTGCGCGGCGGAGGCGAGCTGGACATGCGCTCATTTTGCATAATCGTCTCCACCCGGTCGTCGATCGAGGGCGGAGTGTTCTCGTTGCGATCGCGCAGCACGATGTCGCCGCGCAGCTTGCGCAGGATCTCCAGATTCCGCTGCTGGAGTTGCTCGGCGGTCTGGCTGAGCTGATTGTCGGCGGTCGGGGTCTGCTGCAACGCCGTCTGGATTTTGCCGAGACGCGCCTTCAGGTCGTCGGCGGTGTTCAGCGCCCCGGCCACAGCGCGGTAGAGACTATCCACCTTCTCCTGGAAGGCAGTGAGCGCGGCGCGGTCCTCCGGCGGCATGTTGCGCGCGCCCAGCGGCTCGACGGCAAACTTCTCCGGCCCGCCCACCTGCGTGTACACGCCGTTGATGCGGGTCTCGAGCGTCACCTGGTATTGGCCTGGCATCACCAGCGGGCCCGTCGGCAAGGGAGACCAGTCTTCTTCCTGCTCCGTCTTCTCTCCCTCGTGGGGCAACTGCGGCGCGGGATAGCGCAGGTCCCAGGCCACGCGGTTCATGCCCTGAGCATTGGTGGCGCTGATGCGCCGCACCGGCTTGCCGCTCGTGTCCGCCACGGTGAGGAACACGGCCGGCGCCGGCTCCTGAGCTTCGGCGCGCAACTGGTCGGGCGTGGGATAAGGCGCGGCGGTGTTTTTCTTGGCAGCTTCTTTCTCCGCTTCTTGGCGCTTCTCCTTAAGCGTTTTCAGCTTATCCTTCAAGTAATAGGTGAACGTAGCGCCGAACGGCGGATTCTCCGCGGTGTAGAACGCCGCGCCCTGCGACGCCTTGGCGCGTCCCCCCAGCGGCTGTGCCTGCACGTAGAGCAGCGCTTTCTTCACCGGGTAAAGCACTGCCGGCCCGTCGAGCGCCTCGGGCCTGAGCACGCGCAGGGGCCTGAGGTCGTCGAGGATGTAGATGCCGCGCCCGAAGGTGCCCACCACCAGGTCGCCCTCGCGCGCCTGGATCACGATGTCGTGCACCGAGATGGTGGGGAAGCTGCCTTTAAGCTGGATCCATTTGCCGCCGCCATCGATGGTGAACCACAGCCCAAACTCGGTGCCGGCGAAGAGCAGCTTGGGATTCACCGGGTCTTCGGCGAACGCCAGCACCGCGCCGTTCTCCGGCAGGTTGGAGGCGATCGAACTCCAGCTCTTCGCGGCGTCGGTGCTCTTCAAGAGATAGGGCTTGAAGTCGCCGTTCTTGTGATTGTCGAAGGCGGCGTACACCGTATTCGCGTCGTAGCGCGAGGCTGTCAGCCGGCTGACGTAGGTGTTGTCGGGCACGCCGGGAAACTTCTCGTACTTGGTCCAGTGCTGGCCGCCGTCCTCGGTCACCTGGATGAGGCCATCGTCGGTGCCGATGTAGATCAGCCCTTCTTTCTGCGGCGCTTCGGCGAGCGCGACGGTGTTGCCGTAGAACGAAGTGGAGGCGTTCTTGGCGACCGCGTCCGCGCTCCACACCTTGCCCATCACGGGGAGCTTGTTGCGGTCGATCTGGCGGGTGAGGTCGGGACTGATGGCGCGCCAGGTATCGCCGCGGTCGTCGCTGCGGAAGAGCTGGTTGGCGCCGAAGTAGAGCCGCGTGTGCGCGTGCGGGCTGATGATCAGCGGAGAATCCCAGTTCCAGCGATAGGGCTCGGCGCCCTTGGCTTCCATGGGCGAGATGCCGGTGCGCTCGCCGGTGCGCCGGTCGTAGCGGACCAGGGCGCCGTACTGCAGTTCGGAATAGACGGTGTCGGGATCTTCAGGATCGACCACGGTGCGGAAGCCGTCGCCGCCCCAGGTTGCGAACCAGTCCGAACTCATGATGCCGTTCACGTTGCGGGTGCGCGAGGGCACGCCATAGGAGTTGTTGTCCTGCATGCCGCCGTAGACGTAATAGAACGGCTGCGAATTGTCCGCGGTGACGTCGTAGAACTGGCTGACCGGCAGGTTGGCCTTGAACTGCCAGTGGGCGGCGCGGTCCCAGGTTTCGTAGACGCCGCCGTCGCAGCCGTCGAGGTAATGGTCGGGGTTGGCGGGATCGGGCCAGAAGGCGTGATTGTCCACGTGCTTGTCGCGCTCGCCCAGCCGGCGCAGCGTCTTGCCGCCATCGTCCGACACCTGCAGGAAAGTGGCCATCACATAGATGCGGTCCACGTTGCGCGGGTCGGCGATGATCTGCGAGTAGTACATGGCGGTCGAGTCATAGGGATTACGGCGCTCCCAGGTGGCGCCGCGATCCGACGAGCGGAAGATGCCGCCGGCGCCGTTCGCCGCTTCCACCTCGGCATAGACCACGTTGCGATCGACCGGCGAAACCGCCAGGCCGATGCGTCCCATATCTTCGGTGGGCAGGCCGCTTTTGAGCTTGTTCCACGTTGCGCCCGCGTCGGTGGACTTGTAGATGGCGCTTTCGGGGCCGCCATCGATCATCGTCCAGACGTGGCGGCGGCGCTGATAGGCGGCGGCGTAGATGACGTCAGGATTCTCGGGATCGAGCACCACGTCGGTGACGCCGCTGTTCTCGCTGATCTCCAGAACCTTCTTCCAGCTGTTCCCGGCGTCGGTGGTTTTGTAGAGGCCGCGGTCGCCGCCCGGCGCCCACAGCGGGCCTTGCGCCGCCACGTACACCGTGCTGGTGTCCTTGGGATGGATGACGATGCGCCCGATGTGCTCCGACTTCTTGAGACCCACGTTCTTCCAGCTCTTGCCGCCGTCCTCGGAACGATAGACGCCGTCGCCGTAAGCCACGCTGCGCTGGCTGTTCGATTCGCCCGTGCCCACCCACACGATGGACGGGTCCTTGGGATCGAGCGCCACCGCGCCGATCGAGTACGAAGCTTCCTTGTCGAAGACGGGAGTCCAAGTGGTGCCGTCGTTGTCCGTCTTCCACACGCCGCCCGAGGCCACGCCGGCGTAGAAGTGCGAGGGATTGCGCGGGTCCACCGCCAGCGCGTTGACGCGGCCGGAGGTCAGCGCCGGACCGATCAGCCGCAGCTTCAAGCCGCTGAAGGTCTCGGACGACATGGGCGCGGGCTTCTCGTCCTTATTCTCTTCCGCCGGCTTGGCTGCGTGCTTCTTGGACTGGGCGGCGGTGAAGGAAGTGAATGCGAGCAGGCAGAGGAAAAAGGCGCAAGTCGTTTTCAAGGTTTTCTCCAGCATGAACCGTTTCAAGAAACGGTCATTTATACAGGAAAACTCTCAATTTCGCGCGACACGCAGGAGCATGGCTTAAGAAACTCAACAAACACGCTCAGGTGGGAACACGTGTCAGGGCACGAGTTTACCTGGATAATTCATGAGGACTCGCGGGTGTGAGCCACAAGAACTGCCTCGTGAGACGCCACGTGTCAGGGCACGGCTTCAGCCGTGCCGTTTGAGCGCTGAAATGAGCGGGCTTTAGCCCCTAAGGCAAAGGCGATGGCTTCTCCGATGATTTTCGAAAATCGATTTTGTCTGCATACTCTGTCAGCCGGCGAATGCGCAGGGGCTAAAGCCCGGATTCGATCGGCCTCTGATCGGCACGACTGAAGTCGTGCCCTGACACGTGATCTCGCCCTAAGGGGATTTTTCCGCGCCCTGCAACGCCGTGTTCTTCCCGAAACATATTTCAGCCACCGTCCCGCCAATCCCATCTACATTCTAGACATGGCGAAACGAACCCACGCCTCCGGACACGACACCAAGCACTTCCGCGCCCATCGCAACTTCTGCTTCGCCTGCGGCAAGGACAACCCACACGGCATGCACCTGAAGTTCTTTTTGGACGACGATGGCAGACACTACGTCTGCCGCTTCCGCCTCTCCGACCGCTTCTGGGGACCGCCCAAGCACGCCCACGGCGGCATTATCGCAACCATCCTTGATGAAGCCATGGGCAAGGTGAACAAGCTCCGCCACGTCATCGCCGTGACGTCGAAGATGACGGTCGAGTACCTGAAGCCGGTGCCGCTGGGCAAGCCGCTGGTCGCGGTGGGCTGGGAGAAGAGCGTGCGCGGGCGCCGGCACATCAACGTGGGCGAAGTCCGCAATCAGGCGGGCGAGGTGCTGGCGCGCAGCCAGGGAACGTTCATCGCTATCGATCCCCACCGCATGTTCGGCAAGTACCTGACCAAGGCGCAGCAGGCGGCCCTGCTGAAGCAGTCCGGGGTCGCGCCCAACGGCCGACGGCGCGCGCGCAGCACGGACGAGATTTGAGAAGCACTCAGCAATCAGCAGTCAGCACTCCGCCGCACGCCTGATGCGCACCTTAAGGTGGAACAGGCGATGCGAAAAAGCGCGCGTAGCGCGCGCCAGATCATAGCCCACGGCGTAAGCCGTGGGTGGAAAGTGAGCCAGAAGTAAGCCCGCGTAGCGGGCGACAGAGGTGGGACACAGTCTCCCGCAAGCTGTAGAATAGAGCTGTCCCCATAAGAGGAAACATATGTCGGAAACCAACGGTAGCGGCGGGCTGCGTCTGAAGACCGGCTTGGCCGAGATGCTCAAGGGCGGCGTGATCATGGACGTCACCAACGCCGCGCAGGCGGCGGTGGCGGAGAAGGCGGGCGCCACCTCGGTGATGGCGCTGGAACGGGTGCCGGCGCAGATCCGCGCCGAGGGCGGGGTGGCGCGCATGGCGTCGCCGCGCACGATCCGCGAGATCATGGCCACCGTTTCCATCCCGGTCATGGCCAAGGTCCGCATCGGCCACTTCGCCGAGGCGCAGGTCCTGGAAGCGCTGGGCGTGGATTACATCGACGAATCCGAAGTGCTCACCCCTGCCGACGAAGAGCATCACGTGGATAAGCACGCCTTCAAGGTGCCGTTCGTGTGCGGCGCGCGCAACCTGGGCGAAGCGCTGCGGCGGATCGCCGAAGGCGCGGCCATGATCCGCACCAAGGGCGAAGCCGGCACCGGCGACGTGGTGCACGCGGTCAAGCACATCCGCCAGATTGTCCACGAGATGAAGCTGCTCACCATCCTGCGCGAAGACGAGCTGATGGCGAAGGCCAAGGAATGGGGCGCGCCCTTCGAACTGGTGCGCCTGGTGGCGCGCGAAGGCAAGCTGCCTGTACCGAATTTTTCCGCCGGCGGCATCGCTACGCCGGCCGACGCTGCTCTGGTGATGCAACTGGGCGCGGAGGCAGTGTTCGTCGGCTCGGGAATCTTTATGAAGGAGAGAGCCACACCGCTCGATCTGTCGAATCCCCAGGAGCGCGATGAGGCCGAGCGCCGAGCCCGCGCCATCGTCAAGGCGACCACGCACTTCGACGATCCTAAGATCCTGCTCGAAGCCAGCGAAGAGCTCACCGGGACGATGAAGGGGCTGGCCATCAGCACTTTGGCCGAATCAGAATTGCTGCAGAAGCGCGGATGGTAAACGAGCACTCAGCAGTCAGCACTCAGCATTCAGCCAAGCCACGTGGTAACTGAGTGCTGAATGCTGACTGCTGAATGCTTCCTCTCATGACCATCGGCGTTCTCGCAATCCAAGGCGACTTCGACGCGCACCGCCGGCGACTCGAGCAGCTCGGCGCCGAGGTCGTCCTGGTGAAGAAGCCGGAGCAGCTCGACGCCGTCGATGCGCTGGTCATCCCCGGGGGCGAATCCACGACGTTCCTGAAATTTCTTGAAAAGGGCGGATTTCTCGACAAGCTGCGCGAGTTCGTGCGCGCCAAGCCGGCGTTTGGCACCTGCGCGGGCGCGATCCTGCTGGCCAGCGAAGTCGCAGATCCTCCGCAGCCGAGCCTGGGCGTGCTCGACATCTCCGTCCGCCGCAACGCCTACGGTCGCCAGTTAGAGAGCTTCATCGGCGAAGGCGAAACGCAGTTGCCCGGTGGGCCGCTGGAGATGGTATTTATCCGCGCGCCCAAGATCGCGCGCGTCGGCCCCAACGTCGAAGTTCTGGCACGAGAGAAGAACGACCCCGTGCTGGTGCGCCAGGGCAAGATCATGGCGGCAACCTTCCATCCCGAGCTGTCGGACGATACGCGCGTGCACGCGGAGTTTCTGAAGCTCGTCCGCAACGGACGCACCAAGTAGATTCCCGCAAATGAAGAAACGACTGCTGCTGCGCTCCATCAATGCCTGGCCGCCGTTCCTCGGAGCTGGCATACGAGTCACGCGCATGGCTTCGAAAGCGATCGATGTCGAGATGAAGCTGCGGTTCTGGAACAGGAATTATGTGGGCACGCATTTCGGCGGGTCGCTGTACGCGATGACCGACCCGTTCTTCATGCTGATGCTGCTCGACAACCTGGGGCCGGAGTACATCGTGTGGGACAAGGCCGCGACCATCCGCTTCAAGAAGCCGGGACGAGGAAAGGTGCGCGCGGAGTTTCGGCTCTCCGACGAACAGATCGACGAGATCAGGCGGGCGGCGGCTAACGGCAAGACGGAACCAACGTTCGTGGTGCAGGTGAAGGACGAGGCCGGAGAGGTGGTGGCCGAGGTCGAGAAGGTTCTTTGGGTGAAGCGGAAGGCGGCGCCTCAAAGCCGAGAGGCTGACGGCTGAATACTCCTGCGGCTGCGCTTCGCGGATCACGACCTCATCTTGCATTCCGCTCCTCCCCGCGTTCTGCCCACCAGGAATCGTGTCACCCGCGGCGAGCGCAGCACCGCCATCACCGGCCGGCGCAGCGCGCGCGGCACCGACGCGAGCCGCCGCAACCATCCCGCATTGCGGAACAACGGACGCAACTCGCGCTCATACTGGCCGCGATAAATCGCCGCCGCCTCTGCCACCGACCTCTTCCCTTCCCAGACCTCTGCCAGTGCCTCAGCAGCCATCGCACCGCTGCGCAGCGCCAGCGAGATGCCGTCGCCCACAAAGGGATCGATGAACCCGGCGGCATCGCCCGCGAACAACACCCCGCCCTCTTCCGCCTGGGGAGGCGCGAAGACCAGCGGCGACGTGGCCACCGTTTCCGACACCTGCTGCCACGCGCGGCTGCGCTCGGCGAGCCTGGGATGGAGCGCCAGCACTTGCTCCATGGAATTCGCGGCCGCGGCTTGCACCATGGCGCACGCATTCACCTGTCCGTCCGTCAGCGGCTGCACCCCGCAATAGCCGCCGGCGAAGAAGTACAGGTCCACCGACGGCGGCGAATCCGGCTCGCGGAAGTGCGCCTTCCAGCCCACCCATTTTTCCCGCTGCGGTTGGGCGAGCCGGCTGCGGCGCAGGTTCGACCACCGTCCGCTGGCGTTTATTACGGCGCGCGCGGTGAAGGCGCCCGCCGAGGTTGCGACGGTGAAGGGTCCGCTACCGGTGATGGCGCGCGCTTCCAGCAACTCGCGGCAATCGGCGCCACATTCCGCCGCCCGGCGCCACAGCGCCTGGTCCAGGTCGTAGCGCGAGATAGCCGCCGCTGGCGGAGAGAGCGCGGCTTCCGCGATCGAGGTTTCGGCAAAGATGCGGGCATGGGCGATGCGGGGCGCGCGGCGGACGAGATCGTCGAGGCCCAGGCCGGCAAGCAGCGCCACGCCTTCCGGCGAGATGAATTCGCCGCAGACCTTGTGGCGGGGAAAGCGTCCGCGCTCGAGCAGCAGCACGTGCCCGCCCGCCCGCGCCGCGGTGATGGCCGCCGCACTCCCAGCCGGCCCGCCGCCGATGATGATCAGGTCAAAGGACATGAGTTCATGTCATGTAGAGACGCCGGCATGCGCGTTTCTTTGAAGGGGCGCGGCTTCAGCCGCGCCGTCAATGCTCTTTAAGATTGTCATCCCGAGCAAGCGCGACCTGAGCTTTGCCAGGGGAGCGCGCTGCGAGGGATCCTTCGGTCGCGCTTCCTCGCGCCCGCGCGCTCAGTCGCGTTCCCTCAGGATGATAGAAATCAAAACGGCCTGAACGGGACGGCTGGAAGCCGTCCCCCTTCAAAACTTCTGACCTCTGGCCGGAACCTGTCTCCACGCGATTGCCCCCATGCGGCACAAATAATGGTTGCCGACCTCGACGGCCCCGGCGCGCGTGGCCTGCAGCAGCTCGCGCAGTTCGCCGGGAGTGTAGGCACGGCGCACCGAGGCGGGCCCGTCGTGCCGCGCCAGCCGGCTGCGATATAAGGGAAAGCCGGCATAGATGAGCGCCAAGTGAGCCGGACTGCGCCGCAGATCGTTGACCAGCGCCGCCACTCGCGCCACCCGCAGCGACTCATTGATGAAGCGCACCAGCTCGCCGGGCTCCAGATGATGCGTGAACAGCGACGAGCCCACCAGGTCGAAACTGCAGTCGCCGAACGGCAAGGCCAGCGCGTCTCCGGAGACCGCCCGCCGCGTCCCGTTCAGATGGGCCGCCGAGCGGTCGAGGACCACAAAAGCCAGGCGCACGCCCTCGCGCGCGAGCTCGCGGGCAGCATGCACGGGGATGTCGCCGGAAGCGCCCCCCACGTCGAGCAGCGACAGTTCCCTTTTCCCGGTGCGCCGGGCGACTTCGCGCACCAGGCGGCACATGGTCGCGGCCCCGCCGAACCAGCGATTGACCATGCGCAGGTCGGCGAGCGCGGCGGCGATCTCGGCCGCGGTGCCGGAATCAGAGTCCAAGAGCTCGGGGATGATGGTGCGCTTCATGCGGGCATCGGGTCAGCGGGAGATCGGGTCATCGGGTCATTGAAATCTGGTGTTTCGATCATCCGATGACCCGATTTCCCGATCACCCGATCCTTAAACCGTCTCCAGCTCCTCTTCCAAAAGTTGCTTGTTGTACAGGTCCGTATAGTACCCATTGCGGGCGATGAGTTCGTCGTGGGTGCCGAGCTCGACGATGCGCCCGCCGTGCAGCACGGCAATGCGGTCGGCATTGCGCACCGTGGACACGCGGTGAGAGATGAAGATGGTCGTCCGCCCCTGCATCACCTCGCGCAGGTGGTTGAGGATTTTCTCCTCGGTGTCGGTATCGACGCTGGAGAGCGCGTCGTCGAGCACCAGGATGCGCGGGTCGCGGATGAGGGCGCGGGCAATCGCCGTGCGCTGCTTCTGCCCGCCAGAGAGCGTGATGCCGCGCTCGCCCACCATGGTCTGATATTTCTCCGGGAAGTCGGCGATGTCGCTGGCGATGTTGGCGGCTTCGGCGGCGCGGCGCACGTCGTCGTCGGTAACGCTCTCGGCGCCCAGCGCGATGTTCTCGCGCACGGTGTCGCTGAACAGGAAGGTTTCCTGCGGCACGAAGCCGATGGCGCGGCGCAGCGTGGCCAGCGGATAGTCGGTGATGGGACGGCCGTCGATCAGCACGCTGCCGGCGGGCGCGTCGTAGATGCGCGGAACCAGGCTCACCAGCGTGGACTTCCCCGACCCGGTCGCGCCCACCACGGCCAGGCTCGATCCAGCGGGAATCTTCAGGCTGACGTCGTTGAGCACGGGCACACCGTTGTAGGCGAAGCTGAGATTGCGAAACTCGACTTCGCCGCGAATGGCCTCGGGCGCGCGATCCGGCGGGATGCGATCGGCGATCTCCGGCCGCTCCGCAAAGATCTCATTGATCCTGCCCATGGAGGCGCTGCCGCGCTGGAACAGGTTCAGCACCCAGCCGATGGAAATCATCGGCCAGGTAAGCTGCACCAGGTAAGTATTGAAGGCGACGAACATGCCCACGTCGATCTTGCCCTGGAGCACCTGCCGGCCGCCCAGCCAGAGCACCAGCACCACCGCCAGGCCGAGCAGGGTTTCGAGCGTCGGCCACAGCATGCCCATGAGTCGAACCAGTTTCAAGCTGCGGCGGATGTACTCGCGGTTCGCGCTCTCGAAGGCCTCGATCTCGGCCTCTTCCTGCACGAAGGCGCGCACCACGCGGGCGCCGGAAAAGTTCTCCTGCGCGCGGGCGGAGATGTCGGAGAACATGGCCTGGATGCGCTCGAAGCGCTCGTGGATCCTGCTCCCGAAGTACTGCACCACGATGGAAACTATCGGCAGCGGCAGGAAGGCCCACATCGTCAGGCTGGGACTGATGCGGTACATGAAGTAGAGCGCGCCCAGCGTGTACACGACGGTGTTGGCGGTATACATGATGGCCGGCCCCAGCAGCATGCGGACCGCGTTCAGGTCGTTGGTGGCGCGGGCCATGATGTCGCCGGTGCGGGTGCGTTGGTAATACGACCAGGAGAGGCCCTCCAGGTGGCGGAAGAGGTCGTTGCGCAGGTCGAACTCGATGTCGCGCGAGATGCCGATCACTACCCAGCGGGTCAGGAAGCGGAAGATGCCCTTCACCAGGGCGATCCCCACCAGCATCGCCGCATACCAGGCCAGCTTCTGCGAGGTGATGCCTTCGCGCAGACCGTTGATGGCCCAGCCCAGCACCTGCGGGAAGATGATCCAGGTGCCGTTGTCGAGCAGCACGGAGACGGTCCCGAAGGCCAGCCCGCGCCAGTATTTCCTGAAGTAGGGCAGGAGCGGACGCAGGTTCCGGCGGACGCTTTGCCGTTGGGTCATTGGGGGATTGGATGAGATTGTAGCAGCGCCGGACGCAGGATTGATCGGGGCTGGGTTATCGCGATTTCGACATCATTGCCAATCGCCGATGTGGGAATTAGCCTTGGTGCGCGCATTGAGGGAAAACCCCAGCCAGCAGGAACCCAGCGCCGAAGGCGCTGGTGTGTGATTGATCCCGCTTTCACGCATTACCCAGCAGAATTTATGGGTCACACGCCTGCGGCGCTTTGGTTGTTGTGCCGCCGGTGTAATGATCCAATCACCCGATGATCACGTGGGCACTTTCAAAATCATGTAGCCGCCGGCAAATCCGAAGATCACGTCCGGAGCCCAGGCGGCGAGCGCGGCGGGCAACTGGCTGACGTTGCCCATGGCCTCGAACAGGCCGGCGGTCACCCAGTACACCACGGCGATGCCGATGGCGGTGGCCACTCCGGCGAGGGCGCCGCGGCGGCCGGTGGCCAGCGCGAATGGGATCGCCAGCACCGCCATGACGAAGGTGATCAGCGGGTAGGCAAACTTCTTCTGCAACTGCACCCGCAGCCGCACCACGTCGAAGCCGCTCTGCTGCAGGTCGCCGATGTAGCGGCTGAGCTCGTCGTAGTTCATCTCCGACGACTGCTTCACTTCCTTCTTGAAGTAGGCCGGCGGCTCGGCCAGCTCCGCGAAGGTGGCCACGTCGAAGGTGCGGTACTGGCGGATGGCAGCGGTCTGGAAGCCGCGCTCCCAGCCCTCCTCAAAGATCCACTTGCGCAGTTCCGGCGCCCAGCGCGCGCGTGTGGCGTAGACCCGGCGGGTGAACTGGAAAGTGGTCGGATCGAACTCGAAGACGGAGATGCTGGCGAAATGGCCGCGGTCGGGATCGAAGAACTCGTAGTAGTAAATCGTGGAGTGCTGGCCGAAGATCCACTTGCGGTCGGGGCGCAGGTAGGTCTGGGCGGGCCGGCCCTTGATGGCGTTCCACAGCTCGTCCTGGCGCTTGTTGGCCTGCGGCAGCCAGTACTGGTCGAAGAAGAACAGGCCGACGGGGAGCAGCGCCGCCAGCAGCAGCACCGGCACCACGGCGCGATAGATGCTGATGCCGGTGGCCTTCATGGCGGTGATCTCGTTGGCCTTCTGCATCAGGCCGAAGGTCACCAGCACGGCGATGAGCACCGCCAGCGGCATCAGCAAGTAGACGTTGCCCGGCACGGCATTGGCCAGGTAGGCGGCCAGGGTCACGGTCGGTACCTGGTTGCGCACGATATCCCCGAAGAGTTCGAAGACGTTGAAGATCAGGCTGATCACGATGAAAATCGCGACTACCAGGCCCAGATAGAGGAGGAATTCCTGCAGCACGTAGTCGTCGAGGATCTGGGGGAAGCGGGTGTTGCGGAAACGCCGGCGCGAAACCGCACGCTGGAAGGCGCCGCGCGCGCGCCGGGTGTGGGCTTTGAGCGCCTGCCAGAACGCCCGCAGCGAGGCGATCTCCATGGGCATGCGGTCCACCCGCCACAGCAGCCAGGCGCCGGCGACGAAGAACATGGCGTTGGCCATCCACACCCCGACGGCGGGCGTGATCCGCCCCTGCCGCGCCATCGCCACGCCGATCAGCGAGGCGAAGTAGTAGAGCAGCACCAGCAGGATGGTCAGAATGAATCCCGTGGACTTGCCGCTCTTCTTGGCCGAGAGGCCGAGCGGGATGCCCACCAGGGCCAGCACCAGGCAGGCGGCGGGCCAGGCGAAGCGGCGGTGCAGTTCGATGTCGAACCAGGGCGCGGTGGGGTCATCGGCGTGCGCCAGCCGCCACAGCGCCGGGGTGGGTATTTCGGCCACCCGCATCCACTGCCGCGCCCCGCTGGGCATGTTGCTGACCGGCGTCTCCGGCTCCGGCATGGGGATGGCGATGTCGCTTTCCTCGAAGGTGGTGATCTGGTACTGCTGCGGCGCCTTGGGGTCCACGTCGTGCTCGGCGCCGCTGATCAGGTGGAGGCGCAGCTCGGTGGCCGACTGGCTGGTGACCAGCCCGCGCTGCGCCAGGGTGATCCTGGGCGCGCCCGGGGTGCTGATGTCGGCCAGGAAGATGCCCTTCCACAACGCCCCGTTGGGCGTGGCGCTCACGTCCTGCACGTAGACCACCAGGTTCTTGAAGTGTTCGTAGAAGACGCGGGGCTGCACTTCATACGAGATCTGCGAGCTCTTCAGGCGATCCTGCAGGCGGGCCAGCGAGTCGGAGGCGCGCGGCGCCAGGTAGAGCTGATTGCCCACCGCCAGCAGCCAGGCGGTGACCGCGAAAATGGAGATCACCTTCAGGAACAGGCCGGCGCCCAGCCCGCTGGCCCGCATGGCAGTGACTTCGCTATCGGCCGCCAGCCGGCTCAGCCCGATCAGAATGCCCACCAGCACGCCCATGGGCACGGTGAAGGTCAGCGCCTGCGGCACCGTGAACAGGAAGATTTCGGCCACGCTGGGCAGGGGCGCGCTGTTGCGCACTACCAGCTCCAGGATGTGTCCGACATCCCGCATGAACAGCACAAAGGTGGACAGCCCGGTGCCGATCAGGGCGTACCACAACACTTCGCGCAGGATGTAGCGGGTGAGGATCCGCACGTCGCTGCCAGCGTAGCACAAGGCCGGGCGGGAAATGTTTACCCGGCACTCACGGGCTGGGCTTTCCGATGCAGCGCCTCGGCGCTGGGCTCGTGCTTCCCCCGAATGCGCGAACCAAGCTAGTTCGGATATCGGCGATTGGCGATGGTGTCCGAACCGGGCACAATCCAGCCCCGCAGGGGCGATATAGGAGAGCCCGGCACGTCAGTGCCGGGTAGGCATCATTTTTGATCCACAAAGTCCCGCAGGGACGGCACCTAGCGAAACACCTGCGACGGGTCGAAGGGAACTCCGGATTTCCGCAACAGGGCAATGAATTCGTCTTCGAACGAGCGCTTGGCGTGATGCTCGGGCTGGTGCTCGACGTAATGCTTGACGGCACCAAGGTTGGAGGCGCTTACGCTAAATGCCCCATAGCCTTCCTGCCAGGCGAAATCGATGCCGTGCTCGCCAATCCATCGCGAAGAGTTTGCCTTGAACGTTTGGACGGCCTTCGCGACCGTCACGGCGGAAGGCAGCGCAAATACCAGGTGTGCGTGGTTGGCTATGCCGCCAGCGGCCAGTATCGGGATCTGAACATTGCTGCCGATCCCGTTGAAGTATTTCCAGAGTTTAGGTTGGAGCTCTTCCGGGATGAGATTGCGGCGCTCCTTGGTGCTGAACACCACGTGGATGAGCACGTTGGTATATCTGTGGGCCATGGTGCCGTCCCTTCGGGACTCGTGAATCAATTTGCATGCTCACCCGGCACTGACGTGCCGGGCTTTCCTATGACGCGCCTTCGGCGCTTGCTTCCTGGTGGCCCTTGGTTTACGGCCCGTGCCGAGCGCCTCGTGTTTGGCGTTTCCTCTGAATGCGCGGACCAAGGCTAATTCGGATATCCGCGATTGGCAATAATCCGGAACCACCACAATCCAGCCCCGCAGGGGCGATATAGGAGAGCCCGGCACGTCAGTGCCGGGTAGGCGTCATTTTTGATCCACAAAGTCCCGCAGGGACGGCACCTAGCGAAACACCACCTACAATGCCATGCGTCGCAGGCCTGCAGGGAGTTGCGGGAACAGATCCGGATGGATCGCGCCTTCGAGCGCGCGCAGGCCATCGAGGAGCGTAGGCGCGGGCGTGTTCAGCAGCTCATCGCGAACGCAATAGACGCGCCGCGAGCGCCCGGCGGAGGTCTCGCTCCACCCGCGCTCGCCCACAATCTTCTCCAGCGGCACGCGGTCGCCGGCGCCGCACCAGGCCATGACCATCACCTCGGGATCGGAGCGGCGCACGCACTCGGCGTCGGTCTTGGCGCCGGGCTCGCCCAGGAAGCGTCCGCCGGCGGCTTCCACCAGCTCCGCCACCCAGCGCTGCGAGTGGATGATGGGCTTGCCCCACTCCTCGCAGAAGACGCGCGGATGCGGTCCGGCAGCGTGGCGCGCGCGCACGCTTTCGATCTCGCGCTGCATCGAGCCGATGATGTGCTCGCCGCGATCGAAAGCGCCCATGGCGCCGGCAATGATCGCAATGTCGCTATAGATGTCGGCGAGCGAACGCGGCGCGAGACCGAGAAAGCGCACGCCCGACTTAAGGATTTCCGCGACCGCTTCGAGCTGGTAGGGCACCGAGGCGATCACCAGGTCGGGACGCGCGGCGGCGATCTCGGCAGCCTGCGCCGTCCAGGAATCGGCGACGATCAAGACTTCGCGGAAGGCCAGCTCCGGGCAGACGTCCTTGCAGTAGCGGGTGCAGGCCACCACGCGGTCGAGCAAGCCGAGCCGAGCCAGCGTGACCGTCGCGCTCGGTTGCAGAGAAACCACGCGGCGAGGAGAAAATCTCACGGACCAATTTTAACCGCCGAGACGCCGAGCGGCCTTAGTGCTAACGCGTCTATAAGGACGAAGGCATTGTCAAGGACAGAGTTGTCCTGTGCAGTGTTTGTGACACCGCGTGTCGGCCAGAGTTGGGTTGAGGACCAAGAGCTCCGAGCATCACGCTGAATC
>Ga0181521_10000584_pt1 | contig 45001 bp, 39 predicted proteins | sample PEATcosm2014_Bin_32_FD_119764 | JGI IMG/M metagenome (GOLD analysis project Ga0181521, IMG submission 119764) | Peatland microbial communities from MTU Mesocosm Facility, Houghton, MI, USA - PEATcosm2014_Bin02_60_metaG | ecosystem: Environmental > Terrestrial > Soil > Wetlands > Peat | place...
CAGGCAGGATGGCGTGCGGAGCGCGGAGATCGCCCGACGGGTCGCCGACATCCTCGCGCTCGTGAAGCTCGAAGGCTACGACAAGCGCAAACCCCACCAGCTGTCCGGCGGGCAGCGGCAGCGCGTCGCGCTGGCGCGCGCGCTCGTGAAACGTCCGAAACTGCTGCTGCTCGACGAGCCGCTCGGCGCGCTCGACAAGAAGCTGCGCGAGCATACCCAGTTCGAACTGGTCAACCTGCAGCAGCAGCTCGGCGTCACCTTCGTCATCGTGACCCACGATCAGGAGGAGGCGATGACGCTGGCCGCCCGCATCGGCGTGATGCGAGCCGGCCAGATACTGCAGGTTGGCACGCCGACCGACATCTACGAGTATCCGAACTCCCGCTACGTGGCGGATTTCATCGGCTCCGTCAATCTTGCCGAAGGCCGCCTGATCGAAGACGAGCCGGACCACGTGCGCATCGACGTTCCGCAGTTCGGCAGTACCGTGTACGTCGACCACGGTGTCAGCTCGCCGCCGGATGCGCAGGTGTCGGTGGCGATCCGGCCGGAGAAGATCCACCTGAGCCGCGAGCGGCCAACCCAGCAGGACAACGTGCTCGGCGGCGTCATCACCGGCATTGCCTACCTCGGCAACGTGACGCGCTACCTGGTGCGCCTGCCGACCGGCTACCTGCTGCAGGTGTCGGCGCCCAACGTGTTCCGGCACGAGGAACGCCTGGCCGACGACGAAACCGTCTGGATCCACTGGCATGCGTCGGCCGCAGTCGTGGTGACGCGGTGAACAGCACCGTGCAGTCCGGCCTGCTGGCGGCCGTGGCGCACCTCAGGGGGCCGGGTCGATCAGCGGTTGGGCGCTGGTTCGTGATTGCGGTGCCGTATTTCTGGCTCGCGCTGTTCTTCCTCGTCCCGTTCCTGATCGTGCTGAAGATCGCGTTTTCGAACATCCAGCTGTCGATGCCGCCGGTCGAGCCCGTTGTCGTCTGGGCGGGCGACAAGGTGCTGCAGTTGCGGCTGCACTTCTCCAATTTCGCGTTCGTGTTCGGCGACCGCCTGTACATTGCCGCGTTTGTCAATTCGCTGCAGATCGCCGCGATCTCGACCATGCTCGCACTGCTGATCGGTTACCCGATGGCGTACGGGATCGCGCGTGCGCCGGGTACGTGGCGCAACATCCTGTTTCTGCTGGTGGTACTGCCGTTCTTCACCTCGTTTCTGCTGCGCGTCTATGCCTGGATGGGCCTGCTCGGGCGCAACGGCCCGATCAACGGGCTGTTGCTGGCGCTCGGCCTCGTTCGCGAGCCGATGCAGCTGCTGCAGACGGACTTCGCTGTGTACCTCGGGATGGTCTATTCCTACCTGCCGTTCATGGTGCTGCCGCTGTACACGGCGATCGAGAAGCTCGACCTGACGCTGCTCGAGGCGGCCGCCGACCTCGGCTGCCGGCCGACGAAGGCGTTCTTCACGATTACCTTGCCGCTCACCAAGGAAGGCATCTTTGCCGGTTGCCTGCTGGTGTTCATCCCGGCGGTCGGCGAGTACGTGATCCCGGCTCTGCTCGGCGGCCCCGACACGCTGATGATCGGCCGCGTCGTCTGGGACGAGTTCTTCGGCAATCGCGACTGGCCGGTCGCGAGCGCACTCGCGATCGTGCTGCTCGCGATTCTCGCCGGCTTCGTGCTGCTGCTGCAGCGCGTGCAAAGCCGCGGTAAGGAGGCCTGATGCCTGGCCGGCGCTCGCTGTTCGTCCTGTCGGCCCTCGCGTTCGGCTTCGCGTTCCTGTACCTGCCGATCCTGTCGATGATCCTTTACTCGTTCAATGCCTCGCGGCTCGTGACGGTGTGGGACTCGGCGAATTCGCCGACGCTCGCCTGGTACGTCGAGCTGGCGCACAACAGCCAGGTACTGGATGCCGCGCGCCTGAGTTTCAGAATCGCCACGATGAACGCCACCGGGTCGGTGATCCTCGGCACGCTGGCCGCGTTCGCGCTCGAGCGCTATACGCGGTTTCGCGGCCGCACGCTGTTCGGCCTGCTGACGACTGCCCCGATGGTGCTGCCGGAAGTCATCACCGGACTGTCGCTGCTGCTGCTGTTCGTGGCGCTCGAGCAGACCGTCGGCTGGCCGAGCGGTCGCGGCGCCATGACCATCACGATTGCGCACATCACATTCTCGATGGCGTACGTCGTCGTGGTGGTGCAATCGCGGCTGGCGACGTTCGATCGCTCGCTGGAGGAGGCAGCCATGGACCTCGGCGCCCGCCCGTGGAAGGTGTTTTTCGTCATTACGCTGCCGCTCATAGCACCGGCCATCGCCTCCGGCTGGGTGCTGGCATTCATCCTGTCGTGGGACGACATTGTCATTACGAGTTTCGTGTCGGGCCCCGGCTCGACGACACTGCCGCAGCTCGTGTTCTCCAAGGTACGGCTCGGGGTGAGCCCTGACATCAATGCCCTCGCGACAATTCTGGTGCTGATCGTCACGATCATCGTCGTGGTCCTCGGGACCTACATGATGCGTCGGGACAAGCGCCGGGCGCGCGACGCACAGGCGGCGTTCGCGGCGACCCCGTGAAACGGATCCTCGGCATCGATCTCGGCGGATCGGCCATCAAGGCGGGGGCGGTCGACGTTGAGGCCGGCCACCTCGTCGGGGAACTCGCGTCGATCCCGACACCCGCCGGCGCAACTCCGGCGGCCACCTACGCGGCGCTCGCCTCGCTGGTGGCGCGCTTTCCCGAGTGCCAGGGGCCTGTCGGCCTGGCGCTTCCGTCCGTCGTCAGGTCAGGGGTCGCGTACACGGCCGCGAATATCGACAAATCGTGGATCGGGACCGATGCCGCGCAGCTTCTCGCCTCAGCAGCGGGCCGCCCGGGATTCGTCGTCAACGATGCCGACGCGGCGGGCCTGGCCGAAATGCGCAGCGGCGCCGGACGCAAGCTGCACGGCGTCGTCATGATGCTGACCTTCGGTACCGGCATCGGCACGGCGCTGTTTGTCGACGGGCGGCTCTGGCCAAATACCGAACTCGGGCACCTCGAAGTTGACGGCCGCGAGGCCGAGCAGCGCGCCAGTGCCCGGGTACGCACGGCCGAACACCTCGACTGGCCGGCCTGGTGCGAGCGCGTGAACCTGGTGCTGGCGCGCTACGAGGCGCTGCTGTGGCCGGACGTATTCATCATCGGCGGTGGCGTCAGCGAGCACTGGGAGGAGTTCGGTCATTTGCTGAGCGCGCGGGCCGCGATTGTCCCGGCCGAGCTGCGCCAGGCCGCCGGCGTTGTGGGCGCGGCGTTGTTCGCGCTAGAGCAGACCGGACGCTGAGGCATCGCCATGGGTACTCCGCCGCTCACCAGCCGCCTGCCGACCGTCGGCACGACGATTTTTACGGTGATGTCGCAGCTCGCGCTCGAGTACCGCGCCGTGAATACCGGCCAGGGCTTCCCGGACTTCGAACCGCCGCTCGAGCTGCGCGAGCGGGTCGCCTACCACCTCGGAGCGCGCCACAACCAGTACGCTCCGATGGCCGGAGTCGTCGCGCTGCGCGAGGCCATCGCCGCCAAGGTCGCGCGCCACTACGGCCGAACGGCCTCGCCGGGCAGCGAGATAACAGTGACCAGCGGCGGCACCGAGGCGCTGGCCTCGTCGATCCAAGCCCTCGTGCATCCGGGCGACGAGGTTGTGCTGTTCGACCCTGCCTACGACAGCTACCAGCCGATCGTGGAACTCGTCGGCGGCCGGCCGCTGCGCGTGCCTCTGGCGCGGCCGCGCTTCGATATCGATTGGGACCGTCTTGCGGGCGCCATCGGCGCGCGCACCCGGCTGGTGATCGTCAACACTCCCCACAACCCGAGCGGAGCCTGCCTCGGAGCCGCGGACCTGGACCGCCTGGCGGAATTGCTGCGGCCCACTGGTGCGTTCGTCATCGCCGATGAGGTGTACGAGCACATGGTGTTCGACGGGCAGCGGCACGCTAGCCTGAACGGCCATGCGGAGCTGGCAGAGCGCAGCATCGTCGTGTCGTCCTTCGGCAAGACCTATCACGCCACCGGTTGGAAAGTCGGCTACACCGTCGCGCCGCCGGCGCTGACCGAGGAAGTGCGCAAGGTGCACCAGTTCGTGACCTTCGCGACCGCGAGCGTGCTGCAATACGCCATCGCTGACTTCATGGTTGCTCATCCGGAATGGGAGGACGAGGTGCCGGCGTTCTACCAGCAGAAGCGCGATCGCCTCGTGACGCTGCTGGCCGGCTCACGCCTGGGCCTCGAGCCCGCACACGCGACGTATTTCCAGCTGGTCGACTACTCGGCGATCTCGGATAAACCGGACACGGAATTCGCGCTCGAGCTGATTCGCGGCCACGGAGTCGTGACGATTCCGGTGTCGCCCTTCTGCGCGTCTCCTCCGGCGGAAGAGCGGCTCGTGCGGCTGTGTTTCGCCAAGGAAGATGCGACGCTGCGGGCGGCTGCGGAACGCCTGCTGAAGCTCTGATCCGCGAGCGGCGGTTCCGCTGCCGGGGCTGCTCGCGCTGCTCGGGCCGGCCAGCGCGCGCGCCCGCGCACGGCTGCCGGTCAGCGCAATCCGGTTTCGTGGCGCGCGATCACGAGGCGCTGAATCTCGCTCGTACCCTCGTAGATCTCCGTGATCTTCGCGTCGCGGAAATAGCGCTCCAGCGGCAGCTCCTTGCTGTAACCCATTCCGCCGTGGATCTGCAGGGCCTGATGCGCGCAGAACATCGCCGTTTCCGATGCGAACAGTTTGGCGACCGACCCTTCGAGCGTGTTGCGCGCGCCGGCCCTGCGCGCCTCCGCCTTGTTCCACGCTGCGCGCCAGGTCAGCAACCGGGCGGCGTCGAGGCGGCATTTCATATCGGCGATTTTCGACTGGATCATCTGAAAACTGCCGATCGGGCTGCCGAAGGCCTTGCGTTCCCTGGCATAGGCAACGGCGGCATCGTAGGCCGCGCGCCCGATACCGACCGCCTGCGCGGCGATACCGATGCGCCCGGCGTCGAGCACGGTCATCGCGATCTTGAAGCCCTGCCCCTCGGCGCCGAGGCGGTCCGCGACCGGCACGTGGCAGTTGGCGAATTCGACCTCGCAGGTGGCCGAGGCACGGATGCCGAGCTTCGGCTCCGTCTTGCCGCGCACGAAACCCGGCTGGCGGGTGTCGACCAGGAACGCCGTAACGCCTTTGGCGCCCTTGTGCGGATCGACGCTGGCGAACAGCAGCATGAAATCCGCCACCGGCCCTGACGTGACCCAGGATTTCTTGCCGTTGATCAAATAGTGCGAGCCGTCGGCCGACAGCGTGGCCCGCGTGCGCATGCTGCCGGCATCGGAGCCTGACTGCGACTCGGTCAGTCCATAACAGCCGATCGCCGCTCCGGACGCGACCGGCCGCAGGAACTTCTGCTTCTGCGCCTCAGTTCCGAACTGCAGGATGCTGTAGCAGTAGAGCGAGTTGTTGACAGAAATGATCGTGCAGTGCGCAGCGTCGGCAGCGGCGATCTCCTCCAGCATCAGCACCAAGCTGAGTGCGTCCAGCCCGGCCCCGCCGTATTGCTCCGGGACCTCCACGCCCATGAACCCGAGTTCGCCGGCCATGCGGATGTTGGCGGCGGGAAACTCGCCGCGCGCGTCGAGGTCGTGAGCGACGGGCGCGATTTCACGCATGGCGAAGTCACGGGCGGTCGCCTGTAGCAATAGCTGGTCCTCGCTCAGGCTGAAGTTCATGAAGCTCTCCGCGGGAAACAATCATTCTGTGCGCCCGGGCCTGGCATTTCAATGCGCGCGTGGCCGAGCTCGGCGTCGGTGTGATTGAATGGAGCGCCGCGCCGTGGGGCGGCACGGCCACTGCCGGACACAGGAGAGCAACACCATGAAACCCCGCACCCGGGCGAACCACCCGCCGCAGACCGAGCTGCCGGCCGGATGCCGCGCGCTCGTCGCGCCGATCTACCAGTCCGTCAAGTTCGAACTCGAGGATCTGGCGGCGACCGAGCGTGTCTGGAGCGGGCAGGCGGAGGGCTTCCACTACAGCCGCGTGGGCAACCCGACTGTGCGCGAACTCGAGCAGCTGCTGGCCGAGTTGCAGGGACGGGAGGCCTGCGTGGCGACCGGCTCAGGCGTGGCGGCGATCGCCGTGACGCTGATCGCACTGCTGTCGCAGGCCGATCATGTGCTGTGCTTCGTCGAGACCTACGGCCCGACCCGTGCACTCATCGGGCGGACACTGGCGCGGTTCGGCGTTGCGCACACGATGCTGTCGATTGAGGATCGGGGTGGCATCGAGCGCGTACTCGCGGCACGGCCGACGCGGCTCGTGTGGTTCGAGTCGCCGACCAACCCGATGCTCAAGATCGCGGATATCGGCCAGTTGACGGACTGCGCTCGGCGCCACGGCGCGTTGACCGTGCTCGACAACACCTTCGCCGGGCTCGAGGCTCACGGCCAGTACGCCGTCGACCTGTACGTGCACAGCCTCACGAAGTATGCGAGCGGCCACGGCGATGTGATGGGCGGTGCCGTGATTGGCAGCGACGAGCTCGTCCGCCGCGTGCGCGCGCAGGCGACGCTGCTCGGGCCGACGCTCGATCCGCATGCGGCGTTCCTGATCCAGCGCGGGCTGAAGACCTATCACCTGCGCCGCGCTGAGCAGTGCGCGACGGCCGCGCGCGTCGCGGAGTTCCTGGCGGGTGACCCTCGGGTGGCGCGCGTGCATTACCCCGGGCTGCCGGGGCATCCCGGCCATGCGCTGGCCGGTAGGCAGATGCCGGACTTCGGCACAATAGTCACCATAGACCTGGAGGGCACGCCGGAGCAGAGCCGCACGTTCGCCGACTCGCTCGAACTGTTTGCGATCGCTGCGAGCCTGGGGTCGTGCGAGTCGCTCATCGTCGCGCCGCAGCTGCAGCAGCCCCGCGATCTCACGGACGAGCAGCGGCGCCTGTCCGGCATCAGGCCGACCACGGCGCGACTGTCGATTGGGCTTGAGGACCCTGGCGACCTGATAGCCGACCTGGGCTCCGCGCTCGAGGCGGCGTTCAAGTAGCGGGCCCGCCGCAGCGCAATGCCCGAGGACGGGGTCGGCTCGGGCGCACGAGCAGGTCGCCGGCCGCGCAGTGCCTGGTCAGGCGCTGCTCGCCACGCGGACCCGGTGCGCGCCGTACGGCAGGACCTCTATCACGTCGTTGGCGCGAATCCTGTCCTGGACGCCGCGCCACCACTCGGCAGTCAGCAGCTCGCCGTGCGCCTTCAGGAACACCGGCGTCAGTACTTCGTCGAAACCGAGGAACTTGATGAAGGTCTCCGGAAACACGTCGTTGTCGGCGACGTAGTACCAGGTCTCGCCGCGCATCTCGTCCTCATCCGACGTCGCAGCCGGCAATTCGCGGAAGCGGCAGTCGGACACGAGGCACAGCTCGTCGTAGTCGTAGAAGATCACGCGCCGATTGCGAGTCACGCCGAAATTCTTGAGCAGCAGGTCGCCGGCGAAGATATTGGTATAGGCAAGGTCGCGTATCGCCTGGCCATAGTCGAGCACGGCGAGCGACGCCTCCTCGGGGCCCACCTCGCGCAGGTAGATATTGAGCGGCGTCATGCGCCGCTCGATGTAGCAATGGTCGATGATGAGGTCGTCGCCGTCCTCGTGCACGCTGCCGGCGGCTTCGGTCCGCAGCTCGTGCAGCAGCGCCGCATCGAACAGCCGCCGCGGGAAACGCAGCAGCTTGAATTCCTGCGCGTCGACGAGTCGCCCCGCCCGGTCGTGCTTGAAGACGAGCTCATACTTGCGCAGCACGTCGGCCCGGACGATGTTCTTCTGCACCGGGAATCGGTCCCGGATCAGCTTGAACACCACATCGAACGAGGGCAGCGTGAATACGATCATCACCAGGCCGCGCTCACCCGGGGCGGGCACGAACTGGTCCTTGGCCGTCTGCAGGTGGCGGAACAGCTCCCGGTAGCGCTCGGTCTTGCCCTGCTTGGCACGGCCGATGACGGTGAACAGCTCGCTGACGGGCTTGTGGGGCATCAGCTGCTTGAGGAACAGCAGGGCCTTGCCGACGCGCTCGAGGTCGACATGGAAGTAGGAGCGCGTGAAGCTGAACAGCACCGAAATGTCGGCATCGCGCGTCATCACCGTATCCACCAGCACCCCGCGCTCGGTGTTCTTGAGTGCGATGACCAGCGGCAGGTGCCAGTCGCGGCCGACGATCCGGCCGACGAGGTAGGCGCGCGTCAACTGGTAGAAGACCGGGCGGATCATCTCGACCCGCGTTGCCGCGCGTTGCTCGTCGAGCGTGGCGCAGTGACGTTCGACTTCCCCGGCGACGTAGCGGACGCTGCGGTCGAAGTCTCGCCACGGCGCCTTGCAGCGGAAGCCGGACAGCACCTCCTCGAACAGCAGCTGCAGCGAACCGCGGTTGGCATAGGTCGCCATGAAGTCGTAATCAGCGACGCGGGCGAGCGGATCCAGGTCGAGCGCGACGAACTCGATCTCCGGCGAGACGCCGATCGTGCCGAAGAAGGTGCGGGTCAGAGAATTGAAGAAGGTCTTGCGGAACTCGGCGTCCGGCATGGCCTCGATCAGGCCGACGAACTCCTGCTTGATCGCGCTCCACAGCTCGCGGTCGAGCGCGTCGCGGCCGAGCCGGAACCTGAGGCTCGCCACCGTGCGCTCGACGTAGTGGCTGTACAACTCGATGCGCTCGACCGCGTCGCGCTGGCTGCCCTGCCAGTCCCGCTCCTCGAAGCGGGTCGGGGCACGCCGCGTGATGGCGCGGTACTCCGAGTTATAGCGCTCGAACGCCGCGACGGCCTCTGCAGCGCACTCGCGCGCAAGCGCCGGGGATTCCGTCGCGGTCAGCTCCACCAGGCCCTCAGAGCTGCTTGATCAGCTCGTCGCCGAACTCGCTGCACTTGATCTCGCGCGCGCCGTCCATCAGGCGCGCGAAGTCGTAGGTAACGGTCTTGGCAGCGATCGTGCGATCCATCGCGGTGATGATCGCGTCCGCCGCTTCGGTCCAGCCCATGTAGCGAAGCATCATCTCGCCCGACAGGATCAGCGAACCCGGGTTGACCTTGTCGAGATTGGCGTAGCGGGGAGCCGTGCCGTGGGTCGCCTCAAATACCGCGTGGCCGGTCATGTAGTTGACGTTGCCCCCCGGTGCGATGCCGATGCCACCGACCTGCGCCGCGAGCGCGTCGGACAGGTAGTCGCCGTTCAGGTTCAGCGTCGCGATGACGTCGAACTCTTCCGGGCGCGTCAACACCTGCTGCAGCGTGATGTCGGCAATCGCGTCCTTGATCACGACCTTGCCGGCCTTTTTGGCCGCGTCCTGCTCGGCGTTGGCCGCTGCCTCACCTCTGGCCGCCTTGGTCCGCTCCCACTGCTCCCAGCCGTAGGTCGTGTCCGGGAACTCGCGTTCGGCGAGCGCGTAGCACCAGTTGCGGAACGCGCCCTCGGTGTATTTCATGATGTTTCCCTTGTGCACGATCGTCACGCTCCTGCGCCTGTTGACGATCGCGTACTCCACCGCGGCCCGGAACAGCCGTTCGGTTCCCTCGCGCGACACCGCCTTGATGCCGATGCCGGACGTCGCCGGAAACCGGATCTTGCTGTATTGCTTCGGGAACGCCTGCTGGAAAAGCTCGAGAAACTTCTTGTTGTCGGCGGTACCCGCTTCGAACTCGATTCCGGCGTAGATGTCCTCGGTATTCTCACGGAAGATCACCATGTCGACCTTCTCCGGGGCGCGGACCGGGGAGGGGACACCCTTGAACCAGCGTACCGGCCGCAGGCAGACGTACAGGTCGAGCAGCTGGCGGAGCGCGACGTTGAGCGAGCGGATGCCGCCACCGATCGGAGTCGTCAGCGGGCCTTTGATCGACACCAGGTACTCGCGGCAGGCCGCGACGGTCTCGTCGGGCAGCCAGGTGTTCAGCAGCTTGTTCGACTTCTCGCCCGCGTAGACCTCGAGCCAGTGAATCTTTCGTCGCCCGCCGTAGGCCTTGGCGACTGCCGCATCCAAGACGCGCACGCTTGCGCGCCAGATGTCCGGTCCGGTGCCGTCGCCCTCGATGAAAGGCACGATCGGCTGGTCCGGGGTGCTGAGCTTGCCGTCGCGGATCGTGATCTTCTCGCCGCCGGCCGGAGGCGTGATTTTCGCTGTCGCCATCGCAGTGTGCTCCCTAGAACGTGGCCAGCTGGCCATTCAAACGAAACTTAAATGTTATCACAGGGTTAGCGCCGCCCGAGGACGCCCACACCGTGCAACCGGTCGTCGGGCACCGGCGGTCGCGGCCGGCTAACGCGGCGGAAATCCCGCGGCGGCGAGGACCGCCCGGATCGCGGGTTCGCTTAAGCTGCTATCCACTTGCACCGTGCGCGACGGCGGATCGGCCGTGACCTTGGCCGCCGGATCGAGAGCGCGGATCGCCGCGGTGACGGCCCGTGCACAGCCGCCGCAGGTCATGGAGTCGACGTGGAACTGCATACGGCTTCGAGTATAGCGGGCGAGATCGATCTTGTGATCGGCGGCATGACCTGCGCCTCCTGCGTCGCGCGCGTGGAAAAGGCGCTCAAGGCCGTCCCGGGAGTCGTGTCGGCGAGCGTCAACCTCGCCACCGAGCGCGCCGCCGTGGCGGCGCTCGTCGACAGCGGCGATCGCGCACTCGGCCTGGACGCGGCGCTGGTCGCTGCCGTCGAACGAATCGGCTACGAGGCGCAGGTGGTCCGCGAAGGCGCGGACGAGCACGCGCTCGAAGAGCGGGCCCGCGCGCTGGAACGCCGCGAACGGCTGCGCGTCATGGCGGCGCTGCTGCTCGCCGCGCCGCTCGTCATGCCCATGCTCGCCATGCTCGGAGGCCGCCGGTTGATGCTGCCGGGCGTACTGCAATTCGCGCTCGCGACGCCGGTGCAGTTCTGGCTCGGCGCGCGTTTCTATCGCGCCGGTTGGAAAGCGCTCGCCTCGGGCGGCGCGAACATGGACGTCCTGATCGCGCTCGGGACCAGCGCGGCCTACGCCCTGTCGGTCTGGGAGCTCGCAGTCCATGGATCCCGCGGCGGGCCGCTGTATTTCGAGGCGTCGGCGGTCGTGATCGCGCTCGTGCTGCTCGGTAAGTGGCTCGAGACGCGGGCCCGTCGCAGCGCGTCCGATGCGGTGCACCGCTTGCGGTCGCTGGTGCCGCTGCGGGCGCACTTGGTTCGGTCCGGCCAGCAGATCGACGTGCCGGTCACGGCCGTGGGCGAGGGCGAGGTGGTGGCCGTGCTGCCCGGCGAGCGCGTACCCGTCGACGGCGTCGTGTCCGAGGGGCGCACCGAGCTCGACGAGTCGCTGGTGACCGGCGAGAGCCTGCCGGTTCCTGCCGCGCCGGGCAGCCGCGTGATCGGCGGTTCCCTCAACGGGTCGGGGCCGATTCGGCTCGTGGTATCGGCGGGTGCCGCCGGCGGAGCGCTGGCCCGCATCACGCGGCTCGTCGAGCGTGCGCAGGCGAGCAAGGCGCCGATTCAGCGGCTGGTCGACCGGGTTGCCGCGGTTTTCGTGCCGGCGGTGCTGCTGATCGCGATCGCGACCGGGACGGGCTGGTGGCTCGCGGGCGCCGGCCTCGAGCGCGCCGTGCTGACAGCGGTCGCGGTCCTCGTGATTGCCTGTCCGTGCGCGCTCGGGCTGGCAACGCCGGCGGCGCTCGTGGCCGGTATCGGCGCGGCGGCGCGTGCCGGGATCCTGATCCGCGACGCCGAGGTGCTCGAGCACGCGGCCAAGATTCGACTTGTGCTGTTCGACAAAACCGGCACGCTGACGGCCGGCCGCCCGCGGCTGGTCGCGCTCGAGGACTTCGATCCGCCCGGCAACGGGGCGCAACCAGGCAGCCTGGCGATCGCTGCAGCGCTGCAGCAGGGGAGCGAGCATCCGCTCGCCCGCGCGGTTCTGGCGGCCGCCACCGGGGCCGCGGTCACCGCGCCACGGGCCGAGGATCTGCGCGCGATGCCGGGGCGCGGAATTCGCGGCCGGATCGGCACGCAGGACCATGCGCTCGGCAGCGCGCGCTACCTGACCGAGCTCGGTGTGCCGCTTGGCCCCGCCGGCGACTGGGCGGCAGTGTCGTTGGGCGCCGGCCGTGCAGTGGCGCTGCTCGCCGTGCTGGGGCCGGCGCCGCGGGTCGTGGCCGGTCTCGCATTCGCAGACGAACCGCGGCCGTCAGCCGCGGCCGCGGTGGCACGCCTCCGGGAGGCGGGGATCACGAGCGTGCTGGTCACCGGCGACCACGCGGCGAGCGCGCTGGTGCTGGCGGCAGCGGTCGGGATCGAGCGCGTTCATGCCGGCGTCCTGCCGGAGGAGAAACTTGGCCTCGTCAGGGAACTGTCCGCAACGGAGGGCGCCGTGGCGATGGTCGGGGACGGTATAAACGATGCACCGGCGCTGGCCGCCGCCGACCTCGGGATCGCGATGGGCTCCGGCACCGACGTCGCCATCGCCGCGGCCGGGATATCGCTCGCGCGCAACGATCCGCTGGCGGTCGCCGATTCGATCGAAGTGGCGAGGCGCACGCATCGCAAGATCCGCAGCAACCTGCTGTTCGCCTCGATCTACAATCTCGTCGGCATTCCCCTTGCCGCCGCCGGTCTCCTGAGCCCGGTGCTCGCCGGCCTCGCGATGGCGCTGTCCAGCGTCAGTGTCGTCACCAACGCGCTGCTGCTCGCCCGGTGGCGACCTCGCCGCTGAGCCGCCACCGGTTTTGGCTGCAGGCCAGGTGCACGCGAGATTCGTGATCTTTGTCTGATTTGCGTCCTAAATACATGATTTTAATAAATATGTCACTGGAAGGTCACCGCCCGGACGCATTCGCGGCCCACACTCTGACGTGCTCGGAGTTCTGCACGATTCGACCGGGAGCCGTCGCATGCTGGCTCGCCACAATGCAGGCCTGTTTACGCGCATCGATGCGTTCGAGTTTGGTCTGTGCGAACGCTTGAATCGCACCTGCCGCGTGGGCGCGGCCGGCGAGGTGTTCCGCCTCGCCAGTCGACTGGGCGATGGCGCGGTCTGGTACTTCCTGATCCTGATGATTCCGGTGTGGTACGGGGAGGCTGGCCTCAGGCCGGCGCTCGTGATGGCGATCACCGGCGCTGCCGGCGTCGCGCTCTACAAGCTACTGAAATCGCGCCTGGTACGGGAGCGTCCGTACATCACGTTCGAGCGGATCCGCGTGGGAACTACGCCGCTCGATCGCTACAGCTTCCCGTCGGGCCATACCCTTCACGCTGTGTCGCTCACCTGGCTCGCGACCGCGTACTTTCCGGAACTCGGCTGGGTGCTGGTGCCATTCGCGGCGCTGGTGGCGGCCTCGCGGGTCGTGCTCGGTCTTCACTATCCGAGCGACGTGCTGGCAGGCGCAGCCGTGGGTGCCGGACTCGCGCTCGCAGGGCTCGCCGCCGGCTGAGCCGGCACCGCGACGCTGACTGCTAGAATCGCGCGCGGAGGCACGATGTCCGCGACGCTGAAGTCACGTCCGGGGCGCGACGGGTTCTACATGCCGGCAGAGTTTGCCGCTCACGACGGGTGCTGGATGCTGTGGCCCGAGCGAAGCGACAACTGGCGCCTGGGTGGCAAACCCGCCCAGCGCGCGTTCGTCGCGGTTGCGAGCACCGTCGCGGCGACCGAACGGGTCAGCGTCGGGGTATCGGCGCGCCAGTACGCCAATGCGCGCGCATCGCTTCCAGCGCGGGTCCGCGTCGTGGAGCTCTCGAGCAACGATGCCTGGATGCGCGATGTCGGGCCGACGTTCGTCGTCGACCGACGCGGGCGGCGGCGCGGCGTTCACTGGGATTTCAACGGGTGGGGCGGGCTCGCCGGCGGGCTCTACTGGCCCTGGGACCTGGACGCGGCGGTGGCCGGCAAGGTCTGCGAGATCGAAGGCGTTGACCGCTACCGGGCGCCGTTCGTGCTCGAGGGAGGCTCAGTCCATGTCGACGGGCAGGGTACTGTGCTGACGACCGAAGAATGCCTGCTGAACCCGAACCGCAATCCGGGGCTCGCACGTGCCGACCTCGAGCGGCTGCTCGGCGAATTTCTGGGAATCGAAACGGTGGTCTGGCTCGGCCGCGGGGTCCAACGCGACGAAACCTCCGGACACGTCGACAATCTGTGCTGTTTCGCCGCACCTGGCGAGGTGTGCCTGACTTGGACCAACGACCGGCGCGATCCGCAGTACGCGATCTCGCGCGAGGCTCACGAGCGCCTCGCGAGCGCGCGTGATGCGCGCGGGCGGCGCTTCAGGATCCACAAGCTCGTGCAACCGGGCCCGCTCTACATGACGAAGGACGAGGCCGCCGGAATCGACACGGGCCCGCACTCTGCGGCGCGCCGGGCCGGGACCCGCTTGGCGGGGTCGTACGTGAACTTCTACATCGCGAACCGCCGCATCGTGATGCCGCTGCTGGACAGGCGGCGCGATGCGGCGGCCGCCGCGACGCTGCGGCGTGCATTTCCGGGCCGGGACGTCGTCGGAGTGCCCGCCCGCGAGATCCTGCTCGGCGGCGGGAACATTCACTGCATTACCCAGCAGGTGCCGCGGACCGCACGGACCCGGCAACGACCCAGCGAGGAGTAACGAGCACACGTGCACGGGCCACGCCTCCCACGTCGCAGACCGGCAGCATCCGGGGCGCCCGAAATTCGCGGCAGCTCTCGAAGTAGCCGCTTGCCGGTGCGCCGGTGCCGTCAGCGCGCGCGGCTCTCGGTCAGGCGCTCGACCTTCTCGTACAGCAGTGCCGGCGCATCGCCGATGCGCGAGAACTCGTGGCGCCGGCTCATCTCGGCGAGTGCCTCGTTCCGCTCGTGCACGGTCGCGTACCAATGGAGCTTCTGCCAGTCATCGCCGAGCAACCGCCGGAACGGATCGCCGGAACGCAGCTTCACCCGGATGCCGAAAGGGCGGACCGCTGGCGCCGGGCCGCGGTGCAGATTGTGCTGGCTGGCAATACTCATGAGGCCTCGCAGGTTGCGACGACGTTAACGAATCGGTGCGCGCCAGGGACGAGCTGTCAGCCGCGGTCGCGGGCGCCTTCGCGGTTGCGCCAGCCGAGCATGCGGCGCGTCACAAACTGGTAGACCAGCTTGCCGGCCTGGCGCCAGAAGCGGCTGAGCAGTCCCGGGTCGGCGAGCATCCGCCGCTGGCGCGCCGTCAGGCGTCCCGGGCAGTAGCTGCGCTTGTGCTGGAGCAGGTGCCGCAGGTCTTCGCGGGCAAGCAGCCGAAACCAGAGCGTGCGTCGCCTGGTCACCGTCGCGAGCTGCAGGCCGACCAGCGCGGGGCGACCGTCCGGCTGCACCAGCCAGTTCGGCTCCTTGGCGAGATCATTGTGAGCGATGCCCGCGCGATGCAGGCGACGCAGCAGCGTCAGTGCTGCGCGGAAGTAGGCTGGATCGGCCGGCCGCGCAATCTGCAACGGCACTCCGGCGATCCACTTGCGGCGCAAGTAGTGGCCATCAAACGACACCAGAGGCGGGACGCCGCCCAGCGTGGCAGCGCGCGTGAGCGCGCGCGCCTCCCGGCCGGCCAGCCAGCGAGCCAGCGGCCGGGCCCATGCGGGACCGGTCGTCAGATCGCGTTTTACGTACTCCGCCTCGCGCCCGACGGAGCCAAAGAGGCTGCTTTTTGCAAGGCTGCGTGAGGGCATCAGGCGTGTATTCCGTAACGGGCGTCGCAGTCCAACAATCGCCGGCCGGACGTCGGCGCACTTAAACAGTACAGCCAGCTGCCCCGAACGTTCCGGCTACCACATCTCAACAGCACAAAACTTCGCGAGTGTACTCGTCGCTCCGACCGATGCCAGCTGGGGAACGACCGGGCGCACGCCGCACGCGGCATCGATGTGCCTGGCAGCCGCGCCGGCCGTTCCGGTATGCGCCATGCTTAGCGTTCGATGAACTCGAAAAGCTCGCCATTCGGACCGCGAGTCAGCATGACCCGGGCCGGCATGCCATCGCCGAGCGCGACATGGAGGATCGGCAGGTGAGCCGCGAGTCCTGCGGCCTGCAGGCGCTCGCGCAGTGCCTCGAGGTTGGCGCACCGCGTGCTGAACAGGCTGATGCCAATGTTGCCGGGCCGCATGGGCGCGGCGAGCTCACCGGTCGTCCGCTCGTGAAAATGTACGGCAAGCACCTTGCCGCTCGGCTGCGCCGGGTCCCGGAACAGGGCCAGCGACGCACGGGTATCTTCGGGGACGCCGAACAGCCGGCAGACGCGCACGCGCTGTTCGCCGGATAGTTCATCGTCGATGTCGTCGGCGCGCAGGCCGAGGCCGTCCACGTAGAAGCGGCGGGTCGCCGCGAGATCCGCGGCGATGACCGACACCGTGGCAACCTCGCTGGTCCGCCCGGCCGGAGGCACGGCTCGCTGCGCCCGCTTGGGGTGGCGATGGCCGACCATCAGCAGCAGCGGCGTGTCCCCCGGACCCGTCAGCAGAGCTTCCTCGGTATCGGAGTACCGCACCGTGAAGCGAACGGGCCCGGCCCGCAGCGTGCACCCGGCCTGTTCCAGCACCGTGACGGCAGCGGTCAGCGGCGCAGCCACGTATAGATCAAGGGCCTTCGGCCCGACATCCGTCGGCTTGTCGGGGGCGCCCGCCCCAAAGTCGCACCTGGTGGTCCGCGTGAGGGGCTCCGGGAATGCGGCGAGGCGTACCCGGCCGAACGCGTAGCCGTCGCAGGAGAGTTCCACCAGCCGCACGTCCTCGTAGGGCGCGAGGCCCCACACGGAAAGCAGGCTCACTGCACCGCGCGTGTCGGATTCGACCGTAAAGCCGCAGACATCTCTGAACAGCGTCAGGGCTGCCTCGAGGTCGCGAACCCCCAGCGTGACGCACTCGATGCCGGATATCATTCGTGCTGCTCCATCGCAGCGCGCAGCATACTCGACCGACCCCGGCCAGCAAGCGCGTCGCGATCCGTTACAATCTGCGCATCACGCGGAGGTGTCTATGGGGCTGTTCCACAACCGCAAGGCCGCGCTGCCGACCCGCTCGGAGGCCCTGCCAGGTCGGGCGGAGGCCATGCGGGTTCCCGTGCGGCATTTCGTGAATGGCAACCGTATCGTTCCACCGTTTCCGGCGCACGTGAAGCTCGCGCTGTTTGGTCTCGGCTGTTTTTGGGGCGCGGAGCGCCGCTTCTGGCAGACCGACGGCGTGTTCTCGACCGCGGTTGGCTACGCTGGCGGCTACACGCCGAATCCGACCTACGAGGAGGTCTGCACAGGCCTCACCGGGCACACGGAAGTCGTCCAGGTCGCGTTTGCTCCCGCGGCCGTCAGTTACGCAGACCTTCTCAAGGTGTTTTGGGAGGCCCATGACCCGACGCAAGGTATGCGTCAGGGCAACGATGTCGGCACTCAGTATCGGTCGGCGATCTATACGCTGTCGCCGGACCAGAAGGTGGCCGCGGAACGGTCCAAAGCGCTGTATGCGCAAGCGCTGGATGCTGCAGGCCGCGGTCCGATCGCTACAGAGATCGCGCCGGCCGATGCGTTCTACTACGCCGAGGAGTATCACCAGCAGTACCTCGCGAAGAATCCGAACGGGTACTGCGGGATTGGAGGGTGTGGAGTTCCCTTCAAACTCGCGGAGTTACAGGTGGGTGAGAAGGCATAGCCGACCGTTCAGCGAGCGTCTCGACAGGAAGTCATGCGGTTAGCGGCGGCCTAGCCAGAGGTTCCGCGTATTTCTGCAGGAATATGCCAGCTGATTTCGGCGTCGACGTCTACCGGAAGTCTACCGGTGGTCCGGGCCTAGGAAAGTCCGCGGCGAAGGAATCACATGCAGTACCACTAGCGACTGCGCCGCTGACGACTTCGACGGTTCGACCTCAAGTACTTGCTGTAGCTACTATTCGTAGCTACAATGCGTCATGTTCACGTGGGATGATGCCAAGCGACGGGCAAATCTCCGTAAGCACGGCATCGATTTTGTGGACGCGCCAAAGATCTTTGAGGGGCTTACGTTTACTGCGGAGGATGACCGTGAACCCTATGGCGAACGCCGCTTTCTGACGCTGGGGCTGCTGGAGGACCAAATAGTATCGGTGACACATACCGAGCGGGGCGACGAAATTCGGATCATTTCAATCCGCAAGGCTACTAAACATGAAGCGCGCTTCTACTTCTCGCAAATCGCGAACTGACCTGCGCCGGGTACGACAACTGACGGACTCATCGATGGTGAAGGACGGTGACGCACCCGAGTGGACGCCTGCGATGTTTGCACGTGCAGTTGCGCGCAAAGGGCTCAAGCCCGTTCCAAAAAAGGCGCTCCTGTCGCTGCGCGTGGATGCCGACGTGATCGCTTGGTTCAAATCCCAGGGAGCGGGATATCAGTCGCGTATGAATGCGCTGTTGCGGGCCTTTATGGAGGCCCACAAGTGAAGTGACCACGAGGTCCCCGACTACCGGCTTGCGATCGCAACCCGTCGTGCCAGGACTCGAGAGTGCTGCGTCTTTCCGTTACGTCGTAGAACGCCGTAATCCTTCGTATTCCAAGAAATCGCCTTAACTGCTGCTGACTCGGCATGCGGGGTGGCGCCGAAGGCGGCGCGTCATTCGCAGGCCGTCTCGCATGTTGCGACCGAGCAGCGTGATGTTTACGGCGCCTGCGACAAGTTCAAGCGTCTGGACAGCGTAGAAGGCAGTATCGAAGTTGGCAGCCTTTGCTTTGGACGCAAGGAAGAGCGCTGCGGGGATTAGGATTAGCACGCCATTGGCGGCTATCACCGGCATGCGCTTAAATTTTGTTGCAATCAGCCCTACGCGTCGTCCCTTGGATAACGCAAGACCGGTGCCGCCCGTTGTCATGAGGGCCGGGATCAGCAAGAGAAAGCCCCATGGGATGTCGGTCTTTACTGCGATGATGGCTTCGCGGTTTCCAAGTAACTCCGTCAGAGCGGTCGATAGCCAGCAGGTAGCGATCGCGAGGATGGCGATCGCGCCCGCCACCGGGTGAATCCACTTGTTCATGCGACGCAGATCCCCGAGACGGCGATCTTCTGGAACAGGTGCGGAGACGCCACGGTCGAAGGGGGGTAAGCGGCAAGGCCCGCCTGGAACTCCGGGTGAGTGAACGCGGCGCGAAAGTGAGCGGTTGACTCCCACACGGCATAGTTCAGATAGGTCGGGTTTGCGCCAGTGGCTCGATGCAGCTGAGTCGAGATGAATCCTGGTTGCCGCTTCATGAAGGTTGCATCCGCCTGCCAGGCCTCGAGGAGTGTCGGCTCGTCGGCTTTATCAAGAGTGAACACATTCACTAGGACGACGGGGCCAGTTTCCAGGGCGAGCTGACGCTCGATGGGGAATGACGGGTCGAGTGGGAGCAGCGACAGCATGACTAGGATCCTCGTGGATGGTGTTATGATGTCATCATGGTTGTATATATTAGATCCTAATAGACATCATCATGTCAATAACGCCTCATGGTGCAAAGTTGCCGCATCGCATTACCAAGCAGAAGCCTGCCGGTGACGCCGTTACTGGCCTGATCCTCAATGTGTTTCGGCTCAACAACTCCCTGCTGACCGCGGGTGATCGGTTAGTCGAGGGGCTTGGATTGACCAGCGCCCGCTGGCAGGTGCTCGGCGCGATCGCTTCCGCAGACCGACCGCAACCCGTCGCGTGGATCGCACGCGACATGGGAGCTAATCGCCAGAACGTGCAGAGGATCATCAACGACTTGGGCAAGGCCGGACTTGTCGCATTTGAAACGAATCCACATCACCGACGTGCACAGCTCGTAGTTCTTACTGACAATGGAAAGCAAGCCTTCGATGCGGCCATGCGCTTGCAGGCTCCGTGGGTCGATGGTCTGGCACACGGAGTGTCGGTAAAGGACATCGAAACTGCGCACCGGGTGGTGTTGGCATTGCGCGAAAGATTGGAGGGCGAAGGCGCAGCAACTTGAGCGTCGGCGATGCGATCGTGGTACAGCCTGAGCGGTCGATGACAAGAGGGTGAAGCAGGTTCCGATCTGGTCTACCGACGCAGCCGCTTTGAGGTCTACCGAAAGTCCACCGATCGAGTGCCAGCAATGCCGTGTCCGACTGATTTCCGTGGCATAAATCGCTTCAGCGCCGACTATCACCAGCAATACCTCGCGAAGAATCCGAACGGGTACTGCGGGATCGGAGGATGTGGAGTTCCCTTCAAACTCGCGGAGTTACAGGTGGGTGAGAAGGCGTAGTCGCTGGTTAGCCGAGGGTTCTCGCGTGTAACCAGAGGGTTACCAGCAAACTGCGTCGACGATCCACGTATTACCGCAGGAAAACGCCAGCGGATTTCGGCGTCAACGTCTACCGGAAGTCTACCGGTGATCTGCACCCAGAAAAGTCCGCGGCGAAGGATTCGGTCTGTGCCGATGGGCACAGAACCGGCGTTGCGCCCATCGTTCATCGACACGGCGAAGAACACCCTAATGCTTCGAATTCCACAAGATCGCGTTGTCGCCCGCTGACTCGACGCTGTGCTCGGCCATATAAGTTGAAGGAGCGGCGAAAGGGCGCTCCAGCTACCCAGGCGCCATCAGTGTTGAATCGATTACTCGAGTAGCGATTTGAGATCGCGCCGACTGTGAACTCCCTTTGCTGTCCTCGTGCTCGGTTACCGGGACCAAAGCTCAAGCGACTGATCGGTTCGATAATCTCAAGGGAAGGCGGACAGGCATTTAGAAACAGCCGGTTGCGGCCGCTCGAATTGTGAGCCGTAGAGATTCGGTAGAGGTGCGCAAAAATACCGGGAGGCTCCAAGTGGGGCCGCCTATGCAGTTCGGAGCTGACCTGCTCCGTCTCATCATCAGACGTCCAGGCGTCGTTCGCTCATCCATTTGACGATCGCGGGTTCCCGATGCGAGAAGAAGGAGCTGGTCCCTTTGTCCAGCGCAGCGATTCGAGCCATGTCCGCCCCCGACAACTCGAAGTCAAAGATGTCGAGGTTTTCCAGCATCCGCTCGTTGCGCACCGACTTGGCTAGAGCCACGATGCCGCGCTGTACCACCCAACGTAGAACGACCTGGCCCACCGACTTTTCATTGACGCGGGCCAGGTCCAAGAGGACGTCGTTCTGAAATAGGTTGTTGCGCCCTTCGGCGAACGGCGCCCAGGCTTCGGCCTGCACACCGATTTCCCGCATGAACGCCACGCACTCGGTCTGCTGCTGGAACGGGTTGACCTCCACCTGGTTCACTGCTGGGGCCACCTCGTTGAAGGCTTTGATATCCATCAGGCGGTCCGGTTGAAAATTGCTGACGCCGATGGCACGCAGCCTTCCTGCGCGATAAGCCTCTTGCATGGCGCGCCAGGAACCGTGGACGTCGCCAAAGGGCTGATGGATCAGGTATAGGTCGACGTAGTCGAGCTGCAGCCGGCGCAACGATTTGTCGATGGCCAGCTTGGTGCGTTCGTAACCCGTGTCCTGCACCCAAAGCTTCGTCGTCACGAAGAGCTGCTCGCGCGGCACCTTGCTGTTCCTGATGCCCCGGCCGACGGCCTCCTCGTTCAAATAGGACGCTGCCGTGTCGATGTGGCGGTATCCGGCCCCGATGGCGTCGACGACACAGCGCTCGCACTCATTGGCGTCCGCAATCTGGAAGACGCCATACCCGAGAATCGGCATGCGAACGCCGTTGTTAAGCGTCACTTCCTTCATCGGCAACTCCACTTGTGTCGTCGGATTCGACGCTGACCGTGCGCTTCTAACGTGAGAATCCTCCTCACTCGGCAGTGCCCTCGTTGATCACCCGGAGTGCATTGAGCGCCCGAGGATACCCGATGAATGGGAGCAGCTGCGTCACGACGCCGATCAGGATCTTGCGGTCATTGCCGGCGGTCAGATTGGCAACGACATGGCCGGCGAGCTGTGGCTCGCAGCCCCCGAGGGAGGCAAGCATCGAGAAGGTCAAGAGTTCGCGAGTCTTGAGGTCGAGACCACCGCGGGTCAGATAATCACCGAAGCAGTTGGCGCTAAGGTATCGTTGGATATGCAGTTGGTCCTTCGGGGACTGTGCGTACATCTTGTCAATTCGCTCTCCGAGGAGGTGTTTTTGCACCTCAAGCCCCCTCTGATGGCGGGTCTCGCGGGTCGTTCTGGACTGTCCCTCGAGAGGAAGAGAGATGCCGCGACTCGTGAGCACCTCATTGGTTGTATGGAGAAAGTCGAACACCCTAGCCATCCCGGCGTAAGGTACGGCTTGGTAGACCAATTCCTTGATCTCCACCGGCGTCACCCCGACATGGAGTGCGGCGCCGAGCATCACGCGGTATTCGGCAACCGATTGGCAGGCAATCAAGGAAGCAAGCTGGACCATGACCCGCTGCCGCACATCGAGCGATGCATCTTCGACTACATCACCGAACGCCCAATCATCGAAGACTTCGACCAGTTCCGGGTCGGTCATCTTCAACGTCGATTGGTGATTGGGAAACAAGGCATTATGGTTGCGTTGGGCTGCTTCGCTGATGGCCATCGTCGTTGTCCTCATCGACCAGCACGGGCTGCGAGGCTCGCCGGGTAGCGATCGCCCTGCACAGTGATCTTGGCCAGTGCATCGCTAATTCGGCTCAGGTCCTCGGTAGTGAGTTCAATGGCAGCAGCACCGATGTTCTCCTTCAGGCGATGCAGCTTTGTGGTACCTGGGATCGGGACCATCCAGGGCTTCTGCGCCAGCAGCCACGCGATCGCAATCTGAGCCCGAGTCGCCTTCTTTGTGGCAGCAATCGATCCGAGCAGCTCAACGAGCACCTCGTTGGTCTTGCGATTTTCGGGCGAAAATCGCGGCACTATGTTGCGGAAGTCGTCTTTGGCGAAGGTCGTCTTGTCGTCAATCTGGCCGGTTAGGAAGCCCTTGCCGAGGGGACTGAAGGGGACAAAGCCGATACCCAGTTCCTCGCATACCGGCAGCACCTCCGCCTCCGGGGCGCGCCACCACAGCGAGTATTCGCTTTGAACAGCCGTTACAGGTTGGACCGCGTGCGCACGGCGGATCGACTGCACGCCGGCTTCCGAAAGGCCGAAGTGCTTGACCTTGCCCTCGCGAATCAGCTCTTTGACCGTACCCGCCACGTCCTCCACGGGTACGTTCGGGTCGACCCGGTGCTGATAGAAGAGGTCGATTCGGTCGGTCTTCAGCCGCTTGAGTGCGGCCTCGGCGACCTCTCGGATGCGCTCTGGGCGGCTGTCCATGCCGGCAGTGGAGTCCCCACCCTTGAACCCGAACTTGGTTGCGATGACGACTCGATCGCGAATAGGGGCGAGCGCCTCGCCGACGATTTCCTCGTTCGTGAACGGACCGTAGGCCTCAGCAGTATCGAAGAAGGTCACACCGGTCTCAAAGGCCGCTCGAATGAGCGCGATTGCGCTTTGTTTCTCGAGAGCCGGACCGTAGGCGAAGTTGAGACCCATACAGCCGAAGCCGATGGCCGATACCTCCAGGCCGCTCTTACCCAATTGACGTGTCTTCATGGTGTGATGTCCTCCGCTGGACCCCGTGGGTGCACTCTAGGCAGATCCCAGTTGAATGACTAGACTGCTTAATAGACATTGAGTCATAAGTAGAGCTAATTAATGGCAAAGTTCGACGATCTATCAGCTTTCGCTGCCGTCGTGCGCGCGGGTAGCTTTACTCGCGCAGCCGCGCAGCTAGGGGTGACTCAGTCCGCGCTCAGCCAGACGGTCCGGACACTGGAGCGCAGACTCGACCTGAAGTTGCTGAACCGGACGACACGCAGCGTGTCAACGACTGAAGTGGGCGAACGGCTCTATCACACCGTAGGTCCTCGCTTCGCCGATATTGAAGCCGAGCTGGCGGTGCTGCGTGAGATGCGCGGCAAGCCGGCGGGTACGGTCCGCATCACGGCGACCGAACATGCCGTGCGGTCGTTGGTCTGGCCCAGGCTGGAGGCATGGTTGCCAAAATATCCGGACATCCGCATCGAGATCAGCAGCGACAACCGGTTCACAGATATCGTAGCTGAGCGCTTCGACATCGGCGTGCGACTGGGTGGCGATGTGGCCAAGGATATGATTGCGGTGCGCATGGCCGGGGACATGCGCATGGTCGTGGTCGGAAGCCCGTCGTACTTTGCTCGACATCCTCAGCCAACGACGCCCCAGGATCTGACCGCGCACGACTGCATCTGTATGCGGCTACCGACACACGGCGGGCTACTGACCTGGGAGTTCAAGCGCCGCGGACGAACCGTGAACACCCACGTAACGGGGCAGCTCGTGTTTAATAGCAACGAACTCATGGTCGCGGCAGCGCTGACCAACCATGGACTGACCTGGATTCCTCAGGATATCGTCGCCGAACACCTTGCGGCCGGTCGGCTGAAGACGACTCTAGATGCTTGGGCGATAACCTATCCCGGATATCATTTGTATTACGCTACTCGTCGCGCCTCTCCAGCATTGACCTTGGTGGTTGAGGCGTTGCGCAATCGAGGGGAATCGTGATCAAGGCCGGACACTAATCGCAGACCGTGACAACGGATCCAAACTCCATTTGTCGGTTTCGCGCACTAGATGTGCAAGTCATGGACCAAGGACTACAAGCGGGTCTACCGGTGCTTCGACATCAACGTCTACTGAAAGACTACCGGTAGCGTGACCACGACAAGCTAACTCCGTGATTTCCGTGCAGGAAAATGCTTCAGCGCCGACTATCACCAGCAATACCTCGCGAAGAATCCCAACGGGTACTGCGGGATCGGGGGCTGCGGAGTTCCCTTCAAACTCGCGGAGTTACAGGTCGGGGAGAAGGCGTAAGAGTTGGTTAACCGAGGGTTCTGTCGTGGAACCAGAGCGTTACCAGTTGGCCACGTCGAGTGGCCGCATATTTCCGCAGGAAAACGCCAGCTGATTTCGGCGTAGACGTCTACCGGAAGTCTACCGGAAGTCTACCGGTGGATTGGCAGCAGGAAAGGCCGCCGCGAAGGACTCGCGTTGCGTTGATCGGCGCCACGATGACGACGCACATATCGTTCTCTGATGCCGCGTAGAACGCCGTAGTACTTCGAAATCCACGAGATCGCGAATACGCGAGCTGAGCCGGTGCAGCGGTCTGCCTTTTTTGGGTTGAGGGAGGGAAGAAAGGGGAGTTCAGCAACTCCGGAGATAATAGTCTTGAATCGATATACCGGACATAGGATTGGGAACGTGCGGGCGATGAACTCCCCTTACTCCCCTCTTGTTTGATCTTCAGCGCTACCATGACTCAAGCGACTACTCTGCTCGATAATCTCCGGCCAAGCCGGAAACACTCATAGAGACAATCGCTTGGTGGCGCCAAAATTTCGGGCGGTAGAGATTTGGTAGAGTCGGGCGTGAGTCAAGGCCAGCGGGCATCCAGCCGAATTTCGCCAGGAATGGTCGAACTCGTGGTTCCCGGTACGCTAGCGCACCGACAGCAACCCCATGCGGTGCGTAGTGTCGGGCAATGCGCTGCGACTATAGCAACCGCCTGCCGCATCTAGGCACTAAAGGCGTTTATCCAAAGCAGCTGATGCAGGACAAGCTCTTCGAGCACCAGCAGTACATCGATCAGCACTGCCAAGCCTTGCCGGAAGTCCGCAACCGGAAATGGCATCCACCAGACAGGATGGCGCCCAGCGTGGCGCGCGTAACGGCCGCGGCATAGCCGGGAGGGATTTCTGTCATGAGGCCAAAGACCGTTCAGCCCAAAGTTCCTCCACCGAAGGTCGATCCGAAGGATGATCTGAAGACACTGCCTATGCCCGACGTGGAGAAGAAGCTCGCCGCCACGACGGACGGACTGAGCCAGGCCGAAGCGGCCAAACGGCTGACGCAATATGGCCCCAACGAGATTACGGAGAAGAAAACCAATCCCCTGTTGAAATTCCTCTCCTACTTCTGGGGCCCCATACCGTGGATGATCGAAGCGGCGATGCTTCTGTCGGGTGTGGTCCGGCATTGGCCGGATTTCGGCATCATCCTCGTATTGCTCCTGGCCAACGCCGTGGTCGGCTTCTGGGAAGAACGTCAGGCGGGCAACGCGATCGAGGCCTTGAAGGCCAAACTGGCCATCAATGCGCGCGTCAAGCGGGATGGGAAATGGATCACCCCCGCGGCGCGGGAACTGGTACCCGGCGATGTCATTCGCCTGCGCTTGGGCGATATCGTGCCCGCGGATGCGCGCCTGCTAGACGGCGATGCGGTGCAGGTGGATGAATCAGCGCTGACAGGTGAATCACTGCCCGCCACGCGCAAGCCCGGCCAGGCGGTTTTCTCTGGCTCGACCATGCGCCGGGGCGAAATTGGCGCACTGGTGTATGCCACCGGCGAAAAAACCTATTTCGGTAGGACCGCACAACTCGTGCAGGAGGCCCACACCGTCAGTCATTTCCAGAAGGCAGTCCTGAAGATCGGCAATTACCTGATCATACTGGCCGTGGCCCTCGTGGCCCTGATCATTGCCTTCGCGCTCTACCGCGGAGATCCAATCCTGACGACCCTGCAGTTCGCCTTGGTGCTGACCGTGGCCGCCATCCCGGTGGCGATGCCGACGGTATTGTCAGTGACCATGGCGGTTGGGGCGCGTCTTCTCGCCAAGAGACAGGCGATCGTCAGCCGATTGGTGGCGATCGAGGAACTGGCAGGTGTCGACGTATTGTGCGCTGACAAGACCGGCACGCTGACGCAAAACAAGTTGACCCTGGGCGAACCGTTCGCGGTGAATCAGGCTTCGGCCGAGCAGATTGTGCTCGCTGCGGCTTTGGCCTCGCGCGCGGACGACAAGGACACCATCGATCTGGCGGTTCTCGCCGGCGTGAAAGACCAGAAAGCCTTGGCAAGCTACAGCCAAGTTCATTTCGAGCCCTTCGATCCGGTACACAAGCGCACCGAGGCCACCATCAAGGGCGCGGACGGCAAAGAATTCAAGGTGAGCAAGGGCGCGCCGCAGGTGATTCTCGCGATGGCGGCCAACGCCGGCGCAATCAAATCAACCGTCGAGAAAGCGATTAACGAGTTTGCGGCCCGCGGCTTTCGCTCACTGGGTGTCGCCCGGGCCGGTCAGGATGGCCAGTGGCAGTTCCTCGGGGTACTGCCGCTGTTCGATCCGCCCCGCGACGACGCCAAAGCCACGATCGCCACCGCACTGACGATGGGCGTCAAGGTAAAGATGGTGACCGGCGATCAGCTGGCCATCGCACGGGAAACCGCAGTTAAGCTCGGCATGGGCACCAACATCCTCGATGGCAGCAGCCTGGGCGACCTCAAGCAGGACGCTCCCAGTGTGGTCATCGACTCCATCGAAAGGGCGGACGGCTTCGCACAGGTGTTCCCCGAGCACAAATTCCACATTGTTGACGATTTGCAAAAGCGTGGCCACATCGTCGGCATGACCGGCGACGGGGTCAATGATGCGCCTGCATTGAAGAAAGCCGACTGCGGCATCGCCGTGTCCGGCGCCACCGATGCGGCGCGTGCGGCGGCGGCCATTGTTCTGATTGCCCCTGGACTATCCGTCATCATCGATGCGATCAAGGAGAGCCGCAAAATCTTCCAGCGGATGAACAGCTACGCGATCTACCGCATCGCCGAGACGCTGCGGGTGCTGTTCTTCATGACCCTGGCGATTCTGGTCTTCAATTTCTACCCGCTGACGGCCGTCATGATCGTGATGCTCGCTTTGCTCAACGACGGCGCGATCCTCTCCATCGCCTATGACAATGTCCATTACAAGGATCAGCCCGAGGCGTGGAATATGCGCATGGTGCTCGGCATCTCCACGGTGCTTGGAGTCATCGGTGTGGTCGCCGCATTCGGCCTGTTTTACCTCGCAGAGCGCGTGCTTCATCTCGACCGCGCGCACGCCCAAACCATGATGTACCTGAAGTTGTCCGTGGCCGGACACCTGACGATATTCCTGACCCGCACGCGCGGGCCGTTCTGGTCCATACGCCCCGCGAAGATTTTGTGGATGGCGGTGCTGGGTACGCAGATCGTTGCAACGCTGTTTGCCGTCTACGGCTTTTTGATGGCGCCGCTCGGTTGGAAATGGGCGCTTCTCGTGTGGGGCTACGCGCTGGCGTGGTTTCTGGTGAACGATCGCGTGAAACTGCTCGCCTATCGAATCTTTGATCGGCCAAATGTGAAGTCGAAGGCGAAACCCGAGGAGATACGCCAATCTGACGAGAAAGCCAGAGCGCAGCTAGGCGCAAAGCCGGAGGTCACGGTCTTGCCGGAGCCTGTACCAAAGGCGACCGCGACGTCAGAGGCCCAGGCCGCGCCGAACCTACAAAACACAGGTGTATCAGTTCCGGAGGCGCAAGCTGTACCGAAGCCACCCGTTAACGCGAAACCAACGCCTGATCTGACTCCACGCATCGCGCAGCGAGCGTATGAGCTCTTTGAGGAGGGAGGCCGCAAGGACGGTGCAGCGGTTCAGAACTGGGAGAAGGCAGAATCGGAGATCCTGAGGGGTCTGGCCAAACCCGAACCTCCAGACGGCACCAGAGCCGAGTCTAAGCCTGAAGCAAGAAACCAACCGCAGTCCGACGCCAAATTGGAATCTCAGCCTGAAGCGGAAGCTGTGTCGCAGTCGCACATGAAGGTCGAGCCGCGGTCCGCCGCAAAGGGCGAGACATCGTCAGATGTGCCGCCAGAGCTCATCAACCGAGTCCATGAGCTCTACGAGAAACTTGGACGGGAGGATGTTCTAGCGGTTGAAGCATGGGAGAAGGCGCAGGGGGAGAATCGGAAAGTGCAGCCGGCCAAATAAATCGACGTCGTCCATGCGGGCCGTGGCCCGAAAAGGAACAAGATGAAGATCAAGTCTAATGATTACCGTGTGCGGGAAGGCGAGGACGTCAATCTCAACAAGTGGCCGACGCGGATCGATCCTGTATGCAGGTCGAAGGAGGAATACGGGAAACTTCTGCAAGAAGACGTAGTGCAACTGGCCGCGATGCAGCAGCTTCACTACGCAACCAATCGCCATGCGATTCTTCTGATTTTTCAGGCGATGGATGCGGCCGGAAAGGACGGCGCCATCAGGCACGTGATGTCCGGAGTCAACCCGCAAGGCTGTCAGGTGTTCAGCTTCAAACATCCCAGCGCTAGCGAATTGGAACACGACTTTCTGTGGCGCACAACGTGCGATTTGCCGGAACGTGGGCGCATTGGCATTTTCAATCGATCCTATTACGAAGAGGTGCTGATTGTGCGCGTGCATCGCGATATTCTGCGCGGCGAAGGGCTCCTGGACACACCCCATCGCGACAAGAAGCTGTGGCACGAGCGCTATCGTTCGATCGCCGACCTCGAGAGGCATCTCAGCGTCAATGGGACCCGCATCATCAAGTTCTTCCTGCACCTCTCGAAGGAGGAGCAGCGCAAGCGCTTTCTGGCGCGGATTGACAACCCGGAAAAGAACTGGAAGTTCAGCCTTGCGGACATCAAGGAGCGCGGCTACTGGAAGCAATACACGAAAGCGTATGAGGAGTGCTTAAGTGCCACGAGTACCCAGGATGCGCCTTGGTATGTCGTTCCGGCCGACGATAAGGAGAGCGCTCGGCTGATCGTATCTAGAATCGTGCTCGATGCGTTCGAAGGACTCAAAATGAAGTATCCTGCGGCGAGCGCGAAGCGCCGGCGGGAATTGCAGTTGATCCGCAAGCGGCTTACTCGATAGCGGGCGGTCGGACTGCATTAATGGAGCACTCCCCGCCGCAAGATATCGGTTGGGTCAAAACGCAGTGTAATGTGCATCTTGGCTACACGCGCGTCTACCGCTGTACCGACGTCAACGTCTACCAAAAGTCTACCGACGACGCGACCACGGTCATGTAACTGCGCGAATTCCGTGGAGGGAAACGCTTCAGCGCCAACTATCACCAGCAGTACCTCGCGAAGAATCCGAACGGGTACTGCGGGATTGGAGGGTGTGGGGTTCCCTTTAAATCTGCAGAGTTACAGGTGTGTGAGAAGGCGTGATCGCCCGATAGCCGAGGGTTCTCGCGTGTAGCCAGAGGGTTGCCAGCAAACGGCGTCGAGGATCCACGTATTTCTGCACGAAAACGCCGACTGATTTGGACGTCAACGTCTACCGGAAGTCTACCGGTGATCTGCCCTTAGGAAAGTCCGCGGCGAAGGCCTCGCATTGTGCTGATCGGCGCCACGATGACTTCGCACACATCGCTCGCCGATACCGCGTACAACACCGTAGTACTTCGAATTCCACGAGATCGCGTTGACGCCTGTCGCCTCGGTGCGATGCTCGGCAGACGCTGCCCTTCGGTCGGTCGTGATCACTCCGGCAGGCCGGCAGTCGCCATCGCTTCCACGATCATCCGGACGCTCGCAGGATTTCGATAGGGCAGGCTCCGTCGCAATACGGAAACCGTCAGCTGTGGTGCGAGTGCACGGAGCTTGAGCAATACCTGTCGCGCCTCTTCCAGTCGCCCAAGCTGGACGTAGGAGGTGACTAGGGTCCAGTACGTGGAGTCCCAATCGGCGTAGAGCGTGACCGATCGTTGTGCGAACGCCAAGGCCTGCGCGGGGCGGCCACAGAACAGATGGGAGAACGAACCGGCGAGTAGATAGATGAAGAAGGCCGGATCGAGTGGATTTAGAGCTCTGGCCCGCTCGCCGAGAGCCAATCCTTGCTCAGGGTCTCCGCAAAAGTTTTCCACGAACGCCGCCATCAGGTTCACGAAACCACAGCCGGGATTACGCTCGAGCGCGCGGCGACTCATGTGGAGACCAGCGTCCCAGTCGTGCGTCACCATGGCGAGCGCAAAGCCTGCCAAGACCAGCGCAACCGCATCGTCCGTGCCACTAGCCGCAACCTGCCGCGCATAGGCGGCGGCCGTGCCGACATCATCATTACCGGCAGGCGTCCAGCCGCGCGTGATCCTTTGCTCATAGCCCCATGCAGCGTGGGCGAGCGCGGGCGGATATTTCGGATCAAGCGCGAGTGCCTTGTTGAGCAGATCGAGGCCTGCGAGATTTTCTGCAGGACGAAACGCCTGGATCAGCGGCAGCGCGCGCAGGTACAGGTCGTAAACGTCCAGCTTCTCTGGTGGCTTCAGTCGTGCGCGTTCGACCTCCGCCTTCTTAACAGTCGGTTCGATGGCGCCGACGACGTTCGCCGTGATCGTGTCCTGCAGGTCGAAGACAGCGTCGACAGACCCGTCGAACTTGTCAGCCCACAGGTGCGTCCCGTTGATGGCGTCAATCAGCTGTCCGGTGACGCGCAGCCGGCTTCCCGATCTTCGGACGCTCCCCTTCAGTACGTAGCGCACCCGTAGCTCCGTGGCTACCTGACGGACGTCGACGGCGCGGCCTTTGTAAATGAAGCTTGAATTGCGAGCGATGACAAAGAGCTGGTTGAAGCGTGAGAGCGCGGTAATGATGTCCTCGACCATGCCGTCGGCGAAATAGTCCTGCTCGGGATCGCCGGACATGTTCGTAAAGGGTAGAACTGCAATGGATGGCTTGCCGCGTGACGCCCCGGAATCGGGCGACCCCATGGCGGTCGCTCCGCGGGTGCTGGCGGACAACTGCTCTGGGGCCGGCTCAAGCTCATTCGCCAGCACGCGCGATACGTGAGCCACGAGAAGCTGCGCGTCACTTGGATCGGGCAATCGTGTCCACTGGACTTCCCGAAATTTTTCAGGGACGAGCGCAGTGGCCTCACGGGTTCCATCAACGACGACCGGCAGGATAAATGGCTTCTCGGCAGCCATCAGGTGCGAACGGTCAATTGCAAGCTTCCACTCCAGCCGAAAATAACCTTCTCCGCGAGCGCAGGTACGCGCAGAGATGATCGGGATGAAGAGCCCGCAGGATCGGATTTGTTGCCGGATTGCAGCATCCCAAGCGTCGCCGCCACGTAGTTCGCTCTGGTCAAACCAGACTTCAATTCCTGCGGTCTGAAGTGCCGTGCAGATCCGCTGTGCAGCGTCCGTATCCTCGGACGCGTAACTGAGAAATACGGCTTTCTGTGATTTCGTCAAGCGCGGAATCCCAGCTCGGTCGACGGTGCGGAATTTGCTCCATTCATGGCGGGCCAACTGCTTTGGCTGTCTTGCAAATTGATGCCGGATGCTCGCTACGTCCCCAGCACCTTGAAGCCATGTGCTTGCGCCGCCAGGCCGAGCGCCCCATCGTGCGTGGCCATTACCGGATCGATCTCCATCGCTTCCTTCCAGAGAATTGCGGACGCGAGATGAATCGCGTCGAGGGTGCCCAGCTCCGTCGGCATAGGCTGCGCAGCGCGATCCAGCACAACCGAGTCGATTTCGATCAGTTCGAGTGAATCGATTAGATTCAGGATCGTGGCGCGGCGGCTCGCGACCTCAACGTCCGATAGGCCGGCGCGAATGCGCACGCGATCTAGAGTGCGCAAGCTCTCGGTCGAGATCAGCGCGCTCGAAACTCCGCGATCAATCTGTCGCCACTCCGCCAAAGCATTCTGTTGTCCGAGCGCAAGACGCAGCAAGACCGACGAGTCGACATAGGCGATCATCGTTGGTTGTGCCGCTCCTCCAGCAGCAATGCCACGACGTCGATCGTCTGCTGGGTCGGCTTTGGCAGCGAGACCTTGTTCGGCTTCGGTGAATCGGAGGCGGGCTTGCGGATGCGCAAGCCGGGCCGTTCGCGTATCGGTACGAGATGTGCCACTGCGCGATTGCGATCGAGGACCGCGATCGACTCGCCGTTCTGAACGGCCCGCAGGAACTCGCTCAGCCTGGACTTGAGCTCCGCAATGCCGACCTGCTTCATGACCAGATATGACCATACATGGTCATAAAGAGCAAGCCGCAAGCAGTCTCGTGTCATCGTTTGCGGCGGGTCTACCGGTCGATCGGCGGCAACGTCGACCGAAAGTCGACCGAGCGACTGATCACAGCCAGATAACCCCCTGATTTCGGTGGCGAATCCATCTTCAGCGCTGCCTGTCACCAGCAGTACGTCGCGCAGAATCCGAACGGTATTGCGGGATTGACGATTCGGAGTTCCCTTTAAACTCGCGCAGTTACAAATTGGTGAGCAGGCATAGTCGGCGGTACGGCGAGAGTTTCAGCAGGAAAACCGCTAGTTAGCATCGTTGCCGAGCGATATCCCGCGTGTTCCTGCGAGAAAATACCGCGTGATTTCGGCGTCGAAGTCTACCGGAGGTCCACCGTCGACCGGCCCGTATGACAGTACGCGGGGAAGGACGATGCGCTGTCACTACCCCGGACTCCAACCGACGTCTGCACCGCTACGTCGACGAGCTCGTCTCGAATGAATGCCTCGGGAAACACTCGCTCATGAACAGCAGCAAGGACATACATCTCGCAGGGCTGTCGTCGGCCGACTCGCTGCTCGTTGCGGCGGGGCGCGACCGACGGCCGGGCTCGCCGTTGAACATGCCGCCCGTGCTCGCTTCGAACTTCGTTCTGGGTACCGAGCGCGCATATGCCCGGGGCGACGGGACGCCGACGTGGGAAGCGCTGGAGGAAATTGTTGGGCTCTTAGAGGGAGGCCAATCCGTCGCGTTCGCCTCCGGGATGGCTGGCATCGCCGCGGTGTTCGACCAACTGCATGCCGGATCACGCATCGTGCTTCCGGACGATTGTTATCAGGGTGTTGCCGGGCTCGCCGAATTCGGGAGGCAGAAGGGCTTCTGGAGCGTCAGCCGATTGGCCGTTGACGATACGGATGGATGGATCAGGGCTTGCGCGGACTTCGATCTACTTTGGTTGGAGTCTCCGTCGAATCCGATGTTGGTCTTAGCCGACCTGCGCACGATCTGTTCGGCTCCTCGAAAGCCATCGGCGCTCTTGGCGGTCGATAATACGTTCGCGACATCGCTGAACCAGCGGCCCCTCGATCTAGGCGCGGACGTTTCCTTTCAATCCGCGACCAAGTTCATCGGTGGTCACTCCGACTTGCTTGCTGGGTTGGTTACCGTCAGGCGCAATGATCTCCTCACCGCGTTGCGCAAATCACGTGCGTTGCACGGTGCCACGCCTGGCGCACTTGAATCCTTCCTCGCTGTGCGTGGCGCGCGAACAATGGCGCTTAGGCTCGAGCGTGCTCAGGCCAATGCAATGATTCTTGCGGAACGACTGAGTTCGCATCCCGATATCGCATGCACGCGGTATCCCGGATTGAGCAGCCACCCGACGCACTCGATCGCGCGCGGTCAGATGAAGGGCTACGGCACGATTATCTCATTCGATGTTCGCGGCGACGCGGCGGCGGCTGACGAGGTGTGTTCGCGCGTCAGGCTCATTCAGCATGCCACGAGTTTGGGTGCGGTCGAGTCTACGATTGAACGCCGAGCGAGCATTTCTGGCCAGGAGCACCTGCCGCCTTCGCTACTGAGGTTGAGCGTCGGAATTGAGAACGTGGAGGACCTTTGGAGAGACTTGGACGCGGCTCTGCGGGGGCGTGGATAGGTCTACCGCCGTTGCAACGGGGACGTCTACCGATGGTCGACCGGTAAAGGCCCACCGAGGCGCCAAGCGCAGAGATTCCGTGGGATTTCCAGCCTTAGGGACTATTATTACCAGCAATATCTGGCGAAGAATCCCAACGGGTACTGCGGCATTGGCGGTTGCGGATTGCCCTCTGAAATCCGGGGAGTTACAGGTGGATGAGAAGGCGTAGTCGTTGGCTTGCCGATGGTTCGTGCGTGGAACCAGAAGGTCAGCAGCTGACTACGTCGAAGATCCGTGTGCTTCTGCCGGAAAATGCCAGCTGATTGCGACGTCAACGTCTATCGGAAGTCTACTGGCAGTTTGGTGATCGGAAAGTCCGCGGGTAAGCATTCGCGAGCCACACCCGTCGCGGCAGCCGCGTCGTCAACGATTGGACTCGATCAGGGCGATACTCGAACTCTCCTGCACACGTTCGAAGATGATTTGTGTCCCGTCCGGCGACACATCGAAATCTCCGATCACGAAGCTTGCTGGCAAATCGGTCAGCCGGCGCTCCGCACCGGTATGCGGATCCAATAGCCAGAAGTCCTTGCGGTCGATCCCGCCGCGAAGCACTACAAGCGACCCAGTGTTCCGCGAGAACGCAACGCGTCGCGCACCAAGTGTCAGAATCAGGCCCGGCATCGCGTACGGTCTACCGTCGGGAGCCGAGGCTCGCAGCTGAAATGTCGTGGCCACTTGCGCGCCCGAATAGACGAAGTACTTTCCGTCCGGCGACCAGACCGGATCGACGGAATAGTCCGGGACCATCGGCCGCGGTGCGCTGCCATCGAGGAAGATCCTCGCCAGCCGCGGTTCGCCGTCGAGTACGGTCGCGCCGACGATCGACTGCGAATCAGGAGCCCAAGCCAGATCTCCGCTCAAGGCGAGCGTGGGTGAAATCGCTCGCGGGTTCCCGCCGTCGCTGTCAACGACGTACAGCTGCGTCGCAGCGTGCCGCTCGACGGTGAACGCGATGCGGCGGCCGTCCGGCGCGATGGCGGGAGCACCGACCCTGTCAGCGCTCGGGTCGTCCCAGAGCTTGGTGACCGCACCGTTCGCGAGCTTCCAGATCCCCCGCCGGCCGGCACCGGTCGACACATACGCGATGTAATCGGGCCCGAAGCGGGGTGCCGAGGCGCCCCCGAGCGCTGGGGCGACGGCTGCGGCCGTACTCTGTGGCGGACCGTCGCCGACGACGGTCGCGCGCCAAAGTTCGGAACGAGAGTTGGCGACAGTTGCAACGATGCGCCTGCCGTTCGCGCTCGCCGCCAGCGACGTGTACCGCTCCAGGCCGAAGCCGACACGGTGCTCGCGCCTATGTGGCAGATCCATGACATACGGCCACGGCCCCGAGCCATCGGTATCGGTTGCCAGGTAGATCAGCGTGCGGGGATCGAGCAATACCGGGTAGCTGACCTGTGCATTGTGAAACGTCAGGCGCTCCGCTCCCGCTCCGGAAGGTCGCATTCGCCAGACGTCCCAGGCCGCCGACTGAGGGTTACCGCGTACGAAATAAATGAACTCGCCGTCGGGCGACCAAATCGGAAAATGGCAGTGAATGCCCGGCGGCGCAACGTAGATCTCGCGCGCCGTCGCGTCGCCGGCCGCGCGCACGAACATCGGATCGCCGGGCGCGGACGTATGAAAGACCATTTGCGTTCCATCCGGGGACCAATCGAACTCGACGCCTTCCCGCAGGTAGGGCTCCAATGCTCCGCCCGCCGTGGGCGCACTCATCACGTTGATGTCCTCGGCCCGGGTGCCCTCACCACTGCGTGTCCAGAAAGTGACGAGCGCACCGTCGGGGGAGAAGGCGACGGTGCGGATCTCGGGATTCCTCAGCTGCGGAAACAGTCCGTTGGTCAGGTTTCGGTAGCTGTTGGTGCCGATCTCCGTCAACCAGACGTCCGGGTGCCCGTCGCGGTCCGCCAGAAACGCCACCAGTCGGCCGTCTCGCGAAATGGTGGCTGCTTGCTCCGTTCCCTCAAAATCCGTGAGCCGCGTGACCTTGGCCTCCGTCAGCGGGTCGCGCCACACGCGGTCGGAAGTCTGGCGCAGCAGCCCAAAGACCAGGACCGCGACGACGGCCAGAATCGCTGCGGCCGCAAGCACCGCCTGACTACGCGGCACGAACCTGCGCGTCCGGTCGGACAACCGGGCCGGTGGCGCCTCTGTGGGTCTTGCCTCGAACGTCTCTCGCGGGCTCTCTGCTGGGGTGGCAACACCTGGGTAGCGCTCGGGCGGCCTCCTTGCCGTGGTCGGCTGCTCGTGCGCCGCCAGCAGACGCGAGACCCGCTCGATGAACGCAGGCGAGGTGTCCCCCGCCTGCAGGCGCGTCCACTGCACGTCGCGGAACTTGTCCGGAACGCTGGCGTATCGTTCCGATGTATCGTCGATGACCACGGGCACAAGGAAAGCCCTCTCCTCGGCCATATCCTGTGTCCGGTCGGCCGCAAGCTTCCACTCACGGCGGAAGTACCCTTCGAGCCGCGCCTGCGCGTGGGCGGAGATGATCGGTATGAACAGCGCGCAGGCGTTGATCTGTTTCCGGATCTGCCGGTCCCAGGCGTCACCACCCCGCAGCTCGCTTTGGTCGAACCAGACCTCAATCCCCGCAGCCCGAAGAGCCGCGCAGATACAGCGGGCCGCCTCGGTATCCTCCGAGGCGTAGCTCAGGAATACGGCCTTCGACGACTCGGTCATCGACGCGTCGCTCCCCCGTCGCGGCTCGGCCAACCTCTTGACGGGTCTCGCCGGCCTCGCCGTCAACGTCAGCTTATCCGAATCTGAATGTCAGCTCGCGGTGCCCTGCGACCGGCAGCTTGGCGTCAAGCTCGGACCTTGCTTCAACCGGACTGTGCCCTGCTCTACCGCTGGATCGACGTCAACGTCTACAGAATATATAGACTCGCCCGGCGCTGCCAGCGACGTCTTCGCCTTCGGACACAGGATTCCCTCTGGTTTCAGTGGCCGTGGGCGACGATCAGCGACGCACCACGCGGGTGAGGGCACCGATTGAGGGACAGTGCGAGCGGGAGTCCGAATGTTCGAGCGCCGATCCGGCGGGTTCGTGCCAAGACCTGCAGTGTGGGTGCGGATGGGGCATCGACCGCGATTGCCATCGGCGAGGCTGCCGGCACTATACTTGAGCGCCGAACATTAAGAAGAACGCGGCAGGGTCAATGTGTGACGACACCGTTTCGCTGCAGGGCCGTCAGCATCATCGTCTCGGTGATGACCGCGGTGCCGGTCGCGGCACATGCACACGCTCGCAGTGCAGAAAATGATGTGCACACGGTGCACGAAAGCCCCCCTATTGGGTCTAAGCGGTTGATTCGCCGGTGCCGACACCCGGTGCAAACGCTGGCCCCGTTGATTCCCGCCCGCGACGCGTGCCAGGTAGCCTGGCCGCATTCACGCTCGTGCAACTAGGCGATCTTTTCAATGCACCGGACTGGTATCCCGAAAATCACCCAACAACGCCTGATGTCGTGGCACACGGCAGGAAGCCGGAGGTCTTTGCCTGCGGCTACTGTCACCTGCCCAATGGGCAAGGCCAATTCCAGTCTTGGCGGGCTCCCTGAGCGCTATATCGTTCAACAAGACGCGGACTTTAAGAGTGGTCTTCGGAAGAGTTCGGAACCCAGGCATCTGCCGACGGCCTACATGATCGGCGTCGCAACCAAGGCGGGCCAGCAAGATGCACAGGCCGCCGCCCGCTACTCTTCCGGTTTGAAGCCAAAACGATGGATTCGGGTGGTCGAAACAAAGACGGTCGCGAGGACGCACGTTGCCGGCTGGATGCTGGTTCCCACACATGACGGCGGAATTGAGCCGATCGGCTGGCGTTGTATCGAGACGCCGGAAGACCTCGATCGGACCGAACTCCGCGATGACACATCCGGGTTTATCGCGTACGTGCCGGAAGGCACCATCAGGAAAAGTGAATCACTCGTGCGGACGGGGAATTCAGGAAAGACCCTCCCGTGTGCCACCTGTCATGGTCCGGATCTCAAGGGTGTCGGCAATGTACCGCCGATTGCGGGCCGCTCACCGAGTTATGTGGTGCGGCAGCTGTACGACATTCAGCACGGTGCCCGTGCCGGTGCGGCCGCTGCGCTGATGAAAGCGCCGGTTGCTAGGTTGACGGTAACTGACATGGTGTCGATCGCCGCCTACACGTCATCCTTGGAGCCGTAGCATTTGGTTGCCTGTATCGAGGAAGCCGACCTCAAAGGACGTTCAATGGCCAGCTCAATTCGGAAGAAGTTCCTTGCGTTGTACCTCGTACCCGCCTCCGTTATGGAAGCATGGTCGACGACCGATCCGAAGGAACGGAAGGCGGCCGAAGAGAAAATGAAACGCGATTGGGGCACATGGATGGGAGGCCACTCCAAAATGGTCATTAGCACCGACGCTGCCGGGAAGACCAAACGCGTCACGTCAAGTGGTGTTTCTGACACCAAGAATGACATCATCTTGTACTCGATAGTCGAAGCTGAGTCGCACGAAGCAGCGGCGAAGCTATTCGAAAACCATCCGCACCTGCAGATTCCGCAGTCGTCGATCGAGGTCGTGGAAATTAGGCCGATGGGCGGAATGTAGTGGCCTTCGGCCGTCGGGCGCTCGCGCAAGGCCCGACTGCACTGCAAGCCGGCCCAACCGCCGGATCAAGTGCATTATCTATCGCAACTTGACCGGTCGATTGGTGGAGATGACATGCCTACCGGGTTTTTGCGAAGAATCCGGCTGCAACGCGGACGATCCCGGGCAGTGTCCGGCGAGGACTTCGATTGCTTGCTACGAGATCGGCGCATGGGGCCTCGCCGATGGTTCGCAAGAGCTAGCGAAACGCCAGCAGGCCCGATGCTTATCCGCGTCCTGGAGAAACGGCGGATGCCGGCTACTGTTCCTCGACCGATCGATCGCGCGACGCGCTGTTAAAGAGTACGGTCTACGAGGATTCGCGACACGTGCGGCTCCCCCGGGACGAAGCAGCATCAGCGACGATTCGACACCGAACTGCCGCCCGATGTAGAGCCGGGCCTGAAATCAACCGCTTCGGGCTGGGCGCGCTGACGCTCGGTGGAGCCAGGCGGACAAGGGGCAAATCTCCGGAGGAAAGCCGCCAGATTATGTCCTCAAAGTGCGCGTCGGAAGCGCGAAGCCGCAGGGACATATGAAGCCGACAACCCCAATGGCTGATAGCGACAGGCATCACCCTATGATATGTTGATTCGAAGAATCATTTATCAAAGGGGATCCTATGAAAGCCCGTTCGTTGACCACCAACGTCGTGCTGGCTGCGGTTGCGTTTTGGCTCGCGGCGCCGGTAGCGCAGGACGCAGCCGCGCAAGTGGTCGCAGCGACTCAACCCGTTACGTTTGACGTCTACCTGCCGCTGCAGAACAGCGCTGAGCTCGATCAGCTCCTCGAGCAGCTGCACACTCCGAGCTCGCCGAACTTTCGGCAGTGGCTCACACCGTCGCAGTTCCTGAGTCAATTCGGCCCGAGTCCCGAAAGCATTGCAGCGGTGAGCGCGGCACTGACGGCACGCGGTTTCACGGTTATCTCGACGAACGCGCACGGCGTGCGAGTTTCGGGCACCGCGGCCACGGTTCAGACGGCCTTTGGCGCGACGCTCGTGTCGACTTCAAGTGGCGGTGGCGCGGCTCGCCTGGTCGCCCAGACGCCGCTACAACTTCCGGCCGAGCTCTCCAGCGTCAAGGCACGAATCGTCACGTTCACGACGGTCCCGCCACATCGGACGCACTCGCAATCGATCGGGCCCGTGCCGGACAACCGGTACAGCAACATCGGCCCCTACTGGTTCGACGACCTGAAGCAGGCGTACGACTTTCCGTCCTACCAGGTGCTGAACGGCGGGGGACGCACGATCGCGATCGTGGACTCGTCCGACTTTCTCGACTCCGACCTCCAGTTGTACTTCGGGCACGAGAACCTGAGGCCTCCGCACGTCGAGCGGGTGGACGTGTGCGCGCCGCTCAACTATCCGCCGTACGGCACCTACTGCGGTAGCGCTAACCCGTTAAGTCCCCCAATTAATTCAGGATGGGCCGAGGTCTCGCTAGACCTGCAGCAGGCCGGTGGCATGGCGCCCAACGCCCACATCAAGCTGTTCATCATTCCCGACCTCTATGACAGCTCGATCATGGCGGGCTACCAGCAGATCGTCGATGACAACGCCGCGGACATCGTCAGCTCCTCGTTCGGTGGCCCGGAGGCCGGCTACTTCGCGTCCTACAATTGCGGCGTCGACTACACGTACGTTCTCCAGCAGTACGAGGACATCTACAGGCAGGGGAATGCGCAGGGCATCACGTTCATCGCGAGTTCGGGTGACTCCGGCGGCCTCGCGATTCCGTCGGTCAACTACTTCGAGTCCGTCTGTCCGAATCCTCCTCCGAATAGCCAACCGTACGTGTGGGTACCGGGGGTAGATGAGCCGGCCGCCAGCCCGCACGTGACAGCCGTAGGTGGAACGAACCTCGTTACGACGACACCTCCGAATCCGCAGACGACACCGCCGACCCTGACCTCGAAGTACGTCGGCGAGAACGCGTGGGGTGACCCGGAGGTTCCCTATGACCCGTACGGTCTCGGCATCCTGGTGTCCGGCGGCTACTGGGGATCGGGTGGTGGCACCAGCCAGTACTACGCGAAGCCCAGTTATCAGTACTTCGTGAACACCGGCGCCAGCATGCGCACGGTCCCGGATATCTCGCTTGAAATGGGCGGTTGCCCACTCGGACTCGCCCAGCTTCCTTGCCCCCTCGACGGCCGGCCGCGGAGCTACGTCATCACCGCCATTGGCGGCGAGTTCTACGGGCTTATCGGTACAAGCGTCTCGGCGCCGGGGATTGCGGGCGTACTCGCGCTCGAGGAAGAGCAGCTCGGCGGTATCCGCCTCGGCAATGTCAATTACCAGATCTACGCGCAGGCCTCTCAGCTCTGGGGTTACGCTGGTGGCGCATTCCACACGAACATTGACGGCTTTAACGGCTACGACCACGCGACAGGGTTCGGGGCGTACAATCAGGTGCTCGGCGTTGGCACGCCAGACGTGCGCCGGTTCATCTTCGCGCCGTTCGCGCCGCCAGCCGGCACACCGCAGACACCATCCAACCCGTAGCCACCGCTCGCCCGCGGACGACCGACCGTCGTCCGCGGGCCTCTGGCCGCGGTGCGCATGGGCTATCGACTGCGTTTCATCGCGGAGCCATCACGGCAGCGGCCAGTTCTAGGTTCTTAATCAGCCTGGCGTCTCAACCTCGGGCGGTTCTTCAACCGGCTGAGGTTTGTTACGTGGCCAAAGGAACCGGCCGGGCAGCGAGGAGAACCGACGGTATCCGGCCGTTGCTTGCCCGATAATCCGGTCATGTGACCAAGCGCAGGGTTGTGGCGCCCTGCAAGCAAAGCGCGCCTCGAGCACCCCCGCGTTCCGAACAGACGCGCCTATTTCCGCGAGCGCCGAAAATCGGCCGGCACCGGTTAGCGGCGTGCGTCCACATTGGCGGTTGCGGTCGCGGCAGCGCCGATGAGCTCGCAAAACTTCGCCATATCCACGTTGCCCCCGGAGACAATTGCAGCGATCGGGCCGCGGCCCGCCTTTCCGGTCAAGGCCGCGGCGACCGGCAGCGCGCCCGCGCCTTCGACGATGACGCGCATTTTTTCGGCCATCAAGCGCATCGCTTTTTTCGTCTCCTCCAGGCTGACCACAATGCTCCCGTCCAGCACCGGCCGCATCCGCTCCCACATGCGCGGCAACACGCTCCGGCCGCCTGCGCCGTCGACAAAGGATGGCTGCCAGTCCTTGAACACCTGGGGTGACCCCGTCGCGAGGGAGAGCGCAGCCGGTGCAGCGGTTTCCGGCTCAGCGCCCCACACCTTGATTCGCGGGTTGAGCAGCTTAAAGGCGCTACCGAGAGCGGTGATCAGGCCACCGCCACCAATCGAGGCAACGACGGCAACGGTGTCCGGGGCGTCCTCGAGAATCTCCAGACCCATCGTTGCATGGCCGGCAATGAAATTATGGTCGTCAAAGGGATGCACGAAGGTCCCGTCGACTCCAGGGAATGCATGATCACCGAGGGCCTTCCACGCTGTCGCAACCGGCACCGGGATGAGTCGTGCGCCCAGCGCGCGCATTCTGTCGATTTTCGAGGCCGGCGCTGTGTCGATCACGACCACCGTGCAGGACACGCCCGCCCGTCTGGCCGCGTACGCGATGCCCTGGCCCGCATTCCCTGCGCTGATGGTCCATACGCCCCGCTTTCGGTCGGCCTCCGCCAACATCGCCACTGCGTTGACGGCGCCGCGCAGCTTGTACGAGTTGGTTGGCTGCAAGTTCTCCAGCTTGACAAGAATCTCCGGATAATCCGGCCCCAGATCGAGGCGAAGCAAAGGTGTGCGCACGATGACCGGGGCGATCCGCGCTCGTGCGTCCTCAATCTCCGGCAACGTAACTGCGCGAACCGGTTCGAGTGTCTGCGGCATATAGGTCATTGTCTCCCAGGTGAACGAACACGCGCCGAGTGTCGGTACGGACGGCGCCACATTAGCCTCCGGTGACCGGGCCGTCACGCAGCCTCCTTGCATTTCGGCCGACCAGCGCCAGTGGATCCGGTGGTTCCGGATCGGGTCGAACTCGGCGAACGCCGGGAACGCACGTGCAATCGTAGGCCACCGCGGCGGTCGCGGCGCGCGTTGGGTTGGCAATGCCCATGCTGGCCGGGGCGCCCCACTGCCGCACTGCGTCGTGACTCGCGCGCCATCGGTGTTCCAAAAAAATAGATCGGTTCAAGTGCCGAATAATCCACAGCAATATCCGAGCGGGGGAGGTCGATGGACGCATCACAAGCGGTCACGCAGATCCACTGGCTCGCCGTCGCGGTGGCGGCCATCGTCGGCTTTCCGCTCGGCGCGCTGTGGTATGGGCCTCTGTTCGGCAACGCGTGGATGGCCGCAACCGGGATCACCAAGGAGCGCGCGCAGCAGGCGAACATGGCAAAGATCTATGGCGCGAAGCTGCTGCTCAATCTAGTGATCGCAATCGGTCTCGCGATGTTCATCGGCGCGACGGCTAGCCTGCAGGACGGGCTGTTCGCCGGCTTCATGGCCGGGTTCACTTACGTCGCCGCAGCGCTTGGGATCACGTACCTGTTTGAGCTGCGCTCACTCAAACTGTGGGCCATCAACGGGCGTGTCAGGTGATCGTGTTCAGCGTCATGGGGGCGATCCTCGTAGCGTGGCACTAGCGATGTCGCGCGTTGCGCCATGACCAAGCCGCACCGCCTGGGCCAGCCGACGCCCGCGAAGTTAGCTCAGCGGCAGACAGCGGCCGGGCACCCGGGTGGCGGTGCTGTTCGCGGCCGTTGAGGCCCCAAAGATCCCGGCCGGAGGCGCGCTTCGAGCCCTCGAGACGGCGCTTTGTTCATCGAGGCGCACGGCTGCTTTGCCGTCAGATCGTTGCGGGGGGCTGTTTCGATACATTAGGCAGCGTCAGCGATCGCCGGTCACGCGCTTATAGAGTGCCTGCACCTCGCCGACGATGCCGCGGCGAAAGGCCAGCACGCACACGACGAAGATGCCACCCATGATGACCGACACCATCGAACCGACCTTGTCCGCGAGCTGGTCCTCGAGCGTGACGATCACGGCCGCGCCCACCACCGGGCCGAAGACTGTGCCCAAGCCGCCGACCAGAGTCATCAGCACCACCTCGCCGGACATCTGCCAGTCGGCGTCGGTGAGCGAGGCGAAAGTGAACACCAGAGTCTTCGTGGCGCCGGCAAGGCCGGCCAGCGCGGCTGAGAGGACGAAGGCGAGCAGCTTGTAGCGCGCCACGTCGTAGCCAAGAGAAATCGCTCGCGCTTCGTTTTCCCTGATCGCCTTCAGCACCTGGCCGAACGGAGAATGGATAGCTCGGTGGATCAGCCAGAAGCCGAAGGCGCAGGTCGCCAGGACGAAGTAGTAGAGCTTCATGTCGTCCGCCAGGTTTGCGAGGCCGAACAGACTGCCGCGCGGCACGCCCTGCAGGCCGTCCTCGCCGCCGGTGAAGCGTGCCTGGATAAATACGAAGTACATCATCTGCGCGAGTGCGAGCGTAATCATGGCGAAATAGATGCCCTGACGCCGGATGGCCAGGCTCCCGAAGAGCCAGCCGAGTACCGCTGCAGCCAGCGTCCCCGCGAGCAGACCGATGGGGGCGGGCAGGCCCCAGACCTTGAGGGCGTGCCCGGCGACGTAGGCGGCGGCGCCAAAGAATGCGGCGTGACCGAAGGACAGCAGACCCGCATAGCCGAGCAGCAGGTTGAACGCGCAGGCGAACAGAGCAAAGCAAAGAACCTTCATCACCAGCACCGGATAGGCAACGTGCGGTGCAAGGAGCAGCGCCGCCAGGGCGATCCCATAGCCGATTCGGACCAGCGTGTCACGGCTCATAGGCGGCTCAGGTCTCTCGGCCGAACAGACCGGCCGGGCGCAGAATCAGCACGACCGCCATGATTACGAAG
>Ga0181521_10000585_pt1 | contig 44985 bp, 35 predicted proteins | sample PEATcosm2014_Bin_32_FD_119764 | JGI IMG/M metagenome (GOLD analysis project Ga0181521, IMG submission 119764) | Peatland microbial communities from MTU Mesocosm Facility, Houghton, MI, USA - PEATcosm2014_Bin02_60_metaG | ecosystem: Environmental > Terrestrial > Soil > Wetlands > Peat | place...
CAAAGCCGACGAAATCAAAAAGCAGGTCGAGAACTCCATCAGCGGGGTGCGCAACATGGCCCTCCTGCTGCGCCCCTCCATGCTGGACGATCTAGGCCTGGTCCCCGCCTTGCAATGGCAGGCCCGCGAAGTCTCCAAGCGCACCGGCGTGTGGGTGAAAGTGGCCGCCGAAAACGTGTCCGAAGAGCTGCCCGAGGAACACAAAACCTGCGTCTATCGCCTGGTGCAGGAAGCCCTCCACAACTGCGTCCAGCACGCCGGCGCGAAAAACGTCATGGTCACCGTGCGCGAGGAATCCGATAAACTTGTGCTCTCCATCCAGGACGATGGCAAGGGTTTCAACCCGGTGCAGGAAAAAGGCATGGGGCTGCTCGGCATGCAGGAACGCGTCAGCCATCTGGGGGGCGCTTTCGGCGTGGAATCGCAGCCGGGGCAGGGCACCGCCATCCGCGTAGTCCTTCCCCTGGCGCCCAGAGCCGCGCCGCATCCCCGGGAGGTTGCATGAAGAACATTCGCATTCTGCTCGCCGACGACCACACCGTAGTGCGCAAAGGCCTGCGCCTTCTCCTCGAGAGCAATCGCGGCTTCACCGTGGTGGCCGACGCCGCCGACGGCCGCGAAGCCGTGGCCCTGGCCGAACGCCATTCCCCCGACGTTATCGTCATGGACGTCGCCATGCCCAGCCTCAACGGCATCGAAGCCGCCCGCCAGATCACCGCCAAACTTCCGCAGACCGCGGTCGTTTTCCTGAGCATGCACGCCGACGAAGGCTACGTTTTGAAAGCTCTCAAAGCCGGCGCCCGCGGCTACCTGCTCAAGGATTCCGCGGAATACGATCTCATCGCGGCGGTCAATGCGGTCAACGAAGGCAAGGCCTTCTTCAGCCCCGCCATCAGCAAAATGCTGGTCGAAGATTACATGCGCCAGATGCGGGAACGCGCCGTCGAAGACAGCTACGAGCTCCTCACCACGCGCGAGCGCGAAGTGCTGCAACTCCTCGCCGAAGGCAAAAACAACAAGGAAGCCGCCACCATTCTGAACCTCAGCCTGTATACGGTGGAAACCCACCGCAGCAACATTTTTCAGAAGCTGAATCTGCACAGCGGCGCGGAATTGATCCTCTACGCCATCCGCAAAGGGGTGATCAGTTGAAGCCGCACTCCGGCTTAGTGAAAATCGACCACAATGCCGTCCGGCACTCCATTCACCACAATCCCTTCATAGGACAGGGTAACGTCCTCACACTTTTTCCCGCCCGCCCAGGCCGGCGTGATCTTGAGGATGCCGCCGTTGGACAGTTCGATGATTTTGTACATGGCCGCCTTTCCGCTTGGCCTGACGAACTCCAGGATGGCCGTCTTAAAACCTTCGTTTGTGCACAACGCCTGAAGCAGCAAAGGCGATGCCGCATCGACCTCTCTCCGAATCGTGATCGGATTGTGCCTTCGCTTGCCCGTAGGAGCTCCGCTATTGGGATCGATCTGCGCCACGGAGACGAAGTTGAATCCGTGACATTCCAGGCCTTTTGACCAATCCAAATGGCCCTCTTTTCCGGTGCTCGAACCTTTCACTTTGCCCTGCTTGGTCAGAGTCAGGGTCAACAAGAACTTACTGTCTGCCATCGCTATCCCCTCCTTCGACTTCTCAGTCGCTATCGATTATAGTCAATTGGCCGGGCATTCGCGTGTCCCCTGGCTGAGCCAGGCAGGGCAGGCGAACGCCCCGCGAAGTTGTGGCAGACTGAAAGGCGTGGCACTCCGTTTATCCGTCTTTGGGCCCCTGATGGCCGCGGGCCTCGCGGCGGCGCTTTTCGCCGGCAGGTTCAGCCTGCCGCCGATGATCGCCGGCTGGCTGCTTTGGACGGCCCTCGAATACCTGATGCACCGGTTTGCATTCCACGGCTTTGCCCCGCACTGGGAGCACCACGCGGAGCCGGGCGATCCCCAGTTCATCGTCGCGCCGCTCCTGCTTTCCCTGCCCATGGCAGCGGCCATCTGGCTGCTGTGCTGGCTGGCGATGGGCTCGCCCATAGAGGCCGGATTGGCGGTGGCGGGGGTGATCGCCGGTTATCTGGCTTACGAACTCGTGCATCTGCGGATTCACAGCCGCGCGGCCGGCGGGCCGCTTCTGCGCGCTTTGCGGCGCTATCATTACTATCACCACTTCGCCGACGACCGGGTCTGTTACGGAGTCACTACGCCCGTGTGGGACGCGGTTTTTGCCAGCCTGCCCAAACGCAAGGCCGCTGCCGGCAAAATCGCGTGAGCCCTACGCCCGCGATCCAATCATCAGTCCGGTAATTCCCGGCAGGCGGACGCGGCGGATTTCCTGGAAACCAGCCTCGCCGAGCCAGGCCGTGTATTCCGGCTCGCTGTAACTGGCGCCTCCGCGCGTGCCCACCAGCATGTTGAGCGCGAACAGGGCGGCGAAGCGGGGCGCCGTCTTGTCCGCCTCCAGAATGAAGTCCTGAATTACGATGCGGCCGCCGGAAGCCAGAGCGTCGCGGCAGCGGCGCAGTAAGTCCAGATTCTCCTCGGGGCTGAGCATGTGGCAGATGGCGGAGATAAACACCAGGTCATACGCTTCGCCCAGCGGGCCGCTGCGCAGATCGCCGGAGCGGATCCGAACGCGGTCCGCCAGCGCGGCCTCCTCGATGTGGCGCAGCGCGATGGGGGCCACCGTGGCGAGGTCCAGGATGTCGGCCCGCAATGCGCCGTTCGCTTGCGCGAAAGCAATCGAATAAGCGCCCGACCCTCCGCCCACATCCAGCATGCGGTGAACGTTCTCCGCGCCCACCGCGCGCACCACCAGGGGGGCGCGCTCCGAGGCGTTGCGGTGCATGGCGGCGATGAAGGCCTCGGTCCATTCCGGGCCGCGGGCGGCGATTTCGTCGCGCGCCACGGCGCTGCCGGCGCGAACGCATTCGGTGAGCGTCGACCAGCGCTGCCACAAGTGCGCCGTGTGCAGCAGGGCGGGCCGCGCATTGTCGCGCGATCCGGCGGTGAAGTAGCGCGCCGCCGCCGGCGAGTTTTGGAAGATCTCCTCCCGCTTGACCAGCAGGCGCAGGGACGCCAGCGCGTTGAGGAGCATCTCGGTGGAGCGCGCGCCGGCGCCCAGCCTGGCGGCCACTTGCAGCGCGCTCGAGCCGTCTCCCACGGCGGAGAACAGGTCGAGTTCCAGCGCGGTTAAAATGACGCGGCTCTCCTGAAACGCGCGGATGCGCTCGTTCAGGTCGTCGGGGAGGACTCCGGCGGCTTCCTTGGAACGCCGCGTCGCGAGCATCTTATCGCGGTTGATCAGGATCTCGGCGCGCAAATCGGCGGCATCGGTGCGCGCCAGACGCTCCACGGGCCGGTTCTCCTGGAAGTGCGAGTGGACGATCTCCGGCACGTCCGCCGGGGTCACGCCCGAGTACCAGACGCCTGCGGGATACACGATCAGGTTCGGGCCGTGCTCGCACAATCCGAGCGAGCCGCAGGCCGTCACCTGGACTTCGTCTTCCAGCCCGCGCGCGATGACTTCGCGCCGCAGGGCCTCCAGCACCTGGGCCGAGCCCCGCGCCGCACAGCACGGCGCGCCTTCGGGCTTCTGCTGGTCGCATACGAATACGTGAAACCGGAACGGCTCCATGTTTTCTTCTCCCGTTTCACAGTAACAGATTCGATTAGCCGCTTCTATTTGTTGCAGCGCACTCTGCAAGCGGCCCATCGTCCCGGCTATCGCGGCGGGCCTTGGACTCACGCCAACCCAAATCGCGCAGGCCAGGTAACCTACAAGACGGTTCCCGCCAATGTCGCGGCCGTGAAACCAACCCCGAACACCTGCGCCTGAAAGACGGAGAGCCGTGTTTCGGGCGCGCCGCAGGCGCGCGCATCCAGGCCGGCTTTTCGGAGCAGCACGCCCAGGAATTTTCCGGCGCTCCAATCGGGGCCGGCAACTTGAGGCAGCAGAACGGCCTGCCGGACTCCGCACTCCACGTAAATGCCATCGCGGCCAATTTGAATCGCCTCGCTCCCCCGAACCCGCTTCATGGGCGTGAGCACGGAGATTTCGATCTCGCCATTTTCCGGGATGCCGTCGCCCGGCGCGCGCCGCGGATCGTCCAATGCGGCCGCCAGCGTCAGTTGTGGAACCGCTTCGGCGAGCGGAGGGCAGTGCGACAGCCGCCCGATGCAACCGATCAGGCGCTCCCCGTCCCGCAGCGTCACGAAGACCGGCGCGCGCATCGCCAGGGCGGGCAGACTCGCTGGAGCGATGGGTTCCCGGCGGCCGGTTTCACGCAAATGGCGGAGCGTCGCTTGCGCGCTCAGGAGCAGTTCCCGACGCTCCGCGGGGTCCAGTTCATAAGAGTTTCGATGAAAATATCCCAGCGCCGCATAGCTGACGCTTTCGCTGAAGTTGCCGGTGATTTCCCCGGAGGTCTGATAGTCCAACTCCTGCTGGAAGATATCTTCGCCGTCCAAAAGCGACAGCGTGCGCAACAGCAACGATATCGGCAGGGAGCCGCAAACCGTGGCGCCGCATTCGCGCAGGGACTCAAGGAACAGCGCGCTATCGATACCGCTGGCCCCCTCGATCGCGCGGCGGTCCAACCCCCTCAGGCGCGCCGCGACCTGGCGGTCCGCGGGAAACGGCACGTAGTGGAAGCCGCGGCCATAATGCGTGAAGTCGCTGCTGGCCAGCAGCACGTCGCCGGGATGCCAGGCGCGCGCCAGCGCTTCCGCGGCGCCCCTCCGTTCCTCTTCCTCCAAATAGCCGACGTAGAGCGGAATCACGGCCGCGGCGGGAGCGGCTCTGCGCAGGAACGGGAGCTGGATTTCCACCGAGTGGTCGCATAGCTGGCGCTCGTCCACCAGTTGAAAGCGCGCATCGGCGCACAATGCGCGGACGGTCGACCGATCGACGGCGGCGTCGCCGAGCGGCGTTCGATAGGCATCGACGTCGGGAATCGCGATGCCTCTGGGGCCGTCGCGATGGCTGAAACCGAGAAGGAAAATGCGCTCCGGTCCGGCGAGTTGCAAATGGCGGTACGCGGCGGCGGCGACGGTTCCGGAATACAGGGGAGCCGCATGCGGCGCCACCAGTCCCAGCGCGCGCGGAACACACGGCCCGGTTCTGCGGGAGGATTCCTCGAAGCAGCGGTCCAGAAGCGCATTCAGCTCTTCTTCGCGCGGCGGATACCAGGACCCGGAGTAGGGCGAAATATGCGTCGCAATCATACCCTCACCCGCAGCGGGCGTGAATCCACTGCCCGCTGTCCTGGATGGGCCCGGCGCCGGCGGCCCAAAGACCCGGGATGTGCGTTCCACAAGCCGGGCAGCAGCCCTCGGCCGTGATGCGGTTACTGTACACGCGAAATCCGCGCCGCTCCACCAGCAGCGCACGGCAGTTGGCGCACAGCGTATTCTCCAGATCGGGAACAGGGCCGTCCAGGTTTCCTCCGTACACGTACCGCAACCCCGCATCCCGTCCGATGGAAGCAGCCCGCAGCAGCGCGGCCGTGCCGGTGTTCTCCAGGCCGGTCATTTTGTAGCTCTTGTGAAAGCCCGTAACGTGCCAGGGAATATCCGGCGAAACGCCCGCCAGAAAACGCGCCAGGGCATTCAGTTCCTGCCGGGAATCGTTGAAGCCCGGCACAAGCAGCGTGACGACCTCCAGCCAGGCGCCCATGGCGGGAATGGCGGCGATGGAATCGAGAACCGGCTGCAACCGGCCGCCCAGTTGCCGATAGCGGGCGTCATCCATGCTCTTCAGGTCCACCTTGAAAAGGTTCAGCCAGGGCCGCAGGTATTGAAGCACCTCGGGGGTCGCGTTCCCGTTGGAGACAAAGCCGGTCGCGAGGCCGGCGGCGCGCGCTTCGCGGAACACGCCGGCCGCCCACTCGGGAGTGATCAACGGCTCGTTGTAGGTGCTCACGATCGCGGACGCTTTGGCCTGCCGCGCCAGCCGGACGATTTCCGAAGCGCCGATTTCCCGGAATTCCAGCGTCGAGCGAATGTCCCGTAACGCTTGCGAGGTCACCCAATTCTGGCAATACCCGCAATGGAAGGAACATCCCAGCATGCCGAAACTCAGAGCGGTCGACCCCGGAAGAACGTGGAAGAAGGGCTTTTTCTCGATGGGGTCGCACTGCAGGGCGTTGACATACCCGTAGGGGACGCGCAATGTGCCTTGGTGATTGAAGCGGACTTTACAAACCCCCGCAAAGCCGGCCGGAATGGGGCAACGGTGCCCGCAGGCGAGGCACCGGATGCGGTTTCCGTCCAGCGGCTCTTGCAGCTCGCTGCGGCGTGTGTGGTTGGAAAGAGCCTCCGCCAGCGTCATACAACCGCCAATATTAATTTTACCTCCGGTTATCGGATTTGCCGCCGAACCGCGCCGCCAGGCGCATGATTTATTCCGTCGCGTTGTTTCGCCGGAGGGGTAGCCCGGCGCGCCGATAAAAACAGTTCCGCGGTACGAGCTGGCGCACCAGGCAGCGGTCGCGGAAATAGATTCCGCACTGCAGACAGAGCTCCTGCGATTTCGCGGCATGGTCCACGAGATCCGCCGATAGCCGGTCCAGCAGTTCCGCGGCGCGCCGCAGCTCCTCCGGCGGGAACTGCAGGAAGATGCTCTGCAGCTTGCGCTGGCGGGCGTTTTCATAAATTCCCAGCAGGCGGCGGCCGGACTGCGTCAGGCGCAGGTGCAGGACGCGCCGGTCCTTCTGATCCACCATCCGCAGCAGGAGATCGCGCCGCACCAGCCGGTCGACCGCCTTGCTGGCGGCCGCATTGCTCACCCGGAGAAACGCAGCCACGTCTCCGAGCGTGTAGGAATCCGTCATGGCCACCAGCTTGAGCAGCTTCATTTGCGAGGCGGTGACCTGCCCTTCCACGGCTTGCTCCAGCAGGCGCTCCTCGACGATGTCCTGAACCGCGGACGCAAACACATGCGCGCTACCCAGAAAATCGTCGATTTCTTGCAGGCCGCCGTTTCGCGTCATATAGATCCCTTTATCCGGAGACCTTTTCTTTAGGCGCCTCGACTCATCGTTTCGCTTCAGCGCCGGCCAGGGCCTGGGCGGTGACCACCGGCTGGCGGTCCAATTGATGGCGAATCACCCCGTGGCACCAGTCGCAGCCCACCGCGGCATCCAGCACGTGCCGGCGGTGAATGGCGGGCATACCGGCGCGCAGCAGGCTCTCCGATCGCTCCAGGTGACAATGCCGGCACTGGCGCGCTTCGACCGCCAACGATCCGCGCGACAGACCGGCATGGCAGCCGTCGCAGGCTTCATCGGACGGCGTCACTCCGGCGGCCGCATGGTCGAATCGTTCGGCGCCGGCCACGGAAGCCGCCCCGCCTTGTGGAACGGCATGGCAAGCCACGCAGCCCACGCCGGCGATCGCCGGACGCGGATCGTGCCCGTTGCCCCCCCCTCCCTCAAAATGGCAGGTGAAGCAGGCATTGGTGTCCACGGCGAAATGGCTTTCGGGGCCGACATCGGTGTGGCAACTGGTGCAGCGCAGTTCCGGGCCGCGCCAGGTTTTGGCCGGAGTTGCGAAACCGGCCGCGGCGAACGCGCTCCTCAGATGCGTGGCGTGCTTGAAATAATAGACGCCGCGCGCGTAGCGGACGGCGGCCAGTTGACGGATGTCGTGGCAACCGCTGTGCAGACAGTTCTCGTCGCTGACGCGGGCGGCGGGCTTGGATGCGGGGGCGCCGGTGAGCGAAATGACCAGTTGCGAAAGACCTTGCATCTTGGCCTTGGCATAACCGCCCACGCCCGGCTCATAGTGGCATGCCGGGCAGCCGATTTCGGATTTGGCGTGGGGAGACGCATTCCAGTTGCTGTAGTAGGGGCGCATCTCGTGGCAGCTTCCGCAAAAGATCGGATTGGAGCTGTTGGACACTCCCCAGCTTCCGAATATGGCCAAGGCCAGCAGTCCCACCGGGAAGGCGTAGAGGAAACGCTGGCGCCATTTGGGATCCGGCAGGAACAGCGTGGGCCGGCGGAAGCGCGCCAGGTTGCGCAACGCGGCCGCCACGAAGATCAGCCCCAGCAGAGCGGTTCCCCAAAGAAAGAAGGCCACCAGGTGCCGGCCGAAAAGACCGGTGGAATTCTGCACGAAGTGGTAAGCCAGGATGGCCAGGGTAAGGGTGGCGCAGTAAATGAAGATCTCGCGCTCGGTGGCGATGAGCAGCGCCAGCCACACGGCCAGCGCCACCAGCAGCACGATGCGCGCGGCCACCGGAACGTCTGCCGGGCCCAACACGGAGAAACTGGCTGCCACCGTGACCGCGATGGCGGCGGCGTAGAGCGCCCACGCGCCGCGCGTGTCCCGGCCGGGATACCGCCAGCGGCCGAGCAGCACCAGGATCAGGGCTATGGGGATAAGGAAGGCCATGCGGTTGCCCGCCGTGACCGGAGCCAGAACGGGCAGGAATTCGTAAATCGCGAAGGCTCCCGCCAGGCCGGCGCCCGCCAGAAAGACCGGTCCGCCGCCGGAATAGCTCAACAGCAGATACAACGCCAGGTAAGCCAGCCCGCTCGTCCAGCCAATCGTAGTCATCCGCCCGAAGGGGAGGGCCAGCAGAATCGCGGCCCCCACCGCCGCTCCCACGGCCACCGAGAGGTCCAGCGGCAACGCTTCGCGGAGATTGCCGCGGCGTCTCAACCACATCGCGAACGTGGAGAATGCCGCCGCGACCACCAGGAACGCGGGCAGCGAAAGCGTGCTCCGGCCCATCGCCAGAAATTCCAGGTGGAAAGCCGCCACCGCGCAGGCTGCGGCGGCGTAGACATAGGGCCACGCGGCGTGGCGCGCCGCGACCCATGCATAGAGCAACGCGTAAATCAAGAACGCGAAAGCCGCCGGCGCGTAGAGATGCTGCCACAGCAGCACGCCCGCCGTGCCGATCGCCAGCAACCCGCCGATGGCCTCCAGCGCCCACGCGAACGCCGGATCGCGCCGGCTGGAGGGGCCTCGCGCCACCAGAACAAACGCCGCCGGCCACAATGGCGCCAGCCACGCACCCGCCGCCTGGTAGGGAGCGAACAGCGCCAGCGACACGCCCACCGAAACGAACCACATGAAATAGAACAGCCGAGACCAGCGGCTGGCGCCGCGCGATAGCCGGTATGCGGCGGCTGCCCAAACCAAACCCAATACCAGGTACGGAACGCCGCGCCACTCGCCGCGCGCCCCCAGCATCCATTCGGCGACGTAGAGCCAGAAGCCCAGCGCCACGGGAATGGAAAACAGGGCGGAAACCTCTCCTACCACCAGAAAAACCGCCGCGCTAACCAGTATCAACGACATCCCCAACTGCATCGCCGAAAATGGTTCAATCGGATTGCCCAGCGGGTAAATTACAGCCGCGGCAATTCCGGCCAGGCCGGCCACTTCGTATAGCGAAAGCCGGCACGCTTCCGGCACGCGGTTGCGCAGCAGCCAAGCCACGGCCAAGACCACCAGAGCCGCTCCGGCGCCCGCCGCCAGATCCACCGGAGAACCGGCCGCCGCCAGCCGCCGCGACGCCAGGAAGTACGCCAGGATGAAAAAAACGCCGGCCTGCCAGGCGTAGTAATTCCGCCGCACGAACAGCTTGGGCGGCTGCCGGTATGCCCACAGCAAGCTGACCAGCCCCAGGCTCACAGCGCCTAGAGCCATGCGGAAACCGGCGGGAAAGCGCTGCACCGCCATGCAAGCGAAAGCCGCCAGCGGAGCCACGCGCCCCAGCCCGGCGATCAAACGCGCCATCACCACCGCCATGAGGCTGCGGCTTTCTTGCCCCAGCCGCGCGCCAACGGCCGCAAACACGAAGGAAAACACCGCCAGATAGGCGACCGCCAGGGAGAGCGGCTGCCACGGGTAAAACAACCCTACCGGCGCCAGCGCCAGCGCGATTCCCGCGCCCAAGAACGGCAGCAGGCGCGGCAGCACCGCGGGATTCGGTCCCAGAATGCCGGGCTGTTCAGGGCGATTGAACGCCAGCGCCAGGTGCAGCCAGATGGCCGCCGCCGCCAGGTAGCCCAAAGGGATTTGCGCGCCCGGACCGGCTGCCGCGGCCATATAGATAAAGTAGGCGCCGCATGCCAGCAGGGCTCCGCTTTCCAGCCGTGGCAGGGCCGGCCCGTCCGCGCGGCGGGAATGCAGAATCCAGCCGAGCAGCCCCGCGCCGGTAGCCAGCAGCAGCGCCAATGGCGGGCGCCAATAGAGCAGGAACAGAAAAGCTCCGCTGCCCAGCAAGACCACGGCCAGCGAATACAGGACCTTTTCCGCGGCGCGGAAACGCAGCCACGCATACGCGCAGAAGCCGGCCAAAGCCAACACGGTGGCGAAAGGCGCCTGGTGGAAAAACCACGCCGGGCGGAAGAGCACCCATAAGGCCATGGCGCCGATCAGCACTCCGCCCGCGCCATACAAAGCCTGGCTGGCGCGCGGCGGACGTTGCGGCAGATTCTGGCTCGCGAGGAGGTAAATCGCAGCCACCGGCAGCAGCGCAAAAAACGGCTGCAAGGCCGCGGCCGTCCCCATGCCAAATACGACAAGCTGGTACGCCAACACCAGCAGCAGCACGGCCGGGTACAGGAATTGCCGCTCGCCGGTGATGCGCGCCGCGGTGTAATACGGAAACGCAAAGGCCGCCAGCAGCAGCCCCGAGATAAAAGGATGGGCGCCCAGATATTGGTGCGCCCCGGCCAACAACAGCGTGACAAATATCATCGCCAGCAGATGCCCGGCCTGCATCACGCGCTTGTTAGGCATGGCTCGCCTCCTGAACCGTTTGGAAATACTCGCGCGCCACCCAGGCCGCGGCCTCCGGCACCGCGCGTTCCACCGCCGCGGATAATCCGGGACGGATTTCCGTGGGCAGGGGCGCCGTCTGGCAGGCGAGCACGCGCACTTCGACGCCGGTCTCCCGCTGCAGCTCGCGCAGCAGGTTGGAGGTGGGCATCTGGTGCATGGAAAAATCGTCCAGTTTGACGGCGGGGATTTCGGCGGGGTCGATTTCGAACCATTCGCCCGGCTCCCGCGCGAAATCCGCCGCGTCCATAATCAGCAGCCGGCGCGGGCGCACCGGGCTCAGACAAAGCGTGAACAGCAGCTTGCGCACGCTGGTGCCGGCGTCCAGCAGACAAACGCTGCCGGGCACCTGGAAACGCGTCTCCAGGTATTCGGCCACCGCGCAGCCGAAGCCGTCATCGCCGAAGAAAACGTTGCCGCAGCCGAGGATCAGCGCCGGCTTCGAGCAGAAATCGGGAATCGCGTCTTCTTCCATATATGCCATGACGGCCTCCGGCGCAGCGCGGCGCTAGTTTGCGAGCGTCTCGATCAGGCTCCCGCAGGCATCGAAGATGTCCAGCTTCACCGACAGCTTTCCGTCCAGCCGGTGGGTGGCGCAGGAGAAGCACGGGTCGTAGGCGCGGATGGTCATCTCGACCGTGTTCAGGATGCCCTGATCGTATTTCCCATCGTGGATCAGGCTCTTGGCCGCCTGGGTCACCGACAGGTTGATAGGGGCGTTGTTATGCGTGGTGCCGACAATCAGGTTCACGTTGGTGAGCATGCCCTCGGCGTCGGTTTCGTAGTCGTGAATCAGCGTGCCGCGCGGGGCTTCCGTGCAGCCCACTCCGCGCGCCGCTCGAGGCGTCACTTTCACGCGCGTCTCGGTGCTGGTGATGTCCGGATCGTCCAGCAGCCGGATGGCGTTTTCGGCGTTGTAGAGCAGCTCGATCAGGCGCGCCCAGTGATACAGCAGCGTGAGCTGCGCGGGGCGCCCGAAATTCCGCCGGAACTCTTCCAGCTCGGCTTGCGCCAACGGCGTATCGATAAAATCGCAAACGTTGATGCGCGCCAGGGTGTTGGCGCGGTACAGGCCGGGAGCGTCGTCTTCCAGCGCGAAGCCGCCGCGTTTTTTGGCATACGGGAACTTCAGATAGCTCCACGGCTCGATGTGTTCGGCGATGTAGTCGGTGTACCGGTCATAGGGAAAATCGTCGTAGGAGCCGTCGCTGGCCATCAGGCGCAGCTTGCCGTCGTAGAGATTCAGCGCCCCATTCTCCTTGACGGTCCCGATGAACCCGCTGGTGATGACTCCCAGCGACTTCACCACGTCCAGATACTTGGGAAAGATGCTCTCCTTGGCGAACTTGATGGAGAACTTGGCCAGTTCCAGGGCCTCGTCGGCCATCTTGCGCAAGTGATCGCGTTCCTCTTTGGCCAGCGGCTTGCTGAAGCCGCCCGGAACGGCGGCCTGCGGATGGATGGCCTTGCCCGCGATGATCTCCAGCATCTTGGCGCACATGTGGCGCACGCGCACCACGCGGCGGGCCACCTCCGGCGCAGCCCCCAAAATGCCGATGACGTTGCGCACCGAATAATCGGCATCCGGCCCCAGCAGGAAATCGGCGCCGGCCAGGAAGTAAAAGTGCAAAATGTGTTCTTCCATGAAAGCGAGGCTGTTGCACAGCTCGCGCAGCTTGGCGCCCGCCGGCGGCGGCTGCACTCCGAAAACGGCGTCGCAGGCCTTGGCCGCAGCCAGGTGGTGCGACCACGGGCAGACGCCGCAAATGCGCGGCGTGATGCGCGGCATGTCTTCCACGGGCCGCCCCATGCAGAAGCGCTCGAAGCCGCGCAGCTCGATGACATTCACCCGCGCCCGGTTCACGTTGCCGGCATCATCCAGTTGGATGGTGATCTTGGCGTGGCCTTCAATTCTCGTGACAGGCTGAATTACGATGGTGTTTCCCATGGCTCACCTCTTGGGCGCCGGCCGCAGGCGGCCCGCACCGGAAAATCGATTGAACGTCGCGGCCCGGTCCGGAATCTGTTTCGGATCGAGGCCAATGGAAGAAAGCGCGCCCATCATATCGACCATGGGATTGGCCTTCTCGGAGAGCGGTCCAAAGCATCCTTCGCAGGGCATATAGGCGCGGATGCAGCGCGGCGTGCCCTCGCTGCCGCCGCAGCCGGAGCGGGTCGCCGGACCGTTACACAAAAATCCCTGTTCCATGAGGCAGCGCATCTGGTTGAGGGGCGCGCCGGGAGTGAATTCGACGGCGTCCAACCGCCGCTTGAGCGTGGAGACGGCCTTCTTCTCGCGGATGGTGGGGCATTCGTCGCAGACGCTTTTGGTCGAGAGCGGGAAAGGACGTCCCTCCAGCAGCGCGGTCAGCGCCCCGGCTACCATCTCCGGCGTGGTGGGGCAGCCGGGCAGCGACATATCCACCTTCACCACTTCGCCGACGGCGTACACCCGGTCGGTCAGAATGGGCACTTCTTCGCAAGGGAACCCGTTCTTGTCGGTAGAGACGCTTTCCCGGTAGACCTTGGTCAGCAGCTCTTCGGTCGAGTACAGGTTGCCCAGCGCGGGGACGCCGCCATAACAGGCGCACGAGCCCAGCGCGATCAGCGTCTTGCATTTCTTCCGCATCTCCTGCGCCAGACGCTTGTGTTCATCGCTGCGGATACCGCCGGAAATCAACCCTACATCCGCCTCCGGTATCTCCATTTCCGTTTTTTCGCCGGTCTGGCCAAACAGCTTGTGGTCCATCAGGACCGGCATGTGGACGATCTGCACTTTTTCCAACAGGTCCAACAATGGTTCGCCGATATCGAGGATTGTCACCTCGCACCCGCCGCAGATTGCAAACCACTCTTCGGCTAAACGAGCAGCCATGCTGCACCTCCTTTTCCTAGGTTCGATAGGGGCTGGGCCCCAGTTTTTTCACCTGCTCCACCATCTCCGTGACTACCTGCGCGAAGCGCGGCCCTTCGGAAGCCGACACCCACTCCAGACGGAAGCGCTCCGGCTCCAATCCGAAATCCTCCAACATCAGGGAAATGGCATCCGCGCGCGAACGGGCGCGCAGGTTGCCTTCCAGATAATGACAATCGCCCGGGTGGCAGCCGAGCATCAGGACTCCATCGGCGCCCTTGGTAAGCGCCTCGATCACCAGGTTCGGATGCACCATGCCGGTGCACTGCACGCGCAGGATGCGGATGTTGGTGGGATATTGCAAGCGCGAGGTGCCGGCTAGGTCGGCGCCGGTGTACGCGCACCAGTAGCAGCAGAAGGTCAGGATCAGCGGCTCCCAACCCCCGCTTTCTCCGCTGGTTTCGACATCGCACAATTCGGTTTCGCTCATAGCCGGCACCTCAAACGTTTAAAGCCGCGTGAATCTGCGCCATCAGTTGTTCGGGGCGGAAATGCCAGACGAAGATGGCGTTTTTGGGGCAGGTGGCCTGGCACGTGCCGCAGCCTTTGCACACCGCCTCATCCACCTCGACGCGTTTCCGGGTGGTTCCATTCTCGCCATACTCCACCAGCTTCAGCGCATGGTAAGGACAGGGATCCACGCAATACGCGCAGCCATCGCAGTTGGCTTCGACCACGTGCGAAATGGAAGGCTCCAGTTCGATGGTGGGGCGCGACAGAATGGTCGCCGCGCGCGCCGCCGTGCCCGCCGCCTGCGATAACGCCGCGCGCAGATCCATGGGCGCCTGGGCCCCGCCGCACAGGAAAATGCCGTCGCTCGCGAAATCCACCGGGCGCAGCTTGCGGTGCGCTTCCAGGAAAAATCCTTCTTCGCCCAGCGGCACTTTCAAAAGCTGCGCCAGCTCCTTGTTCCCGGGGTTGGGAACGGTAGCCGACGCCAGCACCACCGTATCGGCTTCCAGCTCGACGCGCCGCCCGCTGAGCTGATCTTCCGCGGCCACCGCCAGCCGCCCATTGTGGGCGGCCACTTGCGGCGGCTGCCCGTCCGCAAAGCGGATGAAGCGCACCCCCAGGTCGCGCGCCCGCCGGTAGAACCTTTCGCGCAGCCCATAGGTGCGAATGTCGCGGTACAGCACCGACACCTCGCTCGCCGGGTTCAGCTCCTTGATCCGGATGGCGTTCTTCACCGTGTCCGTGCAGCAGGTGCGGCTGCAATAGCCGCGCTCGGCGCAGCGCGATCCCACGCACTGAATAAATACCACCGCATCGGTGCGCAGCGCGCCGCCGGCGAGGCGCCCTTCCACGTCGTAATTCAGAATCACGCGCGGGTCCTGGCCGTAAAGATATTCGCCCGGCCGGTATCGCTCCGCGCCGGTGGCCACGATCAGCACGCCGTGCGCCAACTGGTGTTCCACTCCGTCCTGCGCGACGGTGGAATGGAAATTCCCCAGCGAGCCCGCGAAATCCTTCAGCCGGCTGCGCAGCAGCACGGTGATCTTGGGATGGGAATGCGCGCGCGCCAGAAGTTGCGAGAGCCCGATTCTGGATTTCTCCTCCGCGCCCAGCAGGTAGCGCTGATCGCGCGCGTGTCCGCCCAGTTCCGTGCTTTGTTCAACGAGGGTTACCGGAAAGCCCTGGTCGGCCAGCTCCAGCGCCGCCATCATGCCGGCCGGTCCGCCGCCCAGCACCAGCGCGGCCTGCGTCACCGCCAGCGGCCGCTTATAAAGCGCCGCATCCAGCCGCACCTTGGCAATCGCCATGCGCACCAGGTCCTTGGCTTTTTCGGTGGCCTTTTCGTGCTCGCGCATGTGCACCCAGGAGCACTGGTCGCGGATGTTGGCCAGCTCGAAATAATACTGGTTGAGGCCGGCTTCGCGGATGGTATCGCGGAACAGCGCCTCATGCGTCCGCGGCGTGCAGGACGCCACTACCACGCGGTTCAAGCCCAGCTCGGCGATCTTCTCCCGGATGCGCTTCTGGGTATCGTCCGAGCAGGTGTACAGATTGCGCTCCGCGTACGCCACATTGGGGAGTGTGAGGGCGTATTGCACCACCCGCTCCACGTCCACCACGCCCGCGATATTGGTCCCGCAATGACACACGAAGACGCCCACGCGCGCTTCCTCGCCGCTCACATCGCGCTCCGGCGGATATTGCTTGGGCCGCACCAGCGTGCCGCGGCTGTCCGCCAAAAGACTCATGGCATGCGCCGCCGAGGCGCTGGCCGCCGCCACCGTCTCGGGAATATCCATCGGCTCGGCAAACGGCCCGGCGACAAACACGCCCCGCCGCGAGGTATGGTTGGGAGAGAACGAAGCCGTCTGGCAGAAGCCGTTCTCGTCCACCTGGACGCCCAGGCTCTCCGCCAGCTTGCGGGTCTTCTCCGCCGAGTACCCCACCGCCAGCACCACCATATCGAATACGTCGTGGTGCGGCGCGCCGTCCGGATCGGCGTACTCCACAACCAGGTTGTGGCTGCCCGGAATTTCGCGAATGGCCGAAGGACGGCAGCGGACGTAATGCACGTCCTGCGCCTTGGCCCGGTCGATATACTGCTCGAAGCCCTTGGAAACCGCGCGCAGATCGATATAGAAAACCGTGCAATCCAGGCCCGGCTGATGCTCTTTGGCGATTACCGCCTGCTTGGCCGTGTACATGCAGCACACCGACGAGCAGTAGTTCCGCCCGGCCTCGCGCGATCCCACGCACTGGATGAACGCCACCTTGGCCGGCGCCTGCTGGTCCGAGGGCCGCCGCACCTTGCCTCCGAACGGCCCGCTGGGACTGAGAATCCGCTCGAACTGCAGGCTCGTGACCACGTTGGGAAAACGTTTGAAGCCGTACTCGGGTTTGCTCTCCGGGTCGAACATCTCCGCGCCGGGCGCCAGGATCACCGCGCCCACGCTCAGATTCCGCTGCTCCTCGCGCGGCAGCAGATGGTTGATGGCGTGCGCCTGGCAGGCGGCCACGCATTGCAGGCACTCCGAGCACAACCCGCAGCTCAGGCAGCGGCTCGCCTCGGCCATGGCCATCTCCGCCGTGTACCCGAGTTCGATCTCGTCGAAATCCCGCAGCCGCTCGTCGGCCGGACGCGCGGCAATCCCGACGCGCGGCCTGCGCTGGATCTCGCCCCGCCGGATTTTGAGCTGCGCCTCCTGGCGCGTCAGCTTGGGCGGCTCGCGTTTCGCGGCGGGCTCCGGCCACGGCAAGCCTTGCAGGCAGCGGTGAATGGATTCGGCGGCTTTGTGCCCCGCGGCCACCGCGTCCACCACGAATGCCGTCCCGGTAACCACGTCGCCGCCCGCGAAGATGCGCAGTTGCGGCTCCTCGGCAATGATATCGCCGCCGGCAAATACGCCCGGATGGCCGGTCGCCAGCGTCTCCGGATCCACTTCCACCAGCCCGCGCCGCACGCGGATGGCGTTCTTGGGATCGAGGAAGCTCAGGTCGGGCGCCTGCCCGATGGCCACCACCACGCGCTCGGCGGCAATCGTGAAATCGCTGCCCGCAATCTCATCCACCGTGAGCCGGCCGTCTTTCCCGAAAGTCATCGAGCGGATGCGCCGGGCTTCCACACCCGTCACCCGCCCGTCCTGGCCGAGGAAGCGTTTGAAGGTGACGCCGTTGACGATCTCGATGCCCTCGTCGAGCGCCTCCTGCACCTCCCAGGCGTGCGCCGGCATGGTCTGCCGGCTCTCCAGGCAGGCCATCGTCACCTTGCCCGCGCCCATGCGCCGCGCCGTGCGCGCCACATCCATGGCGACATTGCCGCCGCCAATCACCAGCAGCCGTCCCTCCAGATCCAACGCCTCGCCGGCGCGCGCTTTTCGCAGGAAATCGATGTTGAGGGAGATGCCGTCCAGGTCGTGCCCCGCAATGGGCAGGCGTCTCGGCTGGTGCGCTCCGGTAGCCAGGAAAACGGCCCGGTAGCCCTCCGCTTCCAATTGCTCCAGCGTGAAGTCGCGGCCCAGCGCCGCATGGGTGCGCACTTCGAAGCCCGGCCACAGCAGATATTCGATATCGCGGTCCAGGTAAGCTTCCGGCAGGCGGAACTGCGGCACGCAAGCGCGCAGCATGCCGCCCAGTTTGGCGGCCGATTCGAAGAGCGTCACCGGGTAGCCCTGCCTGGCGAGATCGTGCGCGCAGGCCAGGCCCGCCGGCCCGCCGCCAATCACGGCCACTCGTTCGGCGTGCGTTTTTTCCGCCGCCGGCGGGAAGGCCGGCCGATTTTCGAAATCCCAGTTCGCCAGGAACCGCTTCACGTGCATGATGGCCAGCGGCTCGTCCACCTGGTTGCGGTTGCACTCCTGCTCGCAGCGGTGCAGGCAAATGCGCCCGCATACCGAAGCGAACGGCATGCGCTCCCGCACCACCCCCAGCGCTTCGGCGAATTTGCCCTGCGCCGTCAGCGCCACGTACCCTTGCACGTTGGTTCCGGCGGCGCAGGCGCCCTCGCAGGGCGGGCGCTCGCGCTTGGAAATGGCGAACTGCGCCGGCACCGCCTGCGGATACCGCTTGGCGATGGCTTTGCGGCCATTCAGCCCCAGGTTGAACTCGCTCGGCAATTCCACCGGGCAGGCCGCGGTGCATTCGCCGCAGCCGGTGCACCGGTTGGGATCGATGTAGCTCGCGCGCCGCAGCAATTGCGCCTGAAAATTCCCCGCGTCTCCGGCCAGCCCCGTCAACTCGGTGCCGGTCAGAATCTCGATATTGAGGTGCCGTCCCACGCTCACCAGGCGCGGCGCCAGAATGCACATGGCGCAGTCGTTCGACGGAAACGTCTTGTCGAGCTGCGCCATGGTCCCACCGATGCTGCTTTCCTTTTCGGCGAGATAGACTTTGTAACCGGAGTCGGCCAGGTCCAGCGCCGACTGCATGCCGGCCACGCCTCCGCCCACCACCAGAACCGCGCCCACCGTGGATTTCTCGCTCATCGCATTAAGCCCTCACCAGCGCCCCGCCGGCGGCCAGCAGAGGTTGGGGATCCACCACGTGCCGCCACAATCCCAGCCCTTCGGCAGGCACTCCCAAGGCGTGCCCGAGAAGCTGTGTGAAATAGAAGACCGGCAGCGAAAAGTTCGTGCCATAAGCCTGATTGACCTCCGGCTGCCGCGCATCCAGGTTCAGATGGCAGACCGGGCAGGCTACCGCCAGTGCGTTGGCGCCGGCCGCGGCGGCATCCGTCAGAATGGCGTGCGTCAGCTCCAGCACTTTGGAAGGGTTCACCATGGCATAAAACGCGCCGCAGCAGAACGTTTTGCGCGGCCAGTCGACGGTTGCGATACCCACCCGCTCCAGCAAACGGTCCATGCTGCGCGGGTCTTCGCAATCGTCGAAATTCACCACTTTGGGCGGACGCGTCAGCAGGCAGCCGTAGTAACAGGCCACGCGCAGGTGCCCGAGATCGGCTTCGACTTCCAATACCCTCCCATCCAGCTCGCGTTCCAGCATCTCCAGCGGGTGGAGCACTTCCACGGTATGGTCCAGCGGATATTCGATGACCGCTTCGATCTGCTTGCGCAGTTCCGGATTTTCCTCGATCTCCTGGCCGGCCCGCTTGAACTGGCTGTAGCAGGCGCTGCACGGCGCCACCACCTGGCCGAAGCCGCTCTCGTGCGCCAAGGCCAGGTTCTTCAGCGGGGTTGCCAGTCCCAGCAGCGGCGAAAGATTGCCCAGCATTCCCGCGCCGCAGCAGAACCACTCGCGCATCTCTTCCATGGCAATCCCCAGCCGCCCGCAGAGGTTGCGAAACGAAGCGTCGTACTCGCAAGCCATGGTCTCCAGCGAGCATCCCGGATAATAGGCGTAGCGTTTCATGCGGTCCGCGCCTCCTGCTCCCGAACTTTCTCGTACAGCCGCCGGTAGCGCGCCGCGCCGCGCGGGATGCTCAGGAAATTCAAGCGTCCGTGCGAGATCAGGCGCAGCCCCAGGGTGAAATCGCGGAGGTAGTCCTCGCTCTTGAGCTTGCAGATGACCGTCAGCGGCAATTCCGCCGCGCGGCCATAGATGTAGAGATTCTCGATGAAGGAAGCGAAATAGGCGGCGATCGGCTGATCCGGCGCCGTCCGCCCGCTGCGCCATGCCATGGCCCGCGCCAGGTTGAACAGCTTGGAAATATCCACTTCCTGGGGACAGCGCGCGGTGCACGTCTCACAGTGCACGCAGGCCCAGATGGATTGCGATTCCAGCGCCGGTTGCCAATCGCCCAGCAGCATGTAATGCACGACTTGCGCCGGCGTCAGATCCATCGCCGGAAGCAGCGGACAGCCGGCCGTGCACCGGTTGCACTGGAAACAGGCGTTGGGCGAGACAGTTCGCAGGTGGGCGAGAAGGGAACCTTCCCCGGCAATGACCGGCTGCGCCATGAGCTTGCGCTCCTGTCAGGTCCTATTTAACCCCGTAGTGCCGGCCCACCCCGGGTTCCGGGTAACATAATTACCCCGGTTAAAGGTTAACCTGACTAACTATTTCATGGGTTCGGCGGGCCTGTCAATGCTTTTTGCAACGCTTTTTTTCAACAGGATGAAGAAAAATACATCAAAGGGATCTGTAACTCCTTAATTGCCTTGGTGGTAGGCCGGAGGTCATCGGATGAATAATCGGTTGCTCGGAATCGGCTCGCTCCTGCAAGGCGGGGTAAATCCCAGACGCCGCCAGGATTTCGCGCCGCGCGCTCGCGGCCAATGGCATTGCGCCGCCTTGTCTTAAATGCGGCCCGGCCACAGAGCCGCCGAGCCGCGGAGGAGAGCGGTTGCGCGGCACGGCAGTGGGCGCTATTGCGCTACCTTGATCGCCATGTAGAGTACTTCCTTGCCGGGCGGCACCTTCATCTGGTGAGGCATGCCGGCGGGGATGGTCAACACGTCGCCGGCCACTACGTGGCGCTCCGTGCCGTCCTTGATGGCGGTGCCGCGGATCTCGGTGGGAGAAGAGTTCGAAGGGTTCACCACCGTGCCGCCCGTGACCAGGTCGGCTTCGCCGCTTTCGATCACGAAGATATCCGCCATCTTCATATGGACTTCCACGCCGCCCGATTGGCGGCGCAGCGCCAGCGCGAAGTTGTAGTTGCCCATGTCGGCGAGCCTCTGGCTGGCGAGTCCTTGCGCATTCAGCTTGCCGGCAAGTTCCTGGCCCATGTGTTTGACATTCTCCGGTGTCCACAGACTGAAAGAGGGAGACTGGGCCACGGCCACCGAAGCGGCGGCCAGCAAGAGGAGGATGGGAGCTGATTTCATGCGATCAAAGTTAACACGGTTCGCGCCGCGGCGCGCACCCCTACTTCTTCAGCAGGGCGGCCACGCACCGGAGGACGGGCGCCTGGCCGTGCGGAGGCGCCCTTTTCGGTGGGGCGCGTCAAATAAAACCGCGGGCTGTTGGTCTGACCGGTGCCGACGCAAACCTTGTCGCCATTGCCGTTCGGGTCGATGAACTTGTTTCACCGCCAGCCAGCCCTTGCGCGCGGATTCCGCATAGGCCTTGTGCTTCAGCCAGCTCTGCCTGGCGCCGGTGATCATGGCGAAGGTGAACATGGCGGTCGACGAGCTCTCCTGGTAGGACTCGGGTGGTCGATCAGTTGATGCCACATCCCATCGGCATCCTGGTACTTCGACAGCGACGCCATCATGCTGTGGTAGCCCTCCAGGATGCGGGTGCGCCGCGGGTGGTTCTTGGGCAGGTCGCCGAGCAGTACGGCCATGCCGCCCGCCACATGAGCGTGCGCATTCCATGTCCTCTCAAGTAGGTAATCGGATGACTGAATCTTAAATTGTGCACGAGCGCTACTTGTTCTTGGACCTATGCATTACCACTTTGAGATCGAGTTCCTCGTTCTCCTGGCAGTTCGCCTCCACTTCCGCCGGCTCGAACCCCGCTTTCGTGAGGATGAGGCTGCGGCTGCCCTGGAACAGGGTCTGATAGCGCCCGTAAGAGTCGGACTTCGGTGGCGCAGCCGGAATCGGTCTTAGCGAGATTTCAGCCTCCGGTACCGGCTTGCCGTCATCATCGACTGTGCGCAGATATAGGAGGCAAGCGTTCCTCATCACCTCTCTATAACCGCAGCCGTTCAGGATAACCTCGAGATGCAGGGGACTTCCGACGACCAACCTGATGTTGGAGATGGAGACGGGTAGGCACTCGTTGGTTCCCACGCGCAGGATGTGGGGACCGAAGTCGAAGTCGCATATCTTAATGGTCGCTCCCTCGGTCTGCGTCCTCATTTCAATCTTGCCGGATTGGTCGATCAACTCCAGCCAGGTGCTCGTAACCGGCATCGCTTCGGTGCTCAAAACATGCAGCGTTACGGCACAAAAATCGTCTCCGCGGGGCTGGGACTGCCCGGGCACTGGCCAGAAGAGGACCACAGACAGAACCACGCTTGGCGCCAGCCACAGGGCGAGCCGGAACTGCCGCTGAAGTGGACTTCTCATTTTCCGCGCTTCCGGTAGTGGAACGTGTTGAGCGTGCGCTCGACATCGAAGCCGCGCAGCATGGCGATGACTTCGGCGCCCGCCATCAGGGTGGGACCGTAGTCCTGCATGGCGCCGAGGTCGGTGGGGCGGTTGTAATAATAGACGGCGTCGTAAGCGGCGGTGGTGCTGACGCAGATGCCTTCGATGCGGCCGTCGGCGCGCACGCGCGTCGAGAGCGCCTGCCAGCCGGTCTGCGCCACGGGGGCGTAGACCGGCGAAAGCCAGCCGCGGTTCACGCCGCGCGCGATGGCGAAGGTGAACATGGCGGTAGCCGAAGTCTCCAGATAACTATCCGTCTTGTCGAGCAACTGATGCCACAGGCCGGCGCCGCTTTGCACGGCCGCCGCTCCCTGCGCACCGCGCCGGAAAATTTCCAGCACGCGCGCGCGCTCGGGGTGGTCCTCGGGGAGGACGCTGAGCAGCTCCGCCGCGGCCATCATCGCCCAACCGGCTCCGCGGCCCCAATAGAATTTCGGATCGGGATCCGTGTTCTCAAACCAGGAGTGGTCCCACAGCCCGGTGGTCTTATCCTGCAGGCGCGCGGAGAATTGAACGATCTGCCGCGCGCCATCGTCGAACCAGGAGCGCTGGCCGGTGAGCGCGCCCATCTGGGCGAGGAAGGGAACCGACATGTACAAATCGTCCACCCAAAGCGACACCGGTTGCGGGCGCCGGCGGGCCAGGGCGCCATCGGGCATGCGGAACTGGCGGTGCGCGATGTGGTCGGCGATGGCATCGATGGTGGCGCGGTAGCGAGGATCCTTTTTCTTGTCGTATGCCTTGATGAGGGCCGCGCCGATGGCGCCGCAATCGTCCAGTTCGCGCATATCCAGCAAGCGCCGGTAGCCGTAGGCCTGCGGGCCGAACTGCCGGGCCTGCTCGCGGAAATAATCCAGGTGGTCGAAGATGAAATCGAAGTTTTTGAAAGCGTAGTTCGCGTAAGTGGCGTCGCCGGTAACATCGGTGACGTGCAGCATGGCGGCCAGCACTACCCCCATGGGGTAATCCCAATCGTTGAACGGGCCGCTGCGCTGGTCGATGCCGGCGGTTTTGGTGGGCTTCGACAGGCCGGTGATGGGCGCGCCGGTTGCGGTGTCGATGATGCGATAGGGCGTCGAGCGGATGAAGTAGTCGCGAATGCGGTCGAGCGTGGCTTTGACCTGGGCTTCGGTGGGCAGGACGTAATCCACGCCCGGCGCGCGCGAGGGCTGCGAAAAAGAAGGATCGCTCGTGCCAAGGGTCTGCGCGGCGGCGGGCGCAACCGCCAGCAGCACCACGGCTGCGGCGCGGAAAGCCGGATTTTTCGTCATCGTAACCGACCCTGCCGGCGAGAGCCGGCGCGAGATTTCAGACTACCGGCACAGCCAGCCGCCGTCCACGGCCAGGGTGTGACCGGTTACGTAATCGGAAGCGTTCGAGGCCAGAAAGATCATGGCGCCTTGCAGATCTTCGGGCAAGCCCCAGCGCCCGGCCGGAATGCGGCCCAGAATTTCCGCGCTGCGGCCCTGGTCGGCGCGCAGCGGGGCGGTGTTATCGGTCGCCATGTAGCCGGGAGCGACGGCATTGACGTTGATGCGCTCGGCCGCCAGTTCATTGGCCATCAAGCGCGTGAGGCCCACCACGGCGCTCTTCGAGGCGGTGTAGGAAGGCACCCGGATGCCTCCCTGGAAAGACAGCATGGAGGCGATGTTGATGATCTTTCCGCCGCGCCCCTGCGCCACCATCTGCCGCGCCACGGCCTGCGAAAGAAAAAAAACGGCGCTTTCGTTGATCTGGATAACCTCGTCCCAATCCTTTTCGGCGAATTCGAGCAAGGGAGCGCGGCGGATGATGCCGGCATTGTTGAGCAGAATATCGATGGCGCCGAGTTCGCGCACGACTTGATCGACCAGCGGCTGGATGGCGGAGCGGTCCATTAAATTCGCGTGGATCTGGCAGGCGCGGCGCCCCAGGGCGCGGACTTTGCCGGCGGTTTCGCCGGTGGCGACGATATCGACCAGCGCCAGATCGGCGCCGGCTTCGGCAAACCCCAGGGCAGCGCCCTGGCCCAGACCGCGGCCCGCGCCGGTAACCAGCGCGACTTTTCCATCGAGCTTAAACCGATCGAGAATCATCTACGCAAGCCTTTCCAGCGGAACTGCATCCATATCGGGGAAGTCCTGGTTTTCGCCGCCCATGCCCCAACAGAAGGCGTAGGCTCCGGTGCCGCAGGCGCAGTGGATCGACCAACTGGGCGCGATCACGGCCTGGCGGTCGGAGACTACGATGTGGCGCGTTTCTTCCGGCATCCCCATGAAGTGCATGACGCGCGCGTTTCCCAGGTCGAAATAGACATAAATTTCCGTGCGCCGCGCGTGGGTGTGAGGCGGCATGGTATTCCACACCGAGCCCTCGTGAAGCTGGGTGTAGCCCATCACCAACTGGCAGCTTTTGACGCCGCCGGTGTGGATGTACTGATGGATGGTGCGGCGGTTGGCGCCCTCCAGGCTGCCCAGGTGCACGTGGTTGGCGCTGGCCTGGGGAATCAGGGCGGTGGGATAAGCCGCATGGGCCGGATAGCTCAGCAGGTAAAAGGCGGCGGGGTTGGCGGCGTCCCGGCTGGAGAAGCAAACGCTCCGGCTGCCGCGGCCGGCGTAAAGGACATCGAACTTAGCCAGTTCGAAGCGGTCCCGGTCCACTTCCACGGCGCCTGGGCCGCCGATATTGAGCACGCCCAGTTCGCGCCGTTCGCAGAAATACGCGGCGCGCAGTTCCGCGTCGGCCCTCAACTGGATGGGCGACGAGACGGGCACGGCGGAGCCGACGATGGCGCGGTCCGCGTCCGAATAGACGAGTTCGAGTTTCCCGGGCGCAAACAGCGATTCCACCAGGAATGCGGAGCGCAGTTCCTTTGTGCCCAGTTGCCGGTAGCCGATGTGGTTTGGCGAGTATCGAGTTTCCATAAGCGCGTAGGTGGCCCGAGAGCGTTTATGATAGCAGGGATCGACTGGGAAGGGCCGCTGGAACGAGCGCCGGCCGGGGGTTTCGATTGTGCCCGAACGGCGCTACTATGAAACCGATTCGGATAACATTGTATGCGATCTAAAGCGGTGATTATCGGCCTTTTCTGCGCTTCGCTCATGTGGGCGCAGCCGGCGAACCAGAGCGGGATCGCTCACGTCGCCTTTCGCGTCGCCGACCTGGAAGTGGCGCGCGCCTTCTACACCAAACTCGGGTTCGAAGAGTTCTTTTCCATGAAGCAGGGGGACCGCATCACGGAAGACTTCCTCAAGATCAACGACCACCAGTTCATCGAACTCTATCCGCGAACCGCCCCGGCGCAGCCCCTGGGGCTGATGCACGTGTGCTACGAATCCAGCAACCTGGATGCGCTGCACGCCGAATATCAGAAGCGCGGGCTCACGGTTTCGGACGTGCGGAAAGCCGGGGCCGGGAACATGCTGATGGTCTCGAAAGATCCCGAGGGGCAGACCCTCGAGTACACGCAGTACATGCCGGGGTCGCGCCACTGGGAGGATCGCGGCAAGCACCTGAGCGGCAAACGCGTGGCGAGCCTGATGGGGGGCGCCACCTCGCCCGCCAAGGATCCGGCGGCCATGCGCGCATTCTACCTGGACAAGCTGGGGTTCACCGCGCTCAACCACGGCATTCCGGCGCGCCTGCGCATGCCCGGCGATTCGGGACAGGAAGTGGATATCGCTCCCGCGGACGCGAAATCGGGCATCCAGTTCGGCGTTGCCGATCTTCGGCAAACCGCCGAACTCCTGACCGGCCTGGGACTGGCGCCCAAGATCACGGCCGCCGCCGGGCGCGGCAACATCCCGGTGTTGTTGACCATCGCCGATCCCGACGGCGCGGCGATTACCTTCGTCAAAGCCGTTCTGCCGGATGCCGCCGACAACCACTTCTTCATCAACTGGGCCGCCGGTATGTCTCCCGCCGAAATCGGCAAGCGCGTGGCGGAGCATTTTGTGACCAGCCCGCACCAGGACGCGCGGCGCATCATTTATCCGGAGGTTTGCGCGTGGTACGGCGCTTTGACCTTCGCGCAGCTTTCCGGCGACAAAGATCTGCTGGCTTCCGTGATTAAGCGCTTCGACCCGCTGCTGGGAGCGGACGCCGGCTTGATCCAGCACGACCGGCATGTGGACTTCTCGGTTTTTGGCGCCGTGCCGCTGCAGATTTATATGGAAACCAAAGACCCCAAGTACCTGGAGCTGGGCAAAGGCTTCGCCGACCGGCAGTGGGAGAATCCGCGGCCCGACGGGCTGACCCAGGAAACGCGCTTCTGGATCGACGACATGTACATGGAGACGATCGTTCAGGTGCAGGCCTTCCGGGCCACCGGAGACGCCAAATACCTGGACCGTTCGGCGCTGGAAATGGTGGCCTATCTGGACAAACTGCAGGAGCCCAACGGGCTGTTCTATCACGAACCGGAAGTGCAATTTTATTGGGGCCGGGGCAACGGCTGGGTGGCCGCGGGAATGGCGGAGTTGCTCCGTTCTTTGCCCCCGGACCACCCGCGCCGCGCGCGCATCCTGGAAGGCTACCGGAAGATGATGAAGGCGCTGCTCGAAGACCAGGGCAGCGACGGCATGTGGCGCCAGTTGATCGACCGCTCCGATTCGTGGCCGGAGACCTCCAGCACCGGGATGTTCACATTCGCCATGGTCACCGGCGTCAGGAACGGCTGGCTGGACGCGGCTACCTACGGACCGGCGGCGCGCAAGGCGTGGCTGGCGCTGGTGGGCTATATCGACCAGAACGCCGACATGACGGCGGTTTGCGAAGGCACCAACAAGCTCGACGATCTGGATTATTACTTGAACCGCAAGCGCCGCACCGGCGATTTTCACGGACAGGCGCCGGTCTTGTGGACGGCGTCGGCGCTGCTGCGATAAGGGGTAGGGCGGCATACCGGCGCCCGGCGGCAGGCGGGTTGCCAACCCGCCGCAGGTTGCCAACCTGCCCTACAACACGGCTTCGATCAGGCGGGGGCCGGGCTCGCGCATGGCCGCGCCGAACTCGCCGATGAACTCGTCGGCGGTAGAGGCGCGCGCCGCCTGGACTCCCAAACCTTCCGCCAGCTTGACCCAGTCCGGCGCGGGATGGGTCAGGTCGATCATCTGTTCGGCGCGCGCCCCCACCGGGCCGGCGCCGGTCCGCCGCATCTCGATATCGAGGATGCGGTAACGGCGGTTGGCCAGGATCACGGTGGTGACGTCCAGCCGCTCGCGGGCCATGGTCCAGAGCGCTTGCAGGGTATAAAGGCCGCTGCCGTCCGCTTCCAGCGCCACCACTTTGCGGCCGGGGCAGGCCAGCGCGGCGCCCATGGCGACCGGCAATCCCTGACCAATTGCGCCGCCGGTCACGGGGAGATGATCGTGAGTTGCGGCGCCGGCCAGGTGGGGCCAAATCTGCTCACTGCAGGAAACGCTCTCGTCGGATAAGATGGCGCCCTCCGGCGCCAGCGCCCCCACGGTTCTGCCGACGGAGGCCGCGCTCAGCCGCTCGCCGATGGGCAGAGAGGGCGGTGGTGGAGTCGCCGCGGAGTGGTCCCGCGCGCCCATTTCTCGGGCCAGCCACTCCAGCGCGCCGGCGCCATCCTGATCTTCGGAGGCGAGCGTTTCGAAGGCGCAGGCGGCCGGCGCCAGGGCGCTTCTGACGCCGGGATAGCCGAAGAACGAAACCGGGGGCCGGGTTTCGACCAGAACCAGAAGCTCGAACCCGGCCAGCAGCGCCTGCGCCGGTTCGGGGAAATAGGGGATGCGCTCGACGGCGGGGATGCCGCGCCCGCGCGTCAATCTGGCCGCGTGGCGATCGGAGAAGACTCTCACCCCGGTAGCGGCGCGCAGCCGTCCCGCGGCGCAAAGGCCGCGGGCCTGCAGCGCCGAGCCGCCCAGGAGCAGTCCCACCGGGCGCCCGGAGCGCAACGCATCCGCGATGCCGCGCACCCGCTCGCTGGGCGGCAGGGACCGGCCGGCACGGGGAGCGGCGGAGCCGGGCTCGCCGGCTTCGCTCCAGGAAAAATCGGCGGGCACGATCAAGGTCGCCACTTTTCCCGGCGGGCCCAGCGCCGCGGCCACCGCGGCCGAGGCCGCTTGGCCCATGGCGGCGGAGCTTTGCAGCGTGCGGACCCACCCCGATACGGGACGCGCGAAAGCCTCGATATCCGCGCTGAGGGGAGCGTCATAGGCCAGGTGCTGCGTGGAATGCTGGCCCACAATGTTGACTACCGGGGAGCGCGCCTTGCGTGCGTTGTGGAGGTTCGCCAGGGCATTGGCCAGACCCGGACCGAGGTGCAAAAGGGTAGCCGCCGGCATTCCCCGCATGCGGGCATACCCGTCCGCCGCTCCCGAGCAGACCCCTTCATACAGGCCGAGGACGCCGCGCATGGCCGGCACGCGGTCCAGCGCCGCGACGAACTGCATCTCGGACGTGCCTGGATTCATCAAACACAGATCCACCTGGTTAGCCAGCAGGGTTCTGAGGAGACACTCGGCGCCAATCATGGGGTTCTTTTTATCAGAGCACATGGCGGCGGCCCGGCGCGGAAGCGGGAGAACGGGGGGCGCCGCGCAGCGGAATGGTTTGCTATTTCAGGCGCTCGTACCTTTCGATGCTGCCGACCAGCGGCGCGGCGTAATCGAAAAACGCGGGAGCGACATCGCCGCCCGCTGGATGGCGCCACTCCGCGGGAAATCTCTTTTCGCCGCAAGCCACTTTCTCCAGCGGAGCGCACGCCGTGGCGGCCGAGTAGCCGGGCCCTGGGCCGCGGACCAGTGTGACCATGACTCCCGACTTTCCGTTTTCCGCCGCATCCACGGCCGCTTGCCCGCACAGGCGCGCTTCGTCCCAGTCTAACTGGGAGGGGAAAGCCAGGCTCGCGCGGGCCAGCAAACCGGGCTTCTCGCTCCTGGTTTTGAGTTTCAGCTTTTGGGCGGTCAACAGGGACAGCCTGTGCCCCAGGTTCATAGCCAGTTGCCCGCGCGAACCGGGTCTGACGTCCGCGCCGAAAGCCTCGCCGCGTTCGTCCAGTTGGCCTTCGCAAATGGCCACCACGCACCGCCCCAAACGCCGGAACACGGAGTTCACGTCTTGCAGCAGTTGATCCAGGGGGAGCGGAATTTCCGGCAGGTAGAGCAGGTGAGGCGCGTCGTCCGGTTCCTGCCGGGCGAGCGCGGTGGCGGCCACGATCCATCCGGCATGGCGGCCCAGCACCTCCACGAATTCGACTTGTCCGGGGAGCGCGCGGTTGTCGCCGCCGAGATCCCGAACGGCGCACGCAAAGAAACGCGCCGCCGACGCATAGCCGGGGGAATGGTCGGTTTCCGCCAGATCGTTGTCGATGGTTTTCGGAATGCCGATTACCTGAAGCTCATAGCCGGATTGACGGGCAAGCTCCGCGATCTCGCAGGCGGTTATCATGGAGCCGTTCCCGCCGGTGTAGAAAAACTGGCGGACATTGTGCGCGCGGAAGACACGCAGCAGGCGCTCGCCATCTTTCTGCGTGATGCGGCGGCGAGACGTTCCCAGCGCCGACGATGGGGCGCGAGAGACGGCCGCCAGTTTCCGCTCGCTTTGGGCAAAGAGATCGATGAAGTCTTCGCGCAGGATTCCATCGATGCCGAATCGCGCGCCATACAGCTTGCCGATGCGCCGGTGTTGCCGCGCCCGCTCGATTACCCCCCCAAGGCTTGCGTTGATGACCGGCGTGGGCCCTCCGCTATGCGCCACCAGGGCAACGGCTTCCGGCATAATTCCTTTCCCAATATTTCCGCCGCGCGCCGCGCCGGCGCCGCGGGATCGAGACCGGCACGACTGTTCATTGTAGGCGATCGTAGGTGCGCAGCTCAAAATCCGGCGCCGAATGGGACCCCAAGTGGCGCACGCACTCGTGCGCCGCAGGAATGCGTGGGCCGCCGCGCCCTACTTCGAAATCGGCGATGTCACCCAGGTGGTGACAGTCACCGGACCCGATATCATGGCGCACAAAGCAAATCCGGGGACTTGGGTGCGGGGGTCGCTGCTGCATCCCCAATAATTGCTGTCGGCGTTGACATTTCCGCCGCCGGCATTCATCACGCCGATTGTGCCGCGGGGGAAGCTGTTGCGCTGCACGCGAAAATCCCCCGGCGCATTCACCACTACATCCAGCGCCTCGTTGGAAAAAATATTCTGCGAAACGATGATTCCGGAAATCGGAGACACCGCCCAGATATTGATTCCAGCCGGGCCGGGAGTGGAGGTGGGGGCGGTATCCGCGCCGTTGCCGCTGAGGGTATTGCCGATGATGAGGTTGGCGTTCAGATTCTGGTTGGGCGCGTGTCCGTGCAGCGTGACGCCTGGAATGCCGTTGCCCGTCACGGTGTTATTGACGACCGCGTTGCTGTACGACGCCGTGCCGGGCGCGGAGGCGAAAATACCGACGCCGGCGCCGTCGCCCAGCAGGCCGTTTTGCAACGATTGGTTGCTCACCACGTTGTTGTTATATACGCCCAGCGGATTGGCGGAATTGGTGAGGGCGGCGGGAACGTGCGAGGCCAGCGTGATTCCGCAATCGTAGGCATTGTTCGACACCAGGTTTCCGGCAATCAGGTTGTGATGGACGGCGGCGGTATCGTCGCTCAACAGAATGCCGCCGGCGTTATTCTCCACGGTGTTGTCGACCACCACGGAGTGGTCCGCGCCCAGCAGATGAATCCCTTCGCCGCAATCGTCCGCCTCGTTGGTTTCGAACGCCGGAAGCCCGGGGCAGGCCGACTGAACGGTGGAAAAAGCCAGGCTCTTATCGTTGTTCTGAACGATATTGCCGGAGATGGTGGTGGCGGAAGCGTTGGCCACCAGGATGCCTTCGAAATTGGCGTTCTGCACGGTGAATCCCGAAATGAAGACGCCGGCCAGTGCGTTGTTATCGATGCCGTCGACATAGATGCCGTTGGCGAGACCGGTTGCGTCGATGATGGTGGTGGCTGCGTCGGCGCCCGTCAAGGCCAGCGGCATTCCGATTTTGACGCTTTCCTTATAAGTGCCGGCCGCCACGCTGACGGTATCGCCGGCGGCGGCGGCGGCCACGGCCGCGCCAATGGTGGTTTTGCACCCGCTGGCGCCGGTGGGGTTGACACACCAGGTGGCGGCCGAGGCTGCGGCTGCGCACAGAATCGGAGCAAGGAAGCGTACGGAGCGTTTGCATGAAAACATGGATTGTCCCTCCAGGGTGGGTCTATCTTACCTGCCCGGATTTGATCTTCGAGACAGGTAAATGCCTGAGGTACGTATGAAAATGAACAAATCAGGGCAAGGTTTCGCGCAGCACTTTTTGGCTTTGCTCGGCGCGGAACCGGCGCAGTTTTTCGCGCAACTCGGGCCTCCCGGCAGCCAGGATGGCGACCGCCAGCAGCGCCGCGTTGCGAGCGCCGGGAGCCCCGATGGCCAGGGTGCCGACCGGAATGCCCGCGGGCATCTGGACGGTGGACAAAAGCGAATCCAATCCCTTGAGCGAGGCGCTTTCCATGGGGACGCCCAGCACCGGCAGGATGGTATGAGCGGCGCAGACCCCCGCCAGGTGGGCCGCGCCTCCCGCCGCCGCAATCACCACCTGGATGCCGCGGGCCTCGGCGCCGCTCACGTACTCCGCGGTTTGGGCGGGAGTGCGATGGGCCGAAAGCACGCGGCATTCGTGCGGAATGGCGAAACGCGTCAGCATCTCATCGGCCTGGCGCATGACGTCCCAGTCCGATTTGCTGCCCATGAGGACAGCCACCAGCGGGTTTGGCAACCGCTCGTTTTCGGCCATGGCGGTTACTGCCCTTGCGCCAGAGTGTAGCCGGCCTGGCCGTCGAAGGTGCGCAGAGACTGGGTCAGGGCAATTTCAATGCCGGCTTGGGAAACGCGCTTCACCAGGTCGATGCACTGGCCCATGGGGACCGGCGTCCCGGACATAAAGCGGCAGCGGAAGCTATCGGTGCAGAACGTTTCGGCGCGGCCCGCGGGCCATACCTTGACGCCCCGGTTATCGATCATCTGGAGCTGCAAGCCATTGGATCCCAGCTTGGATACCGCCTCGGCCAGGGAGTTGGGGTCGCGCGACGGCCAGTAAACGAAGACGTCGATGCCCTGGAGTTCCATCTTGACGGTATTGGCGGAAGCGCTGTAGGCAGCCGGGGAAGAATCCGTGCCGGCGGGCCGATGGGCGTAGGCGACCGGTTTCAGACGGTTGGGCTGCTGGCCCAGGCGCGCCACCACGGCGGAGGCGAATTCCCTGGTGCCGACCTTCTGGGTGCTCACGCCTTCGGTAAAGACGTCGTAGGTATGGACGCCGTCTTCGATGGTGCGGAGCCAGGCGTTGTGGACCCGCGCGGCGACTTCCGGCTGGTTGATGTGGACCAGCATCAGCACGGCGCCCAAAAGGAGTCCCGAGGGATTGGCCAGGTTCTGGCCGGCGCGGCGCGGCGCGGACCCGTGGATGGCCTCGAACATGGCGCATTTTTCGCCGATATTGGCGGAGCCGGCCAGGCCCACCGAGCCGGCGATCTGCGCGGCCACGTCGGAAAGAATATCGCCGTACAGATTGGGCATCACAATCACGTCGAACGCCTCGGGCGTATCGGCCATTTTGGCGGCGCCGATGTCCACGATCCAGGCTTCCTTTTGGATATCGGGATACTGCGCGGCAATTTCGTCGAATACTTTGTGGAACAGCCCGTCGGTCATCTTCATGATGTTGTCCTTCATGAAGCAGGTGACCTTTTTGCGATTGTGCAGGCGGGCGTACTCGAAGGCGTAGCGGACGATTTTCTCGCTGCCCGGCCGCGAGATCAGCTTGATGCAGGAAGTGACTTCGGGGGTCAACTGGTACTCGATGCCGGCGTACAGATCCTCTTCGTTCTCGCGCACGATCACCACGTCCATGTTGGGGTGCTTGGTTTCGATGAAGGGGTGGTAGGAAACGCACGGCCGTACGTTGGCATATTGGCCCAGCGTCTTGCGGGTGGTGACGTTCAGGCTCTTGAATCCGCCGCCTTGGGGAGTGGTGATGGGAGCCTTCAAAAAGACTTTCGTTCGCAGGAGCGAGTCCCAGGAACTCGGTTCAATTCCGGCGCTGTTGCCGCGCAGATAAACCTTTTCGCCAATCTCAATGGTCTCGATCTCGAGAGGCGCGCCGGCCGCGTCCAGAATCCGGAGCGTGGCGTTCATGATTTCCGGGCCGATGCCGTCGCCATACGCGACGGTGATGGGGGTTTTAATGGGCATAACGGAATTTCCAAGATATAGGAATGCTCAACACCGCGCAACCGTGCCGTAGCTGTAAATCTCCACACATTGCGGTGCGAGGCATCGGCCGGAAGCGCGCCTTCATTTCGCCTGGATTCCCTCCAGGTAGTTCAGTAGGTCGTGCGTGCGAGTCTGCGTCAACGATAGGTTGGGGCTTAAATTGTTGAAGATACCGCCCCAAACGGGCATATCCGCGGAACCGTGGGCGACGATGGATTCCTCGCCCTGGAGGATGTGGAGCGTGCGTTCTTCGGGGAACTTACCGCCGTTCTTGAGAGCCATCCGGGTGAGATCGGTGGGCGCCATTTTGAGGGCTGGGGCGGCTGGGCCGTTGCCTTTGCCGTCCACGCCGTGGCAGGAGCCGCAATACTGGCGGTAAAGATCTTTGCCGTTTACCGAGGCGGTAGCGCGGGCGGGGACTCGCTTGACGGGCGAGGCGGACGTCTGGCCAAAACTGCATGGCAGCAGAAGAAGAACAAGACAACAAGGTCCTATTAGTGTCTTCATGCCTGAATTGTAAGTCACGGCGCAAGCAAAGAAAAGCGAATTTGTGGGGAATTTCGGCAGATCGATTGCTGCTATACTCGCTTCCGAATGAAAGCCATTCTACCGCTTTTCGTCCTGGCCGCGGTGCTGTTTGCGCAGCCTCCCGGACGCCAGAAACGCACCGTAACCGACCAGGAAGTGATGCGCGTGCACCGCTCCGCCATCCTGATCGATACGCACAACGATGTCACCAGCGCGACCGTCGCGGGTATGGATATCGGGAAACCCAACACCGACCACTTTACCGATCTGCCGCGCATGAAAAAGGGCGGCATGGGCGCGCAGTTCTTTGCCGTCTACGTGGCGGCGAGCTACGTGGAAGGCAACCACGCCGCCAACCGCACCCTGCAAATGATCGATACCGTGCGCCGCGATATCGTGGAACGCTATCCCAACGATTTCGTATTCGCCGCCACCGCCGCCGATATCCGGCGCGCCCACCAGCAGCACAAAATCGCCGCGCTGATGGGGATTGAAGGAGGTCACGCCATTGAAGACAGCCTGCGCCTGCTGCGCGATTACTACGCGCTGGGCGTGCGCTATATGACCCTCACCCATACCAACAGCAACCACTGGGCGGATTCTTCCGGCGATTCCAATCAGCCCAACAACGGCCTGTCGGATTTCGGCAAGGAAGTGGTTCACGAAATGAATCGCCTGGGGATGATGGTGGATATCTCGCATGTCTCCGACAAAACTTTCTGGGACGCCCTGGCCGCCAGCCAGGCGCCCATTTTCGCTTCGCACTCCTCCTGCCGCGCCATTTCCCCGGTGGCGCGCAACATGACCGACGAAATGATTGTCGCGCTGGCCAGGAAAGGCGGCGTCACCCAGATCAACTTCGCCTGCGACTTCCTCAATCCCGAGGTAGCCAAGGCCGATGAAGCCATGGCCGCCAAAATGGCGCCCCTGCGCGACCAGCTTATGCAAAAATACGCCGGCGAACCGGATGGCATCGGGCGCGCCATGCGCGAGGCGCGCGCGGCGGCCGCGGGCGGCGCGCCGCAACCGCGCGCCACTCTGGCGGACGTGGTCAAGCACATCGATCATGTAGTCGAGATCGCGGGCGTCGATGCGGTCGGGCTGGGCAGCGATTTCGACGGCATCGATTGCGCTCCCGTGGGCCTGGACAGCGTCGACCAATGGCCCAACCTCACGCGCGCTCTGCTGGAGGAAGGTTATACCGCCGCGGAGATCCGCAAAATTTACGGCGAAAATACTCTGCGATTGATGAGCGCAGTGGAACGCGTGGCTAAGGGTATGAAATAAGAATTGAACCGCGGTGAACCGGCCGCCGCACGCTATCCTGATTACCGATGCCGCCATTTTCCCAACGCCGTTCCTTCTGGCGCGGCATCGCCTACTTCGACCGCTCCAAAGTGATTTTTCCCATCGCGCTGCGCAATGCCATCGGAGTGTTTGTGCCACTGGCCATAGGGGCCGCGGCCGGCCAGCCCGGGGGCGGTCTGATCGCCGCCATTGGCGCGCTCAACGTGGCTTACTCCGATGGCGCCGATCCATACGGGTTGCGCGCGCGCCGCATGTGCGCCGCCACCTTCTTCTGCGCGCTGGCGTTGTTTGCCGGCTGCGCCAGCGGCCAGAGCCACCCGGTCACCCTGCTGCTCACCGCGGCGGCGGCCTGGGCTGCGGGCATGATGGTCGCGGTGGGCACAACCGCAACCGATATCGGCAACATCGCGCTGGTTACCTTGATCGTCTTCTCCGCGCACGGCTTGCCGCTGGGCGAAGCGGCGCAATGCGGCGCGCTGGCTTTGGGCGGCGGCCTGCTGCAAACGGCGCTCGCGCTGGCGCTCTGGCCGGTGCATCCCTACGGCCCCGAGCGCCGCGCCTTGTCCACGCTCTATGCCGCCGCGGCGCGCGCCGCCGCGAACCCTGGCCACGCCACCGAAGCGCCGCCCGCCAGCGCCGAATCCACGCAAACGCAAAACGCGCTGGCCGACTTGCGCCGCAACCCCTCCGTCGAAGCCGACCGCTACCTGGCCCTCCTCAGCCAGGCCGAGCGCATTCGCCTGGCGTTGATGACGCTGGGCCGGTTGCGCTTCCGCATGGAGCGCGATTTCGAAGCGGCCGCGCCGGCCGCCGCGATCGGGCAAGCTCTCGCCATAGCCGCCCGCCTGCTGGATTCCGTGGCGCACTCCCTGGGAGCGGCGCAGCCCAACGCCCCGCCCCAGGAGCGGCCGGACGAAGTGCGGCGCATAGCCGAATCCCTGCGCCGCCCCGCGCCGGCGTCCGCCGAGCTCGCCGCCGTGCTGCGCGACGCCCGATGGCAACTCGAAGCCCTGGCCGGCCAGCTCCGCGCCGCGCTGGAACTCGCCGCGTACGATACTCCGGAAGGCGGCCGGGTTCTGGTTCATCGGGAAGCCGGACAACCGTGGAAGCTGCGCGCCGAAGGGGTTCTGGCAGCCATGCAAGCCAATCTCTCCCTGGATTCGACCGCCTTCCGGCACGCCGTCCGGCTGGCTGTCTGCATCGCCGCCAGTGAGCTGGCGGCCTTCTGGCTCGGTTGGCAGCGCTCCTACTGGATCCCTATGACCGCTGCCATTGTGCTGCGCCCGGACTTCACCACCACCTTCACGCGCGGCATCCTGCGGCTGGCCGGGACGCTGATCGGGCTGGCCGTGGCCACCGTTCTGTTCCACCTGGCCGCGCCCCCGCTGGCGGCTCAGGTGGCCTACATCTTCCTCTGGGTTCTTCTGTTGCGCTGGCTCGGCCCCGCCAATTATGGCGTCTTCGTGACGGCGCTGAGCGCGCTCATCGTGCTGCTGCTGGCGGTCACCGGCTCGCCGCCCACGCAAGTCATCGCCGAGCGCGCCCGCGGCACCCTGCTGGGAGGCGCCATCGCACTCCTGGGATATGGCGCGTGGCCCACCCGGGAACGCGGCCTCGTGCCCGCCGCTCTGGCCGGCATGTTCGACGCCTATCGGGATTATTTCCGCGCCGTCGCGCAATCCTATATACAGCGGGCCGACGCTCTGGGCGCCGAGATCGACGGCGCCCGCCAAGCCGCGCGGCTGGCCCGTTCCAACGCCGAAGCTTCCGCCGCCCGCCTGCGCGCGGAACCCGGCCCGGCGCCCGGCCAGTTGCGCATCCTGGACGCCATCCTGGCCAATTCGCACCGCTTCGTGCGCGCCGCGATGGCCCTGGAATCCGGCCTCGCGCGCAGCCGCCCCGCTCCCGCGCGGGACGCTTTCCGCCGCTTCTACCAGGATGTGGAGCGCACCCTCTACTTCCTGGCCGCGGGGCTGCGCGGCTCCTCCGTCACTCCCGCCGATTTTCCGGACCTCCGCGAAGACCACGCCGCGCTCATCGCTTCCGGCGATGCCCGCGTGGAGCGCTACGCCTTGGTCAACGTGGAAACCGACCGCATCACCAACAGCCTCAATACCCTCACCGGGGAAGTGATGGAATGGATTATGCTAAATTTTTAGCATGTGCCGCCGCATCTTGCCCGCCCTGGCGCCCCTGCTCTTTTGGGCCGCTTGCGCTCACCCGCCCGCCGCTTACCGCCTCACGCAAGAATCCGCCCATCCCTTGCTCATCCCGCCGGGGATTGCCAGGCCCGCGTTGGCGGAGCGCTCTTTGGTAGCCGATGTCAAGGCCGGTGGCGGCAATTGCAGCCTCGCGCCCGACGCGGTGGCGCTGCGGCGCCACGGACGCAGGATCCGCATCACGATTTCCCGCGCGGCGCTGGCGCAAAAACCGGCCGCGTGGGCCGCGATCTGGGCCGGAGAAGCCGAAGACCGCGGCTGCATCGCTCCCGGCGAAGCCCGCAAACTGGCCGCCGCCATCGTGGAATCGGTGCCGCTGGATCCGGAAACCGCCTTCCGCCTGCTGCACGCCAACAACGTCTAGGCCGGCTACATCGATCTCGGCCCGGAAAACCGCCTGGAAATCGTGGCGCCCATCATGCAGGCGGGCACGGCGGCGTCCACCGCGCCGCTCCTCGAGACCGAGAAAGTTTCCGGCGACGGCGGCCACATCCAGCTCGATCTCAAACTCTCCCCCTCCGTGCGCGGCTTCGAAACTTCCGAGTACGCGGTGCGGCGCAAGCCCTCGGGCGGCTTCTTTTTCGCCCCCATATCGGTGGAGCGCAAGTACCCGGATCGCGTGGAACAGGCCGCTGCGCCGCTGGTCGATTATTTGCAATTCCCCGCCAGCGCCGCCTTTTTTCGCCTCATTTACAAGGCCGAAGATAACGGCGTCACCGCCGTCGTCCTGGGCGCCGCGACCCATGCTCAACTGGACCTGGCTAATTGCGGCCAAGGCGCGGCGTGCATTACGCTGCCGAAAGCCGTGGCCATCAACCCGGTTGTCTCCGTCACCGTCAACGGCACGGAAATGACTTTCGGGGTGGGCATGCGCATCTGGAACGCGGTCATGAAAGGCGGCGTCCGCCGGCCGCCCGATGTGCTGCCCACGCTGAAAGTCTGGAGGCCCTACGGCGGCCGCTTGACGTCCGTCGAATTCAACCCCGCCAGCGAGGATATTCTGAATATGAAACTCAGCGGCGGCGAAAGCATCGCCTGGCAGTAGGTGGCTTGCGATTGCGACATACTCCTCGACCGGGCTGCGCCCGGCCGGCAAGCTGAAGAGGTACGTGCAAACCAGCCAAGGGCTGCGCCCTTGATATCCCTGCGGGATATGGGAGTCGAGGAAGTCAGGAGCCAGAAGCCAGAATGGCGGTGGGCTGTTGAATCGAGTGGACTTGCCGAATCGTGATTTCGCGAGCGTCATCTGCTCCGGGCTCTTCGGCTTTTTCGTCTTGTGGTGGGATCTGCGGACGGGCGGCGCCTGGGCGTTCCGCTGGCGTCCGCTGGATCAGTCCAGCGTGCACCTGTTGCGGGAACTCAGCGGAGCGGGGCCCGAGTCACAGAAGGATTGTGAGTAATTCGATGTCCGTGTGGTGGTTTCGTGTCCCGCGTAACGGCCGCGCCGCGGCGCGGGACACGATTGCTCCTCTAGTCTTCGTTAGCTCGGAGCTAGGGTTGACAGTTGCGCATCCAAATCCGCCAGCGCCTTGGTAAGCACGGCTTGATAACGCGGATTTTGTGCGTGACTCAGTTCCCGCACCACTCTGATACGGGAGAGAAGGAGCGTTTCTTTCTTGCGGATCAGCTCCAGGGTTTCCGGTCTTGGCGTGTTTTCGAGTACGGCGCTTCTGTGATGGTGCATCTCGGCCGCGTCGATCTGCGCCTCGACCGACTTGCTTTCCCAACCTCTGGCCATGCTCTTATTGTACTGCCTGCAACGTAAAATAGGAAGCTGCGTACAAGATCGGCCCGGAAAAGTCGAAAATCGTACCAATCCGCGTTACCCCGCCTCCTCGACCCGCGCCATTTGATATGCTCTAACCCAAGCCTATGTCACGAAAAATACTCCTTCTGCTCCTAGTCCTCGGGCTGGTGATTCCGCTGCTGATTGTCGCGCAACAACCGCAGGAACGCATCGACCTCAACGTTATTCACAGAATCAAGATCGCCGAATTCGGCGCCGGCGGCGGATTCGGCGGCGGGGGCGGCCGCGGCGCGGCTGCCGGCGGGTCCAAAATCATGGACATCATGTACAACATCTCCGACCGCTTCGGCCCCCGCCTCACCAATTCCCCGCAGTTCCGCGCCGCCGGCCAATGGGCTGTCGGCCAGCTTAAGGAATGGGGCCTCAGCAATGTCCACCTGGAAAAGTGGTCCACCGCCGGTGGACGCGGCGGCCCCATCCCCAGTTGGGAGTTGAAAGGCTACACCGCCGCCATGGTCGAGCCTACCTACATGCCCCTGATCGGCTATCCGCAGGCATGGACCGGCGGCACCAACGGCATGGTCACCGGCGAAGCCGTCCTGGCGCAGATTCAAACTCCCGCCGACCTCGACAAATGGCACGGCAAGCTCAAAGGCAAAATCGTCCTCACCGTGGCCCCGCCGGAACTGCCCTTCCCCACCACCCCTTTGGCCACCCGCTACACCGATGCCGAGTTGGCCGAACTGGTCCCCGATATCATTCCCGGCGCCCCCGGAGCCGGCCGCGGCGGACGCGGCGGACGCGGCGGCCAGCCCAGCGCGCTGCTCGCCATGACCCCCGAAGAGCGCCAGGCCTTCATGGAGAAACAGCGCACCTTCTGGCAGGATGAAGGCGTCCTGGTCACCCTCACCGCCAACGCCCGCGGCGAAAGCGGCACGGTCTTCGCCAGCAATGGCGCGCCCCGCACCGGCGACCCCACCAAGAACCTTCCCCAAGTGGCCATCACCGCCGAAAATTATAATCGCATCGCCCGCCTGCTGGAGCACAACGTGCCCGTCAAGCTGGCCTTCGATATCAAAACTCAATTCGATACCTCGAATACCGATTCCTTCAACGTCATCGCTGAAATTCCCGGCGCCGCCAAGCCCAACGAGCTCGTCATGGTGGGCGGCCATTTCGATTCCTGGCACATGGGCACTGGCGCCACCGATAACGGCGCGGGCGCCGCCGTCGCCATGGAGGCGATGCGCATCCTCAAATCGCTCAACCTCAAAATGGATCGCACCGTCCGCATGGGCCTGTGGGGCGGCGAAGAAGAAGGCTTGCTCGGCTCGGCCGCTTACGTGAAGGATCACTTCGCCGATCCCGCCACCATGAAGACCACCCCCGAGCACGACGGCTTCGCCGGCTACTTCAATATCGATAACGGCACGGGACGCATCCGGGGCATCTACCTGCAGCAGAATGAAATGGTCCGCCCCATCTTCGAGCAGTGGTTCGCCGCGCTCCGGGACATCACCTCCGGCGTCATCACCATTCGCAACACCGGCGGCACCGACCATCAGTCCTTCGACCGCGTCGGCCTGCCCGGTTTCCAGTTCATTCAAGACCCCATGGATTACGAAACGCGCACACACCATTCCAACATGGACGTCTACGACCGCATCCAGCCGCAGGATATGGAACAGATGGCGGTTATCGAGGCCTCCTTCGCCTACAACGCCGCCACCCGTCCCGATAAGCTTCCGCGCAAAGATCTCCCAGCCGCCCAGCCGGCGATGGGCGGCCGCGGCGGCCGGGGCCGCGGCGGCAACTGAGGGTAGGGTAAGCTTTAGCTTGCCCGCCGAGCGTCCGGATCGGGTAGGCGGGGCCTCGCGGCCCCGCCGCACGCCACCTCCCCGGCCGTCCCCAGGCCAGCACAGTCGCGGCGACTGGTGCGGATGGCCTTATGACCTGTCGCCGGCAGCCATTAGCGGGCTCTCCTCCGGTTGCCCAAGTTCGCGTCTCAGTTGCCGATCGGCAAGATCACGCCCGCTTGCGATGACGCGCCGTCCGTCTGGATCACCAGCGGATAGTTGCCGGCCGGCAGGGTCGGCACAGCGAAGTTGATCTGAAACTCGCCCGGCGCCACCAGCCCCGCGTAGGACGCAGTCACCTGCGTCGAGCCGATCATCACGATGACCGGATCCGTGAAAGCCACGGGGGATGAAATCAGCACTCCTCCGGGAGACGGCCCCAAACCCGTCGCGTACAGCTCGACCAGGTCTCCCACGTTCGCCTTGCGCGTGCCTGGAACGACCGACGGGTCCCCAACGATGGTGCCATCCGGGTAAAAGATGGCCGCCGGATACATCGTGCCCCCGGCCGAATACGCAAACAGCCCGGGCGCGTGGGCTACCACTGGCGCGGAAAACACCGCCCCGGCAACCCCGTTGTTGGTCACCTGCACCGAAACAGTGCCGCTGAGATTGGATGTCGCCTGCGCGTTGAGCTGCGTCGCGCTGTCATAAAAGAGCGCCCCCGGCTGCCCGTTGAAGGTTACCTGCGTGTTGCCCAAAGTGGTGGGCAGCCCGTTGGCGAAGCTGGCGTTGTTCCAGTTCGTGGTCACCCCCGAAAACCCGTCGCCATAAATCGACACCCAGGACCCGGACACGATTCCGGCCTGGTTGGTGGCGGCATTCACCACGCCGCCGGACTGGATCACGGGAGTCGTGATAACAAGGCGCCCAATCTCGTTGGCGTTCTGGTCGGCAAACCAGAGAGCGCCGTCGGGCCCTGCCGCGATCCCCTGAATGCCGGAGCTCCCGCTGGGCACAATAAACTCATTGGTAATAATCCCGCCGGTGGTGATGCGGCCGATCTTGCTGCCGGAAGATTCGGTAAACCACAGCGCGCCGTCTGCGCCCGCGACGATACCGATGGGCGCGCTGCCGTTCGTCGGTATGTACTGGTTGAGGGTGAGAGCCCCCGCGGTGGTAAGGCGCAGAATGTTGTTGCTGTCTTCGCCCGTGATCCACACACCGCCGTCGGGCCCCGCCGCGATCCATTCAGGCGTGTCCAGCAGTCCGTTGAAAGTTCCGGCGACGTTGTTCACCACTGGTGGGGTTGACGGGGTAGCGGTCACGATTCCGCCTGTGCAAAGCCACAGCTTGCCGTCCGGCCCCACTGTGATACATGAGGCAGCGGGGACGCCCCCCTGCCCCAGGGGAAATACTGTGATGCTGCCCGAGGGCGTAACCCGTCCGATGTTGCCGGCCAAGTCGGTGAACCACAGGTTTCCGTCCGGTCCTAGCGTAATCTCCTCCTGTTCGCTGGACGAGGCCGGTATGGGGAACTCCGTAATCGTGCCGGAGGGGGTGATCCGGCCTACCTTGTTCGCCGTGGACTCAATGAACCACACATTGCCGTCGGGTCCCGCCGTGATTCCCTGGGGAGTGGCAGCGGCGGTAGGGATGCAGTACTCCGTGATCGCCCCAGCCGTCGTGATGCGCCCGATCATGTTGTTGCCCGCCTCGGTAAACCACATCGCGCCGTCAGGTCCGGCAGCGATCCTCCAAGGACCGGCCTGACCGTAAAGGGAACACCGGCTGGGGAAGCTGCCGGTAGTCGGCAGCGGGTACTCGGTAACAGTTGCGGTCACCGGAGAAGGGGCGGCCCCGCCTTGCGCGGCGCCGATCGTAAACTGGGGGGAGGCGAGCGCAAAGCCATCCCAAAGCACCGTCGCGTTCCAGGTCCCCGTGGCCGATGCCGGCGGGTTGCCTGATATATCGATGAAATACGAATAACAGTAAGTGCCGCCCTTACCCGCCTGCGTGAAATTGTCAGTCTTGTAAACCGTTCCGTTCGGCTCGATGAATTCCACCTCGAATGTGTCACCTGCATTTCCTCCCGTGTAGGTGAAGACGGTATAGACCGCGGTGGCCGTGGTTGCAAAACTGGTTTGCGCTGCCGGGAGGCTCGGGCACCCGCCAGCCGCAGCGATCACCATATTGGTGATCTGCGGGGCGCCGATCGCAAACTCGACGGAGGCGAGCGTAGTAGTGCCATTCCAAAGCACGGCCGCGGTCCAGGTCCCCGGGGTGGACGCCGGCGTGTAGCCTGCTATATCGATGAAATACGAATAACAGTGAGTGCCGCCGACAACCGTCTGCGTGAAATTGTCAGTCTTGTAAACCGTTCCATTCGGCTCGATGAATTCCACCGCAAAATTGTCACCGTCATTTCCCCCCGAGTAGGTGAAGACGGTGTAGACCGCGGTGGCCGTGGTTGCAAAACTGTTTTGTACGGCCGGGAGATTCGGACAGCCCGCGGCCGCTGCGATCTCCATACTGGTGACCTGCGCGGAATTATTCGTGATCGCAAACTGGACGGACTGGAGCGCAGCGCCATTCCGCAGCACCGTCGCGGTCCAGGTTCCCGGGAGGGACGCCGGCGCGTTGCCTGCTATAGCGATGAAATACGAGTAACAGTAACTGCCGCCGCTAGTAGCCTGCGTGAAACTGTCGGTTTTGTAGACCGTTCCATTCGGCTCGATGAATTCCACCGCGAAATTGTCACCCGCACCTCCTCCTGTGTAGGTGAAGTCGACATAGACCGCGGTCTCCGCAAATGAAAAACTGCTTTGTGCGGCCGGAAAACTGGCGGGCGGGAAATTGGTGCACCCCCCGGACGCGGCGGTCTCGATATTGGTGATCTGCGCGGCATTTTGAGCAACCAGAAGCGGGGCCGCTAGAACTACCAGTATGACTGGGGATAACTTGTGCGCGAACCGCATGGATCGAACCTCCTCCAGGGGATCGCAGAATTCGCTGGCGCGATTGCGGTCTCCTGCCGGGGCCGTATTCGAACGCGAAACGCCGCCCGCGCCTCACGGATCGTGCTGGAACACCACAATCTCGAGTTTTCGACGGGAGTATACCATCGGCACTGTGGAAATTCAATCAAAAATTCCAGAAATTACAGAAATTCCAGAAAATACCAGTACCGTTGCGGCAAAGTGGAAACTCCCCTCAGGCAAGCTGGACTTCCGCCGGCGCGTTACAGCCGCCACGGTTTCTCTGTTACCCTAACCGATGAGCAATTATGTCCCTCACGCGCGAAAAAGCTCAACTCATGAGTGCGTCGGAAATCGATCGCACGCTGGTTCGTCTGGCGCACGAAATTCTGGAAAAAACCGCCGACCTCGATAAGCTCGCCTTCATTGGCATCCGCCGCCGCGGCGTCCCGCTGGCGCAAAGGCTCGCCGCCAAAATCCATGCGCTGGAAAACCGCACGGTTCCGGTCGGCATCCTGGACATCAATCTCTACCGGGACGACCTCAGCACCGTGGACATCAAGCCGGTGGTCAACGCCACCGAAATTCCTTTCGAAGTGCAGGGCAAGGACATCATCCTGATGGATGACGTGCTCTACACCGGCCGCACCATCCGCGCCGCGCTGGACGCGCTCTTCGATCACGGGCGCCCGGCGCGCGTGCAACTGCTGGTGCTGATCGATCGCGGCCATCGCGAGCTGCCCATCGAAGCCCGCTTCATCGGCCGCGTGGTGCAGACCACCGACATGGAAATCATCGAAGTGAAATTTCAGGAGATCGACGGCATGGAAAAAGTCCTCCTGGTGGAGCGCGCCGCGGCCGGCGAAGCGTAGCCGAAATGAACGCCGGACTGCTTGGAATCGAGGAACTGGACCGCGCCGAAATCGAAGCTATTTTGACGCGCGCCAGGGATTTTCA